>Ga0335070_10010980_pt1 | contig 10594 bp, 10 predicted proteins | sample Lox_Sample_13_FD_206722 | JGI IMG/M metagenome (GOLD analysis project Ga0335070, IMG submission 206722) | Soil microbial communities from Loxahatchee National Wildlife Refuge, Florida, United States - Lox_Sample_1.3 | ecosystem: Environmental > Terrestrial > Soil > Wetlands | place: USA...
GTTACTGCATCGGAGTGGGATTGGAGGCTTGCTGTTGCTGCTGAAGCTGGCGCTGCCGCAGGCGTTCCTTCTGCATCTGGTCGAGGACCTCGCCCGGAATTCTTTCGCCCGTGCCGGCGCTGTCATCGCCTGCCGGAACGACCGCTACCGCCGTTGCCTGTGCTCCTGGATCTTCGTCGTCGCCTGGATTCACGCTGAACCCTGCACCGTAGAGTTGCGGCTGCTCAGGCTGCGCTGCGGCCGTCACGGCTGCGGGTTCATTCATGACCGGCATCGTCGAATCGCGTGCTAGTAGCACGATCCGCGTCGGCACGTGGGGCGACACCGGCGAATTCACGATGATGAAATTGAAAGGCGAACCGTTCAGCAGGTCCGACAGAATCTTGTCGGCTGGCCCAGGGCCCACCTGTTCAACGATGCGATCCATTCCACTTCCAGGAGGGATGTCGATCGACGCTCCCATTTTCGCTGCGATCGCTTGCAGCACTTCCGCCAGGGTGAAATTCTTCGTGCGGATGGAGAGCAAGCCGTCGTGGAACGTGATTCCAGAATCCTCGACGCTCTTCGTCGAACTGTTATCGAGGTCGGCGGGTAGCGGCTCCAGAAGCGGTGGCATCGGGTCCAGCGGCTTCTGCGCCTGCTGCGCATGCGTTGCGCGTGCTAGACACAGCATTCCAGCCAACACCGCCGCGACGACTATCCAGTTACCGCCCTTGGATTGCAAAGACACGGGTCACTCCTGTTGTGCGCCCGGATTGGACGAGGGCACAACCAGATCGCGTTCAGGAGAGGAGTTGTGCTCGCATTGCGGCGCGGTCGGTTTCGCCCTTTCCCGACACTTCTCTGTTCCGCTCTGGGCAGAATCTTTCGAGCAATCCGGCGAAGCGACTTCGATTCCCTGATCCTGGAGCTTGAGTTTCATCGCCGCCCCGGCGCTGGGACTCTGAATCTCTGTTTCGTCGTAGTTCGCCGCTGAGTTGGATTGGGTTTGTGAAGATGCCGACGCGGCGGGCGGCGCATTGCGCGAAGCCGTGCTTGGTGGGCTGCACTCTTCTGTCTTCGCCGCTGTATGTCGTGGAATCGTGTTGGCAGCAGGCTTCGGATTCCCTGCCGACGCGCTGCATGTCAGGCTGATCAGAACCAATGCGGCAAGCGACCAGATGATTTCAGCGCGAGCAACAATCTCGAATTTCATCGCGCTCGATGATCCAACGCGTAACATAACAACCGTCCTCTTTAACGTCCACGCAACTTTCGCGCGACATGCAGTTAACCACCGCTATCTCCATCCCGCAATCCCACCCTTGAACTAGCCAAATCGTTTATGACTCATCGCTTCAGCTTTAGTTCTTTTGCACTAAACCGAATGAATTGACCCAAAATGGGAAGCCGCCCCGCTTGACAAGTGGTCGTTTTTGGGTGAAAGTGTTCGCACGATTTTTTAGCGCAAGCAGCAATCTGGCCACCGCAATGTCCCATCCCCCCTGTAGGCCAGAATCCACTTGATTGGTGTTCATCAACTTTTTTCGTAGCAATTGAGTTTGCTTGGGCTAGGTAAAACGGGTTACCTCGTTAAGACTGGGCCAGAAATGCTGGGACAACTACCTAGTTGATTAGAGGGAGATCGCAGTGTCAATCACTCCTTGTGAGAGCGGATTCTTGCTCTTGGATTCGTCTCTGAACCCAATCGCCTCCAACGCAGAGGCGATTCAGATCCTTTCCTTCCCGAGCAAACCGGATCGGATAAAGCAAGTCAACATTTTTCTCTCGGATCGCATTCGCACTTCGCTGGTTGACCATCAGGCGCAGGAAAGTCTGAGTTTCGTGAAGGAATACAAGTCGGGCAAGCGCCGCTACATCTGCAGAAGCTTTCGAATCGACTGCAACGTGCGTTACGCTCCGGCTCCTTCCATCGCGGTCCTGCTCGAGCGAAACTCAACTGGCAGCCTCATTCTCGAGGAGATCTCGAAGCAGTTTGAACTCACTCAGCGGGAACGCGAGACGGTCGAGTTGCTCTTGCAGGGTCTGACCAGCAAAGAAATCGCGAACCGGATGGCGATCAGTCCAAACACGGTGAAGGCATTCTTACGCCTGGTGATGGTGAAAATGGGAGTATCTACGCGGTCGGGGATTATCGGCAGAATTGCCGGATCAAGAGCGACCGTCTAAGTTCCCGTTTTCAACGTAGCCGGTGCGAACTAATCCAATCGAGCAGTTTACGTTGACCATTGCTTCGCGGCATTATGCGAGCCCGTGAAGCATCCAAAAGAACGAGAGCGGCGTGAGCACCCGCGGTTCCCCCAGGTGCTCGATGTCCGAGCCCGCAGTTTGCCCTCCGTTCATTCGACTCCGGGACCGGAGAAAGAGTTCGAAGGACGCGTCCAGAACTTGAGCGCCGGCGGAGTATGTATACTGAGCCCTCTGCCGCTCCCAGCTTCAAGTTTCGTGCGTTGCGACATCGCCATGCCCGATATCCCCGTAGCCATTCCTACCTTGATGCAGGTCCGCTGGACGGCCAAGCGCGGACATAAATCTCTGAACTATCTGAGCGGCCTGCGCTTCATTACCTCCTGACATATTCCTTCTCTGCTAACTCGTTTCTGACTGCGAATCCCACCGAATTAGTCCGATTGGTATAGGCGCTGGCACTACTGCTTTTGGACTAACTCATGATGGGAATTGTAGCGCTTAATCCTAAAGGTATAGTTCAACCCGGTTAATTGCGGTTGTCTCCTCCCCTCAAATCAATAGGAGTGCCAGCCATGCCTCAGCGTTTCCGCGCTCGCCTTGCTGCTGAACTGTTGTTAGTCGTTTTTCTGGTTTTTTGTTTGGCCTGCGGAGGGGGATCGTCCCAGAATGCGGGCCGCGTTGACCCGAAGGCCCTCAAGCAAATTGTGCTGAACCCGCAGAACCCTTCTCTGCTGAAGGGCAATGTGCTCCAGATGACTGCAACCGGCATCGCCAATGATGGCACCAGGAGCGACATCACGAACTCGGTTGTCTGGAAAAGTACTCAGCCGGGAGTGGCCGCGATCAGCGTGACGGGTGCTCTCACCGCTGCCGGCGTGGGCTCCGCCCAGGCAACCGCTCAATTGCAGGGCGTCACTGGCGGCACCTCGGTCACTGTCAGCCCCGCCGTCGTCGTTTCGATCGCGGTTACACCCGATCAGTCTTCATTACCGGTGGGCGAATCCGAGCAACTCAGCGCCAGCGGAACCTTCACCGACGGGACCGTGCAGGACCTGACGCAATCGGCAACATGGACGTCGTCAGGCGATGCCATCGCCGGCGTCAATGCAACCGGCGCCACGATCGCAAATGGAGTGGGCACTGCGACCATCAATGCCTCATATTCCAACCTGACGGGAGTTGCCCTGGTCACGGTCACTCCTGCCGCACCGCTCTCACTGAACATTGTTCCAAGTTCGCTCTCGATGCCACTGGGCAGCAGCCGCCAGTTGCAGGCCATCGCCACCTTCAGCGACGGCAGCACGCAGGACATGACCGGACTCGTCCAATGGAATTCCAGCCAGCCGAATATCGCTAACATCAGCAACGGTGGTCTCCTCGTCGCTCAGCAGACTGGCGCCTCGACCATTTCAGCCACCGGAAATTCACTGACCGCTACCGCGGATGCGTCCGTCACTCCGCTGCTCACCGTGAATTACTTCGATCTCGCCGCCGCCCAAAAATCGGGCGTTGACGGATCGATCCGCCTCACCAATCCGGGCCTGAGTGGTGACAATTTGTGTGCGATGATCTATGTGTTCGATCAGAGCCAGGAATTGAGCGAATGCTGCGGCTGCTCGATCACAGACAGCGGCCTCCGGACACTCTCGCTGGTCAACGACCTTACCGCCAATCCTCTGACCGGCCAGAAATTGCAAAATGGAGTGATCAAAATTGTTCCGTCCGATGCGGCTTCTAATCCCTCATGCAATCCTGAATCGCTGACCCCATCGGGCGTCGTGCTCGGATGGGGCAGCAACGCCCAGGTTCTTTCAGACAAAACCTTCCAGGTAACGGAAACCAAATTTTCGCTCGCCACTCTGAGCGACGGAGAGTCCAACGATCTGGCCGCACAATGTACGTTTCTTCATCAACTCGGCAGCGGCCAGGGCATTTGCGCCTGTGGAACTGGAGACTGAGCAATCGAATCGGAATGATTGTTCTACAATCCGGTCGTGCGTTTCGTTCTCGTCTTGTTCCTGATGGCTCTGCCTGCGTCGGCACAATCGTGGTCCGTCCAGACCAGTGGTCTCTCTCCTAACCTGCGCGGCGTCAGCGTCAACCGCAGAGGAAACGGCCGCTACATCGTTTGGGCGTCGGGCTCCAACAGCACCATCTTGCGCTCGATCAACAATGGAGAAACTTGGGACCGCATCATCATAGCGGACGCTCGCGACCTCGATTTCCGCGACATCGAAGGGTTCGATGATGACAAGGATACAGCCTACGTCATGTCAAGCGGCAACGGCGAGAAGTCGCGTATCTACAAGACCAGTGCAGGCCAGCCTTGGACACTTCAATACTCCAGCAAGAAACCCGGATTTTTCCTCGATTCTCTGGCGTGCGATTCCGAAACGCATTGTGTCGCGTTGAGCGACCCTGTCGACGGAAAATTTCTCGTGATTGCCACTAACGACGGCAGCCATTGGAACGAATTGCCGCGCGACAAGATGCCGCCTGCTCTTCCGAACGAAGGCGCCTTTGCCGCCAGCGGAACGTCGATCGCGCTCTGCGATCACGGTGCCATCTTCTTCGGCACCGGAAGCGCCAGGGTCGCTCGCGTCTTTCGATCGACCGACGCAGGACAATCCTGGGAGGCGATCGAGACTCCGATTGCCGCGGGAAATCAGACAAGCGGCATTTTCAGCCTGGCCTGTGAAGGACCGATCGTAGTTGTGGTCGGCGGTGACTACAAGAACCCCGGCAATGCAAATCAGGTCGCCGCGTTTTCCAGCGACGCAGGCGAGACCTGGCGACTCGCCGAGCAACAGCCGGGCGGATACCGTTCAGCAGTTGGGAGTTTCGGCCATGGAAGCTTCGCTGCCGTTGGTCCGAACGGAGTCGACATCAGCCAGCGTCCGCCCGGCGGCGGGATGCGGTGGCAACCGTCAGACAAACTCAATCTCAATGCGGTCGCTTTCGCGGGAACTGAGGGATGGGCGGTTGGCCCGAACGGCACGATTGTCCGCGTCAAAACTCGTTCTGCAGTGAAAATGCAGGATGGCGTGCCTGCTGAAAAACCGCGGCGTCCAGGGAACTAATTCATCGCGCGACCGCTCAATCGCTCCAGCACGCGCAGCGGAGACACATCGGGACTCACAAGCGCGTCTACCGGAACAATGAACGTCTGCTCCATCGCGAATTGTCCTGACAGTGCCGAGTGTGGCACGCCGTCCGTGTAAACCAGCCACGTCGACATCGGTGGAAATTGAATGCACTCTTTGCCTTCCTTCGACGTCTGGTAGTCCGAGTTTTCTTTCAACCAGTCATGGAAGTGAAGCATAAACCGGTCATAAGGCGCGCGATCCGGGATGGGCAGTCCGATCCGCCCCAAGCCACGCTTCACTCCTTCGAGCGTCCGCCAGGCATTCGCGTATTTCGACAACTCCGCCGGACCGGCAAATCGTGAAGCCAGCGCGCGGAACTCTTCTCCGACCACCCAAACGCGATCTTTTGCCGGATTCACATTCGTAAACACGCGCAGAATCCGTCCTCCGCGAGTCGGCCGACTGGGAAACGCGTCGACATGCAGTAGGTCATTTTTCTTGTGTAGCGGCAAGTCGCGCCCCTCTTCTTCAATCGGGCGGAAGCTCGCGTAATCCATCTGGAACTTTCCCGCATATGGAGCCAGGAAGGTGCTCGCGAATCGTTTCACCTCGCCCGCATAGCGCTGCATGATTTCACGCACACGCCGCTCGTTCGGCCCGTCCGAAAATCCCCGCAGCATATCCTGCTCCGGTCGGTACGAGATGTTTTTGTGGAGGCGCGAATCCGCCGGCGTCAGGGAAACCAGAAACTCCATGTCGGCTCCTGGCAGGTCGAAGGGCGGTGCCGCAAAGAGCAGGATCGATCCCGTCTCCAACGCTGCGCAGTACTCGCGCGAGCGCGATAAGGCATTGTCGGGATGATTCCAACCCGCGCTGCTGAAGTCGCTGATAGTTATGCAGGGCATGTCCGCTTGCTTGCACTTCTTTGTTGCACTTTTTTATTGCACTTCGATCGAAATAATCTCGCCTTGATTCTTCCCCGCCGGACGGTAGTTCACCGCCACGATACGGTTCTTCCACTCGCACGAAAACTGGTCTTCACCCACCACCAGCAATGATTTGAAATCGGGTGTGTGCAGCTTGTAAGTTTTCATTCCCGCCAGAATCGTCAGGATCGCATCGGGTGGCTTCGAACAATCGCTGCTCACCAGTTTTCCCTTCATGAATTGCATCGGGCCGGGCGCCACCGGTTTGGGAGCTGGCTTTGGCTCAGGCTCGGACTCGTCATCCTCATCCGCGAGCGAGGCTTCCGCCTTTGGCGTGCTCGCCGCTCCCGTCGGCCCCGCTGGTGCTTCTCCCGGACGCTGTGGCCGCAGACCGTATTTCTGCAGAGTAGCCAGATCGTCAAGCTGGCGCTTCGCCGCAGCCGCTGCCACCGGATCCAGTCCGCCCTTCACTCGCGTGAACACGTCGCGAGCCTGATCCCACTTCTTCCCCGCGACGTAAATCTGTCCCAGGTTGTACTGGTACTCGATATTGCGTGGCGCCAGTGCAATCGCCTGCTTCTGCGCTTCGAGAGCTGAATTGATTCCGCCACCTTCCACGCGCGCCATCCCCAGCATGTTGTAGGCGTCGGCAAATTCCGGATACCAGTCGAGCACCGCCCGCAGGTCCTGCATCATGTTTGCGATGCCCTGCATTTCCTTGTGCGTGACCTGCGCTTTGCGATACTTCAACACCGAGCGGTAGTACCAGAGCCATGGATCCTGCAAATTCAATTCGGCGGCGCGATCCAACTCCTCGGCTGCGTCGTCGAACTTCTTCTGCGTGATGTCATCCCATGCCAGCGCCCTATGCGCGGACTCATTGTCCTTCGGATCTTCCGTGAGTCTCTGCAGGTCGCGCAGCGCCTGGTCGCGGTGTTCGGGAATGCGGGCCATGATGTCGCCGATCACCGCCCGCGCCTCCGGATCTTTCAAATCGGTTGTGGTGATTCCGATCTCGTCGGGACCGAAAGGCAGTGCCGTGTGGTAGGGCTGCGGCACGACCGGCTCGTCATTCATCGACTTCGATCGTTCCATCGCGGTTCCGAGCGACGGCAGCGAATTATAGTAGGCTCGAACCGCCTCCTCCATCTGCGCCGGGGATAGATCAAATGCCTGCACCATCGCCTTGTCGACCGGCACCTTCTGGTTCAGCACAAGATCGAAATACGTGCCAGTTTCGGACAGCTTCTCCTTATTGACCAGGTAGTGCATCACCATCCACGACTGCGCATAATAGAGAGTGTGGTGTGTGCCCTCCCGCTGCCCAGATGTGTCGTGCTTCATCGTGAACAGGTCGGTCATCGAAAGCCACACGGGCGAGCTAAGCAGTTGGGTCAATGATTGCGGAGCATTCGCGATCCGCCGTCGCTCCTCGAAAATGTCCTCGTACCACTCGGGACTGAGTTCCGGATCGCCTCCGATTTCCACTTGCCTGTTATCGATTCGCACCGATCCGAAATATTCCGCCAGCCCCTCGTCGAACCATCCCTGTGCCGAAGGATAGTTGTAGTTCAGAAGATAGTGTGCCAACGGATGAGCGATCGACCGCCAAGGCTCCGCTTCAAACAAGTTGAGGACGATGTAGATACGGTCGCTGCCGGGAACGAAAAAACCCATCGCCTTGCTTTGTTTTTCCGGCGCAATCTCACCGTAGAGCTTATCGCCCTTCAACGCGAGCACCGTCACGGGCACCGGCATCTTCAACTTGTTTTTAAGGAGAATCTGGCCGAAAACGGCTCTCATTTGCTCCATGCGCAGCGCGACTTCGCGCGCCCGCGCGTCGTTCGCGTCCGTGATGACCACAAAGTGCGCAGTGTGGGCTTCGAGCCATTTGGGCTCGGCGGCAAATGCGGGATGCGCCCAACATGCCGATGCAATCGCCAATGCCGCAGCCGCCGTCTTGTACGAGAAAAACTTCATGGCAATCGAAAGCTACAAAAATGCTAGCACGCCCGGACGCCGCAGGCTGTGTTCGCAGGTATCCCTGAAATATTGTTAGACTGACGAATCCCCGGCCAAATCTCTCCGGAGTAATCTCGAATGTCAGCACCGGCAACGCCCATATCTCACGTCTCCGACACCGCGCGCTGGGTGGCCATGTACCGCGCCATGGAATCGGACCGGCCCGACGCCCTCTTCCACGATCGCTGGGCCCGCCAGCTTGCGGGGCCGCAGGGCGAAGCCATCCTTCGCCATCTTCCCAAAGCGCGCCGGACCTCCTGGCCGATGATCGTTCGCACACAGGTCATGGACGAGCTTATCCTTCGGGCCATCCGCGAAGATGGCGTGGACACCGTTCTGAATCTCGCGGCGGGGCTCGACACTCGACCTTATCGCTTGCCTCTGCCCAAGTCCCTGCGTTGGATTGAAGCGGACTTCGATGATGTTCTCAATTACAAGAAGGGCGTGCTCGCGCAGGAACAACCCAACTGCGCGCTCGAATTGGCGCCTGTCGATCTGACCGATGCCGCCGCCCGCACCCAACTGTTCGCGCGCCTTGCCGCTTCTTCGCGGCATACCTTTGTTATCGCCGAAGGATTGCTCGTCTACCTGCAGTCCGACCAGGTCGCCCGCCTGGCGGCTGATCTCGCTGCGCAACCGTCCTTCCAGTTCTGGCTCATCGACCTCTCGTCCCCCGAACTGCTGAAACGGCTGAATAAGGTCTGGGGCAAGTCGATGGAACAAACTCCGCTAATATTCGGCCCCGCTGAAGGCACCGAATTCTTCGAGCCCCACGGATGGCGCGAAAAGGAATTCCGTTCCATGTTCATGGAAGCCCTGCGCCTCAAACGCACCATGCGTTTTGCGTGGCTCTATGTCTTCCTGGGACGCTTAGCTCCCGAGGAAAGGCGCGCGCAACTGCGCCGCATGTCGGGCATTGTGCTGCTCGAAAGAAGATAGGAATTCCGGAAGCACTGTTGCCGCTTGAGCCTCCCGGCGGATTTCTATCTCGATTTCGGTCCCCTGCCGTTAGACTTACGGCGTGCCTCCGGCCCCCTCATCACGTCTAGCCTGGATCGACTGGATGCGCGGCCTCGCTTGCGTGCTGATGTTTCAAACGCACTGTTATGACTCCTGGCTGGGTGGCGACGCACGCAAATCGGACTTCCTGATGTGGTCGCAACTCGGCGGCACGCTGCCCGCTCCGCTCTTTCTCTTTCTCGCCGGTATCTCGTTCGCCTTCGTCACCGACAAACTGCTTCGCAAGAATGTAAGCGCTGCAGAAATTACGCGCATCATGGCGCGCCGCGGCGGCGAGATCTTCGCGTTCGGATTGCTCTTCCGCTTGCAGGAATTCTTGATTGCCTGGGGATGGGCGCCGCGGTCCGACCTTCTTCGCGTCGACATCCTGAACACGATCGGCCTGTCGATCGTTTTGATGGCCCTGGTCTCCGGCGCCGCCCTGAAGTTCGCGAACGCTGCCAGGGAGCGGGCTGCGCTGATAACCGCCGCTGTCTCGACGATGCTTCTTGTGATTCTCCTCACACCGTTGCTATGGACAACCTGGGCTCCGTCTCGGATGCCTTGGCCGCTCGAGACCTACATCAATGGCGTGCATAATATCGGCGCGCCGCAGCCATGGCTCTTTCCCGTCTTTCCGTGGACAGCATTCGCCTTTGCCGGACTGGCAGCCGGATTCGTTGTCTTCAGCGATCGGGGACGCGAGCACGCCGCCCTCACCCTGACGTCATTCGCAGCGGGCGGAGCCGCGTTGATTCTTATTGCGATCGGGCTCGATCACTCCCGTATTCAGTTGTATCCGATATACGACTACTGGCACACGAGCCCGAATTTCTTCCTCGCGCGCGTTGGCATTCTCTGTGGTATTGCCTTTCTCTGTTACGCGTGGTGCCGCTGGGGACTGGGAGCCCGCGGCTTCAGTCCGATGATCCAACTGGGCCAGACATCGCTGCTCGTGTACTGGGTCCACATCGAATTCGTCTATGGACGCTTTTCCATCCTGCCGAAGCGCGCAGTGGGAATCCCCAGGGCAACGCTTGGACTGGCAACGATATTTCTGATGATGCTCGCCTTGTCTCTTCTGAAAACCCGCGTCGACTGGAAGAAGCTCTTCGCGGGATTCCGAGCGCAGGTCTCGCCCCGCGCCTCATAACTCTCGCCTGCTTCACACCAGGCCGGCCGCCGACAACTGTAGTATCGCGTTACCAGCCAGTCTGAGCGCGATGCTCCAATTCTGGCGCGCCCGCGCTTGGTCGTCGCTGTATCCGCTCGCGTACACGGTGAAATACAAACCCTCGATCGACTCACTGGCCGCGCGGAAATAGCATCGGCGGACAATAACCTCCACCGCCGACGAAATCTCCGGCGCGC
>Ga0335070_10010981_pt1 | contig 10594 bp, 13 predicted proteins | sample Lox_Sample_13_FD_206722 | JGI IMG/M metagenome (GOLD analysis project Ga0335070, IMG submission 206722) | Soil microbial communities from Loxahatchee National Wildlife Refuge, Florida, United States - Lox_Sample_1.3 | ecosystem: Environmental > Terrestrial > Soil > Wetlands | place: USA...
GCTCCTGCGCGACCGGGCGCTCTCGACGACCGAGCTCGCCGAGCAGCTCGGCCTGCCGAAGGGCACCGTCGGGCACCACGTGAAGGTGCTCGAGAAGGCCGGGCTGATCCGGGTCGTGCGAACGAGGCAGGTGCGCGCGGTCACCGAGAAGTCCTACGGTCGCGTCGCGCGCCTGTTCCTGCTCAAGGGCACCGACGACGGCGGTGAGGACGAGGTCGTGCGGGCGCGGCTGAGCGACGCGGACGCGCGCCGCCTCTCCCGCCGGCTCGAGAAGCTCATCGACGACTTCCGTGCCGCCGAGTCCCCGGAGGGCCGGGAGTACGCGCTCGCCGCCGCCCTCTACGAACGCGGCCGCGATGCGTAGGCCGAGCGGCGCCCTCTGGCACCACGCGGACTTCCTCAAGCTCTGGACGGGCCAGACGATCAGCGAGTTCGGCTCGCAGGTGTCCGCCCTGGCGATTCCGTGGCTGGCGGCGAAGGAGCTGCACGCAACGCCGATCGAGTTCTCGGTCCTCGGCGTGCTCGCCTTCCTCCCGTTCATCCTGTTCGCGCTCCCGGCAGGCGTCTGGGTCGACCGGCTGCGCCGTCGCCCGATCCTCATCGTCGGCGACGCGAGCCGCGCCGTGCTGCTCCTCTGGGTTCCCGTCGGCTGGATGCTCGGCGTCCTGACGATCTGGCAGCTCTACGCAATCGAGTTCGTCGTCGGGATCTTCACGGTCTTCTTCGACGTCGCGTACCAGTCGTACCTCCCGTCGCTCGTCGACCGCGACCAGCTGATCGAGGGGAACTCGAAGCTCCAGACGACGGCGGCGGCGGCGAACACGGTCGGCCCTGGCCTCGCGGGCGTGCTGATCGCGGCGCTCACGGCACCCTACGCGGTGCTCGTCGACGCGGCGAGCTTCGTCGTCTCGACGGCCTTCATGATCCCGATCCGCCGCCGCGAGACCCTGCCCGAGCGTGCGGAGGGCGCGCCGAAGCCGAAGATGCTCCCGGAGCTGAAGGAGGGCGTGCTCTACGTCGTCCGGCACCGCTGGCTGAAGTGGATCGCCGCCGCCACCGGCAGCTCGAACTTCTTCGGATCGATCGCGATGGCGATCGGCGTCCTCTACATGGCGCGCACGCTCCACATGTCGTCGTTCGCCGCCGGTGCGGTGTGGGCCGGCTTCGGTGCCGGGTCGATCGTCGGCGCGCTCGTCGCGCCGCGCCTCCAGCGACGCCTCGGCGTCGGCCGGGCGATCTGGATGCCGATCATGCTCTCGTCCGTCGCGACGCTCGCGTGGCCGCTCGCCCCGGCGAGCTTCCCGGCCCCGGTCCTGTTCGCCGGCACCGCGCTGTTCGGGGTCGGCGCGGTCGCGTACAACGTCACCCAGGTCAGCCTTCGCCAGGCGATCACGCCGGGGCGGTTGCAGGGTCGGATGAACGCGTCGATGCGCTGGATCGTCTGGGGGACGATGCCGCTCGGCACCATCTGCGGCGGCGCAATCGCGACCGCGTACTCGCTGAAGACGGCGCTCTGGGTCGGGGCGATCGGCTCGCTGTTCACGTGGCTGCCCGTGTTCCTTTCGTCTGTCCGGACGATCCAGGACATGCCGGAGCCCGCGGTCGAGCAGACCGCGGCCGAGGCAAGTCTCGCCGGCGGCATCCTCGAGCCCGCGGCGCTCCCCGGCGCCGAGTAGCCCGGCTACCGTTCTCCCCGTGCCGGAGCTTCCCGAGATGGAGGCGTGGCGACGCCAGCTGAACGACCGCGTGTCGGCGTTCCCGGTCGCGAAGGCGGGGCCTGCGCACATCGCCACGCTGAAGACGTTCGACCCGCCGCTCGCGGCGCTGGAGGGTCGGCGCTTCCGCGGCGTCGAGCGGCGCGGCAAGCGGCTGCTCCTCCCGACCGACGACGGCGAGCTCGTCCTGCTCGTCCACCTGATGACGGCCGGGCGGCTGAAGATGCTCGGCGCGGGCGAGGCGGGGCCGAAGACGCCGGCGTTCGCGCTCGCGTTCGAGGGCGGCTCGAAGCTCGTGCTGACGGAGAACGCGCGGAAGAAGCGCGCCGGCGTCTGGCTGCTGACGCCCGAGGCCGCGCAGGAGGAGCTCGCGCACCTCGGACCGGAGGCGCTCGGGCTCGACGCCGCCGCGCTCGGCGAGATCCTGCGGCGAGACGCGCGCCGGCTCCATCCGCTGCTCCGCGACCAGCGCGCGATCGCAGGGATCGGCCGCGCCTGGGCGAACGAGATCCTCCACGCGGCGAGGCTGTCGCCGTACGCGCTCTCGACCGACCTCTCCGACGAGGAGGTCGAGCGCCTCGCCGCGGCGATGAACGAGGAGCTCGCGCGCGGGCTCGAGCTGCGCGAGCGCGGCGCCTCCGACGAGAAGACCTACCGCGTGCACAACCGGCTCGGCGAGCCGTGCCACGTGTGCGGGACGCCGATCGCGCAGATCGACTTCGAGGAGCACACGATCTACTACTGCCCGGAGTGCCAGACCGGCGGCCGCGTCCTCAAGGACCGGCGGATGTCCCGGCTGCTGCGATAGCGATATCCTCGGGCGCGATGGCGACCGTCGCGGACGTGATGGTGAAGGACGTCCTCACCGTCGAGCCGACGAGCTCGATCGGCGAGGCCGCGGAGAAGATGAACGCGGCCGGCGTCGGCGCGGTCGTCGTCGTCGAGGACTTCGTCCGCATCGTCGGCATCGTCACCGAGCGCGACCTGCTCCGCGCCGTCGCCGCCCGCGCCCGCGCCGCGGAGGCCCGCGTGCGCCAGTGGATGACCCCCGACCCGCTGACGGTCGGGCCGGAGACCTCGATCGAGGACGCGGCGAAGATCATGTTCGACAACAACTTCCGCCACCTGCCGGTGGTGAAGGACGGGCGCGCGCTCGGGATCGTCAGCCTGCGCGTGCTCGCGCGCTGGGAGTTCGAGCACAGCCGCTAGTGCGGGGCACTCGAGCCGTCCGCCCGGGCTCGTAGAGTCGCGCCTGTGATTCGTCTCTTCCCCGAGCGCGGCGGCTGGCTCGAGGTCGTCTGCGGCCCGATGTTCAGCGGCAAGAGCGAGGAGCTGATCCGGCGCCTGCGGCGCGCCGAGATCGCCGGCCAGCGGGCGCTGATCCTCAAGCCGCGGATCGACGACCGCTACGACATCGGCCACGTCGTCAGCCACGCGGGCGCGAAGATGCGCGCCGTCGCGGTGTCGGGCCCGGGCGAGATCCTCGCGCTCGCCGACGGCTACGACGCGATCGGGATCGACGAGGTGCAGTTCTTCCCGCGGGAGATCGTCCTCGTCGTCGACACCCTCGTCGAGCGCGGCTACCGCGTCGTCGCCGCCGGGCTGGACCAGGACTTCCGCGGCCTCCCGTTCGGCGCGATGCCGGAACTGCTCTGCCGCGCCGAGCTCGTCGACAAGCTGCAGGCGGTGTGCCACCGCTGCGGCGGCCCGGCGACGATGACGCAGCGCCTCGTCGACGGCAGGCCGGCGCCGGCCGACGGCGCGACGATCGTCGTCGGCGCGCTCGATTCGTACGAGGCACGCTGCCGCAGCTGCCACGAGCTCGCCGAGCCGGCGCGCGCGACCGGCTAGCACCGGAGAGCCCGGACCGGCGGCGCTGCGCGAGAGATCGTGCCGGTTGACGCATTCCGTGAAAGGGCACAGAATCGCCCCTTCAGGTCAGGAAGGAGGCAGACATGTCGTGGAACCTCAAGGGAAGCTACGTCGAGACGTGCTCGTGCGAGTTGATGTGCCCGTGCAACTTGTCGTTCGACCACGGCGCGACCTACGACTTCTGTCGCGTGACGCTTGTCTTCAACATTCGTGAGGGCGAGGTCGAGGGCGTGGACATCGGCGGGCTCAAGGTCGCGGCGATCGCGGACACCCCGAAGGTCATGACCGAGGGGAACTGGCGCCTCGGCGTGTTCATCGACGAGAACGCGACGGACGAGCAGATGGAGAAGCTCGTGGCCGTCTTCGGCGGGCAGCTCGGTGGCCCGATGGGCGCGCTTGCCCCGCTCGTGGGCGAGATGCTCGGCGTCGAGCGTGCCGCGATCGAGATCGACGACGACGGATTGCGTCACAGCGTCAGGGTGGGAGACGCGATCGACTTCGAGATCGAGGACATCGTCCCCTTCGGCGTGGAAACCGGCGAGCCGGTCCGGTTCGCCGGCATGTTCCATCCGGTTGCGTCCGATCTGACCATGGCCGAGGCGAAGCGCTCGCGCATCAACGCCTTCGGCATCGAATACGAGGGCAAGACCGGTCTCTCGACCTCCGAGTTCTCCTGGGCCGCCTGAACGCTTGACTGCCTCCGTACACGACGGGGCGCCGGGCGAGACGGGTCTCGGCCCTGCCTTCGCGGCCGCGCGCGCCCGGCTCGGACTCGTCGCGCTGCTCTTCGTCCTCGCCGGGCTCGGCTGGTGGTGGACGGTCGAGCAGATGCGGGGGATGGACAACGGGCCGTGGACGGGTCTCGGCGCAGCCGGCTGGTTCCTGGGCGTGTGGGTCGTGATGATGGCCGCGATGATGTTCCCGTCGGTCGCGCCGACGGTCGCGCTGTACTCGCGCATGACCAGTGTGCGGCCTCGGCTCTCGCCGCTCCTCTTCACCTCCGGCTATCTCGTGACCTGGGCCTTCGCCGGCGTGCTCGCCCTCGCGGTCGCGCTGGCCGGGGGGCGGATCGCGGGTGGCGCGCTCGCATGGGATCGCGCAGGTCGCTGGGTCGCCGGCGCGACACTCGTCGTGGCCGCCCTCTACGAGCTGACGCCGCTCAAGGACGTGTGCCTGGGGAAGTGCCGCAGCCCGCTCGGCTTCCTGCTCGGCACCTGGCGCGGTGGAGCGTCAGGCGCGTTGCAGATGGGGATGAAGAACGGCGCCTGGTGCGTCGGCTGCTGCTGGGCGCTGATGGCGTCGCTCTTCGCGCTGGGCGTGATGAGCGTCGTCTGGATGGCGTTCGTCGCCGGGCTGATCGCAATCGAGAAGACCCTGCCCTGGGGCCGCGTCGCGACGTACTCGACCGCAGCGATCCTGGCCGTCCTCGGCGTGCTCATGATCGCCGCCCCCGACGCGATCCCTGCGCTCACCATCCCCGGGAGCGGTCCGATGTCTCCGATGGGCCAGATGAGCCCTTAGTTCCCGAGTGCAAGGATCGCTGCCGCAGCTGCCACGAGCTCGCCGAGCCGGCGCACGCGACGGGCTGGCCCAACCTTCAAGCGAGAGGACCGCTCGCGCAGGCCGAGGTCGCTGGCTCCGAACGCGCGGCTCCGGCACCGCTTCGGAGTCCGGCTCGATCGGTCAGAATCACCGGGATGGACGGCGACGCCCTCGCACAACTCGGGGCTCTCGGCGGCGTGTGTCGCGCCCTGGAGGACGTCGATGCTCGGTACTGGCTCTACGGCGGTTGGGCCGTCGACTTCCACGCGGGCGCCGTGACCCGTCGCCATTCCGACCTCGACCTGGCGATCTGGCTCGACGACCTTCCTCGCATCGCCTCGCGCCTCGAACGCGAGGGCTGGATGCATTCCCCGTCGCCCGACGACGACGGAGGCACCGCGTTCGTTCGCGGCGAGGTCCGGCTCGAGCTCGCGTACCTCGTCCGGGACGAGGACGGCACGATCTCCACGCCGCACCGCGGAGGCCGCCGCGGACGCTGGTCGGAAGAGGCGCTCGGAACCGACGTCCGGGAGCTGAACGGTGTCCGCGCGCACGTCGTCGGCCTGACGCCGCTCAGCCGGAGCAAGGCGTCGCCGCGAGACGATCCGGCCGAGGCGGCCAAGGACAAGGCCGATGCCGAGGTGCTCTCTCGTCTGGTGGCCGCGCACCCGCCGCGCGATCAGCCGACGGAGTCGGCGAAGATCGTCGGAGGGTGAGGGGCGTGTCGGCAGCGCTCGAGTCGCCGGCGGTGAGCGTGCGTGGTCTTCGCAAGGCGTACGGCTCGGTCGAGGCGGTGCGCGGGATCGATCTCGAGATCCCGGCCGGCGAGATCTTCGCGCTGCTGGGCCCGAACGGCGCCGGGAAGACGACGACGGTCGAGATCCTCGAGGGCTACCGCTCACGCGATGCGGGCGAGGTGGAGGTGCTCGGTTGCGATCCGGCGTCCGAGCGCTCGCGGCTGAAGCCGCGGATCGGGATCGTGTTCCAGTCGACGGGCGTCGAGCCGTACCTGACCGTCCGTGAGACGGTGACGATGTACGCGAGCCTCTATCCACGCCGCCGGCCGGTCGACGACGTGATCGAGCTCGTCGGTCTCGCCGAGAAGCGGGACGAGCGGGTGGTGCGGCTCTCCGGCGGCCAGCAGCGGCGGCTGGAGATGGCGGTTGCCCTCGTCGGCGATCCCGACCTGCTGTTTCTCGACGAGCCGACGACGGGGTTCGATCCCGCCGCGCGGCGCGAGGCGTGGGAGGTGGTCAAGAGCCTTGCCGGTCTCGGCAAGACCGTCGTCCTGACGACGCACTACATGGACGAGGCGCAGTACCTCGCCGATCGGGTCGTCGTGATCTCGGCGGGACGCGTCGTCGCGGAAGGGCCGCCGGCGACGCTCGGGCTCAATGAGCACGACGGCGTCCGCATCCGCTACCGGCCCGCCGGCGGTGCAGCCCCGCCGGCGCCGTTCGCCGGCGCGGCCGACGACAACGGCTTCGTCGAGGTGCACGTCGACGATCCCGTCGTCGCGCTCCACGATCTCACCGGCTGGGCGATCGAGCACGGGGTGCCGCTCGAGGGGCTCGAGGTGGTGCGGCCGTCGCTCGAAGACGTCTACCTGGCGCTGACGCGCGAGGCGGAGGAAGGCGGCACGGAATGAGCGCCGTTGCGCTGACGCTGGACCAGGCCCGCTACGTGAACAAGGCGTTCTGGCGGAACCCGGCGCGGGCGTTCTTCACGTTCGCGTTCCCGCTGATGTTCCTCGTCATCTTCACCTCGCTGCTCGGAAACGGGACCGTCCACATCGGCACGCTCGCGGTGAAGGAGTCGACCTACTACGTCGCGTCGATGGCGGCCTTCGGCGTCATCACGGCCTGCTTCAACAACATCGCGATCAGCATGACCTTCAACCGCGAGGCCGGGATCCTGAGGAGGATCGACGGGACGCCGCTGCCGCATGCAGCCTTCTTCGCCAGCCGGATCCTGCACGCGACGTTCGTGGCCGTGCTCCTCGTCGCGATCACCACGGCCTTCGGCCGCCTCGCCTACGGCGCACACGTGCCGTCGGGAGTCACGCTGCTTCGCTTCCTCGTGATGCTGCTCGTCGGGGCCGCCTCGTTCTGCGCGCTCGGCCTCGCGATCACGGCGGCGATCCCGAACGCCGACGCGGCCCCCGCGATCGTCAACATCTCGATCCTCCCGCTGCTCTTCCTCTCGGGGATCTTCATCCCGTTCGGCAACAGCACCCCCGCCTGGATCCTGTGGATCGCGCGGATCTTTCCCGTCCGCCACTTCGCCGTGGGCCTGCAAGCCGGGTATCTGGGCACCCCGTTCCACTGGAGCGACGTCGCCGTCGTCGCCGCCTGGGGAATCGCCGGGCTCCTGCTCTCCGTCCGCTACTTCAGCTGGGAGCCCCGGCAGGAGTGAAGGCCGGAGTCCCGGACGCCGTGGGGGTGACATTCCCCGGCGATTGGACGAGAATCGAGGCTCGAGTCAGGCGCACCAGTTCCCGGAGCAGGGAGGTCGAGCACATGTCCATGCAACCGTCCACGTCGAACGGCAACCGCCCCGGCTGGCTGACGTTCGCGGCCGTCGTGATGTTCTCGGTCGGCGTGCTGCAAGCCATCTCGGGGATCTACTTCCTGGCGAACAGCACCAGGATCAACGATCTGACCGGCGGCGCGTTCGGCCATCACGCCTGGATCTGGGGCATCTGGTATCTCGTGCTCGCGGCGTTGGCGATCTACGGCGGCTACTCGCTGCTCGGAGGCCACACCTTCGGGCGCGTGATCGGCTACCTCTGGGCCGGCATGGTGATCGTGGAGGGCTTCATGATCCTCCGCCAGGAGCCGTGGGCCGGCTTCATCTCGATCCTCCTGGCGGTGGCCGTGATCTACGCGCTCTCGTCGACGTCGGGCTGGAGCGAGGAGACGTAGGCGGGCTCGCTGCGCGACCAGCTGGCCGGCAGGCCGACTCGTCGAGAGGGGTCTTCGGTGTCCTCACGGACCCGGATCCGCGTCCGGCCGGCTCAGAGCCGAATCGTCAGCGTCCCGCCGGCGACGGCGACCGATCCGCCGAGCGACGCGATCGCCCGGGCGGCGACCGCGGCGCCGAGGTCGCGCAGCTCCTCGCCGAGGACGACGCGCGCGGACGAGTCGGTGATCGGCGACACCTCGATCTCCGCGCCGCGCACGGTGACGTCGACCTCGTCGAGGCCGCCGTGGCGGAGCGCGGCCTGCACGAGCGCCGAGACGCCGCGGTCGACCGCGGCGACGTCGGTCCGCACGGCGGCGCCCTCGCCCGACACCCGCACCCGCTCCTCGCCGAGCCGCTCGGCGGCGGTACGGGCGAGCTCGAGCGTGTCCGCCTCCTGCAGCGCCGGCTCGTAGCGGCCGCTCTCGAGCCGGGCGGCGAGCGCCAGCTCGTCCAGGAGCTCCGCGATCTGCGCCGACGCCGCCTCGATCATCTCGACGTAGCGATCCGCCGGCGGATCGAGCCCCGCCGTCCGGGCGAGCGTCCGCGCGAAGCCGTGCACCGTCGCCAGCGGCGTCCGGACGTCGTGGCATGCGAGGGCGACGAGGCGGGCAAAGGACGTGTCGTTCTGCACGGCCGTGGCACAGTATCGGCATGACCCAGAGCGCGCGGCCCGTTCTCGACGACCTGCAGGCGTCCGCCCCCGAGATCCAGCTCGGCCTCTCGCGGGCCGGCGTCACCGGCGTCCAGAAGGCCGTCCGGATCGGCCGCGGCGCCCGCGAGAAGCTGATCCTCGCGACGATCGACTGCACCGTCGACCTCGATCCCTCGCAGAAGGGCGTCCACATGTCGCGCTTCCCCGAGCTGTTCGAGGAGGCGATCGAGGGCGTCGTCGCCGACGAGGCATTCCTCGTCGAGGACCTCGCGGCGGACGTCGCGCGCCACATCGTCGAGCGGCAGGACGCGCTCGTCGCCGAGGTGCGGATCACGGCGCGCTACCCCTACTCGCGGCGGACGCCGGTGACGCGCCTGTCGACGCAGGAGATGGTGTCGCTGATCGGCGTCGCGGCCGCGTCGCGCGAGCGCGTGCGCCGCGTCGTCGGCGTCGAGGCCGTCGGCATCAACGCGTGCCCGTGCGCGCAGGGGCTCGTCCGCGGACGCGCGTCCGAGCGGCTGCTCGAGGCGGGCTTCGCCGAGGGCGACGTCGACCGGATCCTCCAGCTCGTCCCGGTCGCGACGCACAACCAGCGCGGCAAGGGCTCGCTCTTCGTCGGCACCTCGGAGCGCGTCGACGCCGAGCGGCTCGTCGAGCTCGTCGAGGGGTCGATGAGCTCGCCGATCTACGAGCTGCTGAAGCGGCCGGACGAGCTGTTCGTCGTCGAGCACGCGCACCTCCAGCCACGGTTCGTCGAGGACTCGGTGCGCGTCGCGCTGAAGAGCGTCCTCGACGAGCTGCCGTCCCTCGACGACGGCGACTTCGTCCTCTCCCGCCAGGTGAACTTCGAGACGATCCACGCGCACGAGGTGCTGGCCGAGCGGTACGGGACGGTCGGCGAGCTGCGCGCCGAGCTGCGCAACGGCGCTCACGGGCCCGCGCGGCACACCGAGCTCAGTGACTGGCTGAGGGGCTAGCTCCCCCGCCGGCCGGCCGCCGCCGCCGCAGCTCGAAGCGGTGCTCCTCGCCGTGGAGCAGCCGCTTGACGTTCGCGCGGTGGAGGACGAGGACGGCGACCGCGGCGAACGACGCGAACGCGATCACCGGCCACGGGTAGCCGAGCAGCCACGACGTGAGCGGCATCGTCGCGACCGCGACGATCGACGCGATCGACGCGTAGCGGGTCGCGAGGAGGAGGACGATCCAGACCGCGAGCGCGATGAGCGCGACCGGCGGGGCGAGGCCGAGGAACGAGCCTCCCGCGGTCGCGACCATCTTCCCGCCCTTCCGGAACTTCAGGAACAGCGGCCGCGCGTGACCGAGCATCGCCGCGACGCCGACGAGCACGCCGGTGCCGTAGCCGGCGAGCTGCGTCGCCACCAGCACGGGGACGAACCCCTTCGCCGCGTCGAGCAGCGCCACCGAGACGCCGAGCCTCCAGCCGTAGACGCGGAAGACGTTCGAGGCGCCGATGTTCCCGCTCCCCAGCTTGCGGATGTCCTCGTGGCGGAACGCCCTGACGAGCCAGTAGCCCGACGGGATCGAGCCGCAGACGTAGCCGACGGCGACGAGGACGAGGGTGAGGGTCACGGCGTCACCCTGAACTGTTGCAGCGGCGGTTGCCGGTGCGCTACCCCGGAATGCCGGACTGCTCGACCCAACCGTTCACGACGTCCCAGTCGAGGTTGTCGAAGAAGGCGTCGATGTACGAGGCGCGGTCGGTCTGGTAGTCGAGGAAGTACGCGTGCTCGTAGACGTCGAGCGCGACGAGCGGGGTCGCGTTCCAGACGGGGAACGTGTTCTGGGCGTCGCCGACGTAGTTGAACAGGTGCCGCTCGTCCCAGTCGTA
>Ga0335070_10010982_pt1 | contig 10593 bp, 10 predicted proteins | sample Lox_Sample_13_FD_206722 | JGI IMG/M metagenome (GOLD analysis project Ga0335070, IMG submission 206722) | Soil microbial communities from Loxahatchee National Wildlife Refuge, Florida, United States - Lox_Sample_1.3 | ecosystem: Environmental > Terrestrial > Soil > Wetlands | place: USA...
TTTAGTGGCTTACCTTTTCAAACACGGGCCACAGCCTTGTAGCTGATCGCTGTGGGGCTAATTTTTTTCACAATTTTCTACCCTCTCTTAGGAAGGGCAATATCAAAAAATTCCCACTCTCCTTATTTTTTCTATTGCCAAACCTTTTTTAATTTTTAGATTTAGGGACAAGTAAAAAGCTTATTCGAAAAAGAGGAGTCAATTATGGCTGGGATAAAAAGATGTTTTGGAAGAGAAGTCCTGGATTCCAGGGGGAATCCTACAGTGGAGGTGGAGGTTGAGCTGCGAAGCGGGGCAATGGGAAGAGCCATTGTGCCATCTGGTGCTTCGACTGGTGTGCATGAGGCTTTAGAGTTAAGAGATGGGGATAAAACCAGATATTTGGGCAAAGGGGTCAGGCAGGCAGTCGAGAATGTCAATAAAAAAATCGCTCCGAAACTAATCCGCTCAAAGCTGAATCTTTTTGATCAACGGAAGGTTGACAAGTTCTTGGTGGATTTAGACGGGACCGAGAATAAGAAGAACTTGGGTGCGAATGCTATTCTTGGCGTCTCCTTAGCAGTTGCGAAAGCCTGTGCTAAAGCAAAGAAGATTCCTTTATACGAATATATCGGTGGGAAAAAGGCAAAACTGCTTCCGGTTCCTCAGATGAATATCTTAAACGGTGGCCAGCATGCGGATAATAATCTCGACATTCAGGAGTTTATGATTTTGCCGGCAGGCGGAGCCTCGTTCAAGGAGTCTCTCAGAATGGGAGTGGAGATATTCCATAATCTGAAAAAAGTCTTAAAGGAAAAAAAGCTCAATACCGGTGTGGGAGATGAAGGCGGTTTTGCTCCAAGCCTGAATTCGAATGAGGAAGGTTTTCAGGTAATCCTTGAGGCTATCCAGAGGGCGGAATACAGACCTGGAGAGGATGTCTACTTAGGGATAGATCCTGCGGCTTCTGCTTTTTATAATGCTGACGAGAAACTCTATATCTTCAAAGCCGAAGGTCGTAGGTTTACCAGCTCACAGCTGATTCACTACTATGAAGATCTCTTGGATAAATATCCGATCATCTCCATCGAGGACGGTCTGGCAGAAGATGACTGGGAAGGATGGATAAAATTCACAGAAGAATTGGGTAATAGAATCCAGATCGTGGGGGATGATATCTTCGTCACAAACCCTAAAAGGCTGAGAGTAGGGATAGAAAGAAAAGCAGCTAATGCTATTCTAATTAAGCTAAACCAGATTGGCACACTCACAGAAACTCTCGACACTATCGAACTGGCAAAGAAAGCTAAGTTTAATGTAGTCATCTCTCACCGTTCAGGCGAGACCGAGGATACAACCATCGCGGATGTCGCAGTTGCAGTCTCTGCTGGACAGATAAAATCAGGCTCAGCTTCGAGAACAGATAGAATCTGCAAATATAACCAGCTGCTGCGGATCGAGGAAAGACTTGGCAAGAGAGCAACTTATGCCGGAAAGAACATCTTCTATGGCCTGGGGAAAGCGAGGTCGGCATGCTAAACAAAGGGAAGAAAAAGAATCTTAGAGAGGATAATTTCTTTACCCGGATCAAGAATCGGTCTTTTCCTCGTAAGAAAATTCTACGGCGGATTTTATTTCTGCTCCTCTTCTCCTTCATTTTCTATCTCTATTTTGCCGGGGATTACGGTTTTATACGATTACTTTCGCTAAAAGCAGAAAAGGAAAATACCATCCTTGAAACCAAGAGGTTGCAAGCTCTGAATCTGGACCTGCAAATTGAGAAAGAAAAACTCAAAAATGACCTTTCTTATATCGAAAAAGTTGCGCGGGAAAGATACGGGATGGCTAAGAAGGATGAAGTGATCTACAAATTCGTCCAGCCCCAGGATACTGCCTCCACCCCTCTTTCAAAAAAATAAATGAGCCTGGTCAAAACCGAAGGAATTGTCCTGAAAAGCTTAAAGTATGGTGATTCCTCGCTCATCTTTTCCTTTTACACCAGAGATTACGGCAAAGTGAAAGTCTTAGCCAAAGGAATAAAAAGGACAAAAAGCAGGATTCTTCCGCCGGGAACGTTTTCCCTGGTCGAAATAGTTTTTTATAAAAAAGAAAGAACCGAGCTGCATCTTTTATCCTCTGCCGAGATCCTGAAGAGTTTTCCGGGCTTGAGCAAGAGCCTAAACCGTTTTTCCTGGGCATCAGCCGTTTCCGAACTTTTGGACCAGCTGATAAAAGGAGAGGAATCGAACCAGAGGATTTTCAATCTAAGCCTCAAGACCCTATCCGGGATGGAAACAGCTGATGAGACGAATCTGGAAAAGCTTTTCTGGAGCTTTGCTTTGAAACTCAGCACGCATTTGGGATATAAACCCAAGCTGGATGTATGTGTCAGTTGTGGCAAAGAAATAAAAGATGAAGAGGTTCTGTTCAGCCCGGAGAGAGGCGGGGTGATCTGTAAAAAGTGCGCTAAGGAGGATGAATATTTCTTGAAGCTCAGCAAAGAATCGTATCTTGCAGCCAGAAAGCTTTTATCCCTGGACATTAATAAGGTGGATAAATTTCCCGTAGATAGAGAAAGCCTGGATGAAGTTTCCGGACTGGTCAAGAGTTTCATCAGTTATCATACCGGGGCAAAAGAGCTGAAAGCCTTGGATTTCTTGAGAAAAATATCAGTTTAAATCAACGGAACATTTTGGAGGAAACTTGGCAAATAAGAAAACACCGGATTTGATGGACAAATTAGTCTCCCTTTGCAAAAGAAGGGGTTTCATCTTTCAGTCCAGCGAAATCTATGGAGGGATAAATAGCTGCTGGGATTATGGCCCTTTGGGGGTGGAGCTGAAGAACAACATAAAGCAGCTCTGGTGGAAAAGCATGACCCAGTTCAGGGACGATATCGAAGGGCTTGATGCTTCGATCTTAATGCATCCCCAGGTGTGGATTACCTCGGGCCATGTGTCTTCTTTTGCCGATCCGATGGTTGACTGCAAAAACTGCAAGATGAGGTTCAGGGCAGAGGAGGTCCAGGGAACCAAATGCCCCAATTGCGGGGGTGAATTGACCGAAGCCAGACAGTTCAACTTGATGTTCAAGACCCATATGGGACCGGTCGAGGATGATGCCTCAGTGGTTTATCTGCGTCCGGAAACTGCACAAGGAATCTATGTCAACTTTTTGAACGTATTAGCTCCCTCCAGGCAGAAACCTCCATTTGGAATAGCCCAGATCGGAAAGGCTTTCAGAAACGAAATCTCACCTGGCAATTTCATCTTCCGCTCAAGAGAATTCGAGCAGATGGAGATGCAGTTTTTCATCCACCCAAAAGAGGATGACAAATGGATCGAGTACTGGAAAGAGGAGAGGATGAAATGGTATCATTCCCTGGGAATCAAAAAGGAGAATTTGAGATTTCACCAGCACGATAAGAAGGAATTAGCATTTTACGCCAAGAAGGCTTTTGACATCGAGTACAATTTTCCTTTTGGCTGGAAAGAGATCGAGGGGATTCATAATCGCACCGATTACGACCTTTCCCGGCATACTCAGGCATCCGGAAAAGACCTTTCCTTTTATGATGACCAGACCAAGGAAAGGTTTATCCCCTACATCATCGAGACCTCAGCTGGAGTCGATCGGTCTTTGCTGGTCTGCCTTTTGGATGCTTACCATGAAGAGGTGGTCAAAGACGAAGAAAGAACCGTTTTGAAGTTTGACCCCAAGATCGCACCTATAAAAGCCGGGGTGTATCCTCTGGTCAAAAGAGACAATATGCCTGAGATAGCCAAGAAAATCGAGGATCTGTTAAGACCTCATTTCAAAGTTTTCTATGACGAAGGCGGAGCCATTGGCAGAAGATACAGAAGGCAGGATGAAGTGGGAACTCCTTTTGGCATAACTGTCGATTCCCAGACTCTTCAAGATCAAACCGTAACCTTGCGTGAAAGAGACTCTATGGAGCAGACAAGGGTAAAGATCGATGATCTGGTCGGAATTTTGAATAAGAAGATATGGGGAATTGAAAAGTAGGCAGTAGACAGAATACGGAAAACAGGAAAAATAAGTTCGTAGGTGGTAGGTCATAAGAGATAGGTGATAGGAGTGCATTAGCTTGCTAATGCTTAAAATCGCAGTGCGACCCTTTCAGGGTCGCTTAAGCGAGGCTGAAAGCCTCGCACTACACAATTCCCTCTCCCCTTGTGGGAGAGGGTTAGGGAGGGGGGAAAAGGAGGTGCAATTATGAAACCTACAGAGGAATTAAAAGAAGAGCACAAGGTTATTCTGAGAATGTTAAAAGTTCTGGAAAAAGCCTCGCTGAATTTAGAGGAAGGTAAAGAGGTAAAGCCTGAAGTTTTTAAAAAAGCAGTTGATTTCATCCGCAATTTTGCAGATAAATGTCATCACGGAAAAGAAGAGGATACCCTTTTCCCGATGATGGAAAAATATGGAATTCCTAGAGAAGGTGGTCCTCTCGGAGTGATGTTATATGAGCACACTCTGGGCAGAAATTATGTCAAAGTTATGGCAGAGGCAGTTGAGAAATATGAAAAAGGGGATAAATCCTCTGTCGAAAAGCTGGTGGAAAATGCAAGGGGTTATGCCGGGCTTTTAGCTCCGCATATCTTTAAAGAAGATAATATCCTCTACGTAATGGCTGATAGAAGCATTCCCGAAAAAGAACAAAAAATCTTAGAAGAGAAATTTGAGAAAATAGAAAAAGAGGTCATAGGCGAGGGGAAGCATCACGAATATCTGAATCTGGTCGAGGAGATGGAAAAGATTGTAGGATTATAAACCTTAAGGTTTATCAAGTAGGTAGTAGGTAGCATATAGTAGGTAGGGAAAAACTCAAAGCAAATTGTAGGGGCACGCTGCAGTGTGCCCTGGGTGGTTTTAAGTTGGGGAGATAAATGCTTATCCGCGAAATGAAAAAGGAAGACATCGAGCAATCTATTGAGCTTTCCAGAACTGTTCGCGAGAAAACCTGGGAGACATATGAGAAAGAGGTCTATCCCAGAAAACTTCTGGATGAAGAGCTTCAGCTTTATTCCTATGACACTTTCCTGAGGTTTATCGGAGATGAGAATAAATATAGTTTTGTGGCTGAAGAGAATGGGAAAATAATCGGGTTAGCTATCGGCAGATTTGACCAGGGAGGGATTTCGGACCTTTCCTGGATCTGCACGGATTTGAAGGAACAGGGCAAGGGAATCGGGAAAAAACTGATTGACAAAATCGTGGATTACTCTAAAGAAAAAGGATGCCATAAGCTTTTCGCCTATACCACACCAAATCTTTTGTCCGCTGTCAAGCTATATTTATCCACGGGTTTCGTGCAGGAAGCTCATCTGCGCAAGCACTGGCATAAGCTGGATTTTTTGATTATGTCTAAATGGCTGGAATAAAAAAGTAGACAGCATACAGTAAACAGAATACAGGGACCTCGTCCTGCACCACAGTAGACCCACGTTGCCCTCAACGTGGGTCAATTTTCCTGCCTTGAGGGCAAGGCGGGACTACCGCAAATCGTTGAGATGAATTCAAACTTGTCCTTCAAAATTATACACTTCAAACTCAAGGGGAAAAGGGTAACCCTCCGTCCGCTTAAAAAGGACGATATCGACAAACGGATCAAATGGAAACCATATCCTGACCCTTTGTATTTTCATTATAATTTTGCAGAGATGTCTGAGGCCCAGAAAAGAGAATGGTATCTAAAAAGAAAAAAAGACCCACGGATGCTCTACCTGTCGATAGATAGCCTCGGAGGAGAGCTTATGGGGTTTCTCAGCCTATATGAGCTTGACTTGGAAAATAAAAAGTCAAGACTGGGTATTTATTTAGGATATGAATTTACGGATAAAGGTTATGGAACCGAGGCGATTAAAGCCCTGCTTCCATATTATTTCGACAAAATGAAATTTAAAGAGCTCTATCTGGATGTTGCTGCTTTGAACAAAAGGGCTATTCAATGCTATCTCAACTGCGGATTTGAATTCGTTCGTACCGAATTTCATAAACACGACCCTCGAAGTAAAATAGACATTTTCGGGGATGAGCGCTTTAAAGCTATAAGGAGATATTTTAAAAAAGTGGGGAGGGAAATCCTGGTTCAGTTTGAAGTGATGAGGATTAATAAGGACACTTGGAAGAAAAAGCAAGTAGATAGTGGAGAGTAGCGAGAATACAGGGAAAGGATTTTTCGTAGTGCGAGCCTTTTAGGCTCGCTTATCAAAGTAATAATGAATTGGGGGCTACTCCTCATGGTTAAAGTTTAAGCAATTCCTGTAAGGTCTGCGGGTTTGACAGAACAAAAATTCCCCTTTTGGTTTGACAATCTTCTTTAAAATCTTATCTTTTGCTGGGTGGTCCAATAGATGGTTCTGCAGAAAGGGCAGGGAACCTTATGGAAATTCTACTGAAATTTGAAGATACTATAAGACGGTTCAATATGCTTAAAAAAAAGGATAAAGTAATTGTTGCCTGTTCCGGAGGGCCGGATTCTGTGGCATTGCTTCACCTTCTAAATCAGATAAAGGGGAAATATAAGCTGAAGCTAATCGTAGCTCACATAAATCACAGACTCCGCGGGAGAGAATCGGATAGGGACGAGAGGTTTGTCAGAAAATTGTCACAGAATTTGAATTTAGACTTTCATACTAGGTCTTTTAATGTCGCAAGGATGGCTAGGGAGAAAAAGCTTTCCACCGAAGAGGCTGCTAGGGAAATCAGATATCAATACCTGGACAAATTGGCTCAAAGATTAGAAGCGAATAAAATAGCTTTAGGGCATAATGCAGATGATCAAGCTGAGACGGTGCTGATGCGCCTGATTAGAGGATCCGGGGCTTTGGGTCTGACAGGAATGCCTCCTGTAAGAGGTAAAATCATCAGGCCACTCCTGCAGATTAACAGGGAGGAAATCGAGAAGTTTCTGAAAGACAAGGGCTTTGACTTTAGGATGGATTCGACCAATCTGAGAAAAGAATATCTCAGAAACAGGATAAGATTAGAGCTTCTGCCTTATCTTAAAAGGAATTATAATCCGAAAATCGTCGATATACTTAACCGAGCTGCTTTAATTTTATCGGCTCAAGGAGATTATCTCAAGAAAGAAACTCTTAAGAAATTTTTGAGTATTGCAAAGGCTCAGAAAGACAAGATTTCGCTTGATTTAACTAAATTATTTAGTTATGATATTTTTTTGCAAAGAGAAATCCTAAGATTAGCCATTAACCGGTTAGAAGGAGGTGTGTTTAAAGCAGGTTTCGCCCAGGTGGAGCGGATTCTGAGTTTAGCCCAGCAAAAAAAGGCAGGCAGAAGGGTTTTTCTGAATAAGGATATTCTGGCTGAAGTCTCTGTCGGATGCCTGAATTTCTATAAGGTAAAAAAGTCAGAAAAAGCTCAGTCATTGAGTTTTCCTGGAATAGTGAAATCTAAGAGATTCGGAATAAAATTGGATTCAGAAATAATCAAGAGGAAAATCCTGAAAGGGAAACTTTATTCAAAAGACGAGATGACTGCTTTTCTCAACTGGGATAAGTTGAAACCGCCTTTCATCTTGAGAAATCCGAGGACGGGTGATAGGTTTAGTCCCCTGGGTATGAAGGGGACCAAAAGCCTGAAAGATTTCCTGACAGACCTTAAGGTTCCGCGTTATGAAAAGGAACGGGTTTTGGTCCTGACCTCTCAAGATGTGATTGTCTGGGTGTTAGGTTATAGAATTGCTGACCAGTTTAAAGTCCAGCATGACACAAAAGAGGTTTTGAAGATAAAAGCGGAAATGTTCGAGTCCTTCAAAAAATAGCCGGGAGATGAAAAGAAAAGGGATCAAGACAATCATCCCAAAAAGGGAGCTGGACAAACGGATTAAAGAGTTAGGGAGTAAAATCTCCAGGGACTATGCGGGCAAAGAGCCGATATTAGTCGGGATACTCAAGGGGAGTTTTATCTTTTTAGCCGATCTGGTCAGGCAGATAAAAATCCCGCATCAAGTCGATTTCATTGCAGTAGCCAGCTATGGTCAGGAGATAATAGGCAGCGGGGCAGTCAAACTGATAAAAGATCTTAGCGTCAATATTGAGGGAAAAGACGTAATAATCATAGAGGATATCGTAGATACCGGCTTAACCCTGAATTTCATCAGAAAAAACTTGCTTCTCCGCAAGCCCAAAAGCATAGAGATAGTAACCCTTTTAGATAGGAAAGAAAGGAGAAAAGCAGAGGTCCCGATAAAATATGCAGGTTTTTCCATTCCCAACGAATTCGTCGTGGGTTATGGTCTGGACTTAGCAGAAAGATACCGCAACCTGCCTTACATAGCCAAAGTCGAGGGATCAAAGTTAGCTCAGAGAAAGCTTGAGCTTTGAGATAAGCAAAAGATGATAAGGTAAGATTATGAACGGAAAAAAAGAAGATTCGAATCGAGGAAACAGGCTGGAGCCTGACAAGAAAAATAGACCCAAAAGAGCCCCGGATGGTGAGAAACCGGGAGGTGAATTTCCCTGGAGAAAAGCCGGAAGAACTTTTCTAATCTGGCTGGTTTTGATCATCATCTCAGTATATCTTTTCCAGTATTACAACCGGGGTTTCAAAAAAGTAGTCGAGATAAACTATACCGAGTTTCTGGAGCAGCTCGATTCCAGCAATGTCAAAACCGCTCTCCTGGTGGAGAAGGATGTCTCAGGCGATTTCATCAAGCCAATCAAAAAGACCGTGGACAATGTTACCAGATCCTACCAGAGTTACAAACTATATCTTCCTTTTGACGACCCTGCTCTATTGCAGAAATTAGTTGCCAAGGGGGTGCAGATAAGAGCTGAAGCTCCCAAATTCAACTGGTCAGGACTTCTTCTGGGAGTCCTGCCTTACCTCGCTCTTTTGGGTTTCCTATGGTTCATCCTTTTCAGGCAAATGCAAGGGGGTACCAAAGGGATATTCTCCTTTGGCAAAAGCCGGGCCAGACTTTTGACCGGAAATACGCCCAAGGTTACCTTCAACGATGTGGCAGGCGCAGACGAAGCCAAGCAGGAATTGCAGGAGGTCATAGAGTTCTTAAAAGATCCATCAAAATTTCAGAGATTAGGCGGGAAAATTCCCAAGGGGGTTCTGCTTTTAGGAGCACCGGGGACTGGCAAGACCCTTTTAGCCAGAGCAGTTGCCGGCGAAGCCGGGGTTCCCTTTTTCAGCATGAGCGGCTCAGATTTTGTGGAGATGTTCGTAGGTGTAGGAGCATCCAGGGTCAGGGATCTGTTCGACCAAGGAAAGAAAAATGCCCCCTGCATAATCTTCATCGATGAGATAGATGCAGTCGGTCGTCACCGGGGTGCAGGTTTGGGTGGAGGGCACGATGAGAGGGAACAAACCTTGAACCAGCTTCTAGTGGAGATGGATGGTTTTGAATCGAACGAAGGCGTGATACTTTTGGCAGCTACCAATCGTCCAGATGTCTTAGACCCGGCTCTTTTAAGACCGGGCAGGTTCGACCGTCAGGTGGTGGTTGATATACCGGATGTCAAAGGCAGAGAGGGAATTTTGAAAGTTCACATCCGAAAAATAAAAATGTCCGAGAACGTTGACCTTTCGATTCTGGCTCGCGGAACTCCAGGGCTTTCAGGGGCAGATTTGGCCAACCTGGTAAACGAAGCTGCACTTCTGGCTGCCAGAAAAGATCATGATAAGGTGAATATGGATGATTTTGAGGAAGCAAAAGATAAGGTGATGATGGGAACGGAAAGAAGGAGTTTGGTGATAAGCGAGTCAGAAAAAAAACTCACTGCTTATCACGAATCCGGTCACGCTCTGGTGGCCAAGCTTATTCCTGGCTCTGATCCGGTCCACAAGATGACCATAATACCTAGAGGACTGTCTCTGGGTTTAACCCATTATCTTCCTATAGACGAAAAGCACACCCACTCCAAGGGGTATCTTGAGACCAAGCTGGTGCACCTTTTAGGTGGGAGGGTGGCAGAGAAGCTGATTTTTAATGAGTTTTCAACTGGAGCAGGGAACGACATAGAAAGAGCTACTGAGCTGGCCAGAAAGATGGTCTGCGAATGGGGGATGAGCGACAAGCTGGGTCCACTGACTTTCGGGAAAAAGGAAGAAGAGATCTTTTTAGGCCGGGAGATTGCCAAGCACCGGGATTACAGCGAGCTGACTGCCCAGGAAATCGACGAGGAGGTAAAACGGATCGTCGAGGAAGCGGAGAAAAAAGCTTTTGATCTCTTAAGCGGCAGCCTGGACAAGCTTCATCTTCTGGCGGAAGCTCTTTTAGAAAAGGAGATTCTGGACGGAGAGGAGATTGACCGGATACTAAGAGGGGAGAAACTTGAGATCAAAAACAATGAACAAAAACCCAAAGTAGAAGATAAGAAGGAATCAAAATAGAGCCGAGAAAAAAGAGAGGGTCCGTTTTTATAGGGTGACGAAAATCTCCACAGAAGAATCTAAAAAATCAAGCAAAATCGAAAATAGTGAGAAGATGAACGTAAGAGAAAAAGAATTAAAAGAGCTTAAGGAGAAAAAAAGATTCAACCTTGAGTTCGGTAAAAAAAGGCTTAATCTATCTGCTCGCACTTATCTAATGGGGATTCTGAACGTGACCCCGGATTCGTT
>Ga0335070_10010983_pt1 | contig 10592 bp, 9 predicted proteins | sample Lox_Sample_13_FD_206722 | JGI IMG/M metagenome (GOLD analysis project Ga0335070, IMG submission 206722) | Soil microbial communities from Loxahatchee National Wildlife Refuge, Florida, United States - Lox_Sample_1.3 | ecosystem: Environmental > Terrestrial > Soil > Wetlands | place: USA: Florida...
CATGCACCTGGTGGATCTGGCCGCCGCCATCGCCGGCCTGCGGCACGCCCGCACCCCAGTGGTGACCGCCTCCGTCGATCACCTCGATTTCCTGCACCCCGTACACGTGGGCGAACTGATCATGCTGCGCGCCTCGGTGAATCGTGTTTTCCGGACCTCGATGGAGATCGGCGTCAAGGTTACGACCGAAAAGCTGCTCAACGGCGAACGGGTGCACACCTGCTCGGCATACCTCACGTTTGTGGCAATCGACGCCAACGGCAAAGCGATCCCGATTATCCCCGTGATTCCCGAAACGGATGAGGAAAAACGCCGCTACCGGCAGGCGGGGGAACGCCGCGATGCCCGCCTGGCTCTGCGCAGGAAGCTAAAAGCTGATACCTGAAGGCCGACAGCTACTCCTTGTACATGTACTTGATCGCCGGTTTGTAGAGCAGAAGATTGGGCCCGTCGGTGCGGTTCACCTTCAGGCAGCACTTGTCGTACCACTCGATCACACCGTGCAGGGTTTCGCCGTCGCGCAGCACGAAGACCATCGCGGTCTTGGCCTGCATCTGTTTCACGTAGTAAAAATTTTCCGCGTTGGTCTGATCCGGTGGAACGGGGCGCTTCTGCTGCAGTTGCTGGTTCTTGCGCGGGGGAGCGATCTGTTCCTTGATTTCATTTAGGGACGGACGAATGAGTTTACGATTGACAGCTTCCACAGGATGCCATCCTTGTGATGAGATAATTGCCGGCCGTCGCTACGTTTGCTGAAGCGGGCGGTTCGTTGGAAATGCTCCGACTTGAAACCATGAATAGCACAATGGCGGGGGCGCTGCAACGGTAGCAGGCTGGCCCGGCTGGCCCAAGAGCACCGCGCCCCAAGCTATTTGCCCTTCAGCCGCTTTTTCAGCCGCTCGAAGAAACCCTCCTTGGGTGGCGGCGCGGCCGACTCAGCCACCGCCAGGGGCGCCGGCGCCGCCACCGTGACCGGCGACGCGGACTCGCACGCCTGCTCTCCCGCCAGCCGGACGCTCTGCCCGATCATGGCAAACAGCCGGCGCACCCGCGCGCTGCCGTCCTTCTTCTCCGTGCAGATGGAAAACCCGGGATAGCGCCCCGCCAGCGGCCTCGCCGTGTAGGTCGCCTCCACCAGCAGCACCGGGGAGTAGCCTTTGAGGTTCCGCTCGATATACGCCGTCTCGTACCGGTGGTGTCGCAGGGACCAGACGAAAACCCGGAAGCTGTCGAAATCCCAGGGGGCGTGGCTGTCCGAACTTGTCGTCCAAAGCCAGATCTTCTTTTTCTGGTCTCCGTCCGCAATCTCTCCCAACGGGAAGTAACTCACGATGCGGCGGCCTTCGGCGTATTGTGCCACCTCGTCCGGTATCGCCATGGACAGCAGGCGCGTCAGTACCCATCCGCATTGGCCGCCCTGGGTGCGCACCAGGCTCCAACCATCCACGCGAACCGGAGGCTGTGTTTCCTGCATTACCGCTTCCTCCGCCTCGTCCGCCGGAGTGCGCGAGAGTTCTACCCAATCGGCCGGAGGAGGCGGCGGCTTGGGCGCGGGCGGCAGCGGGACCTTGGGCTCCTTCCTGGGTTTCTTCGGCGGCGTCTTCGACTTCTTCGTCGACGGCGGAATCAGCGGCGTGCGCGGCGCGTCGGTACGCGGCAAAAGCACGCTACGCAGCACGTCGAACTTATCGTTCTCCGTGAGCTGAACGAAGCTGGGGGATGCCAGCGCCGGCTGTGTGTGGATGTTGAGCGGCTGGTAGGTCGTGGCCACGCCTTGTGACGGCAGCTTAGCGGAAGCGTCGGCCAGGTCGCGCAACGCCTTCATGTCGGCGGCGGCCAGGAGCGAGCGCTCGTCGGTCCACCCTTCCTTACCGTCAGGTGTGTGGACGCGCAGAAACTTGCGCCGGGTCTGCAGAATCTCCAGGCGGTCGCCGTGCTTCACGGTGGTCACTGTGGACGACTGCATCGGGATGTCGCTGCGAATCTTCAGTTGGGCCGGCCCGACGTAGGCCTCGCCGATCGGTTTGGCGGCCGGCGGCCCGCTGCGGCAACCGGCCAGCGCAAACAACAGGATCGGCCACACCGCCCGAATCGCACGCAGGACACTTACTCTTGTTATGGAACCTGAAGGCACACCCGCCTATTAGTTTAACAGCCGATGTTATGAGAACCCAATCTACAATAGGGTCGTGGCGCTGTTGTTCAAGCGTACGATCCTGTTGGGCACCGGGCTCATTCTTCTGTTTGGGCTGACCATCGCGGCGTGCCTGTGGCTGATTCCGCAACCGCATCGTCCCTTGCAGTACATGGTCGCGGGGTCCGTGGCCACAGCGGTAGCACTGATCGGAGGATTTATCGCCCTCAGCCGGATGCCCGCCTCGAATCGTCCGGTCATACGAATCCGCCTCGCCCGCCGCAGCAGTCATTCTTCGTAATGGGTGCTTGATAACGCGGACCTTGTGGGTCTGCGAGTGCGGGTGCTAGACGGCCGCTGCCGCATGCTGCGCCATTGCCGGGCGTGAACAGGCGTTGTACAAGATGCGGCAGACCTCGGGCTCGTAGAACGGCTGAGCGAGCAAGTCGTATGCGCCCAGGTTCAAGGCCTCTGCCCAGAATCGGGCGTCTGCTTGCGGGTCGGTGACGATGACCTGTGGCTCCCGGGCGCATTCCCGCGCCAACCGGAGCACATCGAGCCAATACCCGTCGGGTAGAGCGGCTTCGGTCAGGATCACGTCGTAGGATTCCTGCTGAAGCTTGGCATGCGCATGCTGCACGCCATCGGCGTGATCAAGCACCAGGGGGAGTGCCTGCAGCATTCGTGAGAGGCGCCGGGCGTCCGCTTCCCGCCCGGAAATAAAGAGGATCTTGGACCTCATTCGCGCGCTCCTTCATGAAGCTTCTTTCATTCTAGCCCCTTGCTCAACACGACACAATGACAGTTACAAAAAAATTGGATAATGTCGAGGATTGTCGTATCTTTACGGACCGAGCACTCTATTTTTCGGGTTTCATGACCGCGACGCAGTCCAGATTGCGGTAAAGCTGGTTATGATCCAGCCCGAAACCCACTACGAAGCGATCGGGAATCTCGAAGCACCGGTAATCCACCGGCACCTGCACGATCCGGCGCGAGTTGCGGTCCAGGAAGGTGCACACGGACAGTGAATTCGGCGCCCGCCCCGCCAGTGTTTGCAACAGATAGCGCAGGGTGAAGCCGGTATCGACGATGTCCTCTACCAGCAGGACGTCCTCGCCCTCGATGCTTTCATCCAGATCCTTCGCGATGCGCACCACGCCGGGCGATCCGCTGCGGTTGGAAAAACTCGAAATGGCCAGGAAATCGATCTTTATCGGTACATCGAGATAGCGGGCCAGGGTGGTCAGAAAGAAGATCGAGCCTTTGAGCACTCCTACCAGCTTCAGCGTTCGCCCCTGGTAGTGGCGCGAAATCTCCGCCGCCAGCTCCCGTATGCGGGCGTCGATCTGCTCACCGGTGAACAGGACCCGATCGAGCCCCGGAATCTCCAGCGCATTCATGAGTGCACCGGCCGCTCGGCCAGACCGTATTTGAACACCAGGTTCTCGAAGTCTTTCTGGTAGAAGACCTGGATGTTGAGGTGCGGGTAGAGCTCGCGCAAGAGCCTGACCTTGCGGTTCTTACGCGTGACCAGCGACTGCTTCATGGTGGTCAGCTCGACGTACAGGTCGAATTCCGGCAGGTAAAAATCGGGCGTAAAGCTCTCCAGAACGGTCCCATCCGGATGGTATTGAATCGGGAAGCTGCGCGGCTCGTACTCCCATGCGATCCGGTAGAAATCCAGGAGGTTGGCGAAGATCTCCTCGCTGGTATTGGCGAACATCTTCTTGCGCAGGGTGATGTTGCCCGGCGGAACGATGCCATAGCGGGACAGCTTGAAGCGCATTTGAAACTGAAGCTGCGCTTCGGCCGCCTGCGAGACGAACCCACGCTCCTTCAGGCCCGAGCTCTCCACGGCGGTCTGGATGAGTTCGGCCATCTGTTCGGTGGTGAGCGCCTCGCTGTTGAGCACCAGGTCGAACAGGTCGGCGGTGGCCTTAGTCTTGCCGAACTTGGCTTTCCGGTCGGCGCGATCGGCCGCTTCCATCTCGAGCAGGAGTTGGCGCGCCGCCGCGCGGTCCACCCGGTGATCGAGCATGATGTTGCCGATGCGGATGTTTTCGGGCGCAACCACGTGCACGCGGAGCATTCCCGGAAAATGCCGCGCTTGCACCTCCCCGCCGACTGCGCAATAGACGATGTGGTGCTCCGTGCCGAGCCGCGCCAGAATCGAAGTCACCAGCGCCGAGTACGCCCGGTCCGGAATCTTCGCCGACTCGCCGAACTCCTCGCGAGTCAAGGTGCGGATGCGTGCCTGGGTCAGCAACTCGAACCCGAGTTTCTGCGCGCTGAACCGCGCCACCTCGTCGAACCGGCACCCCGGATGCCCAGAAACCGCGATCAGCGCCATGTCACAAGGTCATTTTAGCGCGGTGGCATGTCGGAAGGTCCGGTTTTTCGCGGCTTCCGCGCGGCTTTCGCCTGATAATCAAGTCATGCTGGCCTCGGTGCAGATCCCGCTCTCCATGCTGGTGGTCTTCGCGTCCGCCAAGCTGCTGAGCGAGCTTTTCGAACGTTTCGGCCAGCCGGGCATCGTCGGCGAAATCCTCGCCGGCATTCTCATCGGACCCCACGTCCTCGGGTGGATGGCGCCCAACGAAATTCTCGATATCCTTTCCGACCTGGGTGTGATGTTCCTCCTTTTCCGCGTTGGCCTCGAGGTGAAGGCCTCCCAACTGGTCAAGGTCGGCGGCACGGCCTTGCTGGTCGCGGTCGCCGGCGTCGTACTCCCTTTCCTGTGCGGGTGGGGCATTTCGGCCCTTTGGGGCGAGCCAGAGCTGGAAAGCATCTTCACGGGCGCGGCCATGGTGGCAACCAGCGTTGGCATCACGGCCCAGGTCCTGGCCGGACGGGGCCTGCTGCGCACGCGCGCCGCCGGGGTGATTCTCGCGGCCGCCGTCGTGGACGATGTTCTCGGCCTGATCGTGCTCGCCGTCGTCAGCGGCCTCGCGAGGGGCGCTGCAAATTACGTCGATATCGGTCTGACCGGCCTGCTCGCGATGGGATTCGTTTTTCTGCTCGCGAAGTTCGGCACGCGCACGGTCAAGCACGTGGTACCGCGCGTCCGATCCCGGCTCAATCTGCCGGAAGGCGATTTTGCGATCGCCATGACGCTGCTCTTCGCGCTCTCACTCCTCGCTGTGTATGCCGGAGTCGCCGCCATCATCGGCGCGTTCCTTGCCGGGATGGCCCTCTCGGAGAGCGCCGAGCCCCGCCTGCAAGATATGACCAGCGGCGTCTCCGAACTGCTCGTGCCGTTTTTCCTTGCCGGGATCGGACTGCACTTCGATCTCTCGGCCTTCGCCACGGCGTCCACCCTGGGGCTCGCCGGCCTGATCGTGCTGGCTGCCGCCGCTTCCAAATTCGTGGGCTGCGGCCTGGGAGCCGCGGGAATGGGCCGCACGGACGCCGTTCGCGTAGGAGTCGGAATGGTCCCGCGAGGAGAAGTCGGGATGGTGGTAGCGCAGATCGGCCTCAATATGGGCGTGATAGCCCACAGTGTCTACGGAATCATCGTCTTCATGTCCGTGGCCACGACCCTGATCGCACCGCCGCTGCTCAAGCTGGCCTTCCGCCAGGCCACCCGCGCCGAAGAGGAAATCGTCGCCCGTCTGGGATGAATCAGACGCGGCGCAATTCGGCATCTGTGCATACACCAGCTTGCCTGCCCGGGGCGAACTATCGCCATTGACAATATATCCAGTGTGGCTATAATCAATGCGTGTCCGATCCCGCTTCTCTCCTCCCGCTGCCGCCGGCCACGTTTCACATTCTGCTCGCCGTCGCCGACGAGGACCGCCACGGCTACGCCATCATTCAGGACGTCGCGGCCCGAACCAACGGCGAGCTGAAGCTCAGCGCCGGTACGCTCTACCGCTCCATCCAGCGCATGCTCGAACAGGGCCTCATCGTCGAGCCGCGCGAACGGCCCCTGCCGGAGCTGGATGACGAGCGCCGCCGCTACTACCGCATCACCGGCTTCGGCCGCGCCGTGGCGGAAGCCGAATCGCACCGCATGGCCCAACTCTTACGCATGGCGCGCCATCGCGGACTGTCTCCCGGGAGAGCGTGATGCGCGTCTACCGCCTGCTGCTGCACCTCTATCCCGCCTCGTTCCGCGCCGAATACGGCGAGGACTTGTGCGCGCTGTTCGCCCGCCGCCGCGGTCAGGCCTCGGGTATCGCCGGCGTCATCATGCTCTGGGCAGGCGCGCTGTTCGATATCCTCCGCAACGCGCCTGCCATCCACCTCGATATCCTGCGCGGGGATCTCGCGTACGCGATGCGCACCCTGCGCCGCGCGCCCGGATTTGCGCTCACCGCGATCGCCGTGGCCGCCCTGGGCATCGGGGCCACCACGGCCGCGTTCACCCTGACGGATCACGTTCTGCTGCGCCCCCTGCCCTTTCGGGACGAGGCGCGTCTGGTCAAGATCTGGCAGGAGCAGCGCGCCCAGGGCTATTCGCGAAACGAGGTCTCTCCCGCGAACTATCGCGATTGGAAGCGCGCCGCGTCTTCCTTCGAGGCCATGGGCGCTTACGCCGGCGTCTCCCTCGATCTCGCCGGCGCGGGCGATCCCGAGCGGCTCGAAGGCGCCGCGTTCACCGCGGATATTCTGCCGATGCTCGGCGCCGGCGCCTCCATCGGCCGTTTATTCACGGAGGACGACGATCGCGAGGGCGCCCCTCCGACGATGCTGCTGAGCGACGGTCTCTGGCGCCGCCGCTTCGCCGCCGACCCGGGCGTGATCGGACAGACGCTCCTGTTGGACGGCACCCCGCACCGGATCATCGGCGTGATGCCCGCCGATTTCCGTTTTCCCAGCCGCACGGTGCAATTCTGGAAGCCCACCCGCTTTGCAGCGGAGGATTTCGAGGAGCGCGACAACACCTACCTGCGCGTGCTCGCCAAGCTCAAGCCGGGCGCCACTCTGGAGAGCGCACAAGCGGAAATGCGGCTGGTTGCCGCCCGGATCGAACGCGAGTGGCCCAAGGAGAACCGGCAGGTGGGCGCCGTCGTGAGCACGCTGCGTGACGAAGTGAACCCGCGTTCCCGCCTGGCCCTGGAAGCCCTGCTCGCCGCGGCGGCGTGCGTGCTGCTCATCGGCTGCACGAACCTGGCTAATCTGCTCATGGCGCGCGCCGTGTCGCGCCGGCGCGAACTGGCGGTGCGCGCCGCCATCGGAGCCGGGCGGCATCGCCTGGTGCGGCAGTTGCTGACGGAGAGCCTGGTGCTGTCGATCGTTGGCGGCGCAGCCGGAGTCGCGCTGGCCGCCGCCTCTCTGCCGCTGCTGGTCCGGCTGGTGCCGAACTCGCTTCCAGTCGCCGAAGTGCCCTCGATGGATCTGCGCGTGGCGGCCTTCGCGGCGACGCTGACCGTCGCCACAGGTTTGGCTTTCGGCGTCTTTCCCGCGCTGCGAGCCTGCGGCCGCGGCGATTTCACGGGCCTCCACGAGGGCCCGCGCAGCGTCGGAGGGCGCAGCCGCTTGCGCTCTGCTTTGGTGGTCGTCGAAGTCGCCGGCTGCGTCGTGCTCCTGGTAACGTGCGGACTGCTCCTGCGGGCGATCCGGCGCGTGCAATCGATCGACCCCGGCTTCCGCGCGGCGGGCGTCCTTACGTTGCGCACATCTCTGCCGATGCCGCAGTACTCGACCGTGGCCACGCGGGACCGATTCTATAGCCGCGTGCTCGACGAAGTCCGCCGCCTCCCGGGCGTCACTGGCGCCGGATACACCAGCTTCATTCCCATGGCGCCGCATGGCGGCGTCTGGCCGGTCGAGGTCCCCGGCCGCGATACCAGCCGACCCGGAAACACTGCCCTGCTGCGCTACATCACCCCGGGCTATCTCGATGCCATGGGCATTCCGCTGCACCTCGGGCGCGACGTGAGCGCCGCGGACACCGCCAGGCGGCCGTATGTCGCGGTCGTGAGCGAGAGCTTCGCGCGGCGTTACTGGCCCGGCGAGATTCCCCTTGGCCGGCACTTCCGGTTCGCGCTCGCCGACCGAACCGTGGTTGGAATTGCCGCCAACATCCGTGCCCGCGGCCTGGAGCGCGACAGCGAACCGCAGGTTTACCTTCCCTGCGGCCAGGTGGACGATGGCAGCATCATCTGGTACGCGCCCAAAGACCTGGCGGTGCGTGCGGCCTCCGATCCGGGCGCGCTGTTCCCCGCCATCCGCCGCATCATCGCCGCCGCCGACCCCGAATTGCCCATCTCCGACGTCCGCCTGCTCACCGAGGTGGTGGATGGCGAAACCGCTGCGCGAGCCGTGCAGGCCCGCGCCCTCGGCGCCTTCGCGTCCATCGCGTTTCTACTGGCAGGCATCGGCATTCACGGCCTGCTCTCGTTCGCCGTGGGCAGCCGGGCTCAGGAGATCGGGGTCCGCATGGCGTTGGGCGCGCGGCGATCCTCCATTCTGGCCATGATCGTGAGCGATGCGGCGCATCTCTCGATCGCCGGCATCGCGATCGGCATGGCGCTGGCATATGCCGCCGCCAGGAGCATTCAGGCCCTGCTGGCCGGCGTCGATCCGGCCGATATGCGCACCTACTTGGCCGCCATCGGCCTGTGCGCCGCGATGACCCTGGCCGGTGCGGCCGTTCCCGCCTTGCGCGCCATTGCCGTCGACCCTGCCAGCGTCATCCGCGCTGAGTAGCGCCGTGTTACGCCAGCGGCGCTACTGAATCAGTTGGAACTGCACCGTCAGCGAGCACGACGGCAGTGGGGAGGTCGCGATGACAGCCGTGAGGAAGCCCGCCAGAGTCTGACTGAAGTCGAACGAGACCTGCAGCAGGAAAGTCCAGAGCGGCCCGGCAGATGACGTCGACACACTGCTCAAACCGCGTCTCCAAATACCCGAAAGTGTAGGAGTCCGCGCGCTCCGCGGCAACTATTCAGTACTTCGCCAGCTCTTCGAAATCCACGTTGCCGCCCGAAATCACCACGCCCACGCTGCGGATCTCCGGCGGCAGCTTGTGGAACAGCACCGCCGCCACCGGCACCGCGCCGCTCGGTTCCGCCAGAATCTTCAGCCGCAGCAGCAGGAACTTCACCGCCGCCCGGATCTCGTCATCCGATACCAGCACGATCCGCTCCACTAACTGCCGCAGCACCGGGAACGTCAGCTCCCCGGGCTTGGGCGCGCGCAACCCGTCGGCGATCGTGTCCGGGTGCACCGTCGTCCGCTCGCCGCTCAGCATCGAAAGGAACGTGTCGTTCGCTCCCTCCGGCTCGGCGCCGAACACGCGCATCGCCGGATGCATCGCCTTCGCAATGGTCGCGCAGCCCGCCAGCAGGCCGCCGCCGCCCACCGGCGTGATCAACCCGTCCAGCGGACCGGTCTCCTCCAGCAACTCGAGCGCTGCCGTCCCCTGCCCCGCCATGATCATCGGATGATCGAACGGCGGCACCAGCGTGGCGCCGGTCTCTTTGAGGATGCTCTGCGCGATGGCCTCCCGGCTGTCCTTGAACCGGTTGTAGGTCACGATCCGCGCCCCCTGGGCGCGCGTCGATTCCATCTTGGATTTCGGCGCGTCTTCCGGCATCACGATGGTCGCCTGTACCCCGACATGCTTCGCCGCGATCGCCGTCGCCTGCGCGTGATTCCCCGAGGAGTACGCCACCACGCCGTGTTTCAGCGCCTCCGGGCTCAGGGACAGCACCAGGTTCGACGCGCCGCGGATCTTGAACGCGCCGCCGCGCTGCAGATTCTCGCACTTGAAGAAGACGCGCGCGCCGGCCTGGGCATCGAACCCGGCCGACGTCATCACCGGCGTCCGCCGGGCCAGCGGGCGGATCCGTTCCGCCGCCGCGCGCACATCGGCCGCCTGAATCGCCAATGCCTGGACCATGGCTACGAGTCTAGCAGCCCGGCCCCTCTCCGATCGCCCCCAGGATCTTCGCCCGCACGCCCGCCGCGTCGAACCCTTCGTGCCGGTAGATTTCCTTCGGGCTGCCCGACCGCGAGAAGTCGTCCATCCCGAACGTCCGCGCGCCATGATCGCCGGGCAACAGGAACGGATACAGGAATCCGCGCCAGCCGTTGTGCAGCGTGACCACGTATTGCCGCTCATCGTCGCTGAAGATCGACGCCGCCTTCGCCGGATCGTCCCGCCGCAGCTCCTCGAAGAGTTGCGGCGAGGTCACCGCCACGATCTTGACGTCGCGGCGTTCCTCGATTTCCGGCAGCACCTCCAGCGTGTTGGCCATCACCTGGCCGCCGCTGATCACCAGGACCAGCTTCGGCTTGCCGTTTTCCCGGAAAGGCCGGAACACGTAGGCGCCGTTACACGCTTCGCGAGCTTCGGGCACGCCCTCGCCGCGCGCAAAGACCGGCACGCCGGGACGCACCACGCTGAACACCACCGGTTCGCCGCGCCGGGCGGCGTGGAAGAGCATCTCCACCGCCTCGTTGGCGTCCAGCGGCTTGTAGACTTTGATACCGGGATACGCTG
>Ga0335070_10010984_pt1 | contig 10592 bp, 8 predicted proteins | sample Lox_Sample_13_FD_206722 | JGI IMG/M metagenome (GOLD analysis project Ga0335070, IMG submission 206722) | Soil microbial communities from Loxahatchee National Wildlife Refuge, Florida, United States - Lox_Sample_1.3 | ecosystem: Environmental > Terrestrial > Soil > Wetlands | place: USA: Florida...
GACGGGACGAAGGTGCTGCTGCACCTGGCACCGGGCACAAAGGAGGACACCGAGAGCTGCCGGGCGTTCTTTCGGGACCTGAAGCGAAGAGGGCTTCCCGATCCACTGCTCGTCGCCACCGACGGTGCCCCGGGGCTGATCCGCGCCGTCGAAGAGTGCTTCCCGCGCTCCCATCGCCAGCGCTGCTTGGCGCACCGGAGCCGGAATCTGCAGAGCAAGGTGACCGAGAGCGAGTGGCCGGAGTTCCGAGTGCACGCGAAGGCCTGCTACGAAGCACCTTCGCTCGAGATGGCGCGCGCTCTCCGCCAAGGAGTCGTCGATCGCTACGCCAAGACCTTTCCCGCGGCCGTCGCTTGCTTCGAGGACGACTTCGAAGCCTGCGTCGCGCACCTGCGCTTCCCAATCGCGCACCGCAAGGTGATCCGCACCACCAACCTGCTCGAGCGGCTGTTCGTCGACGAGCGCCGGCGGACGAAGATCATCCCCAACTTCTTCCACGGCGAGCGGCCGGTGCTGAAGCTGATGTACGCCGCCTTGATCCGCGGCGCGGAGCGCTGGCGAGGAATCCAGATGAGCGTCTTCGAGACGAGGCAGCTCGAAGCGATCCGCCAGGAGTTCGACGATGAACATCGACGACGGCACATGCCGCCGTCGCGATCGTCAGAGGCGAAGTCCCCCTCTCACGTTTCCAGCAAATTCAGGACTTGACCCGCAACCGAGAAGCCGGGGACACGCCGCGGACCCGCACAAATCGAGCTCCGAGTGTGGCTCGACTCCGTCCTTCACGAACGAATCCTCCTCGAGGCCGCAGCGCGGGGAGGTTCGGCATCGAAGGCCGTCCGCGAGGGGATGCGCGAGTACTTCGCTCTGAAGGACGGACTGGATTTCGAGGCCGGGGCAAACTCTCCGACCCAGACCTGTGCTCCACCGGGAGAATCGCAGCCGCAACCTCGCCTTGCGCACCCGATCGTGCGGCTCATGGACCAACATGCGGCTGACGACCAGAAGCTCGACTCGATCTCGCCGCGGCTATCGGCGCTCGCGTGCATGATCGACCAGGCGTATCAGGGCCTCGTCGGTCGAATCGGCGAGGTGCCCGCGCCGCTCCGTGCCCGGCGCGCTGCCGCTGCGGAGGAGAGCGCCAAGCGGTGGCGGGCTGCGGTCTCCAAGCTACTCCGTCAGCAAAAGTATAAGCTGCTCGACACGCTCTCTGACCCGGATCATCATGAATGACTCCAACAGTCGCCAACTCTCCTGGATTACGGCGCATGCACCCGAATCATCGCAGAACTCGCGCAATCGATTGAGCGCAAATCGGCCGCCCAGCTTGAATGCGGCCCACGAAGGGCCGGAGTCTCGGAAGAGCTAGGTGATTTCGCGCCGAAAGGGGACCAATGCGTAGAGGTAAATCACGGGCGAAGTGATGACGCTACCTGGAGCCAAGGATAGACAGCTGGATCTCGTCTACGCGCGCTTGCTTACCTTCACCAATTTGCGCGTGAAGGGAGACGGACCAGGCGAGCGCGAGCAGCGCGACCGAACGCTGCACGCTCTCGTCGAGATCCTGCGCGGCCGTCGACCCGACGCCCGCCTGATCGACCTGTTCGAGCTGGACGGCAACACGGCCGGGCTCCGCCCCGCACGGACCAGCTCGACCAGTCTCCGCCGCAGCTCCGGCGAATACGGGGGATGGTTTCTCGGCATCGTGGACCCTCCTTCGCTCCATAGTTTGTAGGTGTCCACGAAACCCAGGCCACTTCAGACAGGGACTAACCTTAAGGCCTCCGAGTGGGTCACCGGGCGCTGGAGCGTCCGCTGGAAGACAATATGGCCAATCGGGCTCCCGAAGGTCGAGCGCGAGGACGAGCTTCGGGAACTCACTCAGCCTTGCTTGAACTTCATGACCACGAAGCCCAGGAAACCGAACACAAAGAGGAGGGCGGTGTCGGGCTCGGGAACAGGAATCAGCTGAGCTGACTGAAACTGCACGGAGAGCGCATTCCCGAGCGCATCGGAGACGAGTCCCGAGATGCTGACCTGCGAGGTTTGCGCGGTTAGAACGTTCCACGAGAGATTCGCGAGCACAGCGGTCCCGTTCTGAAGTGCGGCAAGGGAGGTAGGATCGAGCAGCGAGTTCTCGAACAATTCTACAGAGGCGGTGGTCGGCGTAATGGCGGTAATGGCCTGGGCCGGGATCGTCCCCAACGCAGACCCAAGAGTAGCCGCATTGAAATTTAGAACCGCTGGGTCCCACGACACGAACAAGTCGAAACCGCCGATCACCGATGTTGGAGTCCCACCCAACCCGGTTGCTTGGAGGTTGAGCGGCAAGCTTCCGCCGCTCGCAATGGTGGCCGCCGATGGGTCGAAGCCGATCGTCACCGCGTGGGCTGAGTCATCGACCCAGAGGATCAGCATCGCCACCACTACCATCAGCGCAGTCGCCGCTCGCTGCACGTAATTCTCCTCTTCCACGGATCTCCCGATCATCCGGACGGTAGGCACGACCCCGCGCGTCCCCCTCATACTAGAGGTGGCCGCGAAAGCCGGAATGTGTCAGTTCAATGAATTTGGGTCGTGGTAACCCGAGAGCTGAACTGACGCTGGTTCCGTTGCCGGAGCCAGAGTAGGAGTGCTACGGCACAGGCCGGTTCGGCGCCCAGCATCCCGCAGCCCTGCGTTTGAGATGGCGGTGTCGATGCGCAAAGCTCATAAGTGCACTGCAGCGTGCATAGCCGGTCGTCCAGCACGGTGATCATGCCATCGTGATCGGCATCCCGCGGATCATTAGGTCCAACCGCAGGCGTCCCGCGGGCGTTTGCAATGAGCTGGATGTCGACTCGGTTGACTATGCCGTCGTTGTTCACGTCACACACAGCTTCTGGCTGTGTAGGGGGCTCCGTAATCGTCAGGAACTGTCGGGGCGTCACGGAGTGCAACTCCTGCACGATGCCCGAGGGCCACTCCACGCGCACCGTGTCGATGATCGTCGCGTCGGCGAGACCGAACTCGGCGCTCAGGGGCTGCTGGTTAGATTGGCTGTCGCCGCCGGACACAGCGCGCAGCTGCCAGCGACTCGCACCGCGGTAGAATGCCTTTACACGCACCTTCGCGCCGATCGCGGAGCGGTTCGAGCGGGTGCCGACCAGCTTCACGTTCAGCCAGGCGTTCGCGTTGCCGTCGTTGTGGTAGAGCAGGTTAGTCTGTGGCGTGGGCCAGGCCGAGCCCTGCGAGACGAAGAGATCGAGGAAGCCGTCGTTGTCGTAGTCGCCCCAACTGGCGCCCGGACATTGGGTGACGAGGTCATTGACCACGGGGCCTTCCGTAACCTTCTTGAAAGTGCCGTCGCCCTCGTTGTGATAGAGCAAGTTGGGGCGGAGCACGCAGTTGTTCGGGTCCGGGTAGCAGTTGCCGGTAGCGACGAATAGGTCGATGAAGCCATCGTTGTCGTAATCGCCCCAGGCGACCGCGCTGAAGTTGTCGTTCGGGGAAGTCGCTTCCATCAGGCCCGTGCTCTCCGTGACGTTGGTGAACGTTCCGTCCCTATTGTTGTGATAGAGGGAGTTCTTGTTTGGCCCGTTTGCCAGAAGGAGATCGGGCCAGCCGTCGTTGTCATAGTCGGCCCAAGCACAAGCCCACGTGCCTTCTGCGTTGCTAAGCCCACTATCGGTCACGGATGTAAAGTTGCCGTGCCCATCGCCCCGGTAGAGGAAGTTCGGATGGGAATCAGTATTCCCCACGAACAGGTCGAGGTTGCCGTCATTGTCGTAGTCCACGAATCCGCGACATTCGGAATCACCAGGATCGTTCACGATCGTGTTGGTAGTGATCCGGGTGAACGTGCCATCACCTTGGTTGTGAAACAGGCGATTGAGAACATCGTGGCCGGCGATGAACAGGTCGAGGAAGCCGTCGTTGTCGTAGTCCGCCCAGCTTGGACCATGGAAGCCATGGACATTCGTCTCCGTGTAGATCGGGCCGTCAGTGACCCAGGAGAACGTACCGTCCCCGTTGTTGTGGTAGAGCATGTTGTGAAAGGTCCCGGCCCCGCCCGTGACGATCAGATCGAGATGACCGTCGTTGTCGTAGTCGCCCCAGGCGCAGCCGTGCTGTTTGCTGGGTTCCTTCGGCATCGCGGCCTGGTCGATCAGCGTGAACGTGCCGTCGTGGTTATTGTGATAGAGGTAGTTCGTCGTGGAGCGGTCGTCCGAGCCGACGAAGAGGTCGAGCCAGCCGTCGTTGTCGTAGTCGCCCCAGCAGCCGTTCCAGTACCAGGCGGGAATGGTCACGATGTCGCCCGTCGTGACCTTGGTGAAGGTGGCTGCGGCCGGGCTGGCCGCGAGAGCCGCGAGCGTTGCGCAGGCGGCCCCGGACAGACGGGCGGCCTTCGATATCATGTGACCCTCTTGCTTTGGCGACGCCAATATGAGGGATCTCTTCGACATCCCTTCTTACACTCGAACGCCACCAATCTCAAGCCCGATCGCTACGCACGAGCCAGCGTGACTGCGGTTCGTCCGTGCCCGGGCCTCTCTGGCTTGCACCGCCCCGCATCGGAGAACCGGTTGAGGTGAAGCCGGGGTAGCCGGGGGCGCTGAGGTTGGAGGTCTGTTCGTTGCCCAGCAACTGCGCCGGCGTGTTCGTGAACGCGGTCGTGATCACGGCATGATTGGACATGTACTCCTGGAAGCGTGGCGCGAGGGCGACCGCCGACCGGGATGGAGCGGGTAGGAGTTGTCGCCCCAACCCACGACCGGAGCGGCCGAACGCGCGGGCGCAGCCGCGAGCCAGACGGTCGCGAGAGCCGCGGGCAGCACCGGGGTGCGAGCCTAGATTGAGGGACATGAAAGGCATCCTCTCTTCGTGTGTCGGACAGGCCGTTCGGACCGGGCGTTCCTGGACGCAGTCCGATCCAACTCGGCCTGATCCGGTATACTGACCGGCCTGGCAGAAAGGCGTGAAAACCGGTGTCACAATTGTGAATTCATGAGATCTTCAGATGACGACGAAGCGGCATGGTCGATTGGTCGGGAGAGAGCGGGAGCTGGGCGCGCTGCGGACGGGCCTCGCGGCCGCGGCGGCGGGCCAGGGCCGCGTCGTGCTGCTCGCCGGGGAGCCCGGCATCGGCAAGACGCGCACGGCCGAGGAGTTCGCTCGGAGCGCGCGCGCCGCGGGCATCGAGGTGCTCGCCGGGCGGTGTTACGAGGGCGATGGTGCCCCCGCTTTCTGGCCGTGGGTGCAGGTGCTGCGCGCGTATGCGGAGGCACGCGATCCGCAGTCGCTGGCTGCGGAGCTGGGGACAGCTGCACCGGACGTGGCCGCGCTCTGCCCCGAGCTGCGTACGCGGCTCCCCGACCTCGCGCCTCCCGCCGTCCTCGATCCCGAGCAGGCCCGCTTCCGCCTCTTCGAAGGCGTCAGGCGCGCGCTTTGGCACGCGGCTGCGACCCGTCCCCTCGTGCTGCTCTTCGACGACCTGCACGGCGCCGACAAACCGTCGCTGCTACTGCTCCAGTTCCTCGCCCGCACGGTCCGCGACTCGCATCTGCTCGTGGTGGGCGGTCTTCGCGACTTCGCGCTGGCGCGCGAGCATCCGCTCGCCGGGACACTCGCCGAGCTGGTGCGGGAGCAGGTCGTCGAGCTCGTCCTGCTTCGCGGTCTCACCGAGGACCAAGTAGGCGAGCTGCTGGCCGAGGTTGCGGGAGAGACGCTGCCGCCAGGTGTGGCGTCCGCCGTGCACGCGCGCACCGAGGGGAACCCGCTCTACACGATCGAGGTGGCGCGCATGCTCGCCTCCCGGGGCGATCTCGGCGCAGTGGCTGCCGGCGAGCGACTCGACGTACCCGACACCGTGCGCCTCGCGATCGGGCAGCGCCTGCGCGTGCTGTCGTCGGCGTGTCAGGATCTGCTCGAGCTCGCGTCGCTTTTCGGACGCGAGTTCCGCGCCAGCACCCTCGCCCGCGCGAGTGGCGTCGACTCCAAGCGGGTGCTTGAGCTGCTCGACGAGGCTGCCGCCGCGCACATCGTGGATCGCGTGCCACACGAGCCCGAACGCTGGCGATTCGCGCATGCGCTCTTCGGCGAGACGCTGTCCGGCGGTCTGGGCGCAGCCGCGCGCGCCTCGATGCACGCGAATGCGGCCGCGGCGCTCGCAGGCGATCCGCGCGCGGCGCAGCACGCGACCGAGATCGCGCATCGTTGGTTCGAAGCCGGGCCGGCCGGTGATCCCGAAGAGGCGGTCACCTGGTTGTGCCGCGCCGCGGAGCAAGCGCTCGGGCTCCTCGCGCACGAGGAAGCGACGAGCCTCTACCGCAAGGCGTCGATCGCGCTCGACTGGATCTCCACTCCGGACGATCGACGACGCGCCGAGGTGCTCCTGGGTCTCGGCGAAGCGTGCAAGCGGGCGGGCGAGACGAGCGAGGCGAACCAGGCCTTCCTCGCAGCCGCTGCGCTGGCGCGCACGCTCGCGTCGCCGGAGCTGCTCACGCGTGCGGCGCTTGGCTTCGCGCCGACCGTACCGTTCTCCGAGCAGCCGGCACCGGATCCGGCGGTGGTGCAACTGCTCGAGGAGGCGATCGCGGCGTGGAGGGAGCGCGAAAGCGGGCTCCACGCTCGGGCTCTCGCCCGCCTCGCGACGGTGTTCCTCTTCGCCGCGCCGGACCGCACGGCAGCGCTCAACGATCGGGCGATTGGGATGGCCCGGCGCCTCGGAGACAAGGTGACGCTCCGCGACGTGCTGGCGCGATCGCTCTCTACCCTGAGCAATAGGTCGCATCCGAGAGTCCGCCTCGCCATGGCGACCGAGCTCGTCCAGCTCGCGGAGGAGGCGGGCGACCTCGAGTCACGCGCCGCGGGCCATCTCTGGCGATGCGTGCACCTCCTCGAGTGCGGCGACGTGGCCGCCATGCGCCGCGAACAGCCGGCAATGACGCGCGCCGCTGCCCAGCTGCGGCAGCCCGCCTGGTCGTGGTATGCGCATCTGATCGACGTGAGCGTGGCGAGTGTCGACGGTCGCTTGGGAGATGCGGAGAAAGCGATCCAGGACGCCCTGCACGTCGGCGAGTCGGTCCTGCCCTTCGCTGCGCGCGGCTACTTCATCGCTTTCATGCTCTTCTTGCGAACCCTCCAGGGGCGCGAGAGCGAGTTCGCATCCGAGTACCGCCGCATCGCCGAGGGGCACCCCTCGCCCGCTTCGATCTCGCTGCTGGCGTGGGTGGAATCAGAACGAGGGAATGCCGCGGAGGCGCGGCGGATCGTCGACCGAGTCACCGCCGATGATTTCGTCCATCTGCGAACCGACGGCATCGCGATCGTCGGGGCGGCCTTTCTCGTCGATGCCTGCGCCCTCCTCGGCGACGTGCGTCGCGCGGCATGGCTCTACGAGTTCATGGCACCGAGTGCGTCGTACTGGGTGGGGTGGGGCGAGGCGACGACGCTCGGCCCCGTGTCTTACTACCTTGGTGTGCTCGGGTGGACCCTCGGGCAGGTCGACGACGCAGCGGCCCACTTCGAGGACGCCCTCGCGCAGGCGTCGCGCGCGGCCTCGCCCATCTTCCTGGCTCGCACGCAGGTCGCGTACGCCCGATTGCTTCGCGACCGCGGCGACCCTTCCGAGAGGGAGCGGAGCGGCACCCTGCTCGCCGAGGCACGCGCGACTGCCGACTCGATCGGCATGGCGGGCCTGGTCGCCAAGATCGACGCATTCGAGGCATCGACTCCGGCCGAATCGCATCCGCCGAGCGTGCAGATCTTCCGCCGCGACGGCGAGTTCTGGACGATCGCCTATGCGACGAAGGAGGTTCGGCTTCGCGACATGCGCGGTCTCCACTATCTCGTGACGCTGCTGCGCGAGCCCGGGCGCGAGTTCTACTCGATCGATCTCGTCCGCGGTGGTCGCGGCCCTTCGTTCGTGCCACCGATCGACGAAACCCTCGAGATCGTGCAGGAACTCGGGAACGCGAACGAGCGTCTCGACGCCCGCGCCCGCGCAGCCTACCGGATGCGACTCGCCGCGCTCGACGAAGAGATTGCCGACGCCGAGCGCGCCTGCGATCTCGGACGACTCGAGCGCGCGTCTCCTGAACGGGACGCGCTGATTGACGAGCTGCGAGCCGCGGCGCGTGACAAGCGCGTCGGGCCGGACGCCGAGCGCGCGCGCGTGACCGCGACCAAGGGCATCAAGGCCGCGCTCGACAGGATCGCGGCGAGCCATCCCGAACTCGGTGCGCATCTGCACGCGACGGTGCGGCGCGGCTACTTCTGCTCCTACGTGCCAGATCCGCGGCATCCGATCAAGTGGGGGACCTGAGCGCCCGTGCGCCCACAGCTGCGCGATCCAAGCGGGCACCGGGAAGGTCGTCTGCTGGGGCTTAACAGGTTGCTGACAAAGGCCGCGATCCGACGGCCTTCGCGTGATCGCGGAGGTTCTCGACCGAAGATCCCGGCAGCGCATCAGCTTGGTGACGAGTCGACGAGCACGTCCACGCGGTCGCAGTCCGCATCAGGCGAGCTCCGGCGGTGAAAGCACCGTAGCGAGGCGTTTCAGGTTGAGGACCCAGCCGATCAGCAGCGTCTCCTCTCGCACCCGGAGCAAGCCCCTTCGGCGGAAGCGCCGCATCCCGTGCCGGTCCTTCGCTTCGCCGAACAGCTCTTCGATCTTCTTCCGACAGCGCTGCGAGAGTCGATAGCCGATCCCTCGCGCGCGCATGCGGACCCGGCGATGTACGACGCGGCTGCCTCGATCCAAGGCGATGTGCGGTTCGATCTCGCGCTCGAGCAGATGCTCGATCATCGCCTCGCTGAAGTAGCCCTTGTCCGCACCCAGCGTCGCCGGCGAGAAGCCGAAGCGACGCTGCGCGCGCCGCAGCAACGACTTGCAGCCCTCAGTTTCCGACGCGGAAGAGCGGAAGATCTCGACCCCGATCCCGAGCAGGATGCGGTGCCGGTTCTCCATCAGCGCGTTGACCGTGTAGCCGGGAATCGCTCCGCTGCCCGTCGTGCCCTTCGATGCGAAGCGACAATCCGTGTCCGTCGTCGAGCGGTGCGTCGCGTTGCTCCGCTTCTCGCCGCGGAAGTTCACCGCGCGATTGCCCGGGTCTTGCGGCCCTTCGGAGTCGCCGTCCCGGTCCTCGGCACGAAGTCGCTTCTTGTACTCCTCCGGATCCATCGCGACCTCGATCGGGACGAAGCTCTTGTAGCTCGCGTTCGCCCGCACCAGCGTGCCATCCGCGCTCACGTGCCGGCTGACCAGCCCCTCGGCGATGGCCCTCTTCACCGTCTCGTCGAACAGCTTCTCCAGCACGCTCGACTCATCGAAGCGGCGCCTGCGGTTCTGGCTGAAGGTCGAGGCGTTCCAGGCGTCCTGGTCGAGGTTCAGTCCGACGAACCAGCGCAGCGCCATGTTGCACTGGAGCTCCATCACGAGCTTGCGCTCGCTCGGAATGCCCAGCAGGTACCCGCCCAGCAAGGCCAGGAAGAGCTGTTCGGGCGGGATCGAGGGCCGGCCGATCTCTGAGTACAACGGCCGGCACACGCGGCGAATCGCACGATCATCGATCAGCGGTCGGATCCTGCGGAGTGGATGCTCCGTGGGCACGAAGCTCTCGAGCGACAGCTGGTAGAACAAGGCGCGCTGCGGATCCGACTCATCATCGGCTGGTTCCCCCCAGCCGCGAATTCTACGCCGATCAAGCGGCGATTCGGTCTACTTTGTCAGCAGCCTGTTAGGCGCTCAACGTGCTCATACTCTCGGTCGAGAATCTGCTGTTCCTCGTGTTCCCGAGCCCGACACCAGTGGGCGGGACGGCCGGCGCTTCGCAAGCAGGGCGGATGGTGGTGGTCACCTCGATCAGATTTCTTACCGCTGTGCTCGTGCTCGGTACGGCCGCGAGGGTGGGCGGGATCGTGCGCTTCGCGGGCGGCGGTCGCCGGGCGTCGCTCGGCGCTGCCTTTGGCGCGCTCGTCGCGTCCGCGGCCTTCGTCACGGTCGCCGTCGCCGCGCGCTTCCGGCGGCTCGATCTCAGCCTCGACCTCGTCGAATAGGCCAGCGCGATGAACACTGCGCAGCCCGCGGCCTCGCTCGACACGCGCGATGCCGTCGGCATCATCGTCGGCATCGTCATCGGCTCCGGCATCTTCACCGTGCCGTCGCTCGTGGCGAAGGGCACCACGAGCCCGGGTCTCGTCTTGGGCCTGTGGCTCGTGGGGGGCGTGTTGTCCGTGATCGGCGGGCTCTGCTACGCGGAGCTGGCGACCTCGTGTCCGAGCACGGGGGGAGACTACGCCTTCCTGCAGCGCGCCTACGGGCGCAACCTCGCGTTTCTGTATGGGTGGGCGCGCATGGCCGTGATCACGACCGGCTCGATTGCGTTTCTCGCGTTCACGTTCGGCGACTACATGACCAAGGTGGCACCGCTCGGCGCGTACTCGCCGACGCTGTATGCGGTCCTGTGCGTGGTGCTGCTCACGCTGCTCAACCTCGCCGGCATTCACCAGGGCAAGACGGCGCAGAACCTCTTCACCAGTCTCGAGGTGCTGGGGGTCGTCGCGATCATCGTGGTCGGGCTGCTCGTGGTCGCACCTGCTGCGCCTGCGCC
>Ga0335070_10010986_pt1 | contig 10591 bp, 10 predicted proteins | sample Lox_Sample_13_FD_206722 | JGI IMG/M metagenome (GOLD analysis project Ga0335070, IMG submission 206722) | Soil microbial communities from Loxahatchee National Wildlife Refuge, Florida, United States - Lox_Sample_1.3 | ecosystem: Environmental > Terrestrial > Soil > Wetlands | place: USA...
CTTTCGTTCTTTATTCTTTCGTTAACGAAAATCCGGCCTCCAGCAGACAATCAGCCGCGCGGCACATCTCCTCGGCGAGGAGGCTGTGCTCCGGAACATGCAAAGACCCTAAATCAGGTTATGGAAAAGTGATTTTCATAATACCTCAATCAACAATTCATAATTCATAACTTTCATGTTCCTCTTGCTTCTTTGATCGCCTTCAGGAAGGCACGGGTGTTTTCTGTGATGATGTTAAACTTCTTCTCCTTCACCGCTTTCTTATCCACCAGCTCGCCTCCCACTCCCAGGGCAGTAGCACCAGCCTTGACGAAGGCCCCTGCATTCTGAAGGTTCACCCCGCCCGTAGGTACGAGAAGAATTTGTGGAAGTGGTCCTCTAAGGGCTTTGAGGTATTCCGGTCCTCCAAGCTGGGCAGCAGGGAAGACCTTCACCATATCAGCTCCTGCATTCCAGGCGGTTAAGATCTCTGTGGGTGTCATGGCACCCGGAATAACGACGGCGCTGTAACGATGTGCAAGCTGGACGAGGTCGAGATTGAGCGTTGGGCTCACAATAAATTGGGCCCCGGCCAGCAGAGCAGCCCTTCCGGTTTCGGCATCGAGAATGGTTCCTGCACCCATGATGATCTCATCTTTATATTTCTGGGTCAATTCTTTGATGGCATCGATCGCGCCTTGAACGCTCATTGTGATTTCGATGAGAGTAACCCCCCCTTCCTTGATCGCATCCGCTACGTCGATCGCCTCCTTGGCAGACGAGACCCGAATCACCGGGATGAGTCCTTCAGTGATCATGCGATTGAAAACATCTCTTTTCTCCATGCAGTCCTCCTTAATTAGAATATCATCCAAATCCCCCCATCCCCCCTTTGCTAAAGGGGGGTCAGGGGGGATTATCATTTTTAATTGGTTGAGTTAGATGCGACTGGGCTGCAGTTCAAAAAAACCGCAGAACAGCTGTACTGCAGCACCTCTGCATCATCTTGAGATTCTTAGTCCTGCACCTTTTAACTGAGCCTCTACCTCCTCAAGGGTACTCCAGTTAAAATCTCCTGGGAAGGTATGTTTAAGAGCAGCGAAGGCGTTTCCGTACTGGACACCCTTTTGAACATCCTTCTCTCTTAGCCAGCCATGGAGAAATCCCGCCGTAAAGGAATCTCCTGCTCCCACTCGATCTACGATCTCCACCTCATACTTCCTATCCTTGAAGATCATTCCATCCTGGTAGGCGATCGCTGTCCAGTTGTTCCTCCAGACGGAGAGGTCTTCCCTCAGCGTGATGGCGACAATTTTGAATTTGAAGGTTTGAGCCAGTTTCTGTGCGGCCGCCTCGTAATCCTTTTCTTTGATGCCAAAGACGACGTTGGTATCTTCCTCAGTCGTGATGAGGATATCGACATCTGCCATCATGGGTTCCTGGATCTTCTTCGCATCCGCTGGAGTCCAGAGTTTTTTCCGGTAATTGAGGTCATAAGAAATCGTGCAGCCTGCCTTTTTCGCCGCTCTAAGGGCTTCACCAGTCACCTCTGCTGCAGAGGCGCTTAGCGCAGGGGTGATCCCACTGACATGAAAGTGTTTCGATCCCGCGAAGATCTTTGTCCAGTCTACCTCACCTCGTCTAATCATACTGATGGCTGAACTCGAGCGGTCGTAAAGGACGCTCGAAGCGCGGGGTGATGCGCCAAACTCCAGGAAATAGAGCCCAGCTCTTCCTTGATCAGACCAGACGATATGGGAACAGTCGACCCCGAACTCCTGGGCCCGATCGCGAATGAGATAACCGAGGCCGTTCTTGGGGAGTTTTGAGACCCACGCACTCTTCATCCCAAGACGGGTTACCCCGACGGCCACATTCAATTCTGCGCCACCCACATTTAAATCGAGACTTCGGGTTTGTTCTAACCTCTGGAAGTGAGGCGGTGAAAGCCTCACCATGGCCTCCCCAAATGTCACGACGTCGTACATATCCACCTTCCTTTCAATAAAATTATTCTGTCATTTTCGGAACAATAAGCATTTCATTTTGAAAGACATCATAGGCCTGTCTAAATTCGGAAATAGTCTTGCTCACCATCAGAAGCGATCACCATTTATTCACCCAGCAAATAGGGGTCTTTTCAGAGAAAACTCTTAAGACTTCGTGAGCCGCCCTCGTTTGGAGTTCTCTCACAGAGTCCTTCGAATACCATGCCACATGTCCGGTCAGAACGACATTGGACATCTTTAGCAAAGGATGGTTCTGATTGAGAGGTTCCTTTTCGAAAACGTCCAAACCTGCCGCAAGAATCCAACCTTCATTAAGAGCCCTTATCAGAGCATCCTCATCGATCACTTCGCCACGCGACGTGTTAACCACAATAGCGGTTTGCTTCATTTTTCTCAAAGCTGCTTCGTCAATAATATGCCTCGTCTCTGGAGAAAGGGGGGCATGAAGAGAGATGTAGTCTGACTTTGCAAACAACGTATCAGGGTCAACCTTCTCCCCTCCATTCTCTTCAATTATTTCCAGAGTCACATAAGGGTCGAAAACCAGCACCCGTTTGGGGAGAAATCCTTTCCATTTTCGGTGGAAAGCCCTCCCGATTTGTCCATATCCGATGATGCCTAAGTTTTTCCCCGTCGTTCGATAAATCGTGTCGTTAATATCAATTTCGAGCTTCGCCTGCCGTAAAGTTCTATCTCGAATCAAAAGTTTCCGGATGCAGGCAAGAAGTAATGCAACGGCGTGGTCGGATACTTCCTCCGTTCCATAACCGGGGGTGTTTGCAACATAAATCTTTTTTTGTTTAGCGACCTCGAGATTAATATTGTCAACGCCGACTCCATAGCGAGCAATCACCCTGCAGCGCTTGAGGGAATCCAAGACCCTGGCACTTATCGGAGCCTCCCTGACGAGGATGGCATCCGCATCTTTAGCCACGGAAATGACATCATTCTCTGTTAAGCAATCTTTGGGAGCGAGGATGAGTTCAGCGTCAACGGGTTCCAGGATTTCTCGCTCAACTTGATAAGACTCATAGCCCAAATTGACCACAACAACTTTATATTTAGACATATTGAACTATATCTTTCTAAGTGAAGAAATCTCTGCTCCTTTTTATCGACGCAAATGATAGATACACAGGCACAAAATAAATCCTTTGTTTCGTTAAAACTGACGCCGCGACGGGTTATTAGCCCGTAGTTACTATAGAAGTGATTGCTGAGGCCAGGGCGGTCACAGACTTAACCCTAATCCGGCGCCAGTTTTATGAACGACATCGCCCCGTTTTGTTCAAAACTTGCTCAACGGGCCTTCCGGTTTGCCTCGATGGCCTTGAAGAGATCCGCCACCAGCTCCTTGCCCACTTGGCTCTCCACATAGGCCTTTACCGGCGGCTGGGCCAGATTGCGGAACGCATCGACCTGTTGGGGCGTGAGTTCAGTGACCTGCATGCCCAACTTTGTCAGGATGGGCTTGGCGTTGAGGTCTTGGTCGCTCGTCATCTTGCGATGGATGTCACGTGCAATCTTCGTCGCTTCGAGGACCACCTTCTGCTGCTCTGACGTCAGGCCCTTGAAGAACTTGTCATTCATCATATAGGCATGGATGCTCCAGACATGGCCGTCGAGGGTGATATACTTCTGATACTGGTAGAGGCTTGCGGCCAGAATATTCGTGACACCGTTTTCCTGACCGTCCACAACCTTGGACTGCAGGGCTGTCGGCAGTTCCCCCCAGGGAACGGCCGAGGGGGAAGCCCCGAGAGATTCCACGAGAGCCTTGAATACCGGGCTAGGCATAATCCGGATCTTCATGCCCTTCATGTCCGCGGGCGTGACGATGGGACGCAGGCTATTGGTGAAGTGACGCACGCCGTTGTCGGCGATGGCAAGCATGCGAATCCCCGTTTTCTGCAGCATCAGATCGGCAAATTTCTGACCGAAGGCGGAGTCATAGACCCGCCAGGCATGGGCATGGCTGTCGTAGAGATAGGGGATGCCCAGAATGGCAATCTCCTTGAAGACCACCGCAATGGCCCCATCGTGCGCCACAGCCATCTCCAGCGTGCCCATCTTCAGGCCTTCCATCGTTTCGGCGTCCTTGCCGAATTGGCCGGCGGGATAGATCTCCACTTTGATGGCGCCATTGGTGTTCTTTTCCACATAGTCCTTGAAGGCCAATGCCGCCACATGTTTCGGCTGATCATCCTTCGCAGGTTGAAAATGCGCATACTTGAGCACTTTCTGTTGCGCATAGACCGGTGAAACCAGAGCTAACATCATCACTGCCAACATCAATACGTACAATTTCTTTGCCATACTTTTCTCCTTTCCTTGGTGTTTAAAAAACTGTTAATGGGTAAACCCTAACCAGCCGGGAAACGTCACACTCAATGCCGGAAACTGGATGATGAGCGCCAGAACCGCAACCTCGGCGAGGATCATCGGCAGGATCGCCCGGGAGATCAGCTCAAACTTCAGGCGGCTGATCGAGGTGATCACGAAGAGCACTCCCCCCACAGGCGGGGTGATCAGGCCGATGACTATATTCAACTCGAAACACATGGCGAAGTAGAGGGGGTTGATGTGGAACTGGTCCGTCAGAGGGGCCAGGACCGGCACCAGGATGATGACCGCGGGGATGACATCAATGAGACAGCCGCAGATGAGGACGAAGATGGCCACGAGCCACATGACGACCATGGGGCTAGTCGTCACCTTGCCGATGGCCAGGGCAATGGTCTGGGGAATCTGCAGGATCGTCAGGAGCCAGGAGAAGAGGGACGCCATGGCGATGATGAGCAGGGCCGCCGAGGAGACGAGGCCGCTCTGAAGAAGCACCTTCGTGATGAGCCGGAAATTCAACTTCCGGGTGATGAAGAGGCCCACAAAAAGGGCATAAAAGACTGCCACGGCCGCCGATTCGGTCGCCGTAAAGATCCCGCCTAGGATGCCGCCGATGATGATGCCCGGCACCATCAGGGCTGGCAGAGCCTTCCAGAAGGTCCGCAACCGGACGGCCCAGCTCGCTTTTTTACTGGTAAACTTATACCCATGCCGGACGGAGATGATGTGATTGGTCATAGCCAGGGCCGCACCCAGGAGGATGCCCGGCACGACGCCGGCCATGAACAGACCGGCCACGGTGACCCGGCTGTCGCACATGGCGTAGATGATCGCGATGATGGAAGGAGGGATAATGGGCCCGAGCGTGGCCGTCGCCGCCGAGAATGCCGCAGAATAGTGAGGGTCGTAACCGGCTCGCTGCATCATCCGCATCAGGACCGCTCCCGGGCCAGCGGCGTCAGCGAGGGCGGAGCCACTGATCCCGGCGAAAACCATGTTGGTCAGGACGTTTACATGTCCCAACCCGCCCCGGATGTGGCCCACGAGACTGTTGGCGAAGCGCAAGATGTAGGAGGTAATGCCGCCGGCCGTCATCAGATCGGCGGCGAGGATAAAGAAGGGGACGGCCATAAGGGGAAAGGAGTTGATGCCGTTGAAGAAACGCTGCGGCACAGACAGGAGAGATAACTTGCCTTCCACAAGGAGCGCGACCAAACCCGATCCGCCCATGACAAAGGCAAGCGGCATACCAATTATCATAGCCGCAATAAAGGCAATCCAAAGCGCAACGACCATTAGAGAACCTCCTCGTCAATTTCGGGTTCAAGACTCTCCGACGCGTCGTAACGCCGATCGATATAGGACCGGTAAAGAAGAAAGAGATGGATCAGCAGCAGCAGCGCACCGATCGGCACAGCCAAGTAGGGAATCCCCAGAGGAATATTGAGGACCGGGGTTTCCTGATCCCAGGCGAAGTAGGCGAACTGGAATCCCAGAACTATGAGAATGCCCATAAAAACAATCAGCAGCAGCGCCACGAGGTGGCGCGTCATCCTTCGGACTGTCGACGGCAGACGATCCTGAAGAATCTCGATGGCTACGTGCCGGCCTTGCCGCAGGGCCAGACCGGCGCCTAAAAAGGCCACCCAGACCATCAGATACTGAGACGCTTCTTCTGCCCAGATGATCGAGTGATTGAAAATGTATCGGGAGATAACGTTCATGAAGACCAGCGTCGCCATCACCGCCATCATGGCGATGACGATCCACCGGTTCACTGCGACCATGACCCGCTCAAATGTCCCCTCTTGACGGGATTTGCCAACATCGGTTTCAGACACAAGCCACCTCCTTTCTCTGTGCGGAAGGAAAGCAGACCCTGCCCAGCGGAGCATGCCGCGACAAGGATTCCTTTCTATCACAACAATGCAGCAGCAGCAGGCAAGATCGCTTCATTTAAGGGCATACTTATCTTGAACATGATACAAGTGAACAGGTCATGGGGCTTTTTTTTTACAACATATCGTGGGCAAAGTTGCAAGTCAAGAAAAGAAATTACAGAAAAGAAATTACAACATCTAACCCGTCATCTTTTAGTGCCCACGAAAAAGTCTTCCTCCCCGATAAATAGGCCCGCCACTAACGTAACTTCTTCTAGATCAACCTGTAAAGGGTTGACCGGCATGAACGCAGAATACAAGGCATAACCCAAGCCTTTAGCTTTAAATCTGACATCCACAGTTTTTTGTCGATATTGACGCGCTAAGCGCCCAATTGAAGTTGACCAGGGGGAGATAATTATGCTAAATCTCATTTGTGCAAAAACGATTTTTTTAGATGGAGATCGAATAGAAGGGAGAAGAAAAATGGATCCAAACAAGGAATGGTTGATTGAGTTGAAATTGAAACAGGTTGTGGAAAAGTTAAAAGCTCATGGATTTGAATCCCTCTCCGTCAAAACGAAAGAAGATGCAGCTCAGGAGATTTGGAAATACATCCATCCAAAGCAGAGGATTGGGGTAGGTGGGTCCGTCACTATAAGGGAGTTAGGCATTTTGGAACAATTGGAAGCCAAGGGTTATACCCTTTATGACCACTGGAAACCGGGTCTTTCAAAAGAGAAGGTTCTTGAGATCCGTAAATCCCAAATGACTTCTGACCTGTTCCTGAGCAGCGTCAATGCCGTCACCCTGGACGGAGAGCTAGTCAACATCGATTTTGCCGGAAATCGAACCAACGCAACCACCTACGGTCCGGGAAAGGTGATTCTCGTCGCCGGCTATAATAAAATTGTGGAGGATGTTCAGGAGGCGATCAAAAGGATCAAGAATGTGGCAGCGCCCATTAACACAAAGCGTTTGAACATCGACGTTCCATGTGCTAAGGTTGGAAAATGTGTGGACTGCAACTCCCCTAACCGGATTTGTAGGGTCGTCGTGATTCATGAAAGGAAGCCAGCCCTAACAGATATGCTCGTCATCCTGGTAGGGGAAGAACTGGGATATTAATACAAGGGGTCGAGGGATCTAGGAGTCAAGGGGTCAAGTAAAATCTTTAATCATAAACCCTTGGCCCCTGGAATCCCTGAACCCTTGAACCCTTATAAACGGAGGAGGAGCTATGGGTAAGATCAGGAGGGCAATTGTTAGTGTTTCGGATAAGGCCGGGGTGGTTCCATTTGCCAAGGGTCTAGCACAGATGGGGGTCGAGATCCTTTCCACGGGCGGGACGGCAAAAACATTGAGGGAGCAGGGCGTCTCGGTAATGGATATCTCTGATTATACGGGATTCCCAGAGATGCTGGATGGACGGGTAAAGACCCTTCATCCCAAAGTCCACGGAGCACTTTTGGGACAGCGATCCAAGAAGGAGCATGTAAAGAAAATGGAAGAGCACGGAATCCTTCCTATCGATCTGGTCGCTGTCAACCTCTACCCCTTCGAGGCAACTGTGGCCAAGAAGGATTGCGCCCTGGAAGAAGCGATTGAGAATATCGATATCGGCGGGCCGACGATGCTCCGTTCATCAGCGAAAAATTACCCCGATGTGACCGTGGTGGTGGACCCCAGCGATTATGAGCCGGTCCTTTCTGAATTAAAAGAGAAAGGCGAAATTTCTTTGGAGACCAATTTCCGTTTAGCCAAGAAGGTCTTCCAACATACGGCCCGCTATGATGGCGCCATCTCAAATTACCTTGGCCAGATCGAGAAGGGCAAGAAAGCGCATGAATTTCCGGAGACCTTCACCTTCCAGGTGAAGAAAGCTCAGGAGTTGCGTTATGGAGAAAATCCACACCAAAAAGCCGCCTTTTATAGGGAGTATCTACTCACCGAGCCTTCGGTTTCGAATGCGGTCCAACTCCAGGGCAAAGAATTGTCTTACAATAATATACTCGACATTGACTCCGCCTATGAGACGGTTAAGGAATTTGAAGAAATGGCGACGGTCATCATCAAGCATAACAATCCCTGCGGTGCGGCGGTCTCTTCTAAGAGCCTAATGGACGCCTACAAGAAAGCGAGGGATTGCGATCCGGTCTCGGCATTCGGCGGAGTCGTGGGTTTCAATCGGACCGTGGATAAAGAGACGGCAAAGGAGATGGCGGATATCTTTCTTGAAGCCATCATTGCTCCGGGTATTGACCCGGAGGCGTTGGAGATTCTTAAGAAGAAAAAAGATCTCCGTATCCTCAAAACTCCTCCGCTCACAGGCGCCCCTTCTCAAGGAGGATTCGATCTCAGAAAAGTGGTGGGCGGGCTTTTGGTTCAAGACCGAGACCTCGGCAGGGTGCCAATGGATCAGTGGAAAGTGGTGACCAAAAGGAAGCCGACCGAGGAGGAGAAAAAGGCGATGGCTTTTGGTTGGAAGGTTGCCAAACATGTCAAATCGAATGCCATCATCCTCGTCCGGGAGGACCGGACTATTGGAATTGGTGCTGGCCAGATGAGCCGTGTTGACTCTACCCGCTTGGCAGTGATGAAGGCCCAATCCTCAACCAAAGGAACGGTCTTGGCCTCGGATGCGATGTTCCCATTTAGAGATGGCGTGGATACAGGCGCTGAAGCAGGTGCTTCCGCCATTATTCAACCCGGTGGTTCGATTCGAGACGATGAGGTGATTGCCGCCGCGAACGAATACAATATCGCTATGGTTTTTACAGGAATGAGGCACTTCCGGCATTAAAAGAACGTTTCCGTGTCGCGTGTCCGTGTCCGTCAAGAAAGAAAACGGAACACGACAAGGATAGCGGGCATTTACTTTAGTGTCTTACGGACACGGTCACGGATAGCGGACACGAGGAGTTTGATTATGAAGGTTCTGGTGGTTGGCAGTGGGGGTAGGGAGCACGCCTTAGTTTGGAAGATTGCGCAAAGCCCAAAGGTGTCGAAGGTCTATTGCGCTCCGGGAAATGCAGGCATCTCCGAACAGGCGACGATTGTCCCGATCAAGGCGAATGACCTCAGGGGGTTACTTGATTTCGCTTTAAAAGAGAAGATTGATTTAACTGTCGTTGGGCCCGAGGATCCTTTAACCCGGGGTATTGTCGATCTTTTTGAATCCAAGGGCCTTTTTATTTTTGGAGCAAACAGGAAAGCAGCGGAGATTGAAGGAAGCAAAGCCTTTGCCAAGGAGATGATGAAGAAGTACTACATTCCAACCGCTTTTTACGAGATCTTCGATAACCGGAATGAAGCAGTGAAATATATTCGCAAGCAGGGGGCTCCCATCGTGGTCAAGGCAGATGGTCTGGCTGCAGGCAAAGGAGTCATCATCTGCAAAACCGTAGAGGAAGCAATCCAGTCCGTTGACAAGATCATGGTGGAGAAGATTTTCGGAGAGGCGGGAAATCGAGTGGTGGTCGAGGAATACCTCGTAGGAGAGGAAGCGTCTTACATTGCTTTCACCGATGGAAAGACCATCCTTCCCATGGCGTCTTCCCAGGATCATAAGGCTATCTTCGATGGAGACCAGGGTCCCAACACAGGCGGGATGGGCGCTTATTCACCCGCACCCGTGGTGACGGATGAGGTACATGAGAGGATTATCGAAAAGGTTTTGAGGCCGATCATCTACGGCATGGGAGAGGAGGGCAGACCCTATAAAGGGGTTCTCTATGCCGGCCTGATGATTCATGATGGCCACCCCAAGGTATTGGAGTTCAACGCCCGATTCGGAGATCCGGAAACCCAACCTGTTTTGATGCGGATAAAGGGGGATATCGTCCCCATTCTGGAAGCTTGCATGAAAGGGAATTTGTCCAACCACAAGATCGAATGGGACAACCGTGCCTCTGCATGTGTGGTAATGGCTTCAAAGGGATATCCTGGTGATTACGAAAAGGGGAAAGTCATCGAGGGGCTAAAAGACGTTTCTCGAATGGAAGGGGTTTTTGTCTTTCATGCGGGGACAGCTCTCAAAGACGGGCAGGTCATCAGCAATGGTGGAAGAGTTTTAGGAGTGACAGGACTGGGAGAAGACATTCCAAGGGCCATTGAGAGGACTTATCAGGCAGTGAAGAAAATCTCCTGGGATGGAGTTCAGTATCGAACCGATATCGGCCAAAAAGCGCTGTGCTGGCTCTAGGATAAAGAGGCAAAAAGCATGGCGCATAGGGCATAGCGTGTGTAGCGCCCTCATTTATTGAGGGCGACAAAAGTCATCGTCGGCAATCCCTGCCTGCCGGCAGGCAGGAATGCCGACGCTACAATTGGATGAGAAAGAGATCGAGCTGGAGAATGATGGGGAATGTATAAGATCGC
>Ga0335070_10010987_pt1 | contig 10590 bp, 9 predicted proteins | sample Lox_Sample_13_FD_206722 | JGI IMG/M metagenome (GOLD analysis project Ga0335070, IMG submission 206722) | Soil microbial communities from Loxahatchee National Wildlife Refuge, Florida, United States - Lox_Sample_1.3 | ecosystem: Environmental > Terrestrial > Soil > Wetlands | place: USA: Florida...
CTGCCCGGATTCGGCGCGGATCATCTGGCCGAGGCCATGCCGGCCTTCCGCAACACCTGTTCCGCGCTGGCGCAATGGCCGGACGAGAAACCGCTCGGCAAGGTCGGCGGCGCGGTCGGCGACTGGCGCGCGCCCTGCGCAGCGGCGCTCACCATCTCAGCCGGCGACGATGCGGCTGCCGCCGAGTTCCTGACCGCCTATTTCCAGCCCTTTCGGGCGCTCGATCGCGCCGCGGAAGCGGGACTCTTCACCGGCTACTACGAGACCGAGGTCGAAGGCTCGCGGGTCAAGACCGGGGATTACGCCGTGCCGCTCTACCGCGCCCCCGCGGATCCAAACGCATACTCTCGCGCCGAGATCGATGCCGGCGCACTCAAGGGGAAGGGGCTGGAGCTCCTTTGGCTGAAGGACCCGGTCGATGTCTTCATCCTGCAGATCCAGGGCTCCGGCCTGGTGAAGCTCGCCGACGGCACGCAGACCCGCGTCGGCTATGCCGGGAACAACGGACGCGACTTCGTGCCGGTGGCGCGGCTGATGATCCAGGCGGGGATCATCAAGAAGGACCAGGCCTCGATGCAGGCGGTGCGCGCCTGGCTCAAGGGCCATCCCGCCGACGCCGTCACCTGGATGCAGAAGAACCCGCGCTACATCTTCTTCCGCGAGCTCGACGCCAGCAACGGTCTCCCCGCCGGACCCTCGGGCGCCCTCGGCGTCACCCTGACGCCGACCCGCAGCATGGCGGTCGATCCCGATTTCCTGCCCTTGGGCGTGCCGGTCTGGCTCGACACCAAGGCGCCGGACGGAACGCCGCTGCAGCGGCTGATGGTGGCCCAGGACGTGGGCTCCGCGATCAAGGGCCCCATCCGCGGCGATCTCTTCTGGGGCACCGGCGAGCCGGCGCTGGAATTTGCCGGACGCATGAAGTCCTCCGGCCAGTATTATGTCCTCTTGCCGAAGACCGTGGCGGCGCGTAGCACCGTCCTGGTGACCAACAACGACGGATCGAATTGAATATGACCCCCGACTCCCAGGGCGCGCCCCAGCAGTCCACCGGGCTGCCGATCGTCGGGTTGTTCGTAACCTGCCTCGTCGATCTCTTCCGCCCTTCGGTCGGCTTCGCCGCGGTGAAGTTGATCGAGCAGGCCGGATTCATCGTCGCGGTGCCTGAGGCGCAGACCTGCTGCGGCCAGCCGGCCTACAATTCCGGCGATCGCGCCGATGCCGCGGCGATCGCGCGGAACACCATCGCCGCCTTCGAAGACTACGACTATGTGGTGGCACCGTCGGGCTCCTGCGGCGGCATGCTGCGCTGCCATTATCCGGAGCTGCTGGCGGACGATCCCGCATGGGCATCGCGCGCGAAAGCGCTGGCGGCCCGCTGCTATGAGCTGACCCAGTTCCTGGTCGAGGTGGCGAAGCTCGAGGGCATCGACGCGACCTTGAAGGCCCGCTGCACCTACCACGACTCCTGCTCGAGCCTGCGGGAGATGAACGTGAAGGCGCAGCCCCGCAGCCTGCTCCGCCAAGTGAAGAGCCTTGAGCTCGCCGAGCTTGCCGAGACCGAGGCCTGCTGCGGCTTCGGCGGCACGTTCTGCGTCAAGTTCCCCGACATCTCCAACAAGATGGTCGAGCGCAAGACCGCAGACATCATCGCCAGCGGCGCCGATCATCTCTTGGCCGGCGATCTCGGCTGCCTCATGAACATCGCCGGCAAACTGCAGCGCCAGGGCAGCGCCATCCGGGTGCGCCATGTCGCCGAGGTGCTGGCCGGCATGACCGACACGCCGGCGATCGGCGAGGCGGAGTAGCGCGATGTTCGTCCCCAACTCCAACGCCTTCGCCGAGAAGTCCACCGAAGCCCTGGCCGATCCGCAGCTCCAGGAGGCCTTGAGTGTCCTCCGCGTGCAGTCGATCCCGAACCGGCTGAAGGCCGCGACCAACCTGCCGGAATTCGAAGCCCTGCGCGACAGCGCGCGGGATCTGAAGAACCATATCCTCGGCCATCTCGACCAGTACCTGATGCAGTTCGAGGCCCAGGTGCAGGCGGCGGGCGGCGCGGTCCATTGGTGCAGCGACGCCGAGACCGCGCGGCAGACGGTGCTGAAGCTCTGCCGCGAGGCGGGGGCGAGGACCGTCACCAAGGGCAAGACCATGATCGGCGAGGAGATCAGCATCAACGATTTCCTCGCCGAGAACGGCATCGAGCCGGTAGAGACCGATCTCGGCGAATACATCATCCAGCTCCGGCACGAGACGCCGAGCCATATCATCGGCCCGGCGCTGCATGTGACGAAGCGCCAGGTCGAGGAGACCTTCCGCAAGGCCCACACCGATCTCGATGCGGCGCGCTCGCTGGAAGAGCCCTCGGCGCTGATGGCGGAAGCGCGTGCGAAGCTGCGCGACCGCTTCCTCGCCGCCGATGTCGGCATCACCGGCGCCAATTTCCTGATCGCCGAGACCGGCTCGACCGTCATCGTCACCAACGAGGGCAACGGCGACCTCACGCAGACCCTGCCGAAGATGCATATCGTCCTCGCCTCGATCGAGAAGGTGGTGCCGACCATCGAGGATGCGATGACACTGCTCCGCGTGCTGCCGCGCTCGGCGACCGGGCAGGAGCTTTCGGTCTATGTGACGTTCTCGACCGGGCCGCGGCGAGAGACCGATCCCGACGGGCCGAAGGCGTTCCATGTGGTGCTGCTGGACAACGGCCGCAGCGCCTATCTCGGCGGGCCGATGCAGGAGATGCTGCGCTGCATCCGCTGCGGCGCCTGCATGGACCATTGCCCGGTCTATCACGCCGTCGGCGGCCATGCTTACGGCTGGGTCTATCCGGGGCCGATCGGCTCGATCCTGACGCCGGCTTTGGTCGGGGTGCAGAATGCCGAGCCGCTGCCCAACGCCTCGACGCTCTGCGGCCGCTGCGAGAGCGTCTGCCCGGTGCGGATCCCGATCCCGAAGCTGCTGCGGCATTGGCGCGAGGAAGAGTTCGCGCGCGCGATCACGCCCGGGGTGCAGCGCTCCGGCCTCGGCCTCTGGGCCTGGTTCGCGAAGCGGCCGGCGCTCTATCGCATCGCCGCGCGCTGGGGCGCGCGAGTGCTGCGCTGGGGTGCGGGATCGCGCGGCCGGTTCAAGAGCCTGCCCCTCGCCGGCGGCTGGACCCGGCATCGGGACTTCCCGGCGCCGCAGGGGAAGACCTTCCAGGACCAGTGGCGGGCGCGAAAGGCCGGACGATGAGCACCGATCGCGACCGCATGCTGGCGGCGATCCGCGCCGGCGTCTCCCGCTCGCCGACGCGGGATGTCGCGAAACCGAAGCCGCTGGTGCCGCAGCGCGGACAGCTCGCCGGCCGCGCTTTGGTCGAGCTTTTCCGCAAGCAGGCCGAGGCGGCCGCAGCGACGGTGGTCGAGGTCGCGAAGCCCGAGGATGTGCCGGCGGCGGTCGCTGATTATCTCCGCGGCCGCAACCTGCCGCCGCAGATCCGCCTCGCTCCGGATGAACGCATCTCCGCGCTCGACTGGAAGAGCCAGCCGCTGCTGGAGACCTCCACCGGCAAGAGCGACGGCCATGACGTGACCGCCGTGACGCCGGTGCTCTCCGGCGTCGCCGAGACCGGGACCCTGGTCGTGCATTCCGGGCCTGAGACGCCGAACACGCTCCATTTCCTGCCCGAGACCCACATCGCCGTCGTCTATGCCGACGAGCTCGTGGGCACTTATGAGGAAGCCTGGGGCGCGCTGCGGGCGAAGCTGGGCGGCGACCTCTCCGACGGCAAGATGCCGCGCACGGTCAGCCTGGTCACCGGTCCCTCGCGCAGCGCCGATATCGGCAAGATCCTGCTGATGGGCGCTCATGGGCCGAAACGGCTCCATGTCATCCTGGTGGACTCACCACGCCCGAAGGCCTGAGCCCCGATGGCCCGCCGCCCGATCAGCGAGGAAGAGCGGGCGCTCTGGCAATCCGTCGCCAAGACCGCAACGCCGCTGAAGCGCCGCCGCAAGCCGGAGCCCGCGCGATCCGCCGCCGCGTCTGAAAAGCCGGCAGCGAAGCCGACCAAAGCGAAGTCGAAGCCGGTGGCGCCGAAGGCTCCCGTGCCGATGCCGCCACCGGCCCGGCCGCACGAGCTCTCCCACGGCCTCTCGACCGGCATCGACAAGCGCCAGGCGGAGCGATTCCGCCGCGGCAAGACGCCGATCGAAGGGCGCATCGACCTCCACGGCCGCACCCAGCATCAGGCCCATGACGATCTCCACGACTTCGTCTCCGGAGCGCATGCCGCGGGGAAACGGATGGTGCTGGTGATCACCGGCAAGGGCATGACCGCCTCGAAGTCCGGCATCCTGAAGGAGAGCGTGCCGCGCTGGCTGAACGAGCCGGCCCTCCGCCGCCACGTCCTCGCCTTCGACTATGCCGAGCCGCAGCATGGCGGCGAAGGCGCGCTCTATGTGCTGCTGAAGCGGAAGAGATAGGCTCCGGCGCAAGCCCTGGATTTCTGCAGGTCTCCGCGTATAATGAACGAATGGCGAACGGTCTTTCCGACGATCAATCCGGTTCACTGGTCACCACCTTCTCGGTGATCGAGGCGATCAAGCGCGGCTGTGCAACCGAACTCGCCGAGGGACGCTCTCTTCTCGAAATGGATTCTGGTTACCCTTCCGCGCTGATCGAGGTCACGCCGGACGGCCGACGCTTCATCGTCGAGCTCGTTGGCGAAGATGGCGCCAGAACCCTGCGGCGGATTTCCGAAATTCCGGCCGATCAGAACTAGGCTGTGCCGGATGGCCGACCGACGTTCTATGTTCTTGCCGGACCGAACGGCTCGGGTAAGACGACCTTCGCGCTCAATGACCCAAGCCTCAAGAGCATTCCCTTCATCAATACGGACATCGAAGCCCAACGATTGAGTCCGGCCAGTCCTGCCAAAGCCGCACTCGCTGCGGGACGAATAACCCTATCGAACGTTGCACGCGAGATTGCCGCAGGCATGGCCTTCGCGATGGAGACGACGCTCTCCGGTCGCAGCACGCTCGAGATGATGCAGCGCGCGATAGCTGCAGGATATGGCATCGACCTTTCTTATCTTTGCTTGGACTCGCCAAATCTCAATATTGGTCGGGTGGCAATGCGCGTAGCTGCCGGCGGCCACCATGTTCCTGATGAAGACGTCTTGCGACGCTATTCCCGCAGCCTGCGAAACTTGCCCGCTGCGCTGGCGCTGTCAGATCGTGCCCGCGTCTTCGACAACACAAAGCATGCGACCGCGCAATTGGTTCTTGAGATGCATGAGCGGACTGTCATTTTCCTGCATCAGGAATTGCCGGCTTGGTTGCGGACGGCTTTCCAACTGAATGACGGATTAGAAGACGTGACACGGCACATCGAACACTCGCTCCAGGAACTCCGGCGGATGAAGCGATGACCCCCTTCGGTCAGCGCCTCCGTCTCCTGCGCGAGCAGCACGGCCGCGCCTTGAAGGACATGGCGCGGAGCCTCAAGGTTTCCTCGGCCTATCTCTCGGCCCTGGAGCATGGGCATCGGGCGCAGCCGAAGCCCGGCTTCGTGCAGCAGGTCGCCGCCTATTTCAATCTCGCCTGGGAGGAGGTGGATGAATTGAAGGCGCTCGCCGAGCTCTCCGATCCCAAGCCCAGCATCGACACCAGCGGCCTCTCTCCCCTGGCGACCGAGGTCGCCAACCGGATGAAACGGCGCATCCGGTCGCTGGACGAGCCAGCGCTGAAAGCGATCCTGAAGCAGCTCGGCAAGTAGCCGCCTGTCAGTTCGCCGACAGGCTGGAACCCGGGCGGGAACCCTTGCCCGACCACGGCACTTAGCGTAAGCCTCGTCCTTACTGGCCCGTCCTTCCCGTTCCGGAACTCCCATGAACAACGACACCCTGACCGCCCTGATCCTCGGCGCCATCGAGGGATTCACGGAATTCCTGCCGATCTCCTCGACCGGGCACTTGATCCTGGCGGGCGACCTGCTCGGCTTCCAGAGCGATCTCGGCAAGGTGTTCGAGGTGGTGATCCAGCTGGGCGCCATCCTCGCGGTGGTGGTGTTCTCCTTCGGCCGGCTCTGGCAGGTGCTGGTCGGCCTGCCGACCGATCCCGGCGCGCGGCGCTTCGCGCTTGCCGTCATCATCGCCTTCCTGCCGGCGGCAGTGCTGGGCGCCATCTTCCACGACTTCATCAAGACCGTGCTGTTCTCGCCCTGGGTCGTGGTCATAAGCCTCGTGGTTGGCGGCATCCTCATCCTGCTGATCGAGCGGATGGCGCCGCGGCCGCGCCATCGCAGCATCGAGGGCCTGCCGCTCCGGACGGCCCTCGGCATCGGCTTCTGCCAGGCGATCGCGATGATCCCCGGCGTCAGCCGCGCCGGCGCCACCATCCTCGGCGGCGAGATGCTCGGCGTCGATCGCCGGATTGCGACCGAGTTCTCCTTCTACCTCGCGATCCCGACCATGCTGGGGGCGACCGTGCTCGACCTCTTCAAGGCGCGGGCGGAATTGACCACCAACGGCATCGGCCTGATCGCCCTCGGCTTCATCACCGCCTTCGTGGTGGCGATCCCGGTGGTGCGCGGCCTCGTCGGCTTCGTCGGTCGCTTCGGCCTCGTCCCCTTCGCCTGGTACCGCATCGTGATCGGCATCGCCTGGGGAATCTGGCTGTTCACGCGGCGTTAGGTCGTGGCCCGCCCTTAGCGGGCTTCGTCGGCCGCTTCGGCCCCGTCCCCTTCGCCTGGTGCGACATCGTCATCGGCGCTGCGCGAGGAGCGGGGCTGCTTATGCGAAGCTGACTCGTCGACTTGAACGGGGGTGCAATCCGGCACCGACAGTGCTAGCGGATTGTTGGGCGTGGCAAGCAATGCAGCGGCAAGGCGTGCGGCCTGCTTTCTTGATTTGCCAGGGAAAATGCCGTCTTTGACGCCTATTCCTTTTGCCAAGTCTGCGAACTTCTCGGATGATAACCCCGCCTCTTGCATCAGTCTCTCTGCCTGCGCACGGGCCTCCGCCGGTCGACCAAGTTTGCACAGCAAGATGATGGCATTGAAGTCCATCGGATAGCTGTCGTCGTCCCCACGCCGCAGTTCTATGGACGTCGTGCCAATCGCCGTCTCCAGAAGGGTCGATGCCTCACGCCATGCTTTCCGATCGCGTTGTGCCTCCGCCCAGAGTGCAAATTCTGTAGTCGCCGCAATAAACGATCGGTAGTCTTCTGCCCAGTGATCCGCGGCGTATTCAATCTCCCAGAGCGCATCCTTCTGCCGCCCCAGGCGCAACATTGACCAGCCAAGATGCACCATCGCCGACGGCGAGTGATATGCCATAAACTCCCCTTTGAACGCGTTGGCGGCATCATCGAACCGATCGAGTTCGAACAGCGCCTTACCAAGGAGGAACTGTTCGCCCGGTGGGGGGGAAAAAGTCGAGGAAAGCCGGCTCACAACATCCATCAGCAGCCTCATCCGCTGCATCTTGTCGGTTGCTCTTTGTGCCAACTCATAGCTCCGAAGAGCCAGTAGGCTGTCATTGGAGATCTCCGTGTGGCGGGATCCCCAGTAGGCGCCACGGCATAGAGCAATAACCGCCGGACTGAAGGACTCGGTTTTGATGTTCATCTTAGTATCGGCTGGCGTCTCGTTGGCGGGCCTGGTGTAGGCAAGCGCCGCCTTTGCCGTGTACTTCAAGTCCTGCAGACCCGGACATCCCTCTGTACCAAACACAATGAATATTGTGCGGAAGGACTCTTCGATTTCACGTGTGCTCTTGCTTAAATCCGCACTGTCGCGATCGAACTCGGCTTCCGACACAGCCACCATCAAGTCGAGGAGGGCTCTGAGCTCTTCAGCCATCATCTTGTAGAGTGGCGCCTTTGCATTGTTGGCGATATCCGAAAGGTCCACGCGCACCGCTTCAGTCTCGCCCGCAGTCCCGTCGATTGCAGGGTCCGGCACCTGTCCGAACGGGCCAAGCTCGGATATTCCACGCAGTTGTCGGTCGAATGAAGGCAACAAAGTTTGTGCGAGCAGGGACAACTCAGCTGCATCAAGCGTCGCCACTGAACCTTCGCCGCCCTTTCGCAGGACTCTGAATGCACCGACAATTGAGGACACGCCATCGGCGTGATCAATCGCTTTCAACCAGATATCCGCCCGCGGCTGACAGCTACTTGCTGTTGCCGTTACGCCCTTGAGTATTTCAAGGATCGCCGGCCAGCGTGTCCCGGCAGCAATCGCGCCGAGATTATCCAACGCGCGTATCTGACGCGCTCCATCAGCCCCTATTTCCTGGCACGAGCCAATACCGCTCTTCGCGGCCAGTGCGGCTCTAGCGATGTCGAAGTCATAACTCGCCGTGGGATTGCTGGAGAGCAGCCCGGTCTGGTATTGCCGTTTGCCCATTCGCTCCGCCCGGGCGACGTCAAGCTGGTGTGCCAGGCTGCCATACAGCACAGCAGTCGCGTCCTCCCACGGATGCACTACTTCCGCGCTCATGGGCTGCGTTGGAACCAAGCTCACCGGAAGCACATCGGGTATCGGAATTCGCTGCAGCGCCACGCGCGCGAGCCGTTCAGCATCAGTTGGCCGATTGGCTGAGAGGTATTCCTTGGCCGGGTAACTCAGAATGTCGGTCCGGCCTGCGCCGCCCAAGAGCCGCATGTCCTTTTCATCGTATTCAGCGGCGGCGCCGTAATCTTCTGCGTTCTCGTTGATCCACGCCAGCAAGCTCAGAGAATTGGCCTGATCCATGCGATCGTGACAAGTTGTGCCGTCGGCGCATGGCTGAAGATAGTCGGCGAGCGCAGACTGTCGAATTGCCCGCCAGTTGCCGTCCCATTCAGCCAGCCTAAGGGGCTGCTCGTCGGACGTACCCAGCAGAGGTGCGATCCCTAGACCGAAGCCCGGCACGGATGCCTCGGGCGAATCAAAAATATTGAGCTCGGAGAACGTATAAGGATCGGCAAGAGCGATGAGGCGCTGCGCCATCGCCTCGACAAGATCGTCCTGTCCTCCGCTATCAAACACTCCGGGGGAAGGATTGTGGAACCAGTCCTTATCGATGTTTGGTGCTGTTTCTATGTCCGTCAACCTCACCTCGAGAGAGAACGCGCGCTTTCCAATCCGGAAGCCGCCGCGGCGATCCACGGTCGATGGAAGGTCTACGATCTCGAACTCGATGGAGGGGTCTGAGCGTCCCAGTATGCGGTTCGCGAGATGAATCAGCTCGTCGAGCGACACCTCGACTCCGGGCAGCGTAATATGCTTCAGCTCGCTGTCGGTTTCCGTGTCATCCAGTGATGCCGACAGGCCATGTTCGTTCGGCTTCTTTTCGGACCGGTTCTGATTGGTTTCCTGACGCATCTCTCGGACGCGGAGCACCACGAGGCGGGTCAGGATATCCGGACTGAGGCCTTGCTCCTTCGCCTGGTCCGAGACGTTGATCGCCACCAGCCGTATCTTTTGTTTGTAGAGGCTTTGGTAGCCGACCCAGAACAAGATCGCGAAAAGCACCAGAACCGCAATCGATACCGCTATCGATCGCAGCGACTCCAGAACGCCGGTAACCCATTGCAGCCAGCTCGGCCTATCTGTCGCATCCGCCGCCATTGCATTTCCCATCTTCGATGCGAACGGCGAAGAGGGAATTTACTCCTAGTTGTGGCGCCGGTACAGCACTTTCTAGGAGAATCGCGCTTAAAGGATGAACTTCGAGAGGTCGGCGTTCTTCGCCAGGGGCGCGACCTTTTCCTTCACCATGGCGGCATCGACGCGGACGGTCTTGCCGGACTGCTCGCTCGCCGTGAAGCTCACCTCTTCCAGCAAGCGCTCCATCACGGTCTGAAGTCTCCGCGCGCCGATGTTCTCGACGCTGGCGTTGATCTCGGTCGCGAGGTCGGCGATGGCTTCGATCGCATCCGGGGCGAATTCCAAGGTCACTTCCTCGGTCCGCATCAGGGCGACGTACTGCTTGATGAGGCTCGCCTCCGGCTCGACCAGGATCCGCTTCATGTCCTCGCGGGAGAGGGCGTTGAGCTCGACCCGGATCGGCAGGCGGCCCTGCAGCTCGGGAAGCAGGTCCGAAGGCTTGGCGAGATGGAACGCGCCCGAGGCGATGAAGAGGACGTGGTCGGTCTTCACCGGGCCGTGCTTGGTGGAGACCTGGGTGCCCTCGATCAGCGGCAGCAGGTCGCGCTGCACGCCTTCGCGGCTGACATCGCCGCCGATCCTGGCGCCGTCCGAGCGGGCGCAGATCTTGTCGATCTCGTCGAGGAAGACGATGCCGTGCTGCTCGACGGCGCGGATCGCCTCCGCCGTCATCTTCTCCTGGTCCAAGAGCTTGTCGCTCTCTTCGGCGACCAGCACCTCGTACGAATCCGCGACCGTCATGCGGCGCGGCTTCTGCCGGCCGCCGAGTGCGTTCCCGAGCACCTCGTTCAGGTTGATCATGCCCATGCTGGCGCCGGGCATGCCGGGGATCTCGAAGGTCGGGAGATTGCCGCCGCCGCTCTCCTTGACGGTGATCTCGATCTCCTTGCCGTCGAGCTCGCCGGACCGCAGCATGCGGCGGAACTTCGCCCGGGTCTCCGGGCT
>Ga0335070_10010988_pt1 | contig 10589 bp, 11 predicted proteins | sample Lox_Sample_13_FD_206722 | JGI IMG/M metagenome (GOLD analysis project Ga0335070, IMG submission 206722) | Soil microbial communities from Loxahatchee National Wildlife Refuge, Florida, United States - Lox_Sample_1.3 | ecosystem: Environmental > Terrestrial > Soil > Wetlands | place: USA...
GACGGTGATTTACCTACCGCTGTTGTTCGCGTTGATGATGACCAACGCGCACCCTGCCCTGCACTAAGCGGTTCGCAATTTCGCTTCACTTTTTGTCAGCGGACTGCACAAATTCTGCAGGCGGCCCCACGCCGTCCGGCAACGGCGCGGTCAGCGATTCCATAAATGCCAGCATGTCATCCCGCTCGTCGAAGCTGAGAAAGTCCAGCGCGTGAATCTCCTTGTCGAGGTGCGGGTTCATATTTCCCCCGCCGATGTAATGCCCCAGCGCGTCACGCAAGGATGGGAAAGATCCGTCGTGCATGTACGGCGCTCGTTGCGCGATGTTGCGAAGGCTCGGAGTTTTGAACGCTCCCCAGTCCGCCTCGATCTTTGTCTGCGAGTAGCGGCCGAGATCGGCCATGTCTCCCCTGGTATCGGCCCCGATCCCCAGGTTATGGAATTTGTTATCCGTGAATAACGCGTATTCCTTTCCGATCGAATGGCAAACCGCGCAGTTCCCTTTCTTGGGATCCATGAACAATTTCAGTCCGCGCTGCTGGGAGGCGGTCAGAGCCTTCTTGTCGTGGCCGTAATAGAAGCGGTCGAACGCACTGTTGCCGCTGAGCACAGTACGCTCGAATGAGCCGATCGACTTCACGACAAGATCGATGGAGATCTGCTCGGTCCCCCACGCTTCTTTAAACAAAGCCACATACTTGGGATCGGACTGCAGCCGTTTCACAACGTCGGAATGTGTCGAAGCCATTTCGACCGGGTTAGCGATGGGGCCTTTCGCTTGCTCTTCCAGTGATGGCGCCCGCCCGTCCCAGAATTGCAGAGAGTTGTAGGCAGAATTGATTACAGTCGGCGAATGGCGCGTCCCTTTTTTGCCTCCGACCCCGATGGAGAACGGATGAACATCGGTGAATCCCGACTGGGGACCGTGGCAAGAGGCGCAAGAAATGCTGCTGTCAGCTGAGAGAACAGGATCGTAGTACAGGCGGCGTCCGAGAGCCACAGTCTCTGCCGTGGGTGGATTGTCCGGAGGAATGGGAACCGGGGGCAGCCCGAGCGGCGCTTTTAAGGTAAGGGGCTTCCCAACCGGCATGATCGAACCACTGGCAGCAACGACAGAATTGGTCGGAGCGCGTCCGATGACGTACGCCAGCAATACGAAAAGAATGAAAGAAGCGGTCATATAAATCCTGCGGCTAGGTCGCATGGCAGTTCTCCTTGGGAGCCACAAGGATGTTATCGGCGGGGCCAATGCGGTTGATGTGCTTGAGATCACAGTTTCGGCAAGAGCTTCAGTGCCCTCTTATTGACCAGAACCCGTTTAAACTAGAGCGTCGGGCCAACAGCGATGGCGAAGCGCGAGGCCAATTTGAAATTAACGGAAGAACCGCATCGAAGACTGAACCCGCTCACCAATGAATGGGTGCTGGTTTCACCCCATCGCACCGCTCGTCCCTGGCAGGGCGATATCGCGAATATTTCTACAACCTCCGAACCGGAATACGATCCCACCTGCTATCTCTGCCCGGGAAACGAGCGTGCGGGTGGAGTCCGCAACCCGAAATACACCTCCACCTTTGTTTTTGAAAACGACTTCGCCGCGCTGAAACCGCTGAGCAGCCGAGATCGTATGGATGTCGACGCGAAGGGACTTCAGGTGGCCGAATCCGAACCGGGAACGTGCCGCGTGATCTGCTTCTCTCCGCGGCACAATCTGACTCTCGCCACAATGACCACGGGCGAAATCGAAGTCGTCGTGCGCACCTGGATGCAGCAGTATGCCGAACTCGGAGAACTGGACTACGTGAATCATGTGCAGATCTTCGAGAACCGCGGCTCCATGATGGGCGCCAGCAATCCTCATCCGCACTGCCAGGTCTGGGCCACCTGCTCCATTCCGGAAGTTCCTTCCAGGGAACTGATCACGCAGCAGGCGTATGCTAGCGCCAACGATCGCTGCCTGCTCTGCGACTATGTTGAACTGGAGCACAAGCAGCAGGCGCGCATCGTGTGTGAAAACGCCCGCTTCGTCGCGATGGTTCCCTTCTGGGCAATATGGCCGTTCGAGACCCTGGTCTGCAGCCGCGCTCATCTGGGCGGAATGCGCGAGTTCACTGATGCTGACGTGCAGCAACTCAGTTCGATACTCAGCCAGGTGACTTCCACCTATGACAAGGTTTTCGGCGTGCCCTTCCCCTACTCGATGGGATTCCATCAGTCGCCCACGGATGGCCATGAACATCCCGAGTGGCATTTTCACGCGCACTTCTATCCGCCACTGCTGCGCTCGGCAAGCATTCGGAAATTCATGGTCGGTTTCGAAATGCTGGGAACGCCTCAGCGGGACATCACGCCCGAGAGCGCCGCGGAGCGGCTACGCACCTTAGCTTTGAGATAAGGTAATCCGGGGGCTTGGGTGCGAGCACTTTCCCGCAACCCGGTAATTTTGTACCTCTTAAAGCCGGACCGAAGTCGGGAAATTCTCCTATGGATGAGCCTTGCAGTCGAGAGTAGGATATCAACCGCTTCGTTCTCCAGGGGCAACACAAATGCTCGGCTGCCTCAGCACGCAGGCAGCCAATTGCATCCAAGGGGACGCCATGAAACTCTCCGATCCGATCGCATCCGTGCTGAAAGCAAAACCTGAAAATCGTGTTCTCGCCGTAGCTCCCGACCAGTCCGTCTATGAAGCCATCGAGAAGATGGCGGAATTCGGTGTGGGCGCACTACTGGTGATGTCACACCAGCGACTGTTGGGGATCGTCTCCGAGCGCGATTATGCCCGCAAAGTTATCCTGATGGGGCATTCCTCTAGGGAGACGGTGGTCAGCCAGATCATGACCACCCCAGTCGTATTCGTAAGCCCGCAACACACGGTGGACGACTGCATGGCGATCATGACGCACCATCATTTCCGCCACTTACCGGTTCTGCGCGACGAAACGGTCGTCGGCGTGGTCTCCATTGGAGACCTCGTCAAATGGATTATCAACGGGCAGGCTCAGACGATTCACGAACTGGAAGGCTACATCACCGGGACTTATCCCGGATAGTTCCGAGATCCCGCTCAACGCCCGTCCTCAGGGTCATCCCTGCTCTTTGAGCTTAAGCCGGGACTTGTTCTCTTCCATGAACTGCTTGATGTCTTCGGCTGCGCCTAAAAGCCGGTTCCACTGTTCGTAATAGAGCGTCACTGGGAACCGCCCCAGGCCGTACACGCTGACTCCACCCTTCTCGCCTACCTTGAAAATCAAGTCCCCTGCGCGCTTCTTTACCTCTACCTCTTTTTCCAATTGAGCCAGCTTGGCCTTCAGTTCCTCGTATGTCGGTTCTGCCATGATTCCCTCTTTTGGTCAGCGTTATGGTCGACCGGTTGCCTTGGGTGGCAATCCGGTGCTTCACCTATAGTAACTTGTCCGAATTTGCTATTCGTCGGATAACCGTTGCACGCTCGCTAGAGTCATCCTTTCCCATCCTCAGTTTCATACCTTCGACCTGGAATCCGCGGTCCTCCTGCTGCTCCGTAGCCCCAACCTCTGCCCGGCTTCTCAATACGGTTCGACGCTTCTCTCCATTCCAGCGCCGGGAACCGAAAACGACGACTACAATCCCCCGCGGGTCGCTCCCCGCAACCTGTTCGACATCGCGGTGGGCGACGACAACCTGTTTCGTGGCGATAAGTACAAGGTCAGCCTGCGGCTCACAGCCGTGAATATACCGAACAAATATGCGCTGTATAACGTTCTCTCCACGTTCAGCGGGACGCGTTACGTCACGCCGCGTGCGCTGACGGCCGAACTGGGATTTCATTTCTAGGTGGGTGACTGACTGCCACGCCGACACCGGCCTGTACCGTCGGTACGGAAATGCGCACCGGTTGATAAAATGGAAGACATACTTGTGGCTGGAAGTTGAATTCGGGGCGTTGGGGGAATTTTGCCGATCAGGAAGTCTATCAAGTTCTTCGCTTTCTCAATTCTTTTCACCTTTTTTCTCCAAGCTCACGCCCAACAGGCGACGCAAGATTCACAGTCGGCTGGAGAAATGCAGGCTCCGGCCGATAGCACAAAGAATCCGAAGAAAGACCAGCAAGGGACCGCAACCCAGAACGGCACCTCGAAGGATCGCCTCTTTTACACTCTTCCGAATTTCCTGACGATAGAAAATGCCGGCGAAGTCCCGCCGCTTACCACCCGGGAGAAGTTCGCGGTCGTCACGCGCGGGTCGTTCGATTATGTGCAATTGCCCTGGTACGGATTCCTCGCCGGCATCAGCCAGGCGCAAGATAGCGAGCCCGGCTACGGACAGGGTGCGGCAGGTTACGGTAAACGGATTTCCTCAGCGTTCGCCGACGGAACGATCGAAAATTACATCACCGGCGCAATTCTGCCCTCTCTTCTCCACCAGGATCCCCGTTACTTTCAGCTGGGAAAAGGAAGTTTCGCCCACCGAACTCTCTACGCGATGAGCCGGAACCTGGTCACGCGAACCGACTCCGGAAAAAAGCAATTCAACTTCTCTGAGGTTGTAGGAGGCGCACTCTCTGCGTCCATCTCGACCTTTGCCTATCATCCGACCAGCCATGTTTTTCCCACCACCACGCCCGGGGTATATCGCTACGTCCCTTCCGACCGGACTCTTTCGAACGCCGCGAGCGTTTGGGGGACCCAGTATGGCTACGACACAATGACGCTTGTGGTGAAGGAGTTCTGGCCAGACATCCGTCGCAAGCTTTCCAAGAAGCGTAAGGTGAACGAACCCCAGGCGATCAGTCCGAAGCCGTGAACTAGAAGCATCGCCTCGCTATGAGATTTTCGTGATTCGCTTGGGATCGGGCTCGCGGTTCACCACGAGCTCGGGATGCATCCGCCGGAAAGTTTCCGCGATGTGACAGTTCCAACACACGGGTTGGTGCGTCGAGAAAATCTTCGGTAGATCCTCGGGACGCGTGTCCTTCCACTCGCAGGTGCGGAAATCTGGACCCAGCAGCGCCGGTGCATGGTCGATATGATGCAGCGGACTGATCGGCTTCCGGCAGAATACGCAATTCTTGCCTTCATACCATTTCGAGACCATATTCCAGACCAGGCACTTGTCCGGATCTGCTTCGACTTGCTTTAAACAATCCTGGCCGCATCCCTGGCGTTCCGGCCACCGCGAACACTCCTTCAGCCGTAGCGTGGGTTCTGCGAGAAATGCCCCGGCGGCCGCTTCCGCGGCCGCAACCGTGACGGCAGCTGTATTACTGGTCTCCGGGCAAGTGACCAGGCGTTTGCCGCGATACTGGAAGTACGTTCTCACGCCGGGAACAGCGCGCACGACGAAGAGCCCGACAGCCAGCATCAGCACGACAAGGATGATCAGCACGGTGAGTGTCATGGAGCCTCCGGGATGGGGCAATGCTGGCTAGTTGATCCGCACACTAAGTCTGATCAAGAAGCGGCTGGAGGGGCGTGTCTTACATCACGCGCCCCTGTGACCGGAATCACCTTCGAGGAAACGGCCCGGGCATCCGCGGCTACACGCTCAGATGAGCGGCACGCAACTGCATCTTCACAGCGACCGACAGCCGGCGGATGCCTTCTCGAATCTGTTCCGGCCGCGAATGCGAGAAGTTCAGGCGCATGTGCCGTCCGCCTTGATGGCCGTTATTGGCGTAGAAACTATCGCCCGGAACAAAAGCAACATTCTCCGCCAATGCCGCCCGGAACAGCGTTTCGGAATCGGTTCCTTCCGGCATCGTCACCCACAGGAACAGCCCTCCCTTGGGATGAGTCCAGGTCACTTCATGCGGGAAGTAATCATGCAGCGCTTGCAGCATGGTATCGCGCCGCTCGCGATAGACCTGCCGGATCAGCTTGACGTGCTGATCAAGGAATCCGTCCTTGGCAACCTCATAGGCGACATACTGGCTGAAGGTGGAGGTATGGAGGTCAGCGGCCTGTTTGAGCAGGACCAGCTTGCAGATCACATCCTCGGGAGCCACGATCCACGCCAGCCGAATCCCCGGAGCCAGCGTCTTGGAGAACGTACTCAGGTAAATCACATTGCCCAGCGTGAAACCATTGTCGCGGCGAAGATTTTCGCGATCGAGAACGACCAGCGGCGGAATATGCTCACCCTCATAGCGCAGCTGCCCGTACGGATCATCTTCCACAATCGGGATTCCGTACTTATCGGCCAATAGGATCAATTGATGGCGGCGGCCTTCCGACAGCGTTACGCCGGCCGGATTCTGAAAATTCGGCAGTACGTACATGAACTTCGGCCCCGTCCGCAACGAAGGCTCCAGTTGTTCCGTGATCAGGCCGTCATCATCCACCGGGACGGGCACATATTGAGCGCCGTAGACGTTGAACGCCTGCAGCGCGCCAAGGTATGTCGGCGCCTCCACCACCACGCGGTCCCCGCGATTGATCAGCATCTTGCCGATCAGGTCCAGAGCCTGTTGCGAACCGGAAGTGATCAGGACATTTTCCGGTTTGGCTACTATGCCGTACCGCGCAATGTTGGCAGCGATCATGCCTCGAAGAGGCTGGTATCCTTCTGTCGCGCCGTATTGCAGGGCCTCCGCCCCATGCTCGCTCAGAGCTTTGTGGCAGGCTTCCTCGAAGCGCTCGACCGGAAAAACATCCGGGGCGGGCAGTCCGCCGCCAAAAGAGATGATCTCCGGCTTCTGCGTAACTTTCAGGAGTTCCCGGATCGCCGAACTCTTGATGCTGAGCGTCCGTTGTGCATACCGCGATCGCCACAGCGTAGACATGGTTTGATCCTTCCCTCTACCGTTTCCCGGGCGACTTCAATCCTCACCGACTACTTCAGGTTCGACCGCCACGTGAACGTGCGGACGCGTGTAGGTGTCGTTCTCCTGCGCATCGACTACGGCGATAGCGGCAACGCTGACAATTTCCTCAACTGTCGCCGTCCGCTGCAGTACGTGTACGGGCCGGCTCATGCCCATCAGGATCGGCCCGATACTCTCTCCTCCGCCAATGCGGGCCAGTAGTTTGGTGGCGATATTGGCAGACGCCAGATCGGGGAAGATCAGCACATTGGCTCCGCCTTTCAGAGCGCTGAACGGATACTGCTGTTCGATCACCTCCGGCGAAAGCGCGTCGTCGGCCGAGATCTCGCCATCGACGATCAGGGTCGGGTCTGCGTACTTGAGCAACTCCACGGCATTGCGAACCTTGGTGCAGATCGGATGATCGACCGCTCCGAAGCTGGAGAAGCACAGCATCGCGACCCGCGGATTGACGTCGAACCTCCTCGCCATGTGCGCGGTGCACAATGCGATTTCGACCAGTTCCTCCGCCGTGGGCTCGATATTGACGCTGGCATCCGCCAGGAAGAAAACGTCGCCTTTGCGGCTGATCACGACATAACAACCGGAAACCCGGTGCAAGCCCTCGCGCATGCGAACGATCTGCAAAGCGGGACGGATCGTGTCCGGAAAATGCTGGGTGACGCCCGAGACCAGTGCATCGGCATCCCCCATGTGCACCATCATGGAACCGAAGACATTCCGGTTGTTGATCAAGGTTTCCGCCTCGTGCAGCGTGACCCCGCGTCTCTGTCTCAGCCGGAACAGCTCCAGCGCATAGGTTTCCCGATGATCTGACGTCAGCGGATCGACAATCTCCATGCCTACTACGCTCACTGCCAACTCGTCTGCGCGCTTCTGAATACGCCCGGCATCGCCCAGCAGAATCGGCTTGGCTATCCCTTCTTCGACGAGCGCGTGACAGGCGCGCAGGATCTTCTCGTTCTCACCCTCTGGAAATACGACCTGCTTGGGATTGGCCTGCGCCTTATGAATCATCGTCCGGGAGACTTCGTAGGCTTTTCCCAGCCTCCGCTCGAGTTGGGAGCGATACGCGTCCAGGTCCACCGGTTCCTGCGCGACCCCCGTCCGCATGGCAGCTTCCGCGACGGCCGATGCTTCCCACATCAGCACGCGCGGATCGAACGGCTTGGGAATCAGGTACTCGCGGCCAAACTGCAAGCGCTCCACACCGTAGGCGCGACACACGGAATCGGGAACGTCTTCCTTGGCAAGATTCGCCAGGGCCCGTGTGGCCGCGAGCTTCATCTCCTCATTGATTGCAGTGGCGCGCACATCGAGCGCTCCGCGGAAGATGAACGGGAACCCGAGAACATTGTTGACCTGGTTGGGATAATCCGACCGCCCGGTCGCGATGATGACGTCGCTGCGGCAGGCTTTCGCCTCTTCGTACGTAATCTCCGGATCTGGGTTCGCCATGGCAAAGACGATGGGATTCGGAGCCATGGAGCAAACCATTTCGCGCGTAAGCGCACCTTTCACCGACAAGCCGGCGAACACGTCAGCACCGGCCAGCGCATCGGCGAGCGTCCGCAGATCAGTATCCTGGGCGAATCGCTCCTTGTACGGATTCATTCCGTCTTTGCGGCCCTTGTAAACGACCCCTTTCGTGTCGCACAGGATGATATTCTCGCGCTTTGCTCCCAGCCGTATGTAGTGCTCCGCGCACGCAATACCCGCCGCGCCCGCGCCGTTGAACACTACCCGAACCTTGCGGATGTCTTTGCCCACAACCTCTAATGCGTTCAGCAAAGCAGCGCCGGAGATGATTGCGGTTCCATGCTGGTCATCGTGAAATACGGGAATCTTCATCGTGCGCCGCAGCTCTTCCTCGATGTAGAAGCAGTCGGGCGCCTTGATGTCTTCCAGGTTGATTCCGCCGAATGTCGGCTCCAGCAACTGGCAGAGCTTTATGATTTCGTCCGGGTTATGCGAGTTCACCTCGATGTCGAACACGTCGACGTCGGCGAACCTCTTGAATAAGACTGCCTTCCCTTCCATCACGGGCTTGCCCGCCAGCGCTCCGATATCGCCCAGCCCCAGCACTGCAGTCCCATTACTCACTACGGCAACCAGGTTTCCGCGGGCGGTGTACTTGAAGGCGTCGTGCGGATTCTTCTCGATCTCAAGACAAGGGTCGGCCACGCCCGGCGTGTACGCGAGGCTCAGGTCGCGCTGCGTACGGCAAGGTTTTGTAGGTGTGATTTCAATTTTCCCAGGGCGCGGCCCATTGTGGTAGTCGAGGGCCTGCTGCTTACTGACTGGCATGATCTCCTCCGTACTTGTCTGTGCCGCGCTTTCCTAGGCAAGGAGCGCGGCACTCACCGCTAAACTCGCACTGTCACGACCGGGCACGGAGCCCGGCTCACCACTTCCGACGCAACCGGCCATGGCAGGTGCGACGACAAGCCCGCCGCCCGCGCCTTGCGCACGCCCAGCACGATCAGATCAACCTCACGTTCCAAAGCCGCTTTCAGGATCGCTTCCGCCGGATGTTCCCAGCGAACCAGGAATTCCGGCGCGCACCAGTCGCTCCCGTCCGCAACCAGGCTCCGCATCTGCTGCCACGCTTGCGCCTCCAGCGCGGCCCTCTGTTGCCACGGGACCATCGGAACCGCCTGCATCACGAGGAACGACGCCTGATTCTCCTCCGCAAGGGAAAGTCCGAAACCCAAAGCCGCCTGCGGATTTTCCGCCGCGTCCACCGGGCACAGGATTGTGCGCAACTTCCAATCGCTCCCGGAAACGTGCGGACCAATCGTCAGCACCGGACAAGGCGCCGAGCGATAGATCTGCTCCGCCTTCGAACCCATCATCATCTTGCTGAAACCGGTCCTGCCGTGAGTCCCGACCACGACCAGGTCAATCGCGTGCTCGCCGGCCAGGTCCGGAATGACCTCAGCCAGGTCCCCGCTCGCGAGCAGCGTCTTGCAGCGAACATCTGCGATCTCGGTGTCGCTTGTGAACCAGCTCAAGCGACGCTTCGACTCTTCCCAGACGCGATCGTCCTGCTCCGGCAAGCGATCGACCACAATCGGGCGGTGCGGCTCCGGCAAGATGACGTGAGCGATGTGAAGCGTCGCCCCATACAGCCGCGCCAGGGTCAACGCGAAGGGCAACGCCTTCTCGGAGGCCTCAGAGAAGTCTGTCGGGAACAGTATGTTTTTCAGGGAGATACGAGCGATCTGCGGGACCGCGGCCATGGTCACCTCCTGGCGGCCATACCGTCGGCCGCTCCAGAGACTCCATATAGCGGGATATACTCCCCGGCTATCGCTGAAGCAGTGATTCCAATCACCGGGTACCGTGAGTGTAACTCCGCCTCAGGCTGCGCCTTCCATGCAGGCTGAACCGCGACGCGCTCCGATGGCGTCCCGGACCTCACTCTTTTGGACTTCTCCGCCACATTGGTACGCACGGATTCCAGCTATGAACATCCTTCTGGAAATCGCGCCCCGCCTGCGTGGCGCCCACGGTGCTCAGTTCGTCGACCGGACTCTGCAGCAACTGCGCAATGTACTTCTCCACCTGCTCGCGGATGCGCGGTTCTTTCAGTGCGGCCAGCAGTTCCGCGTTCTCGATATGCGTGAATCCGCCGCAGAGCGGGCATTTCACAACGTCGTCATTGATCATTGCCGACCTTCTTGGACGTGCGTCGGGGCAGTTGGGCCGACGAATCAGCCCCATTCACCCTGAATTCATTAGAGGACTCGCTCAACCGCAGGGCAGTGACAAGAGTCGCTGCCAC
>Ga0335070_10010989_pt1 | contig 10588 bp, 10 predicted proteins | sample Lox_Sample_13_FD_206722 | JGI IMG/M metagenome (GOLD analysis project Ga0335070, IMG submission 206722) | Soil microbial communities from Loxahatchee National Wildlife Refuge, Florida, United States - Lox_Sample_1.3 | ecosystem: Environmental > Terrestrial > Soil > Wetlands | place: USA...
TGTATGTCCGTGTCCCCTGAACGATGCGGGTTCCGCCGCTACTTCACGTGATTAACGGTCTTCTCCTCGCCCTTGTGCAGGTCGTGGCCGATACTTTTGACGCCTTTCTTGATGCCGCTCCCCGTCTTCTTGGCGGCCGCTCCGGTTTTATCGGCGGCTTTCTCAGTGTCATTGCCGACCGTCTTGGCAGCCTTCTCCGTGTCCTTTGTGGCAGCCTTGGCGCCTTTTCCCGTATCTGCACTAGCCGTCTTCACACCCTTCTCGGTATCTTTCGTGGCGACCTTCGCGCCTTTTTCCGTATCCTTAGCGGCGACCTTGGTGTCTTTTGCCGCCGTTTTTGTGGCGTGTACCGTCTTTTTTGCGGCGCTCTGAGTGTCCTTTTCCGTCGTTCTTTCCGCAGCCTTCATCTTGCTTTCCCCGGAATTGTTCGAGTTTGCTCCCTCCTGTCCGTACACCAGCGTTACCCCGCACAGCAGAATGCCCAGCCCCATCAAGGTCGTTCTGGATTTCATGCTTTCTCCTTGCTTTCCCCCGAGCGTAGTTGTACCGGCGGAATTCGACGGAAGTATGCATGAGCGTTTGACATCAACGCAATCGCATTCTTTTAGTGCTTTTGTGGAGAGACGCTGGTGCGAGAACCCTCACACATCCGCTTCACTCTCCAGCGTGGAGAGCGTTTCCTCGTCAATGTCCCATTTCCTTAATACCGCGAAGATCGTCTTCGTGCCGAAGCCCGCACGCATCAACTGCCGAAATACCCGCGCCGCTTGCTTTTGATCCTTCGGCTTCTGCAGGCGTTTCTTGCGAAGAAAATCGCGCGCTTGGGTTTGCTCGTTAACGTCGCCGAAAGCATCAGCGACGGCCTTTTCAATCACGGCACCATGAACGCCTTTCGCCTTCAAATCAGTCACCACCCGCATCCGCCCGAACTTCTGGTTGTCGCGCCGCAAAGATGAGAATGACGCCGCGTATTGAGAGTCGTTCAGATATCCCTGATCCTTCAATCGGCGGACTACCAGTTCCAGCAGCGTCTGCCCATATTCCGATTCTGCGTCATCCAGCCGTGCTCGCATCATGCGCTTGAGTTCGGCCACGGTCCGCATCCGCCGTGCCAGGGCTTCTACCGCGTACTCATAGAGTTCATCTTCTGAGTAGGTACGTCTTCTGGGACGGGAGAAGGACATGGCGTAACGATAGCGCAAAGAGCCCTGAGTCGCGAGTCGCGAATAAAAAAAGGGCGCGCCCACGAAGGCACGCCCATCCAAGGAGGAAACACACAGAAGGCGAATCTCGAAACCTTGAAACCTTGAAAGCTGAAACCTTGAAAGCTGAAACCTCGTCCTTACCTTCCCCCGAAACCCGCGGACTGCATCGACTGTCGCGAAATATCCGAGGTCGATGCAATGCCCTGCATTCTCAGCTTGAAGTCGTCGGCGTTCGAGGCATTCTCCAAAGCCGTCTCGTAATTCACCAGCCCGGCCTGGAACAGGTCCCATAACGACTGGTCGAAAGTCTGCATACCGTACTGCGATGTGCCCGCCGCGATCGCGTCGCGGATCGCACGAGTCTTCTCCGGCACCAGCACGCACTCGCGGATGTATGCCGTGTTGATCATCACCTCTACCGCGGGCACGCGCCCCTCGGCGTCACAGCGCCTGACCAGGCGCTGGCTGATGATCGCTCGCAGTACCGCGGCCAGTTGCATGCGGATCTGCTTCTGCTCCGGCGGCGGGAAGATGGAGATCACGCGGTTGATGGTTTCGACCGCATCCAGAGTATGCAAGGTCGAGAACACCATGTGACCCGTTTCAGCGGCGTGCAGGGCCGTCGAGATCGTCTCCAGGTCTCGCATTTCGCCCACCAGGATCACGTCCGGATCCTGACGCAACGAAGCGCGCAGCGCCGCCCCAAACGAAGGTGTGTCCACGCCGACTTCGCGTTGGTTGACGTACCCCTTCTTGTCACGGTGCAGGAATTCGATCGGGTCTTCGATCGTGATAATGTGCTCGGCACGCGAGGAATTCACGCGGTCGACCATTGCTGCCAGCGTTGTCGACTTACCGGAACCAGTCACGCCCGTGACCAGCACCAGCCCGCGAGGCATGTCGCAGATCTGCTCGACAACCTTGGGCAGGAAAAGTTCGTCCAGAGCGCGAATCTTGGTGGGGATGACGCGGAGCACCAGTCCCACATTGCCACGCTGCTGAAAAATGTTCACACGGAAGCGCCCCAGTCCGGCGACGCCGTATGCCATATCAATTTCCGTGGTCTCTTTAAACTTCTGCTTCTGCCGCGCCGACATCATGCTGAAGGCCATATTCAACATGTCTTCGGCTGAAATGCGGGGCTGGTCCGTCAGGGGCACCAGTTCGCCGTCAATGCGCAGGTGCGGATAGTTCCCCACCTTGAGGTGCAAGTCCGAGGCTCGGCGCTCCGTAGCTATCCGCAGCAGATCGTCAATATTCATAGTCTTCCGTAAAGACGTTGCTCAGAACATCTCTATCTCACCACGCAAGTCCGCGCCGGAAATGCACAAGAAAAAAACAGGCAGCGGCGCTGCGGGCTCTTCAGCATCATCGCCCGAATCGTTACCTCTCCCAAGATGACCTAGGTAACGCCCTGCGCCCGGAACTTGGACACTCCCTCCCGTTCCCTGCAAAAACGCGTCCGCCCGCCCTTCCGGAGGGATCCGGACGCCTGCGGCGGATCATTCGCTTGGAAACAAGAAGGGTTCAGGAGTTAAGGCTGGTTGATTGCTGAATCAGCCGCCCAGACGATGGGTTCTATTGCGGCTCTTTGGAGCGAAGGTTGCGGTAGAAGGTTTGGATTCTGTCTCGGAGTTTCCCGCCCAACGCAGGAATATCAATGGCTTTTGTATACAGGCGCACGCAGTGCCGGCAGGTACATCTGAAATCAGGATTCCCCACCGTCGCCAGATGTCCGCAAGTGTCGCAGAAATGCCAATCCCCGGCAGACTTGATGGTCATGGCGCGGAAGTTGCCGCCCTCCACGCAATATGGGCACCGTACTACCTCAACCGGGTTGCCTCTGCGCCATTCGTACAAGCTGCCTCTTGAGACTTCGCGTTGCCCACGTCACGAGGGTCACGACAGACTCTCGCCCTCTTCTTATGAAGGCGAAGGGGTACGCACAGCGATGGGGGAGAAGAACCCCGATTGCATTCTTATCTCTGAAACATCGAGGTCCAAAACGCCAAAACACGCCAAATCCGAACCATCACGATTCCTGCGCGGGCATTTAGATTGAGAGACGAAAGAAGAAAGCCGCCCTTGCGAGCGGCCTTTTAGAAGGCGAACTTTTTTAGCCGTTGACTACGCGACAGCCTCGGCCGGCGCCGGCATCTGGAACGGCTCGTCGTAGCTGCCGCCGTAAATCGAGGGCACCTTCGACCCCATGGGCCGCAGATAGGTCGCCAACTCCCCGCGGTGATGGATGCTGTGATTGTTCAGAAATCCCAGATAGTACACCGCCGGGAAATTGAACGCTCCGAAAAAGCTGATGGGCGTCATCAACTGCTCTGCGGTCATCGCCGCCACGCGGGCCGCTCCCCGCTTGACGTTTTCGTCGTACCACGCCACGATCTCCGCCGACGTCTGCGGTTTTTGATCGGGCGTCTCCATGTTGAATTTCAGATCCGCGATTCCCTCCAGAAACTGGATATCCGTGTTCGCGATGTGCCACGCCAGTTCTCTCGCCGTGCGCGCATGCGGATCGGGCTTGTAGTCCGACTTCGCGTCGGGCACCGCAGCGAGAACTTTCTTGGTGCATTCCGCTTCGCGCAAGAAGCCGTCCAGCATCATCGCGCGCAATCCAAGGGCAAATTCCGGAGTCAGGCCTTGCTGGGACATGTGCTTTCTCCTTCAGATGAGGGTGTTATGTTTTGTTCGAGCGAAATGGGCAAAAGGGGCGCAGGCTGCGCCCCTTTCATGATTGACGAGTGGGAATTATACCCCGACTGGCTGCTTGCTGCGCACCGGAACCGGCGTGAGCCATCCGTGGCGGTCGGCCTTTTCCCCGCGCACGATCGCGTAGAACTCTTTCTGCAGCGCCCGCGTAATCGGCCCCATGTTTCCTTTGCCGACCTGGATCTTATCCACGGATCGGATCGGAGTGACCTCCGCCGCTGTTCCGGTGAAGAAAACCTCATCGGCGATATACAGCATTTCGCGCGGGATCATCTGTTCCACCACCGGGATATTCAGGTCGTGCGCGATCTGCAGCACTGAGTCCCGCGTGATCCCGGGCAGCACCGAGTTGCCCAGCGGAGCCGTGATCAGCTTCTCGCGGTGCACTAAAAACACATTCTCCCCCGAGCCCTCGCTGACAAATCCATTCACGTCCAGTGCGATGCCCTCAACGTAGCCGTTGGCCAGGGCTTCCATCTTGATGAGTTGGGAGTTCATGTAATTCGCGCCCGCCTTCGCCATCGCGGGTAGCGTGTTCGGGGCCAGGCGCGTCCATGACGCGATGCAAACATCGACTCCCTCAGCCTCACCGCTCAAATACTTGCCCCAGGGATAATTCACGATGTACGTTTCAACCGGACAGCCCAGAGGACTGACTCCGGCGTCCCCGTAACCGCGAAGCACGATGGGACGCACGTAACATGGCCAAGCACCGTTTTGCGCGACCGTGTCGCACATGGCTTTCACCAATTCCTCGCGGGTGAAAGGGATCTCCATCCGGTATACCTTTGCGGAGTCCAGCAGGCGCTGCATGTGCTCCTGGGCGCGAAAAATCGCTGGCCCCGATGGCGGTGCATAACAACGAATCCCTTCAAATACGGAGGATCCGTAGTGAATTACATGCGACATCACATGAATCGTCGCGTCGTCCCAGTTGATCAGTTTGCCGTTGTGCCAGATTTTCTCCGTTTTTTGGATCGCCATCGGAACTTCACTCCTTGCGGAAAGTTGAACAGGCAACGAGGGCGGTAGCCGTTCGGCACATCGGCCCGGGCAGAGGACTCAAGGCGCGAAACCACCAGCGTTACTGTTCATTATAGCTGAGCGTGCGCTCCGGCCTTGTGATCGCGCGTTATGAAGATTTTGCCTGCGACGGATCAGCGCCATCGAAAGGACACGCTTCGGTGAAGTAACACCGTGAAAGCGCCGCGCCAGGTACTAGCGAGGAACCACATCCTTCAGGGCCACCGGTACCTGCTCGACGATTTCGATGCCGAATCCCTCGAGCGCGGCTACCTTCTTTGGCCGGTTCGTCAATAGGCGAATGCGCCGCAAGTCAAGGTCCGAGAGGATCTGGGCGCCAATTCCGATTTCCCGCTGCACTTGCTTTTCGTTGTCATAGAGCGAAGGCAGCTTGTGTCCCCGATGGAAGCTGAGCGCGGTGCGCTCGCCGACTTTTTCAATCGAGAAGCCCTGCGAGGTCTGGTGCAGGTAGATCAGGGCACCGCGGCCTTCCTCAGAGATTCGCCGAAGTGCACCCTCAAGTGTGGCATGGCATTCGCACCCGGTGGCGCCAAAGACGTCGCCCATCAGGCAATGGGCGTGCATGCGGACCAATACCGGAGTCGCACTGTGCTCAATGTCGCCCCGGATGAGGGCAACGTGCGACTCCCCCCCATCGACTTCGCTCGCATAAGCGATCAGCCGGAACTCGCCGAAACGTGTATCGATCAGAGCCTCGCCCACGCGGAACACATAACGTTCATGCGCCATGCGGTAGCGAATTAGTTCGGCTACCGTCAGCATCTTCATCTTGTGCTCGCCGCAGAACTGTATCAGGTCCGGAATGCGAGCCATGCTGCCATCATCCTTCATGATTTCGCAGATGATGCCCGCGGGAACCATCCCGGCAAGCCGGGCCAGATCGACAGACGCCTCGGTCTGTCCCGCTCGAACCAGCACGCCGCCTTTACGAGCACGAAGGGGAAAAACATGGCCGGGACGGGCAAGATCAGTCGGCTTGCTTGAGGGATCAATGGCGACCTGAATCGTGCGCGCGCGGTCGTAGGCTGAGATTCCAGTCGTGACGCCCTGGCGTGCGTCGATGGCTTCGCAGAAAGCGGTGCCGTATTGCGACGTGTTTTCCAGCGTCATCGGACCGATGCGCAGGTGCTCCAGCCGTTCTTCAGTCATGGCAAGGCAGACGAGCCCGCGTCCGTACTTCGCCATGAAGTTGATGGCTTCGGGCGTGACCTTTTCGGCCGCGAGGGTCAGGTCGCCTTCGTTTTCGCGGTCCTCATCGTCGACAACGACAATCATGTGTCCCGCGCGAATTTCCTCAATCGCGTCCGGAACATCGGTAAATGGCGGCTGGAGCATGGTGTTCATTTTAGCAGCGGTTCCTGGTCAGCATGCGTCACCGCGAGGGACCGCGCCCTTCAGCGGCCGAGCGACCCCCCTGTGTAATCGGCTTGGGTGGCCATCAGTTCCGTATGCGTCGAGATCCTTCGCTCGGCCCGAAAAACGGCTCTGCTCAGGACGAAGCCCCCTCGGCAGACTTTCCAAAGACAAACGAGTTCCGTCCCTACTGCTGGATTCGTTACCATACCGAATGCCGCTTACCGTCGACGACCTCCGCCGATACGCAGTAGCGCGCAGCCTTTTCCCGCCAACCACTCTCAAACGAGCCCTCCATCAGATGGGATTTGTGCAAGCGGATCCGATCCGGGCTCCCGCGCGGGCGCAGGATCTCATACTGCGGCATCGCGTCAGGAACTATCATGCGGGTGACCTGGAGCGGCGTTATCACCAGCTTGGCGTCGAAGAAGACTTTTTTATCAACTACGGCTTCGTGACGCGCGAGGTGCAGGCACTGATGCACCCACGCCTGAAATCCCGGGAATCGCCCTGGAGTTTCATGTCTGCCGCGCGCAGGAAGCGTGCACAGGAGCTTCTGGAGTTCGTCCGGAAGCGCGACCGTGTACATCCGCGCGAAGTGGAGCAGCATTTCTCACACGGCAAGGTGACGAATTATTGGGGAGGATCCTCCAACGCCAGCACGCGCCTGCTTGACGCCATGCATTACCAAGGATTGTTGCGCATCGTTGGCCGCCAATCCGGCATTCGCCTCTATGCAGCGTATGAGCACGGTTCCGGGCCCGCCGACAAAGCGGAACGCGACGCGCGGGTCGATGCCTTGGCCGATCTGGTCGTTGGCATTTACGCGCCGCTTCCGGTACGGAGTTTGAACATGGTGATCCGGCGGCTGCGCTATGCGATTCCGCAGTGGGAACGCGAAATCTCCAGGGCCCTGCTCCGGGCCCGGCAAAGACTCGCGCACGGGCGGGTCGGCGGAATCGACTGGTATTGGCCGGCCCACGAAAATCCGCGGCAGAGCAGGGAACAGGAGCAGGTTCGCCTTCTGGCGCCGTTCGATCCGGTGGTCTGGGATCGCTATCGGTTCGAACTGTTATGGGGATGGACCTACCGTTTTGAGGCGTATACGCCCGTAGCGAAGCGCGTGCGTGGATATTACGCGCTGCCGCTTTTGTGGCGAGACCGCGTAATCGGCTGGGCAAATTTGGCGGTGGAGCACGGCCGGATCCGAGCTGATCTCGGGTACGTGGGTCTTACTCCGCCACGAGACCCGGCGTTCCAGCAAGAGCTCGCGGAGGAGTTGGCACGCATGGGCCAGTTTTTGAAAGTTAAAGGCTTGAGTCGGCGTTTGTGATCAGTGCGCGAGTTCGTGTTCGGCTCCCCGAAAGAGCGCACGCACGGCGCGAATGACCCAGCGTGTCAGGATCACAATGATTCCAACGCAGATCAGGGCGATCGTCCCGGCGAGGTAGGGATGCCGCGTCGCCAACCAAGTCAGGCCGATGGCGAGGACGTCTTCGCCGAGGCTCAGGGTGATGTTTGATAAAGGTTCCGGCGAGGGTGTGACCGCCGCTCGGGCCGCGGTCTTTCCGGCGTGCGCGGCCAGGGCGACTGCTCCTCCCAACAGGGTAGCCAGAAGCTGCTTCTCCGGAGAAAGCTGGCTGGTCGCCTGATAAGCGATGAATCCCGCGACCGGAACGCGAATGAACGTGTGCAAGGCGTTCCAGATAAGATCAAAAGCCGGAATCTTGTCGGCGAAGAACTCGACGCCAAATAAGGCCGTGCTGGCCCCGATGACGGGCCAGGTTTCGAGGAGCTGCAATCCGGGCGGAAGCGGCAGGTGTCCAAAGTGTGCCAGCAGGCCGAGAACTGCCACGGTCGCATAGAGGTTCAGGCCGGCGGCGAAACCGATCGCAGCGAGGAGGGCAAACAGTTCACCTTGCGGAACGTGCACGAGGTTGAGCATCGCGATTACGACTCAGCACAGGCATTCACCGAGGGTCGAATTCGCCAAACATCTAAACAGCGTACACCCCAGGAACTCGTTCCTTACAAAAAGTTAAAGGGCCGCTCTTTTTAGAGCGGCCCAGACTCTTACCGGCTACCACAAGCGCTCTATAGAGTGGACTCGATTTCAAATCCCCACGCTTCCAGAAGCGGCTCAGGAATGTACTTCGAGTTCTTGTTGCGCCGCGCCCACTCGCGCAGCCGGGTCGAACGCAGATACTGGTCCGGCGAGAGCTTATACTCGCGCACGACCTGCTCAAATTCGGTAACGGTAGGGGTGATCGGGCCGATCGGCTCCGGCTTGCCCCAGTTTGGATTTCCGCGTCTCTTCGCCATGAAAAAAGCCTTTCCACCTCGGGGGATGAACTGTCCTGCAGAATGTCTATCTATATGATTCTCCGAATCGTCCGGGGGATGCAGACTGCGCGACTTCGACCGTATGAATCACACCACTAGCGTCAATCCACACAAGAGCCCAGATCTAAGCCGGAGAATCGATATGGTACAGCGATTTTTCCCCAAAAGTCAATCGCGAATTTCATATGAAATGGAACTCAGTCATCAGCTAACTGTCGATTGCACAGTGACTTACAAAATATTCCGGTCGTCTCTCCCAGGCACTTGGCGGCTTGGGTAGAGTGGACGGCGCGTCCTTCGACTATCCCAGAGATAGGCCCGAATGCCGCGACAAGCCAGGTCAAGAACGGAACACCAGGGCATGCAGCCTGCGCCCGGGTTACGGCCGTAACCGGGCTGCGCTTCCATCGATTGCAACAGTGCGCTGGGCCGAAATACAGTTGCAGGAAGGCGGCTCCGACCTGGAAAGTCAGACAGATGAGTCTAAAGGCCTTACTGCTGTGCTCGGATGACAAGATAGTCCGCGTATTGCGCCGCACCCTTAGCGATCTCGATATCAGCGCCGAACTGTGCTCCAGCGCCGATGCCGCTCTGCGCAAGCTGACCCGGCAGCGCTACGAGGCCATCGTGGTCGATTGTGCCGATGATGGCTCCGCCGATGTGCTCCGCAGTGCCCGCTCCGCTCCCTGCAATAAACGCGCCGTAGCCGTCGCCATCGTGGAACCGATTGTTGGCCTGAAAGCGGTGTTCGAAATCGGAGCCCACTTTGTCCTTTACAAGCCGGTATCGGCGGAACGCGCCAAAACCAGCTTTCGTGCCGCCCGTGCGCTCATGAAGAGCGAACGGCGCCGGAATGCCCGCGTCTCGGTGCAGTTGCCCGTTCTGATGCGGAGTATCACCGGAGCGAATCTCAAGGTGACCACAACCGATCTGAGCGAAGGCGGCATTGCTGTAAAGGTTCCGTATGGCCGCCGTCCGCTGGGGAAGTGGCAGATCGTTCTCAACCTGCCTGGAATGGAAGGCGACTTGGAACTTCCCGGCGAGTTCGCTTGGGAAGGAAGCGGTGCCCAGGCAGGCATCCGATTTTCAGAGGTCGCCCCGGAAGCTATGCACAAGTTGCGGGAGTGGCTCCGGCAGAATTCTCCCGATGCCGAGCAAGACGATCCGCCCATTCGCTGCCAGCTTACAGATCTGAGCCTGGGTGGCTGCTATCTGGAAATCTCATCCCCGTTCCCGCGCTCCACTCGTGTCACCCTTTCGATGCGCGCGGCTCAAGTGGAGGTTCGCGTTCAGGGAGTGGTCCGTGTCATGCACCCGGATAAGGGAATGGGAGTGGAGTTCACTCAGACCAGTGTGGAACATCAGTCAGCTGTCGAAAAATTCCTGCACACCTTGAGCGAGAATCGCACGCTATCGCCCGAACTGCTGGTCGAACCGGAAGGCCTGGAAACCGAAATGAGCGCCCCCAAGATTAGCGCAACGGCTATGGACGATCCCTTACTGCAGTTGTTTCACACCCAAACGCTGACCGCGGAGGAGTTCCACGAAGCCTTGCGTCAGCAGCGCGCATCCGCCCCGGTGCTGGCCGACGAGTCCGCGTCCGCCGCCCACGCCTGAGCACGCCCCCGACGTTCTGCCCCCAATTTTTCACTACTTCACGTAGCGAAGCGCAACGCACCCTGACTTGAGCATTTTGGAATCGACAAGCTTCAGCTGTAACTTCCGGGGAAGGCGTACACCGTCCAATAACCGTCTCCCTTCTCCCGCAATGATGGGTTGAATCACGAAGCGATATTCATCCACCAGGCCAAGCTCGATAAGTTGGGAAGCGACATCGACGCCGCCAACCAGGATACTTCTGCCCTGTTCCCGTTTCAGGTTAAGAATTTCGTCGTGAAGGTTCGCGCCAGAGATTCGTGTAT
>Ga0335070_10010990_pt1 | contig 10588 bp, 10 predicted proteins | sample Lox_Sample_13_FD_206722 | JGI IMG/M metagenome (GOLD analysis project Ga0335070, IMG submission 206722) | Soil microbial communities from Loxahatchee National Wildlife Refuge, Florida, United States - Lox_Sample_1.3 | ecosystem: Environmental > Terrestrial > Soil > Wetlands | place: USA...
TCGAGAACCCTCACCTCAAGGCACTCCTGGAACTGTTCATGGCCGACCCGGAGATCGCAGAGCGCTACCGGAACGCGCCAGCGGCGAAGACTCTGCATCACGCGTACATTGGGGGGTTGCTCGATCATGTCGTATCGTTGTTCCGGTCGTGCAATCTCGTATGCCGCAACTACCCCCAGGTCAACCGCGATCTGTTGCTGACGGGCGCCTTTCTGCACGACATCGGGAAGATCTACGAACTGACCTACAACCGTTCCTTTTCGTACACGACGCGTGGGCAATTGCTCGGGCACATGATCATCGAACTGGAAATGCTGCAGGCCAAGGTGGCGCAGTTGCCGGCTTTCCCCGCCGAATTGAGGACATTACTGGAGCATCTGATCATCAGCCACCACGGGCAATATGAGTTCGGTTCGCCCAAGCTCCCGATGTTCCCCGAGGCCCTGATGCTGCACTACCTCGACGATCTCGATTCCAAGATGGAAGCGATGCGGGCGCACTTCGAGCGCGAAGCGAACTTGGAAGGTCCATGGACCAGCTACAACGCATCGCTGGGTCGTCCTTTGTTGAATTCAGTCAAGTTCCTGCAGGGCGAGAAGTCCGCGGAAACGGCGCCGCCCGCGGCGCCGGGAAATGCCTCGGAGCCTGGAGAACTCCCGTCCCTCGATCTCTTCGGCGATCAAAAAGATGAGCCGACTGCCGAGACCGCAGCCGGGCCCGGGAAGGTGTAGCTGCACCGGGTTCGTTGGCCGATTGCGCACGGCCATGACTTCCGATAGAGTTTGGTCGCTACGATCTCAAGGAGGAAAGCTATGCGTTCGCGCTTGCTGTCTGTCATTGCACTTTTGTTGACGATGCTTCTTGTCGCTTGCTCCAGCAAACCGAGCGACACAGCGAACCCGACGGATCAAACCACTGCGTCTCCAGGGGGCGAAGGGGGCGGAGGCAAGTCCGCGGCCGCGAAACCGGCAGCAGAGGTCGTTGTGGTGCCAGCGGGCACAACGCTGACGGTCCGTCTTGGACAAGCGGTCGGATCGAAAATCAGCAGCCCGGGCGACTCCTTTACCGCAACTCTGGCCGCTCCGGTGGAAGTCGGTGGCAAGGCCGTCATTCCCATCGGCTCTGAAGCACGCGGCACAGTTACGGATGCGAAGCCCCTTGGAAAATTCAAGGGTGGAGCTGTTCTGCAGATCAGACTCAATTCGATCACCGTCAATGGCTCGGCGCATTCGATTGAGACATCGGCCATCACCCGAGCGGAGAAGGGTAAGGGAAAGAGGACGGCGGTGATCACCGGTGGAGGCGCGGCGGTCGGGGCGATCATCGGCGGACTGGCCGGGGGCGGCAAGGGCGCAGCAATTGGAGCGCTCGCTGGTGGTGGGGCGGGAGCCGCCGGATCAGCCTACACCGGAAACAAGGATATTGTTCTCGCGGCAGAGTCCGCGGTCAGCTTCAAACTGGAAGCTCCGCTCGAGTTGAAATAGCGTTCATCCAACTGGGATCGAAGGAGACGCGGCCAGACCGCGTCTCCGCTTTTTCCATGGACTTCTCTCTCTTCACAACCATCAGTTTTGACTGCTACGGCACCCTGATCGACTGGGAATCCGGTATCCTGCCCGTGTTGCGCCGGTTGCTTGCGGAACACCGCCAGAACCTGGCGGATGCGGCCATCCTTGAGTTGTACGGAGAATTCGAAGCTCAGGCCGAAGCGGGTGCATATCAGAGCTACCGCAGCGTGCTCGAGTCCGTCATACGCCAGTTCGGAATTCGATGCGGTTTTGAGCCGAGCCCGGCAGATGTGCGCGCGCTGCATGAGTCAGTGCCGTCCTGGCGGCCATTCTCCGATACGGCAGCCGGGCTGCAGCGGCTGGAGAAGCGCTTCCGCCTGTGCGTGATCTCGAATATCGACGACGACTTGTTCGCGGAAACGCGCAAGCATCTCGGCGTGGAATTCACGGGCGTAATCACTGCGCAGCAGGCGCGTAGTTACAAGCCCTCCATCAACAATTTTCGAATCGCGCTTGGGAAACTCGGGATCGATCCCGGACGCCTGCTCCACGCGGCGCAGAGCATCTATCATGATGTGATTCCGGCGCAGTCACTCGGGATTCGGACGGTGTGGGTAAACCGCAAGTCGGCACGGCCAGGAATTGGCGCCGTGCGCGCAGCGAGCGCAAAACCGGACCTCGAGATCCCGGATCTGGCGACTCTCGCCGATCTCGCAGTGATCAGCTGAGCGCTGCTACATGGGGATCGGCGGGCTGACGATCTTCTTGCGAATCGCGGCTGTGACAAGCTGCGCTTTGTTGTGGATGTCGAGCTTGCGCATCAGGTTGAACTTGTGTGCCTCGACCGTCTTGATGCTGACGCCGAGGCGGTCGGCGGCTTGACGGACGCTGTGGCCTTCGGCCAGCAATTTCATGACTTCGCGTTCGCGTGGAGTCAGAGTGGTCTTGGCGGCTCCGCGGGCTGCGCGGCCGCCATCGTCAGAAAGTCTTCCTCGCAGGCGCGGGCTGAGCTGACGAACTCCGTTATGAATTTCCCGCAGGGCTTGAAGCAGGTTCGGCGCAGGCGTGTCTTTCAGCAGGTACCCGCTCGCCCCGGAACGCAGCGCCTGCAAGAGATATTCCTGATCCTCGTGCATGGTCAGGTAGACAACGCGAGTTCCGGAACAATGTTCCTCAATCAGGCGCGCCGCCTCGAACGAGGACATCCCCGGCATGGAGATGTCGAGCAGAATCAGGTCGGGTTGGTGCTGCAGGACCTGCTTCAGCGCCTCGCTGGCATCTGCCGCTTCGCCGACTACCACAAAATCGGGGGCATCTTCCAGCAAGCGGCGCACACCCTGGCGGAGGAGGGTGTGATCGTCGGCGATCACGCAGCGAATTTTCTTCCCGCCATCGAAGCGCAGTGAATCAGGTTTTGTCGGAAACACGGACAATACTCCTCGCGCACTTCAGACGAAGCAGTCGCGAGAGTGAGAAGCAAGCTTGGAGGCCACTCCCACTCGAGTTGAAAGTTCATTGTACGCGCAGTTGCGGACCGGCTCCACAAAATCGCCTCGAAATCCGAGATTCTTCTCCTTTCATTTACAATGCCATGTTCGCAATGCTGCGCTATTTCACGTCCGGTGAATCGCACGGCGAGGCCCTAGTCGCCTTCCTGTCGGGGCTTCCGGCCGGGCTCGCAGTTGACCATGCGTTTGTTGATCGCGAACTGTGGCGGCGCCAGCAGGGATACGGCCGCGGCGGCCGGATGAAGATCGAACGCGACGCGGCGCACTTTCTCTCAGGCGTACGCCACGGCAAGACGATTGGATCACCGATCGCCGTCATGCTTCAGAATCGCGACTGGCAGAATTGGAAGGAAGCACTGCCGGTCGAAACGGGCGATCCTGAAAAGCATAAGCGCGTGGCGTCTCCGCGTCCAGGGCATGCGGACCTGGCGGGAGCATTGAAATACGATTTCCGCGAGGCGCGCTACGTCTTGGAGCGTGCTTCGGCGCGGGAATCAGCGGCCAGGGTGGCGATTGGCGCGCTTGCGAAATTGTTTCTGCGCGAACTGGGTATGGAAGTGCTGAGCCATGTGATTGTCGTCGGTTCAGCGGCGCTGAACGAAGAGGTCGCATGGGAGCGAATTCAGGAGTCTTGCCGCAAAGAGGAAGTTCTTTTGAACTGCACCGACGCCGAGGTCGAGCAGCGGATGAAAGAAGAAGTGGACAAAGTTCTGCGAACGGGCGACTCGGTGGGTGGAGTGTTTGAAGTGGTGGCGCACAATGTTCCGCCGGGACTTGGCACACATGTGCAGTGGGACGAGCGGCTCGATGCCCTCCTCGCCGCGGCTGTGATGTCGTTGCAGGCAGTGAAGGCCGTGGAAATCGGAAGCGGTGTTCAGTCCGCGCATTCATTGGGTTCTACTGTGCACGACGAGATCGGGTATCAGAAGACATCAGGATTTTCCGGATTTACGCGCCCGCACAACAATGCCGGCGGGATCGAGGGCGGTACGTCCAACGGGGAAGAGGTTCGCGTGCGGGGATATCTGAAGCCGATTTCGACGCTGCGGCGCCCGCTGCAGTCTGTGGATTTCGCAACCCGCGAACCTGTGAAAGCCGCTTACGAACGTTCGGATGTCTGTGTAGTTCCGGCGGCAGGAGTGGCGGCCGAGGCGATGGTCGCGTTGACGCTCGCTCGCTGCGCCCTCGACAAGTTTGGCGGAGATTCCATGCGCGAGACCAAACGCAATTTTGAAGGCTATCTCGAACAACTGAAGAAATACTGAACGCAAAAGATGATCTACCCCATCGTGAAATATGGCGACCCGGTGCTAGAGAAGCCGGCAGCGACCGTCACTCAATTTGACGACGAATTGAAGAAACTGGTCGAAGACATGTTCGAGTCGATGTACGCGGCGCACGGCGTAGGTCTGGCGGCTCCGCAGATTGGGATCTCGAAACGGGTCGCGGTCGTGGATGTGACGTTCAAGGAAGATCCCAAGGCCAAGCTCGTCCTGGTCAATCCGGAGATCATCCACAAGGAAGGACGGCAACGCGGTACGGAAGGCTGCCTCAGCATCCCGGAGTTTCGCGAAGAGGTGACGCGAGCCAAGACGGTGACGATCCGCGCGCAGGATCTGACTGGCATGTTCCTCGAGCATACGGGCGACGATTTGCTCGCGCGCGCGTTTCAGCACGAGACCGATCACCTGCACGGCAGGCTGTACATCTCGCACCTGAGCGCGCTAAAGAGGGACCTGATCAAGCGGCGGATTCGAAAGCTCGTGAAGGCGGGAGAATGGTAGAGAGCTTCGAGTGCGGGCCGCGAGCTACGAGTAAACCTCTGAACTGAAATGAGACTGGTTTTCTGTGGCACGCCTCAATTCGCAGTCCCGACCTTGGAGGGGCTCGTCGAGGCAGGTCATTCGACAATGCTCGTGGTGACACAGCCGGACCGTCCCCAAGGACGTGGGATGGAAGTGGCGCTGTCTCCCGTAAAGGAAGCGGCAGTGCGTTTGAATATTCCCGTCACCCAGCCGGAACAGATCAAGAACAATGAGGAATTCCGCGGGCAACTGGCCGCGTCGCGTCCCGATGCAATTGTCGTTGTCGGCTATGGGCGCATCATCCCGCAGTGGATGATTGACCTTCCGCCGCACGGCAATCTGAATCTGCACGCATCGCTGCTGCCGAAGTACCGGGGCGCCGCGCCAATTCAGTGGGCCATTGCCTCAGGAGAGCGCGCGACAGGGGTGACGACGATGCGCATCGACGCCGGCTTGGACACCGGTGACATCCTGCTGCAACGGGAAGTTCCCATTCCACCGGACGATACCGCAGAGACACTCGCTCCGAGGCTGGCCTTGATCGGCGCCGATCTGATGGCGGAGACGCTGCAGGGGCTTGAGGCAGGGCGGATTCGGAGCACGCCGCAAGATCACACTAAGGCGACGCTGGCACCGATCCTGAAAAAGGAGGACGGGCGCATTGACTTCCATCGGACGGCGGACGAGATCTACAACCGGTTGCGTGGATTTCAACCCTGGCCGGGCGCGTTCACTTCATTTCGGGGACGCAAACTTCGAGTTTGCCGGGCCACACCAGCGGAAAGCACAGCCGGCAAGACGCCCGGTGAGATATCGATCAGAGAGGGGCGATTGTTCGCCGCATGCGGGCATAGCACCACGCTGGAACTGATCGAGGTACAAGTCGAAGGTAAACGGCGCATGACGGCGGCTGACTTCATCAACGGCTACCACCCCGCGGCCGGCGAGAAGCTGGGACAATAGCCGCACAATGCCTGCCACTGCCGCGCGCGCTGCTGCCTTTGCAATACTGCTTCGAGTGGAACAGGAGGACGCGTACGCGTCGGAACTCCTGCACTCTGCACGCGCCGCAAAGCTTTCTCCTGCCGATCATTCGCTGGCCACTGAACTTGTGATGGGAGTCCAGCGCTGGCGCTCCATGCTGGATCGGAAACTGGCAAGCGTATCGTCGCAAAGACTCGACGAGCTCGACGCCGAGGTGCTGACAGCACTGCGCCTCGGTGTCTATCAGCTTGATTTCTTATCGCGTATTCCGCCGAGGGCGGCAATCTACGAAAGCGTCGAACTGACGAAGGCGGCGCGCAAGCGCTCAGCGGCGGCATTTGTGAATGCCGTACTGCGGAAGATCGACACGAAAAGCGCTCCCGCCGCTGAAATCGACAGGGCAACTGATGCAAAAAACCTGTCGGAGAGTGCGGCACATCCGGAATGGCTCGTTACGAGGTGGATCGAACGCTACGGCCTTGAAGTTGCGCGGAAGACTTGCGTCTACGATCAGGCAATTCCTGAAACGTCGATTTACGTTGATGACACAGTAGAGGAGGAACTTCGCCAGGCCGGGATCAGGCTTGAGGCGGGCCAAATCCTGGCGCAGGCGCGACGGCTGCGTTCCGGAGACGTACAGAAGGCACGATCCGCTCGGGAAGGGCGAATTGCGATCCAGGACGAGGCATCACAGTTGGTGGCGTTGCTCGTGGGCCACGGGCAGACAATACTCGACTGCTGTGCCGCGCCGGGAAGCAAGACCGCGCTGATCGCGCGGCGGAATCCGCGGAGCAGAGTGATGGCCGTCGAGCTGTATCCTCACCGCTCCCGACTCATGCAGAAACTGGCGTGGCAGAGGAACATCCAGATTGTGGCCGCGGACGCGCGTCAATTGCCGTTTGCGATCGAATTTGAGCGGATTCTGGCCGATGTGCCGTGCTCGGGGACGGGCACGCTGGCGAGGAATCCTGAAATCAAGTGGCGTCTGACGCTTCCCGACCTGTCCGATCTCCAATCCCGCCAGATTGCAATCCTCAATTCGGCGTTGAACCGCCTTGTTTCCGGTGGCCGGCTCGTCTACTCCACTTGTTCCCTCGAGCGCGAAGAAAATGAGGCAGTCGTAGAAGCAGTCCTGCAAGGGACAACCGATTTCACTCTTGTGGATGTCCGCAGCGAACTCGAGGAACTCCAGCGGACTGGTGAACTCGCATGGCCCGATTTCGATTCACTGGTCGCAGGACCTTACCTGCGTACGATTCCTGGCGTGCACCCTGGGGATGGTTTCTTTGCCGCCATCATGGAGAGGAAAGGCTAGCCCGCACCTATCGCACTTCGAAATCTACGGCGCTCCCTGCGGTAATTTTTCGTCCGGGCGCCACGCTCTGTGAAACGATCATGCTGGCAGCGCCAGGCTGGGCGGTGGTCTCTGCTGGAGCCGGCGAGGGCTGGCCCTCTGGCGGTGCGGGAGGGGCGACGGTGACTTTGCCCACCTTCAAGCCTGCCTCCTGGAGAGCGAGAGTCACTCTGCCCAGGGGTTGCCCGATAAAACTCGGCATGACGTAGGCCTCGGTTTCGGCGCCGTCGCTGACCAGCAGGTTGATTTTCGGCAACGACACGCGGCTGGCGTTGGCTGGTGGACTCTGGGAAACGACCTGTCCGGCCGGCGCCTCGGAGAGATTCAATTGCGCGACCGAACCGATATCGAGTCCGCGTCGGCGAACGGTGAGTTCGGCCACACGCTGGCTCTCATTCGTTACGTCGGGGATGGGGACGCGTTGCGGTCCCAGGCTCTGGGCCACGCGGATGGCCCAGCCGCGGCGGACTTTCACGCCGGGCACGGGAACCTGCGTCATGATCCTGCCCTCAGCAATATCGGAACTGTAGAACTGGCGTTCGACGACAACCTGCAAGCCGGAATCCGTGAGCGCGCGCTCCGCTTCTGGGAGGCTCATTCCGACCAGCTTGGGGATGGCAACCTCACGTCCATGAATGGCGAATTGCATGGCTGTCACGGCTGAGATGAGCGCCACGGTCAGCAGGACCAGGGCAAGAAGCAGCATGCGGAAGAACTGACGCATTGCTGCGATTATAGCCGTTAAGAATCAAGGGGAGTTGACATCGTCAGGCGCTGGGCTGACACTCTCTTCCTCCCACTCGTTCCGGCAGGCATGACACGACCAAGCTTTGGTGTGGACGGGGATGGGGATTCCCAAATATGCCGACCCGTATGACACCAGCTTGTTGAGTTCGCGATAGCTTACGTCCAGAGATTGACAACGGGGACAGCGAGGCTGGTCGTATTCGCCGATGCCTTCAATCTCCAACCTTTCGGGAATCGGCTGGCTAAGGATTTCGGTGGCTGCCTGTTCGTCTTCAGGTCGAACCTTGAGCTTGATGCCCCCAAGGAGGTTTGACCAGAACCAGTCCAGGCGGACCATGTTGTCGTCGACGAGATAGGCCTCGATTCCAGCGGAATTCAGCGAGGCTTTGGCGAGCAGGGCTTCAGGGAGATCTCGAAATTGACGCAACGTCACCGCGTCGTTCAGTTCGTAAACATCGAGCCCGGGATCTGGAGCGAGCTTGACGTCCAAGCCCCGCCTGGATATCTCAGCTTCCAGAGCTTCACGGGCGACCTCGCTCAATTCATAGCCGGCAGCCGCAGCCTTCTCCAGTTCGCCGTCGCTCATGGCTGCGTAGACGCCAGTGAGGCGTTCGCGCTCCTGCTCAGGCGTACCCATCGCTGAGATGATACTGCCGAATGGCAATTACTGCATATGACTTCCGCCGGCGGCTGGACTGCCGCCCTTCTGCTGGGCCACCCATTCGTGGACGCGGCTTGTAAGTATGTCCATGGGAAGCGCTCCCGCGCCGAGTAACTCGTCATGAAAGCCGCGCAGATCAAACTTAGGGCCGAGTTGGTCCTTGGCGTACTGGCGCAGTTTCAGGATTTCAAGTTGTCCGATCTTGTAGCCGAGAGCCTGCGCCGGCCATGCCATGTAGCGATCGGTCTCGCTCTGCACGGTGGGTTCGTCGATGGCGGAGTGGTCGTGAAAGAAATCGACGACCTGCTGGCGAGTCCAGTGCTTGTAATGGAAACCCGTGTCAACGACTAAACGGATCGCGCGCAGCATGTCGGCTTCGAGGTGCCCGTAATAGCTGTAAGGATCCTGGTAAAAGCCTGCTTCCTTGCCGAGGCGTTCCGAGTACAAAGCCCAGCCCTCCGTGTATGCCGTGAAGTATTCATTCTGGCGGAAGGGCGGAAGTTCCGGGAGCTCCTGGGCGATCGAAATCTGCATGTGGTGGCCGGGGACCCCTTCGTGATAGGCAGTAGTCTCGACGTCGGTGAGACTGCGCTTCGCGAAGTCTCCCGTATTGACCATGACATGGGCGGGACGCGATCCGTCTGCTGCGCCGAGCACGTAGTGCGTGGCCGCTTCCTTTTCGCGGAATTCCTCGATCGGCATGACTTCGAGCTTCGCTTTGGGGAGGCGGCCGAATAGCTGGGGCAGACGAGCGTCCATCTGGTCGATGTACTTGCGATAAAGGTCGAGGATCTCTTCACGCGAATGGGCATGAAGCTTGGGGTCATCTTTGATAGCTGCGCGGAAGGTTTTCAAGTCGGAGTAGCCCAGCTGTTTCGCCACTTCGAGCATGCGGCCCTCGATTTCTTTCACCTGCGCGAGGCCGATCTGGTGGATCTGTTCCGGCGTGAGACCGGTGGTCGTCACTTCCTTCACGCGAAATGCGTAACGTTCGGCGCCATCGGGCAGAGCCCAGACACCGGGTTCGGTGCGGCCTTTGGGTGCATACTCATCGTGGACGAACTTGGTGAACTTCAGATACATCGGGAGGATCGAATCGCGAATAGCTGCTAGTCCCTGCTCGCGCAGGCGCTTGCGGTCGACCTCGGGGACGGCGTCTGGGAACTTGTCGAATGGGCGTGCGAAGGGTGATTGCTCGATAGGAGTTGTGGCGATCTTGTTGGATTGCTCGACGACCTGGTCGAGAAGAATGCGGGGCGGCATCAACCCGTCCGCCATGCCCTTGCGCATCTGCTCGATATTCTGGTCGAAGAGGGTGGGGAGCTTCTTCAGCCGCACGATGTAGTCTTCGTAGTCCTTGGTGCTGGTGAACGCAAGAATACTGACAAGTTGCGGAGCCTCGATGTGAATGCCGTTGAACTGGTTGACCGGCATTTCCCACGGCTTGAAGCGGGCGCCAGCGAGATTCATCTTCAAGTCGCGGATCATGAGCTGCTGATTGAGCGCCTCCTGCTCCGGGAAGCCGGTTGTGTCGATGGCTTCGAAACGGGCGAGAAAGCGGCGAGATTGCTCAAGATCTTCGTCGATCGCCTTCTGGGAGAAGTCGTCGATCAGATCGTTGTATCGCTTGTCGCCCAAAATCGAGGCAAAAAGTGGGCCGCGGCGCAGGGTGTACTCCCACTGCTCGTGGAGAAGATCGTTAAGCGCTTTGCGCCGAGTGTCGAGATTGGCAGGCGGATTTGCGGCAATCGCCATCATGGGTAACAGCATAACAACCGACAGCAGGTAAACCAGAAATCGCATGGAGACTCCAAAGGGCAGTGGATTCTTGCGTGAACGAAACAGCTCCCACAGCACTGTTCTGTTAGACGAATACGTTAATCGATGGTTATCTGTTCCGGCAAATCTCCATGAAGATGCCCGCCCTCGCCTGCCGGAGCCCTCGTGAGTACCGTTGGCGCTGAAAGAGACGCGCGTCGGGGACCGGACAGAGAGCGGCCCAAGGCATGCCATCCTCGATC
>Ga0335070_10010992_pt1 | contig 10587 bp, 12 predicted proteins | sample Lox_Sample_13_FD_206722 | JGI IMG/M metagenome (GOLD analysis project Ga0335070, IMG submission 206722) | Soil microbial communities from Loxahatchee National Wildlife Refuge, Florida, United States - Lox_Sample_1.3 | ecosystem: Environmental > Terrestrial > Soil > Wetlands | place: USA...
TCGCGGTCCTCTTCGGCTGGACGCACGAGGTGGCCTCGGAGCTCAGGAGGAAGACGATCTGGGCTCTCGGCACGGTGTATGCGGTGGGCTTCCTGATCCAGTACGTGGGCCAGGACATGACCAGCGCCGCCGACGCCACGCTGCTTGCCAACCTCGCCCCGGCCCTCACCCCCGTGGTCGCCTACGTTATGGTGCGCGAGACCCTCCCCAAGCTCAAGGCCATGGGGGCGGTCATAGGCTTCCTCGGGCTCGTCTTCATAGGCGCCCCAAAGGTCCAGCTGAGCAGCTTCGTCGGCGACCTCCTCCTCTTCTGCACCTCCCTTTCCTACGCCTTCCTCATCGTGACCCTGAAGAAGCTGAAGATCAACTCGGTCGCAAGCTCTCTTGCGATCGTGGTCACCATCATGGTCTACCTTCTCCCTACTGCCCTCGTCCCGGGCGGGATCGGGCCTTCGACCCTGGCTCTCCCCCCTCTGGCCTGGCTGGCGGTCCTCTACATGGGCATACCATGCGGGACGGCCGCGATAGCGCTCTACTTCAGGGGGCTTGCGATCCTCCCGCCCACCGAGGCCGCCACCCTCCTCCTTGTCCAGCTCCTCGTCGGGCTGGGCCTCGCGGCTTTGCTGCTCGGGGAGTCGCTCAGCTCCTACGAGGTGGTCGGGGCGGTCCTGATACTGGCCGCCGTAGCGATCTCCTCGAAGGGCTGAAGCGGCCGGGAAACTCTTATACCGTTTCGCGCCCGCCCGCTTGGCGTGCTCCGGGGCCTTTCGAGGAACGTCAAGCTGATCACCCTCGGATGGATCCTGATGTCGATCGGCTTTTCGGCCACCATGCCCTTCATGGCCATCTACCTGGTGAGCGAGAGGTCGGTGCCCTACGCGCTGGCAGGCGCGGTCTTCCTGGCCCAGGGCCTCCTGGGCCTCCTCTCTCAGGTTATCGCTGGTTTCATAGCCGACTGGGCCGGGCCCAGGCGGACGATGCTGGCGGGAAACCTCGTGGCCGCAGCGATCACCTTCGTGCTGGCCTACCTCATCATGACTGAAGTGGACGCCTTCATCATCATCTTCGTCTACCTCGTCTTCTCCTTCCTCAGGGGCCTTTCCCAGCCGGCAAGCGCGGCCTTGATGGCGGACGACAGGGGGGACATGGTCACCAACCTGTCCCTCCTCACCATGGGTGCGAACCTCGGCTTCGCCATCGGGCCGGCCGCCGGGGGCTTTCTCCTCGACTTCGCGGGCTTCGCCAACCTCTTCTACCTCAGCGGGGCCTTCGCCCTGGCGACCTTCGTCGTCTCGCTCCCCGTGCAGGAGGCCAGCTACTTCAAGGCGAAGGAGAAGCACAACCCGAGGCCCGACATGGCCACCCTGCTGTACCTGATCCTGACCTTCCTTGGCTTCCTGGTCATCGGGCAGGACATCCAGCCATTCTCCCTCTACGCCAGCGTGTTCGCCCACCAGACCGACTTCACCATCGGGCTCCTCTTCTCCTTCAGCGGCCTCGTCATAGTCGTTCTTCAGATGGGGGTGGCCAGGGCCATCAGGGAGAGGGGTATCTTCCCCCTCGTGGCGGCCTCGCTTCTCGCCGGGGCGGTGGGCTACTTCGTCACCTCTCTCTCCCGGGACACGCCAACGCTCTTCGTCAGCATGGCACTCATTACCCTCGCGGAGATACTCTTCGTAGTCCCCACCCAAGTCTGGGTCACCTACAGGGCCCCCGAAACCAGGAAGGGCGCCTACCAGGGGTACTCCTCCGCCATCCGGTACACCGGCAGGTCGGTGGCGGCGTGGCTGGGCACCACGGCCCTCGGGATCTTCGCCGCCGACCCTTCGTACGCCTGGTACGTGATAGTGGTCATCTCGTTCGTCACCCTGGGCCTGTTCTACGCCCACCACAGGGCCTACGACGCCTAGAGCCTGATGCGCCTGAACGAGAGCACGGCCACGAAGAACATCGCGACCGCTTCGGCCGCCAGCGCTACTATCTCCACTGAAAGGAACGGCGTGGACGAGCCGAAGAGCCCCGCCCGGAAGATGTCTGTCGCATAGGTCAGCGGGTTCAGAAGGCTGATCGCCTTGATGATCTCCGGAGCGTTGTTCGCCGGGAAGAAGATCGTCGAAGTGAAGAGGAAGATGAAGAAGGCGAACTGCGACACTATCTGGAAGGTCTCGGACGACCTCAGGGCCACCGACAGGGCCAGGGCGAGGCCGCCGAAGAACAGGGTCCCGAAGAAGAGGGAGATGCCCGTGAGGGCTATCCCTTCCGCCCCCATTGCCACCCCGCCGCCCAGGACGGGAAGGGCAAGCGCGAACACGAGGAGGGAGCTGGCGATGCCGATCATCAGCGTCGCGAACACGATCGAAAGGAGGTACTGGGCCCGGGTGAAGGGCCCCATCAGGACCTGCTCGAACATGCCGTTCTTCCTGTCGTACCACAGCTGCGTGCCCGCGTTCGTCCCGGAGTTGATGACGGTCAGGGTCACCGCTCCGGCCGCAAGGAAGAGGGCGTAGGAGATGAGCTTCCCCCCGCCTATGTCGATGGGAGCGACGCTCCCGCTGAGGGCCGGCCCCTGGCCGAAGATGAAGAAGACCGGGAAGATGAGCTCGAAGAACAGGGAGATGGGATCAAGGTTCGCCCTCAGGTTCCTGTACGTCAGCCTGAGATAGACGTTCACGTTCACTCCCCCCTGACCTTCGCCGAGTCGTCCTCCCTCACAAGGGAGATGAACGCGTCCTCCAGCGTCGTTTCGGCGACGTAAATCGAGGAGACCTCCAGCGATTCCCTGTCGGCGAACCTGTAGATCTCCGGGATGACCTTCTCCGGCCTCATGGTCGAGACCCTGAAGGTGCCCGTCGGCTGGTCCAGGCTCGCCTTCGAGACCCCCTCCATGGCCTGGAGGCCCTGTAGAAGCGGCGCAGGCTCCTTGACGTCGAACCTGAACTCCACCGCCTTCGCGCTGCCGAAGCGCCTCTTCAGGTTGGCCGGCGTGTCCACCTCCACGACCTTCCCCTGGTTGATCACCGCGATCCTGTCGCAGAGGTACTCAGCCTCGTCCAGGAGATGCGTCGTGAAGAAGATGGTGAGGCCCTCCTTCACCTTGACCTTCAGGAAGTCGAGGACCCCTCTCCTCGCTATCGGATCGAGCCCCACCGTCGGCTCGTCCAGGAACAGGAGGTCCATGTCGTGGATGAACTCCCTCGCCACCTGCAGGCGCCTCCTCTGGCCGGCCGACAGGTCGATGGTGGGCTTCTTGCGGAACTCCCCCATCCCGAACTGATCCACCAGCTCATCGATCCTCCTCCTTCGCTCCGCCCTTGGCACGTCCCAGATCAGCCCGTAGACGTCCATGCTCGTCTCTGCGCTCAACCCCTGGTCGAAGGAGTCCTGCTGCTGGACGACGCCGATCCTTTCGCGGATCTTCCTCCCTTCGGTCCTGAGGTCGAAGCCCAGCAGCCTCGCGCGGCCCGAACTGGGGGGAAGCAGCGTCGTAAGCATCTTTATGGTGGTGGTCTTGCCGGCGCCGTTCGGGCCCAGGAATCCGAAGACCTCGGCCCTTTCGACTTCGAAACTGATTCCGTCCACGGCCCTCTTGTCGCCGAACACCTTTGTCAGCCCGTCCACCGCTATGGCCTGCCCTGCACTCTCTCCCTGCAATGCCATCACTCCGTCCTGGGGGTGATACTTATCTCTCTCCTCACTTCATAGATTCCCTCCCGGCGGCGTCGTCTTCTGGCCGTCCCCTCGCATCGGGTTTAAGAACAACCTAGGCACTTGGAAAGGCGAGCGATGCAGAGAATCTCGGCGACGAGGGATCTCACGGTCCTTTACCTTTCGATGCTTCTGACCCGCGTTGGTTTCGGAGCCATAATCATCATCTTCCCCTACTACCTTCGCTCGGGCGCCGTGACCGTCGGGGTGGTGCTGTCGCTCTATCCCCTTCTCGAAGGCCTGACCGCGACCCCAATAGGGAGGTACTGCGACCTTGGAGGGAGGAGGCGGGTCTTCCTGACGGCCCTCTTCTCCATGGCTGTCATGACCCTGATGATCGGCATGACCCGGAACGTCTATGTCATATCGACCGTCCACGCGGCGGAGGGGGTGGCCGCCGCCGGGATAACCGTGTCGACCCTCGCGATGATCACCGACCTCACCGAATCGGGGCATCGTGGGGCGGGCATGGGGCTGTTCGACTTCTCCAACCTGGGGGGGTACGCGGCGGGCATCTTCCTCGGAGGTGTTCTCGTCCAGGTCTTCAAGGACAACCTCGGCTACTGCTTCTATGTGACGGCCGCGGCCCTGACGGTCGCCGCGGCGATCTCCCTCTTCCTGCTGAAGGAGCCCCCCCACCTTTCGGGAAGGAACACTCCGCTCAATCCCCTGAAGACCTTGGACGCGCGCACGAGGGCCCTCCTTCCCCTTTGGCTCGGCGTCACCATCATGCTGGGCCTGATATTCTACCTGCCTTCCGCCCTCAGAAGGGTCGGCGTCCACCCCCTCCAGTCGAGCCTGCTCCTCGTGGCCGGGGTCTTCGCGCTGGGCGTAGGCTCCGTCGGCTTCGGCGCTCTCTCCGACAGGGTTGGCCGACACAAGGTCATGCTCCTCGGGGTGGTCGGGCTCCTCGGGACCCTGCTGTCCCTGGCGCTGCTGGCCCGGGCTCCCTCCTTCACCGGTGCCGTGGCCAGATACTGGTTCGTCGTCGCGCCGTTCGCGCTGGCCGCCACAGCCATCGTCCCCTCCATACTGGCCCTTCTGGGAGATCGCTCGAAGACGGATTCCAGGGGGCTGGCGATGGGCCTCTACAGCATGATGCTCAGCTTCGGCATAGCCATCGGGAACGTCGTAGGAGGGCTGGCGGACGCCGCGGGCGGCCTGGGCGCGATCCTTGACTGGGGCGCCGCGATCTTCGCCCTCGCGTGCCTCTCTAGCCTCCTCCTCAGCCTTCTGTACAGGGCCGGCCCGGCCCAGGTCCGATCGCCTCAGGGGGTGCCGGAGGGGCCATCCGCGGCCCCCCAGTCACCTTCATAAGGGGACGTTTCCAAGCTTCGACGTCTTTGAAGCCGGAGAGCCTCGCCCTGATCGTCCTTGTTCTGGGCGTGATGATGGCTGGCGTCGACACCACGATCATCGTCCTGGCGATGCCCGTGATGATGAAGTCCCTCGGCGTCGACCTCTCCACCATCACCTGGGTCCTCCTTGTGTACGTCATCGTCGTCACGATCCTTTCGACTCAGTTCGGCCGCCTGGGCGACATCAGGGGAAGGGCGAAGATCTTCGACGCGGGAATGCTCGTCTTCGCGGGCGGCTCGGCGCTGGCGGGCGCTTCGGCGGACGCATACCAGCTCCTGTTCTTCAGGGGCGTCCAGGCCGTGGGCGGCTCCATGATGCTCAGCAACTCCCCCGCCCTGCTCAGCGACTACTTCGACAACTCCAGGAGGGGGTTCGCCTTCGGGTGGACGACCTTCGGTTGGAACCTCGGCGCGGTCCTCGGGATACTCCTGGGAGGCTTCCTTACCACCTACCTGAGCTGGAGGTGGGACTTCTACGTCACAGTGCCTGTTGGGGTCGTCGGCTTCCTGATGGGAGCGAGGTACCTGCGCGACTCGAAAGCGCCTGGCTCTAAGGGGATGGACCTGGTCGGGTCCGCCATCCTGGGGATCTCGCTCACCCTGATCTCGGTGAGCGCCCTCGACTTTCCCGTCAACGGTCTATCCCCGGTCACGGCCTCCCTCCTGATAGTGGGCGTCCTGACGTTCGCAGGCTTCCTCCTTTACGAGAAGAACCAGCCAAGCCCGGTCCTCGACGTGTCCCTCCTCAGGATCAGGCTCTACGCGGCCTCGACCCTGGCCGGAGCCCTCCAGTTCCTCGCGAACTACTCCGTGCTGTTCCTCCTCACGATGTACCTCCAGGGCGTCCGGGGGCTGGACCCCTTCACCGCCTCCATCTACCTCGTTCCCGGATACGTCCTGGGCTCCGTCGTGGGCTCTCTGGGAGGCCGCCTCGCCGACGTGAAGGACCCGAGGATGATAGCTACGCTCGGCCTCGCCCTCCAGATGGCTTCGTACGTAGCCTACTACGCCCTCCTGACCACCTCGGTCAGCCTCCTGCTCATCGTGGCGTGCACGACGGCGTCGAGCATAGGGGCCTCCATCTTCTTCTCGTCCAACGGCAAGCTCGTCATGCAGGATGTGCCTCCGTCCAAGTACGGGATGGCCTCGGGCACCTTCCGCACTATGAACAACCTGGGGATGATCTGCAGCTTCGCGGTCGCGATCATCGTGGCGGCCTCGGCCGTCCCAAAGGAGCTGGCCTTCCAGATATTCGCCGGGACCAGCACTCTCACCCCCGCGCTGATGGACCCGTTCGTCCTGAGCCTGCGGGATGCCTTCATCGTGTCTTCGGTCATAATGGGGGTCGCGGTCATCCTCTCTTGGGTGAGGGACACCAACCCGCCGGCTCCCAGGGCCGAACAGCCAAAGTCGGCCTAGAGCGGAACGCCGTCCACCAGGCGCCGGGCCTCTTTGAACACCGCCAGCCACTCCTCCCACCCCAGCCTTCCCGTCTGGGTGTTCTGCCTGCTCGGGTGGTACGACACGAGCAGCGTCGGGAGCCCCGGCCCGAGCTTTCGCGAGGCCCCGTGGGAGAACCTGAGGCCGGACAGGTCGGGACGCTTCCCCAGCAGCACGAGCTCCTTGATGAAGCCCTCGTAGGCCACCCTTCCCAGGACCACGACGACGCTGACGCTCCGAAGCAGGGTCAGCTCCCTGCCCAGGAAGGGAAGGCAGTTCCCCACCTCCTCCCTAGAAGGGCGGTTCCCGGGCGGGGCGCACCTCACCACGGCGGTGACGTAGGCGCCACGAAGCCGTAGCCCGTCATCCCTGCTGGACGACGTGGGCTGGTTGGCGAACCCCGTCTCGAAGAGAGCCCTCGCTAGCCAGGAGCCCGAGCTGTCGCCGCAGAACATCCTGCCCGTCCTCAACCCGCCGTGCGCCGCCGGAGCCAGTCCAACCAACAGGAGCCTAGCCAGAGGGTCGCCGAAGCCCGGGAGCGGCCTTCCCCAGTACTCCCAATCGAGGAAGGCCCTCCTCTTCTTGGCGGAGACCTCCCTGCAATAGGCCCTCAGCCTGGGGCATCTTTCGCATGAAGTGACCTCGGACCGCAGCGCTGACAGGCCCGACAAGCACATAGAGCCCCCCTTCGGGGGATAAAAACGATGGGACGGACGTCCCCGACTCGGGCTTGGTGCGGGGCCCTCCATTCACTCGACGAGCTTCCTCGGCTCGATGAGCTTCGCCCACAGGTAGACCCCTATGGCGAACGCAGCGAGATATGCCGCGCTCAGCTCCACGTTGAATGAAAGGGAGCTGGCGAAGTTGCCCGTCGCCGTGCTGAGGATCATCGCCACCAGGGGGACCATGAGGACGCCGGCCAGCTGCTGCGCCTCCTTGAACCCCCTTGAAAGCGACGATATCCAAGATATGACCGCGACACTGGCCAGGCTGAGGCACGGGACGACCAGAACGAGCGCGGACAGCCAGGTTGCGTCCGGGACAAGCCTGACCCCGGCCAGGGATGAGTAGGTCGAGACCAGGGCCCAGTAGATGACGGCCGACAGCCAGGTCGAGAGCACGGCCAGCGACACCGGGGCGAGGGTCTTGCCCACGAAGATGGTCTGCAGTGAGACCGGTTCGGCGACCAGGCCCTCGGCGGTCTTCCTCTCCTTCTCCCCCGCGAAGCTGTCCGATGCCAGGACGATGACGCTGGCCGTGGGCATGAGCAGGAACAGGGGAAGGGTGACCACGTTGAAGAGGTACCAGTAGATCCCGCCCTTGGGTCCGAAGAGCTGCACCGCCTGGCTCAGCACCGGGGGCAGGGCCCTCGTGTCAGAAAGCACCAGAGACGAAGGCACCGTCCCGAGGAACAGCCCCACTAGAGACGGAACCGTGATGGCCATCATGACGGGGAGGATGAAGACGGCCACCATGAGGGTCTTGCTTGCGAGGTACTCCCGGATGTCCTTGCGGGCTATGGCGAAGGCCTGGGACAGCAACTATTCCCTCCCTCCTCCGTAGGTTATCTCGCCCGGTTCGACCGAAACGGGACGGAGCCCCGCCTTGAGCATCGCCTCCATGAGCCCAGGTATATCCGACTTGTCACCGACCCTGACCACGAACTCCCCGACCTCTCCGTCCCCCGCTCCCTCCAGGGAGAAAGCCCCCAGTGCGGAAGAGACGACGGAGCTGTCGACCGGGCTCAGAAGCTTCACGCGGACCCTGCCGTAGGGTTTCAGGACGTCGTCGAACGAGCCGCTCGAGGCGACGCCTCCGTCCCTCATGAGCAGGACCGAGTCGGCCACCCTCCTTGCAAGGTACGCGTTGTGGGTCGTCATCAGGACCGATTTGCCCTCCCTGGCGGCCTGGCGTATCGACTTCATGACTAGCTCCGAGCCGTCCGGGTCAAGGCCCGAAGTGGGCTCGTCGAGCAGCATCACTGGCGGGCTCCCGAACGCGGTCCTCGCCAGCGCCAGCCTCTGCTTCATCCCCTTCGAGAACTTCCGAACGGCCACCTTTTCGTATCCTGCGAGGCCGTACTTCGAGAGCAGGGCCATGGTCTCCTCCCTGGCGCCTTCCCCGCCGGCGCCCCTCAGGCTGGCGTGGAAGAGCAGGTTGTCGATCGCCGTCAGCCTTTCGTAGAGGCCCGGTTGCTCGGCCAGGTAGCCGATCAGGCCCTTGGCCTCCAGGCTTCCGACGGGATGGCCCATCACAAACGCGTCGCCTGCCTTCGGCCTGATCACGCCGACCAGCGTCCTCAACAGCGTAGTCTTGCCAGCCCCGTTGGGCCCGAGTATCACCGTCACTGCCGAACTCGGAAATTCGTAGCTGAGGCCGGTGAGGATGGCCCTCGACCCCAGGCTGACGCTGAGGTCGCGCAACACCACGGCTCCGGAGGCCTTCCCCGACATGGCTTCAGCCTGTGGCTTTCCTGGTTCGGCTATAAACGTTGGCGGCCCTTGCCACTATGCCGTGGCCTTGTCCTCTTCCCAGAGCGCCCAGACGATGCCAGCCACCGCCAGGAAGAAGCCCAGGAACGAGATCGCCAGGGGAAGGGAGGGGTCCGTCTCATGGATCATTATCAGCACCAAGGCGATGATCCACAGCCATACCGGCCTTGGGATCTCCAAGGTTTACGTCAGCCCTCCAGCTCGCCGCCCCAGAGCTGGCTCTCCTGCTTTGCGATCTGCTGCCGGATCAGTATCACGAAGAGGATGGAGACCGTGCCCATGATGACGAGGTCCGCAGCCGGCACGTGGACGCTGAACAGGAGCTCGGTGAACCCCGAATAGATAACCGCCACGCCGAACACGATGAGGAAAAGCAGCGAGAAGTCCTTGAACACAAGGAGCGAGATGCTGCTCTGCCCCTTTTTCGTCAGCCTGAAGACGGCCTTCTCGGACTTCGCCTGCTCGAACACGTAGCCGTCGTCCATGAGCTCGTGAAGCATTCTGTTCACCGGGCTGGCGTCCCTGTATCCCAGCTGCCTCGCCAGCTCAGATATGCTGCCGCTGAAGCCCGACTTCTTCCAGAGGAAATACATCAGCTTGACCTTGGGGTGAAGCAGTTCCATCGATGGGGATCTCTTCATGGGCGAACATCTGATGCCCCAGCGCGCTAAAGACACTTAAGCGAAAAATCGGATGACGTTCTTGTCTACACAATTCAGGCTGACGGACTTCGGCGTCATATCCACTGAGTGGGGGGATTCCCGAGCCTCTTTATGGATTCATCGTCGGTGACGCAGGTCGCCTCCAAGACTATGGCAGTCGCCGCGATGATTGCCTCGGGTCCGGACAGACCCTTGCCCGCCTGAAGACCCGAAGCCACCGTGGCCACGTCCGCGTCCACCGAGCGCACCTTGAAGTCCTGCTGGATAAGGGAGCTCCTGCTGTCCGCCGCTTCCTTCCCGTCGATCTCCGTCGAGATCTTGTACACCTCGATGAGGGTTATCGCGGACACCCACTTCGGCGCCGAGCTCTGGGCCAGCCGTTTGAGGAGCCTTAACCTGGGGGCATCCTTCGAGTAGAAGAGCTGGACGAAATAGGAGGTGTCGAATACCAGTGCCCGCCCGGTCAATCCTCGTCTCTGATCCTGTAGAGGATCTTGAGCGCATCTTCCAGAGAAGCGCGCCCTGTCCCCGCCAGGTCGAGGGTGGACGTCTTCTTCTTCAGCAGTATGCCGTCCGCCATGGCGAGCGCTTCCAGCTTCGTCCCTTCCTCTATCTTGAACTGCGCTCTCAGGTCCTTAGGGATGGTCGTCTGCCCCCGCCGGGTTACCACCACTTCTGTCATGGTAGTATCCTCTACAGTTCCTACTTTTAAGAATTCCTACTCCATAATCATCGTACTCTATTCTTATCCTGCTCTTTGTCAATACTATTGGCATATCAAAGGAACACATGGGGGTAGGATACTGATTTCGGCTCAAGCCGTGCCCGTGCATAAGTTGAGCCCCTTGACGTTCGTGAACTCCCGGATGCCGAACCTTGACATCTCTCGTCCGTAGCCCGAGTCCTTCACCCCTCCAAAGGGCATCCTCG
>Ga0335070_10010993_pt1 | contig 10586 bp, 8 predicted proteins | sample Lox_Sample_13_FD_206722 | JGI IMG/M metagenome (GOLD analysis project Ga0335070, IMG submission 206722) | Soil microbial communities from Loxahatchee National Wildlife Refuge, Florida, United States - Lox_Sample_1.3 | ecosystem: Environmental > Terrestrial > Soil > Wetlands | place: USA: Florida...
TAATATTTTGTCCTTTCAATATTTAAATCTTTTAATCATCAATCTTTCAATCTTTAAATCTTTCAATCTTTAAATCTTTCAATCTTTCAATTTTTCAATCTTTAAATTTTTAAATCTTCAATCTACCTTCCATTTCTTTCCCTGCTTTTACACTAATTTTTTCCTTCATTTTTGTTATCTTATTCATTAAAATTTCAGAAAATTAGCCGTTTTTAATTCAGGAGGATTTTTGGAAGAAATTCAGCAGGATCTAAATGTTCTTATAAAAAGAAGGTTTGAAGAGCTCGATGAATTACGCGGGAAAGGAGTTGAGCCGTATGCCTATTCTTTTGATACAGATTCCGATTCCCAAATAATTAAGGAAACATATAAGGATGGTGAAAGTCCGACTGTAAAAATAGCAGGGAGATTAATAGCTTTACGCAGAATGGGCAAAGCCTCATTTGCGCATATACAGGATCATAAAGGAAAAATTCAAATCTACATGAAGAGAGATGATATCGGTGATGCTTACGATGCATTTAAGCTAATGGATCTGGGAGATATAATCGGGATCCAGGGATTTGTATTCAAAACCAAGACAGGTGAAATATCTGTTCATGTGAAATCTTTAGTACTCCTTTCGAAGTCTCTCAGGCCTCTGCCTGTCCCTAAAGAAACAGCCGATGAAAAAGGAAATAAAATTATCCATGATCAATTTTCGGATATTGAGCTGCGGTACCGTCAGCGTTATGTAGACCTGGTAGTAAATCCCCATGTCAGGGATGTTTTTATAAGACGAAGCAGAATTATTTCTGCTATAAGAAATTTCCTGGATTCAAAAGGATATCTGGAAGTAGAAACACCTGTACTGCAGCCATTGTACGGGGGGGCAGCTGCCCGTCCTTTTATTACGCATCATAACACTTTGGATGCAACCCTTTATCTTAGGATTGCCGATGAGCTTTATTTAAAGAGATTGATCATCGGCGGCTTTAACGGCGTATATGAAATATCCAAGGATTTTCGGAACGAGGGGATGGACAGAACGCATAACCCTGAATTCACAATGCTCGAACTTTACGTTCCCTATAAGGATTACGAATGGATGATGCAGTTCGTCGAAGAGATGATCCCGAAAATCTGCATGGATGTTTTCGGGACTCTTGAATTCGAATATGACAATAAGAAGATTAATTTTGCTCCTCCATGGAGGCGTATATCAATGGTCGAAACTGTTAAAGAAAAGATAGGAGCGGATATTTTAACCGCAACAGCGGAAGAGCTGAAATCAGCCGCGAAAAAGCAGGATCTCGAAATAAAAAGCTGGGATAACAAGCCTAAATTGATTGACGAAATATTCAGCGAAGGAATACAGCCTTCTTTAATACAGCCCACATTTGTAATCGATTACCCGGTCGAATTATCCCCGCTTGCAAAAAGGCACCGCTCGAAGCCCGGATTAGTTGAAAGGTTCGAAGCATATGTCGGTGGCCGAGAATTGTGCAACGCTTTTTCAGAACTAAATGACCCCCTGGATCAAAAGAAAAGATTTGAAGAGCAGGCCAGGATGAAAGAAGAAGGGGATGAAGAGGCTCATGAAATTGATAATGATTTTATACGTGCATTGGAATACGGGATGCCCCCCACTGCCGGAATAGGAATCGGGATAGACAGGCTGGTAATGCTTTTAACAAATCAAACATCTATAAGAGATGTTATATTTTTCCCTCAAATGAAACCTGAAGGAAAAAGCTCTCCCGGCGGTGATGAACGTGGATGATAGCTCTATAAGCTTTAAACATATTTTTATTGTTTTTGTTTTATTGCTCAGTTCCCGGAATTTCTGTCAATCAGGAACTCTCGCCCTCAACAGCGGGCTTTATGAGCCAGCGCTTAAGGGAAAAATAATTTTAGAAGATTCTTTCCCTCTAACTTCCGTTCCGGAGATAAATTTTGATCCTTTAAATAAAAAAATAGATTACGGTATATTAACGGCAGTAGGAGGTGTAACTCTTGCTACGGGAATTGCAGTTCATATATATCAGATGAATGCTTGGTGGAAAGATCAGAGAAGGAAATTTCATTTTACAAATGACAACTTGTATGCATTAGAAATAGATAAAGTCGGGCATTTTTATGCGGCAAATCTCCTTGCTCATCTTTTTTCTTCAGGTTTAGAGGCGGCGAACTTTCAGTCGGAACAGGCTGCCCTTTACGGCAGCATTGCTTCATTGGCATTTGAAACTTATGTTGAAATTGAGGACGGGTTCGGTCCTGACTGGGGTTTCAGCCCGGAAGATTTTACCTCCGATTTTTTAGGAGCCGGGTTTTCCCTGGGGCAGTATTATTTCCCTTTCCTGAAAGACTTCCAGATAAAATTCAGTTATTACCCGTCCGAAAAATTTAGGGAAGGCCTTCATAAAGGGAACAGCATCGATGATTATGAAGGGCAGAAATACTGGCTGAGCCTTAGAGTAAAAAACCTTTTACCCGAACCTGTCTCAAAATTCTGGCCTGCTTTTTTGAATATAGCCGGAGGAATAGGAGTAAAAGATCTCGATGGAAATGGAGGAGGCCAAAGGGAATTTTATATCTCACTTGATCTCGATACTGAACAGATTCCTCTTTACGGCGGAGTCTGGCAGTTTGTGAAAAATTCATTTAACTATGTTCATTTTCCGATGCCCGGCTTGAGAATTACTCCGGATGCCGTATTTTTTGTTTTTTGTTATTAATTATTATTTAGTTGATTGAGAAAAAATAGCCTGCAAATATCCAATCTAATGTCCTTTGCTGAATTATCAAACTCAGTAAAGGGCTCAAACTATCCTTATATAATTGATGGAACTTCGGGAAATCCGTTTAAATCAATTTGAATCCGGCGCTAAAAGGCTTGCAGCCAGGCTGGAGAAGCTCGAAAAAAAGAGCAGACGGTTCGGCTATTACCGGCTGATTATTCTTTCAGCGGGATTAGTTTCCTTTCTTTTATCATATTTCTATTTAAATGGGATTTTTATATGGATCTTTCCGGCGCTTGCCCTAACGGCTTTCGGAATAACAACCGCGGTTTTTAATAAAATTGATTTCGAGATAAAAAAAAGCAGGATTTGGATCGCCTTTAAGAAAGATAATATTGCAAGGATGAAAATTGACTGGCCGAATATTCCTTATAAGAATTTCTCCGCTCCGGAAGAGGATCATCCATTTGAAAATGATCTGAATATCACGGGAAAAAATTCTCTTCACCGGCTGATCGATATTTCAACTTCATCGGAGGGGAGTTCATTATTAAAAAAATGGCTTCTTGATAAGTTTCCCTCCAAAAAAATTATCCTGGAAAGACAGGAAATTATAAAAGAATTAATCCCGTTATCAGGATTCCGTTATAAGCTTATGTTAAATGCACTCTTATCATCCCAGAAAAAACTTGAGGGGACAAAACTTTCCGAATGGCTGCTTTCATCCGCAGATACCGTTAAAATCAAAAAAATTCTGACTGCACTTTTCTTGATCATTCCCGTAAATATTCTGCTGTTTATTTTATTTCTTACCGGCGCTCTTCCGGCTTATTGGACAGCAGGTGCGCTGATGTATACCGGAATTTACTTTTTCAATTCAAAGCACGTAAATGAATTATTTGAGAGATCATTAGACATTCAGGCTGAGTTAGGAATGTTTACCGGGATACTTGAGTTCATTGAAAATTATCCGGCTTTAAAGGATCCTAAGAATAAAAACCTGAACAAGCTATGCGGCTTGTTCTTAAATAAAAAAAATAATCCGTCAAGTTTCTTTAAAAGATTAAATAGAATCAATACTGCTGCGAGCTTTCAGAAAAACGCTTTCTTTTTTCTCCTGCTTAACGGCGTTTTCCCCTACGATTTCTTCTTTGCATATAAGCTTGAAAAAGTAAAACAGGAATTGAAAGATAAACTGCCTGAATGGCTTGAAGTATTTTATAATCTTGAAGCCTTGATTTCTCTTTCAAATTTTGCTTACCTGAACCCGGATTACACTTTCCCTTCTATTTCCGATGAAAAGCAGAAATTTATAATTAAAAACACTGCTCATCCTTTGATCCCAGTCCTCGCGGCGGTGCATAATGATTTTACACTGGAGAAAAAATCGGAAGTTGTACTAATTACCGGTTCAAATATGTCCGGGAAAAGTACATTTCTGAAAACGATCGGCGTAAATTTCGTTCTTGCTTTTGCGGGGAGCGTAGTGAATGCATCAAAATTTGAAACAAGTCTTTTCAGATTATTTACCTGTATCAATATAAGCGATTCAATTACCGACGGGATTTCTTATTTTTATGCCGAGGTAAAAAGATTAAAAAATCTTTTAAATGAAATAAGATCGGAAAATGATTTAATGGTCTTTTACCTCATAGATGAGATTTTTAAAGGTACCAATAATCTTGAAAGATTAATCGGAAGCAGGTCCTACATTAAAACAATTGCAGCGCTGAACTGCACCGGGTTTATTTCTACTCACGATCTTGAACTAATTAAGCTGGAAGAGAATATTTCCCGGGTGAGCAACTACCATTTTAAAGAAGATCTTTCAAACGGCAAAATGCATTTCGATTATAAATTAAAAAAGGGGCCTTCACCCACTACAAACGCCCTGAAGATAATGGAGATTGAAGGGCTGCCGGTTGAAAGATAAGCCTCGAATAAAAATTTATTATGGATAAAATTTGAAATACAGCATAATAATTCCCGCTCTCAATGAAGAAAAGCTGCTCCCGCAGCTGCTCGATCAGCTTGCGAATCCTTTGCTCATGGAAAAGTATGGCTATCAAATAATTATTTCCGACGGACAAAGCACCGACCAAACTGTAAAACTGGCAAAAAAATATCCAGGGGTTTCAATCGTTTACTCTGAGAGCGAAATGCAAAATATTGCCGGGGGAAGAAACCGGGGGGCTGAAAAAGCAGCCGGAGATATATTGATTTTTACAAACGCGGATGTAATGTTTAATGATCCGGAAAAATTTTTTCTTTTCCTGGAGAATAAATTCATTCCTTCGGATTATTCGGCTTTAACCTGCAAAGTAAAGGTATTCCCCGCGGAGCAAATTTTCTCGGATATTGTTTTTCACTGGATTTATAATAATTATTTTAGACTGCTGAATTTTATAGGACTCGGAATGGGAAGAGGCGAGTGCCAGGTAATCCGGAAAGAGATTTTTTTAAAAGCCGGCGGATATAACGAAGATCTTGCCGCCGGCGAGGATTTCGATCTCTTTAAAAGAATCAGGAGGTTTTCAAAAATTCTTTTTACTAATAAGCTCTGCGTTTATGAATCGCCCAGGCGCTTCCGGAAAATCGGTTATTTTAAAGTTACCTGGTCGTGGATAGCAAATGCATTTGCAGTAATTTTTAAAAATAAGTCTATCTCAAATGAATGGGAACAAATTAGATAAGAATAGACCCTATACTATATTGACAACACGGAAATCCACGGATATCCGTGTTAGTCCGCGTCATCTGTGTAGTCCATGTTCTATTCTTTTATTAATAATAATAATCTGTAGCAATATTAATTTTGCACAGACCGAGTATGTCCCCTCCGATAATCCGGTTTATGATTTTCTTGAAAGAATGGAATCACTGCAGATTATAAACGGATATAATTCTTTTGAAATTCCTGAAACAAGAAAAAATATAGCAGGATATTTGAAGGAAGTTATAAAAAATGAAAACAAGCTTGATGAGGTTGATAAAAAAATTCTGGATGATTTAAAAATTGAATTTGAGCTTGAAATCTACGGAACATTAAAAAATTCCGAATCTTTAATCGGTTCCGGCACATACGATTTCCTTTCACAAAAGGAAAAATATTTATACTTCATGTCCGATTCTTCCAATGCCAATCTTTTCATAAATATACTTGGTGACGGGGAAGGAATATTTTTAAATGATCCTGGTTACAAAACATCTGCTTTCCTGCCCTCAGTCGGCGGCGAAATCCGCGGAACATTCCTTGATCATTTCGGGTTTTTACTAAAGGGGATAAACGGGTTTGTTTCCGGCAGTAAAAAAGCGGCATTGGCAAGAAAAGACTTGGCATATAATTACAAGCTGAATGAAACTCCCCATGAAACTTTCTTTGATGAAACGGAAGGATATCTTGCCGCCGATTTCAATCTCATCCGGTTCAAATTCGGAAGAGACAGGATGAGAATAGGCTATGGAAATGTTAAAGCTTTTCTTGACGACAATTCTCCGCTGTTTGATTACCTCTCTTTTAAGCTGAATTACAAATTTTTCACCTTTTCATATTTCCATGGAAAATTACTGGGCAATCCTTCAGTCGAAATAGATCCAATAGCCGGACCGGTTAATGTTATAGAGGAAAAATATTTCGGCTATCACCGGATAGGATTTAATGTTTCGAAGGATTTCGATTTCGGATTGGGAGAAATGATTATATACGGCGGCCGTCCGTTGGATTTTTCCTACCTGAATCCTTTCAGCTTTTATAAATCAGTTGAACATTCGAACAGGGACCGGGACAATGCAATGCTGTTCCTGGATATCAACAACAATTCGTTTTTAGGATTGAAATTATTTTTCTCCCTGCTGATTGATGATATAAAATTCGGCACAATCGGCACAGGCTGGTACGGCAACCAGACGGAAATCAATGCCGGGTTTAAAAGCTATAATCTTTACCCCGTTCTTCCGCTCGATATCCAGGTTGAATACCTCCGGACGGAACCGTATACTTTTACGCATCGCTTAAGCAGGAATACTTTTACAAACTACGGCTATAACCTCGGTCCTTTTCTTCAGCCGAATAGTGAATTGTTTTTTTTACAAATAAACTATAGGTTTAATTACCGTTTAATTTTTTCGGCAGGCTGGTCTTATGCTCTTCACGGAGCAAACCCGAAAAATCCCGACGGAACCGTAAAAGAAAATGTCGGCGGCGATATTTTGTTAGGACACAGGGTATTTGATTCTGATGCGGCAAAATTTCTCAACGGTGATATGGAATATTACCGTAGATTTTCGGCATCTTTAACTTTCGAGCCAGTAAACCGGTATTTTTTTACTTTGAGAATAATTAATTTTGACGATTCTCTCCAGCTTGAAAAATCATATAAAGAAATTCAAACCTTTTTGAAATTAGGGATCATGTTTTAATGCAAAGGAGCTATTAATGAAAGTACGAAATTTAAAAATTCCCATGTCTATTATTCTTCTTTCTATAGGAATTGTTTTGGGAATTCAAATTGAAAAAATATTTTCCGGAGACAACCTCAGGGACAGCATAATTAAATTCAATGATGCCCTAACATTTACGGAAAAGTATTACGTGGAAGAAGTAGATACACAGAAGCTGGTTGAAACTGCTATTAATGGAATGCTTAGCGACCTTGATCCTCACTCCGTTTATATACCTCCGAAGCAGCTGGAATCTGTGGAAGAATCTTTCCGCGGGGATTTCGAAGGTATTGGGATTGAGTTCCAGGTAGTAAATGATACCCTTACGGTTGTCTCAGCTATAAGCGGCGGACCCAGCGAAGCTCTTGGAATTATGGCCGGCGACAGAATAGTGAAAATAAACGGGAAAGAAGTAATCGGCATTACGAATGACGAAGTGCGGCAGAAGCTCCGCGGGAAAGCCGGAACGAAAGTAAAAGTATCTATCGAGAGGCCGGGTATTAAAGGTGCTATTGATTATGAAATTACACGGGATAAAATTCCTCTTTATTCTGTCGATGCCGGGTTTATGCTGGATAATAAAACAGGTTATATCAGTGTCTCAAGGTTTTCCGAAACGACTTATGATGAAGTGGTTCAGCAGCTTAAGCAGCTCAGCGGCTCCGGTATGATGCAGCTTGTACTAGATTTGAGAGGAAACCCGGGCGGCTACCTTGACCAAGCCGTAAAAATGGCGGATCTCTTTATTGATGGGCATAAAAAAATTGTATTTACAAAAGGAAGAAGATCGGAATTCGACGATGAGAAAGATGCTTCCGAAAGCTCACCGTATGAAAAAATTCCCCTTATAATCCTTGTGAACAGGGGAAGCGCTTCGGCTAGTGAAATAGTTTCCGGAGCTGTACAAGACTGGGACAGGGGGCTCATTGTCGGTGAGACTACATTCGGCAAAGGACTTGTTCAACGTCAGTTTTCTTTACCCGATAACTCTGCACTTCGTCTTACAATTTCCAAATACTATACTCCGTCAGGAAGGTTAATCCAGAGAGATTATAAACACACTGCGAATAGGGAAGATTACTATTCCGAAGTGACGGATCGTGATGAAAAAGAAGGTGATAATCTATACCATTCTGCCGAAAAAGATTCCGCAAAACCTGTATATAAAACACATGCCGGAAGAATTGTTTACGGCGGCGGCGGCATTACTCCCGATTATATAGTTAAGAGCGATAATCTTACGGAGTATACAATAAATCTTTTAAAGAATAATTTATTCTATCTTTATGTTTTATCTTACCTGGACGTAAATGATAAGAAAATAAAAGAACAGTATGGGAATGATCTTTCAAAGTTTATTAATGAATTTAACTTTAGTGCGGATGAAATAAAGAAATTCCGGGAATTTTCGGAATCAAAAGGCGTGAAATATAACGAGGAGCAGTTCAAGCAGGATTTCGATTACATCTCATCCAGATTAAAAGCTCAGATTGCCAGAAACTATTGGAAAAATGAAGGCTGGTATTCGGTAATGCTTAAAATAGATAATCAAATTTTACAGGCAGAGAATTTATTCGGCGAAGCTAAAGACCTGGCAAATCTTAAATGAAAATTCTTTTTAAAAGATTTTTTTTGCCGGTATTATTTTTTTTTATCCCTTCAACCGGTTCAGGTTCATTAACGCACCAATATATATTTAAATTCCATAAGTCAGCTGATTTGCAGGCGGGTGAAGACTTTACTTATCTGGTTAGCTATTCTCTGGTTAAACTGGGTGAAGTTAGAATTAAAATACTTGATGTAAAGGAAACCGGGGATGTAAAGATTTACAGGGCTGCTGCATACATGGACTCGTACAATGTTCCCTTCGTTACCCTTCATCAAATTTATGAAAGTACTTTCAGCCAAGACAACAGGCCTCTTAAATTCCGCGGCATCGTAAAAGGCGATGAATATACCACCTTTACCGATTATGAATATGACTACGATAAATCATCGATTCATGTTAAAAAAGGAAAGGTAAAGCCTTACCAGCTGTGGACCGACTCATCAACTGGCGTCGATAAAATTTACCAGGACGGGCTTTCAATTCTTTTTTTCGCGAGAATGAATTTTGGAAAGTATAAATCCGTAAATGTACCCTGCTTCGTAAATGAGAAAAAGGTGAATACGAAACTAAATTATTATACCGACGTAACCGATGTTTCCATTGATGCGGTCGACTATGACGTAGCCTGCCTAAGGCTCGACGGCGAAACCGATTTTGTCAGTGTATTCGGATTAACCGGTTATTTTCAGGGCTGGTTCTCAAATGATGAGGCAGTAATACCAATCGTAGCCGAAATGAAGGTTATAATCGGAAATGTAAGGCTTGAGCTGATCAAGTGGAATAGGAAAGGGTGGAAGCCTCCGGAGTATAAAAGTGAATGAACAAAATTTAAATAATTATGAAGAAAAGCTTTATCCTTATCTTGAATTCTATCCGAAAATAGATAAAACCGTTTTTCTAGCTCCGGGGGTAAAAATAATTGGGAATGTTGAAATCGGCGAAAATTCAAGTGTTTGGTATAACACAGTTATTCGGGGAGATGTTCATTATATTAAAATAGGATCATATACAAATGTCCAAGATTGTTCCATGCTGCATGTGACAAGCGGGAAATTTCCATTGAACATCGGCAGCAAAGTCACAGTCGGGCATTCCGTGAATCTGCACGGCTGCACATTGAAGGATTTGTGTTTAATCGGCATCGGCTCAATAATACTTGACGGTGCAGTTATCGGGGGAAACTCGATGGTTGCTGCAGGTGCAGTAGTTATCCCGGGTTTTGTGGTGCCTTCGGGAAAACTTGCAGCAGGAATTCCTGCCAAGATTATTAGAGATCTTACAGTTGAAGAAATCAAAGAAATCGAAAATTTGGCTTTTAGGTATAAGCAATATTGCGATTTGACCATAAATTCTTTAAAACAATTATAATCTAAAATGTTTGTTAAATTTTGGGGTACACGGGGATCAATCCCTGTACCTGGTCAGAGCACCATTAAATACGGGGGGAATACGCCATGCGTAGAACTGCGCACCGATGACAATCACTTAATCATCCTGGATGCGGGCAGCGGAATCAGGGAACTGGGCAAATCGCTAATTAATGAAAAAACTAAAAATCCTATTGATATTTTTATCAGCCATTACCATTGGGATCATATCCAGGGAATTCCGTTCTTCCTGCCGCTCTATGAAAAGGATTATAAGATTACTTTTTACGGGCAGAGCGCTGACGGCATTGAAATAGAAACACTTCTGAAGAGCCAGATGGCCAGATCGTTTTTCCCTATTGAAATTGGCGAAATAAGAAACGATCTCACCTTTTGCAAGATCCTTTCCAAGAACACTTATGTAATCGGCGATTCTAATGTAAAGACTTT
>Ga0335070_10010994_pt1 | contig 10584 bp, 6 predicted proteins | sample Lox_Sample_13_FD_206722 | JGI IMG/M metagenome (GOLD analysis project Ga0335070, IMG submission 206722) | Soil microbial communities from Loxahatchee National Wildlife Refuge, Florida, United States - Lox_Sample_1.3 | ecosystem: Environmental > Terrestrial > Soil > Wetlands | place: USA: Florida...
GGTGCTAATGGTCGCGCCCGAGGCCAGCCCGTACTCGGCCGAGTAGTTCGAGGTCATCACGCGGAATTCCGACAGCGAGTCGATCGAAGGCATCACGATCGCGCCAGAGCCGCCACGATCCGCCGCCTCGCCACCGTCAATCATGTACAGAGAATGGGCGATACGCTGCCCGTTAAAGCTAATAGTCTGGTCCCCGCCCATCGGTGTGGGCGTTTGAAAGTCATTCTGAGCGCTACTAGCTCCCGGAACCAGGTTAGCCAGTTCGTATAGACTTCGGCCGTTGGTTGTGAGCTGAGTGATTTGCCTCCCACTAACGACCGTGCTGATATCGTTGGTGTCGGCTTGCACTGCGATCGCATTGGCTTCTACGGTCACAGTTTCCTGCGCCGCACCAACCTGCAGTTCGAAATCCACCCGTCTCCGATCGTTGACCTCCAGCGTGATGCCCCTTTGCTCGGTCGTCTTGAACTTTGGGGCACTTGCCTTGACCGCATAATGCCCAATACGCAGGTTGGGAACCACGTACTGGCCAGCTTGATTCGTCGAAGATGTACTTACCAAGCCGGTATCGGTGTTTGTGATGGTGATTGAGACATCCGGCATTACCGCTCCGGATGAATCGGTAACTGTACCGACAATCGTTCCATCCTGAGCTGCGGCCCGAACTGGCAGGGCCACTAGCAGCAGGCAAAATAGCAAAGCACGGAATGCCCAGCTATGGGCTAACTTTCCACAATAACTAACTACAAACTGATAACCTGAGCACATTTTTTGCGCCCCCTTTGGCGATTTTGGAACCGCCGTTAACGTGCACGGAGATTCCTCCCATTCGATCGTGTTTGTCAAGCCTTTTTTTTGGCCAAACGAAAACAAATGGCGAATATAAGGGGAACGGCAAATAACTTTGGCAGCAGCCTGTGGCATTGGGCGCATAACAACCCTAGCCCCTATCACTCGAAGTAACTTACTGATTATAATGATATTACTTGCCATGTTGAGCGCGAGGCGCTGTTACTGCGGGGGAAGTGACCTCTTTTGGTTCACCGCCTGTCAGGCGTATCTGCCCTGCAAAATGTCACCAGGTATGGCAGCGTCCCGATGCCACAAACGCGGTGGCTTAGTTCGCTAGCTGCAAAGCAGTTTATTTCTCCCGCCAAGTGCGCTACAAGATTCCTATGAACGGCTGGAACTCCACGAAGGCCTCGACGATTCTGATGATTGCGTCATTTCTTCCGTGGTCCGTCCCAGCGCAAGCCCAAGAACTTTCGCCAGCGGAGGCGATGGCCTTAGCCCAACAGGGCAAACTGGCCGAAGCCGCGGACGCCTGGCGCGCGATCGTGCGCCGAAATCCCCAGGACGCGGGAGCCTTCGCGAGCCTTGGCGTGGTGCTCTCGCGCGAGCAGAAGTACGATGAAGCAGCGAGGGCTTACCGCAAAGCGCTGGCGTTGAATCCAAAGCTGCCGTTCATACAACTAAATCTGGGGTTGGCTGAATTCAAACAAGGCCGCTTTGAAGCCGCGGTCCCGCCATTGCGTGCGGCCCTGGCTGCGGACCCGCACAGTATGCAGGCCATTACTCTGCTGGGCTTAAGCTACTATGGCGGGAAGCATTTTGAACTGGCAGTGAAATACCTGCAGATCGCCGCGGCCTCGAACCCGGACAACAAAGAACTGCATCAGACGCTGGCGCAGAGCTGCCTTTCCGCCAAAAATTATCCCTGTGCTTTAGAGGAGTTCAAAAAACTCGAAGAGCTTGATCCAGACTCTTCCGCGGTCCACTTGCTCACGGGCCAGGCCTTGGATGCCGAAGATAAAACCGACGAGGCCATCGCGGAGTTTCAGGCTGCCATCAAACTCGCTCCTCGTGAGCCGAATCTGCATCTCGCCCTAGGGTGCGAGTACTGGAAGGCGGAGAAATACGACGAGGCCATCGCGGAATTACAGGCCGAGTTGGCCATCGTTCCCGAAAGTGCGCAGGCGCTGGCGTATTTGGGCGATATTGCCATGAAGCGGGGAGATGAGGCCAAGGCCCTCGAGTTGTTGCGCAAAGCCGCCAAGCTGCAGCCCGATAACCGCTTCGCATATCTTGACATTGGCACCATCCTCGTTGACCAAAAGAATTATCCTGAAGCGCTGGACGCATTGCGGCGTGCCGTGGAACTGAACCCCAAGAAGTCAGATGCTCATTTCCGCATGGGGCGTGTATATCAATTGATGGGCAACAGGGCGGCTGCTGAGAAAGAATTTGCCAAAGTGCGCGAGCTCAAGAAGAAGGAAGACGAAGAACTTGCCGAGAAAGTCAAGAAACTCCCGCGAGCAGTAGCAAGTCCTTAACGCCGTAGCTACTTTGGAAAGATGTGCTCCCCCGGGCGTGAAACTTGGCTCCTTCACCTGCGCGTCGGCAGAGGGTTGTCCGCCTCCGACAGAGAGCGGATAGACGCGCGGGAGCAATCATGCGTTCGCCCGCTTCTGATCTTGGAGTTTATTGCAGAGGAGATTCTTTCACGCTAAGAACGCGATCGCCGGCAACATCTCGCAGCCTTTGGACAATTCCCGAGGGCCAATGGATTTCTACCAGTTTCGCAATCTTATCCGCGCCCAGACCAAAGTGCACCGGCCCATGGCTGGAAGACGCGTACCCTACGCTTGTGGTCATGTGATTGTATTGCGCGCCTGTGGAGGTCACGACTTTTATCCGAGCCCCAATGCCGTCGCGGTTGCTCTTGGTTCCTTGCAGTGCCACGTCCAACCAGTGGCCTGAATTTTCCGTGCGATTCATCCACAGCTCCGCATTCTTCCCCAGCGCTGTGACCACGACGTCCACTCGCCCGTCGCCGTCAAAATCTCCAAACGCGCAGCCGCGATGGCGCGCCGGCGGCCCTGCCTGGAAGCCTGCTTCTGCGGTCAGTGCTTCCCATTTTCCCCGCGGACCGGGATTACGGAAGACGGTGTTGTATTGGTCGACCGAATAGCTAGGTGTACTAATGGACTCCACATGCCCGCGCGAGACGAACAGATCCTTCCAACCGTCATTGTCAAAGTCGAAAAACCCGGGGCCGTAGCCGGACATGGCACGGGAAAGCTGGCGCATGCCGGTGGAATACGTGGCGTCCTCGAAGCCCTTTCCCGCATTGTTCAAGAACAGCGAGAAGGTCTGGTCGTTGAGTGCGACGAAAACAATGTCCGGATAACCGTCATTGTCGTAATCGCGAAAATCCAATCCCATGCCGGAGACAAATTCTCCGTTTTCAACAAGCGCCACGCCTCCCTCAAATGCAACCTCCTCGAACTTTTCCCCGGTATTGTGGAACAGAAAGTTGTAAGAAGTATCGTTAGTGACGAAAAGGTCCGGACGACCGTCCAGGTCATAGTCGGCAACGCCAATGCCCATTCCTTTACCAGCGTGTTCGCGAAACCCCCATTTTTCAGAGGCGTCTTCAAACGTTCCATCGCCGCGGTTCAGAAACAATTGATTGGGCTGGCCCGAATAGCGCTTAGGAGTGCAATAGTCGAACTGGCCGACAAACGGGCAGAGCGTTTCTGTCTTGATGTCCCACTGCAGATAGTTGACGACCACGAGATCCAGAAGACCATCGTTGTTCACGTCGACCCAGGCGGCCGCAGCAGTCCATAAAGGGCCGTACTGCGGATCCACCGAGCGGTCCAGGCCAGCCTTAGCCGTTACATCAGTAAATGTGCCATTTCCATTGTTGTGGTACAGCTTGTTGCCATGAACGCCCCCGACAAACAGGTCGGGGAAGCCATCATTGTCATAGTCTCCAACGGCCACGCAAATATCGTACCCAGTTCCCGCTAGCCCGGACTGCTCAGTCACGTCGGTAAACACGCCTGTGCCGTCGTTGCGATATAGGCGGTTGAAAAACTTCGGGGAGTCTTTTTTGAGGGTTTCAATATTCGCGCCGTTGGTGAAGAAGAGGTCCGGGCGGCCATCCCGGTTGTAATCAAACACGGCCACGCCGCCGGCCATGGTCGCGGGAGCATGAGGTGTTTTCAAGGTCTCGTCGGAATCGAGACGAAAAGGAAGAGTCTGCAGGGAAAACCTGATTTTGGCCGCGGGTGGAGGAGGGCCCTGCTTGGTTTCTGAACTGACAAAAGAAATTGGAGCAAGAACAATCGTGAGTAATGCGACGCTGCGGGTAAGTTGTCGGGGACCAAGAATCACTGTGGAATTTGCGCAGCGCCCGCTCGGCCTCTCAGACGCACTCCTCCTTCACCCCGCGACATCGAGAAACGGTTACAGTCTACACTGAGCTCCTTGGAAAAGCTCGCTTTTCTCCTATGCGATAACGTTCACGCGCAATCTGTCAAATGTTGTGGCCAATCGGTCGAAAACACAATGACCATTGAAAATCGTGCTTCGAGCAGTTTTTTCGATATAATACGGCCCCTCTGCAAACCCTGAACTTGTCGTCTTTTTTTGACGGCGAAGGGGGTCATTCCGATGTGGTACCGTTTCCCGTTATTGTTAGTTCTTGTTGCGATCTCCGCCCATGCCCAATCGTCGACTAGAGCCTCAAACCCGAGGACTTGCACTTTGCAGGTGGACGTCGCTTTTGCTACAGGGGGGAAGGCTGTGTCCGGCGCTAGGGTTCAGCTTCTCCAAGGCTTCGGGAACGCCGCAGGAGTCGAAGTGCAAATGACAAATTCTTCCGGCTTCGCGGATTTTTACGTGTTCCCAGGAGATTACCGTGTCGAGGTTTCCGGAAACGGCATTGAAACCACGCATAGCGACATCATTCATATTGAGTTTGGACAAGTTTTTCAAACCCTAGTCGTCGCCGTCCGCGAGAGCGCAGATGCCAATTCGGTGGGCCCGAAAGGTGCGTCGGGAAACACCGTCACCGTCGCGGAACTGAATGTCCCCCAAAAAGCCTCTGAAGAATTGGCGCGCGGGGCTGCCGAAATGCAGCACAATCATTGGAAAAAAGCCGCCGAGCACTTTCAAAAAGCCACGTCCATTTATCCGCAGTATGCTTCAGCCTACTACAATCTTTCCGTCGCCTACTTCCGTCTCAACAAACCTGACGCGCAGCGCGATGCTTTGCTCAGGGCTTTGAAGATCAATGAGAACTTCGTTCCGGCGCTCGTCAGTCTTGCCCATTTGGATGTGGCCGAGCATAAGCCGCAACCGGCCCGATTCTCATTGGATAAAGCCATATCCGCCAATCCAACGAATGTGGAGGCCCTCGCACTTCGCGTGCGCGTGGACTTCTTGCAGGGCCAGTATCAGCTAGCCGTCGCCGACGCTCAGAGGGTTCACGAATTGCCCCACCAGGGCTACGCCACCGTACATTACACGGCTGCGGCAGCCTTGCAGCAGCTGACTCGGATCCCCGAGATGATCGCGCAATTGGAGCTCCTCCTCCAAGAAGACCCTTCCAACCCGCGCGCGGACTACGTTCGCGAGACCATTGCCGAGTTAAAGGGTCAATCCCATTAATTCCATGCAATGGTAGATCCACAAACGAATAGTGTGGAAACCAGTGGCGGCCAGACACCAGGCTCCGGTCCGGTTCCCAGATTCATAGGACAGTGAGTCGCTGCGCACGCGGCTGGTGCAGTTGGCGCGGGAGAAGCCGCGTTTCGTATCGGCGACTGCACGTGCTGCTGCGGCGAACTGGGGAAAGGAGCAGCCAAAAGCGGCCGAGTAGCAGGCCCGCGACTGTGGCCAGCACGCCCATGAGCAGGAAGTTACGTACGAGCGCATATAAGTTCCCCGAGCAGCAGATTCAAGGGCTTGAATCCGACCAACCCGGAATTCAAAAAGATACTGGGTTTACAAATTCTCGGACCTGCGGATAGTGTGCGACCAAAGCTTCTGGTCCGTTGACCTTGCTTCCACTGAGCAGGTGTTTCAATTCCAACGCGCTCACTGCGGCTTTACCGTCTGGGTGATTATTCGCAATGACAAAGGTCTTAGCGGCAGTTTGGCTGATGGTCTTGACCCGTTCCGACCAGCCCTCCAGCTCCTTGCGGGTGTAGAGATAGTTGTAACGGTCATTGCGGTTGTTAGAATCGAACCAATCTCTATAGTTGCGCCCGTGAAGACGCACGTATCCGACATGTGAAGTTACGTGATCGCTAGGGCGAATAGCTTTACCGAGAAGGGGTTGGTCGATGTTGGCAAAACCAAAGCCCCGTTCGGCGAGTTCCGCGAAGATTTCTGGATTGTTCCAAGTAGCGTGACGGACTTCGAGAACAAGAGGATACTCCCGGAATCTTTCGAGTACCCGGTCAAGGTACGTGTGATTTTCGGGAGTGTTCTTGAACGAAATTGGGAACTGGATCAGCAACGCGCCTAAGCGGTCGGCCAAGCTGTCCAGGCCTGCTTTGGCTAGAGTCTCGTCTTCAGCCATCGGGCGTAGTGTCTGGGCGGAGGTTGATTGGATGGACGCTAGCGGCGAGTGGGTAAAAGCCTGATTCAGTTTCGCCGTGAACAGAAACTGAGGGTTGACGGCAGACACCATCGCAACCCATTGTCTGCCCGTTTCCGGCCTGATGTGGCCGTAAAACGATGTGTTGATCTCGCAGCAATCGAAAAACTGTGCCAAGTATTCGAGCGGGTGGACCTTTCGCTTCTTTAGATTCTTGGGATAAACGATTCCTTCCCAGTCCTTGTAGGAAAACCCCGCAGTTCCAACAAAAATATTCACAATTGCCTCAATATCTTACGGCAAATTACAGAATTCGAGGATTGACAAGGCGTCGCTTGAGGTCTAGTGTATCGCTTCTGTAAGGCGAATAAAAGGCGAATATAAGTATGCACGCTGCCACTCTGTTGAAGGCTCAAATCGAACAGGACATTCCTTCCGCCTTTACTGTATATCAGCGCAAAGATTGGGGAAGCATTCCCACCGGCCTCCCGCAAATTGATGGAGTGGTACAGGGCGTGCCGCTTCATGCTCTCACCGAAATCTGCGGCAGCAACTTAGCCTCTTCGGGGAAAACCTCGGTGTTGACCTCTTTGTTGGCACAGGCATCACGTGAACATTTCTGCGCATTGGTGGATGCCGGGGATTCTTTCGATCCTGTTTCTGGACAAGCCGCAGGAATCCAATTGCCGAAGCTGCTTTGGGTCAGATGCGGAAAGAGCAGAGTCCAGTTACCGCCTTTGGAGCAGGCATTCAAAGTTGCCGACCTGCTGCTGCAAAGCAACGGATTCCGGCTCATTGCGGTGGACTTGAGCGGTATTTCAGAACGAGTGGTCCGTAGGATCCCTTTGAGTTCCTGGTTCCGTTTCAGCCGCGTAATCGAGAAGCAATCGGCAGCTTTGGTTTTCGTTGAGCAAGAACCGCACGCTACCAGTTGTGCCCGGTTGGTGTTGCGAGTCGAGATCGAACCAACCGATTTCTTCGAGAAATTATTCAGACAGTTGAACCTGAAGGTTGAAGTAGTGCGTAGTGGGAACAAAAAACCAATTCGCTCGGAAAGATCAGGCTTTTCTCTCCAAACGCAATGGGCCTAGTGTCATGTTCGCGTGCTTACACGTTCCCAATTTTCCTGTGCAAGCCTCTTTGCTGGCCGAGTCGCCGGAAACAAGGACAGTTCTAAAGCAATCCCCTCTAGCCATCCTCGACGGGCCTGCCAATCTACCGAGAGTCTTCTCTATTAACCACCCCGCCCGGTGCGCAGGAATTCAAATTGGGATGACAAAGCTGCAAGTCGAGACTTGCGGCAGCATCTTGCTGCGAAAGCGATCTATTGCAGCGGAAGAATCTGCACAAATTGCTTTGCTGGAGTACGCCAGTACGTTTTCGCCACGAGTGGAATCCACCCACCCAGGTACAGTGATTCTGGACATTTCGGGAACAGAAAGGCTCTTTGGTTCATCGCAAAGTATCGCTCACACAATGACCGGGAAGGCGGTTGAATTTGGGTTCGATCTTCGCATTGCCATTGCCTCAAATCCCGACACAGCATTTCTTGCGGCTCGTGGTTTTTCCACCAACAAGATCATCCCTGCCGGAGAAGAGGCTCAGAGATTGGCCCCTTTGCCCGTGAGCATCTTACCGATCTCGTCAGAGTTGTTGGAGATTCTGGACGGCTGGGGAATCCGGACATTTCACTCCTTGACTGCTCTACCTACGGTTGCTGTCGTCGAGCGGCTTGGCCAGGAAGGGCTCTACCTGCAACAGTTAACGCTAGGGCAAATCAACCGCCCATTGTTGACGACCGAGCCTAATGCAGAATTTATCGCGAGTTTCGCGTTCGACGACCCCGTCGAAACTCCGGAGTCACTCTTCTTTGTCTTGAACCGGTTACTCCAGCAGCTTTGCTCCAAGTTGACTTCCGCTTCACTGGCGGCCAACGAACTGAGCCTGACGATTGAACTTGAAGTAAGGCAAATCCAGAACGGGCAAGAAGGAGAACAGTACAAGCACGAATGGAGACTGCCCGGTTCCACGCAAGACAAGAATCTGCTTTTTGGTCTAGTTCGTCTCCACTTGGAAAAGGTCACATTCTCCGCGCCCGTCAAGAAACTGACGGTCGAAGTCGTTCCGGTCAAGCCTCGAGCGGCGCAGGGGAATCTTTTCGTGCCGCCATCGCCTGTGCCGGAAAAGCTGGAAATCATTTTGGAACGGATTCGCGGGGTGGTAGGGAGTACCGATTCGGATGGCATCGATTGTGTGGGATCACCTCGACTACTGGACACTCACAAGCCTGGTAGTTTTACCGTCCACCACTTTTCCCGTGTCAACGAATCCACAAAGTCATCGCAAACAATTGCGCCCATCATCGCTCTGCGCGTTTTCCGGCCACCTATCGAAACCTCAGTGGAACTGGACGGAGAGAAGCCACATTTCGTCAGGCTATGGCATAAACATCGCCGCGTTCTCGTGGGATCGGGACCGTGGTCGAGTTCCGGGAACTGGTGGAATTCCTCTGCTTGGAGACGGGAAGAATGGGACGTGGCTTTGAAAACTCCGGCTGGTATCGGCTTCTACCGTATTTACCGCGATCGAATCCGGCAACAGTGGTTCGTGGAAGGCGTTTTTGATTAGCAAGTCATGAAATACGTCGAATTACACGCCCGATCTGCATTCAGCTTCCTCGCAGGAGCTTCGCTGCCGGAGTCACTTGTTTCTGTGGGCGCAGAACATGGCCTGCCTGCGATGGCTCTTTTGGACAGGCACGGGGTGTATGGAGCACCGCGTTTCCACATGGCGGCAAAACAACACAAAATCAAGGCGCACATCGGAGCAGAAGTCAATGTTGCTGAGGGTGGCAACTATCCGCTGCTGGTCGAGTCCCGAGTGGGTTATCAGAATCTCTGCCGTCTGATTACCACTGCGAAATTGCGCGCTGAGAAAAAGAGTGTCGCTACAGCAAGACTTGCCGAATTGCAGGAACATGCCCAGGGATTGATCTGCCTAACAGGAGATGAAAAGGGACCGTTGGCGTATGCACTGGCAAAGGGCGGAATGGCGGAGGGCCGTCAATTGCTCCAGCAACTTGTTTCCATTTTTGGCCGCGAGAACGTATATGTGGAGTTGCAGAGGCATGGCGACCGTTTCCAGGAATCGCGCAATCAGGCCGCCATCAGCTTAGCAGGAGAGGGCCGATTACCTTTGCTGGCTACGAACGGCGTCTGCTATGCAACTCCACCCGAACGTCAAATTGCCGACGTGTTTACCTGCATCAAGAACAAGCGTCGGCTCGATACCGCCGGCCGGCTGCTTGCGCAGAACTCAGAGCGTTATGTCCGTAATTCAAAGGAGATGGCCCGCCTCTTTGCTGATCTGCCGGATGCAGTTGCCAATACTAGCGAGTTGTCTTCCCGCTTGGAATTCACGCTGGAAAAGTTGGGATACGAGTTTCCACGTTATCCAGTGCCGGAAGGCGAGACAACGGACTCCTTTCTGCGAAAACGAACATGGGACGGTGCGCGTTGTCGTTATCGGCCGGTGAGCCAGAAGGTACGAGCGCAACTCGAAAAGGAGCTGGCGCTGATCGAAAAGCTCAAGCTAGCGGGCTATTTCTTGATTGTGTGGGACCTCGTTGGCTTCTGTGAGCGTAACGGCATTCTGGTTCAAGGACGCGGCTCTGCCGCCAACAGTGCCGTCTGCTATTCGCTGGGAATCACCGCCATTGATCCGGTTGGCATGGATTTGTTGTTTGAGCGGTTTTTGTCAGAAGAGCGTGGGGAGTGGCCGGACATTGACCTTGATCTACCCAGCGGCGATGAACGCGAGAAGGTGATTCAATACGTATACGAACGCTATGGCAAGCGCGGTGCCTCCATGACCGCCAACGTATGTACCTATCGCGGGCGTTGCGCAGCGCGTGAGGTGGGCAAGGTGCTCGGCTTCGATGAAGATACTTTAGCCAAGTTGTCAGCAGTGGTCGGGAGCTGGGAGTGGCGCGACCCCAATGACACGATGGAGAAGCACTTCACCAGCACCGGATTGGACCTCAATCATCCCCAGATTGCCGTCTACCTGAATTTGTGTCAGCGCGTGCAAGACCTGCCGCGTCATCTCAGCCAACATTCGGGCGGCATGGTGATTTGCCAGGGACAATTGGATTCTGTAGTTCCGCTCGAACCCGCTACCATGCCGGGAAG
>Ga0335070_10010995_pt1 | contig 10583 bp, 8 predicted proteins | sample Lox_Sample_13_FD_206722 | JGI IMG/M metagenome (GOLD analysis project Ga0335070, IMG submission 206722) | Soil microbial communities from Loxahatchee National Wildlife Refuge, Florida, United States - Lox_Sample_1.3 | ecosystem: Environmental > Terrestrial > Soil > Wetlands | place: USA: Florida...
AAGCGCGGGCGAAAGTTATCAGAATGCGCATATGGGTGAGCGATTTCGGCTAGGCCGAGCCTCCTCGAGTCCGTGGGGACGTCCCCGTTCCGGCCGTCTGCGCCGTTTGAGCCTTCTCGCGAAGCGCGGTGAATGCCTCACAAATACGCTCCACCTGATCCGGAGTGTGCCCGGCGCTCACGCTACATCGCAGCAGAGCCCCGCCGTCGGGTGTCGCCGGAGGCAGGACGAGGTTTACATAGACTCCCCGTTCCAGGAGCCCGTTCCACAGAAAAACCGCCTCTTCCGGGTTCGACAGCCGCACAGCTACGATGGGGCTCACCTCCGGACCAAGGCGGAAATTCAGCTCGGTCAATCGCTGATAGAGCCTCCTGGCGTTCTCCCAGAGACGGCCTCGCAGTTCGGAGCGGGTGCGGAGGATCTGAAGGGCGGTGCGGGTGGAGGCGATCGTCGATGGCGAGGGTGATGCGGTGAAGATATAAGGCCGGCTGGCGTAACGGATGAGCTCGAGCTCCGGGTGGTTGCTCACCGCAAACCCACCGATGGCGCCCAGGCTCTTGCTGAAGGTACCGACGATGAAATCCACGCTTTCCTCCACGCCGACCTCTTCGGCGAGCCCACGACCCCGGGTGCCCAGGACGCCCACGGAGTGAGCCTCATCCACAAGCAGGCAGCCGCCGTATTGACGCTTTGCCGCGACGATCTCCTTGAGCGGTGCCCGGTCGCCCAGCATGCTGTAGATACCCTCCACCAGAATGAGCGCATTCGCCGCTCGCTCGCCGAGGCGTCGCAGCCGCTTTTCCAGGTCGCTCACGTCGTTGTGGCGAAACCGGATCACCTCCGCCCCGCCCAGACGGCAGCCATCGTAGATGCTTGCATGGCAATCCGCATCAAGGAGGATCACATCGCCGGGTTGGGCGAGGGCGGAGAGCATGCCCAAATTGGCAACGTAGCCGGTGGAGAAGACGATGGCGCCCCGGCACCCGAAGAAGTCCGCCAGCTCGCGCTCCAATGCCACGTGGCCGGCGAAGGTCCCGTTTGCCATGCGCGAGCCGGTGGTTCCGGTGCCCTGCTCCTGGAGGGCCTTGCACGCCGCCTTGATGCACTCGGCATCGAAGGTGAGCCCGAGGTAGTTATTCGTACCCACAAGGATGGTACGGCGACCGTTGATGACCGCTTCGGTAGGTGAAAGAATCTCCTCCATGGTCACATTGATGGACTTGACGCCTTTCTCCGCCAAGGCCCGGCGGGCCGCTGCCAGAGGCTGAAACTTATCGAAAATGCCCATTAGTGTCCTTCTCCCAGTAACTGTTCAAGTTGTACCGCAAAATCCCTGATAGTCCGTATATTGGGCAGAACATTGATGGGAATCGAGATATCGAACCGATCCTCCACCTCCACCACAAGCTTCATCACTCGCAATGAATCGAGCCCAAGATCGGCCACCAGATCCGTCTCTTCTTGAAGAGTTTGCCCGGGTTTCGCGAATGGCTTCAGAATGTCCAGAAGCTCTTTCAGAAGTTTATCGTAACCTGCCATGACCTCTCCGAGACCGGGACATGAATGTCCAGCTTCTCAGGAACCGCTTCCGCCCAGCAACGTCCGCCGGAGACCCTCCTCGAGCGAGACCTTCGGGCTCCAACCCGTTGCTTCCGTAAAGGCTGCGCTGTCGCAGACCCAGTTGGGGTGCCTCAGCTCCCGAACCTTCCCGGGCGTCAGCATGGGTTTATAACCGATCACCTGCGCCGCGGCCAGATTGACGGCGGCGAGCACCTCGAGAAGGAGGGCCGGTACCCGGACCGGAATCACACTCCGAGAGCGGAGAGACGTCATTATATCTACGACATCAGTCCACGTGTATCCCCCGGGGCGGCCGTCGTCAAGTTCAAAGGTGCGATGCACTGCCGTGTCGCCGGACAGCCACCGCACTACCGCGTCAGCCAGGTCTTCCACGTAGAGTAAAGAGAAGCGAGCGCTCCCGGAGCCCAGTACGGGGGCCACACCTCTCTCCATCCAGCGAAACAGGGGAAGCAGCTCCCGGTCGCCTGGTCCATATACAGCGGGCGGTCTCAGTATCGCCCACGGTATCGTGCCACCGCCGGCAGCCAGAACCTCCTCGCCTCGCCGCTTGCTGGCGGCGTACGCCGAGAGCCGGGGCTCCCGGGCCGCGAGCGACGATACCAACAAAAAACGTGGCGTCGGGTGCTCGCCTGCGGCTGCGTGCACCAGTCGCGCCACGCCCTCAACATTCACACGATCGAAATGCGCCTGCGAGGCACCGCGGACAGCACCCGCGCAATGCACCACCACCTCTGCCTGATATACGAAGCGACGCAGGCTGTCAAGATCCCCAAGATCGCCCACCACCAGGTCGGCAGCAACTCCGGCCAAACGACCCCGGGAAGAGGTCGGACGAACCAGTACCCGGATTCGCCACCCTGCAGTCGCCAGGCGCTGCGCCAGAGCGCTGCCTATGAACCCCGTCGCCCCTGTTACCGCGACTACGCGGGACATAATCGTTGTCCGGCAGGGGCCAGCCTCAACGTGGCGTGGCCGCCTGCAACAAGGTTCGCCGCTCGCACTCGGGGGTAAACCTCAGGGTACGCAATCGAGGCCAAGGGATCAGACCCGGGGGTACGCTGCGACTCAGACGGCCCGCTCACCGCCTGCTGTCCTGAGACAAACCGTCTGAGGCTGGAGGAATCGCTCACTGCCCATACGCTTCAAGAAGTCGCGGCGCGCTCCGGAGCGCGATAGCTTCCCTGACGAGGTGCGGGGAAGCGTATGGGGCGGCACCAACTCGACAAAGCAGTCGATACCCAGCTCCTCGCGGATCAGGCAGTGGAGACGGTCTATGAGGCTGGCGCGCTTGGTCACATCGGACTCGCGGCATTGAACTACCAAAACGGCCTTTTCCTCTCCGTCCGCTCCGGGCACGGAGAAGGCCGAGGCATCCCCTGTTCTCACTTCCGGTTGTTGCTCAGCGAGGTACTCCAGATCCTGGGGCCAGATGTTCCGACCGTTGATGATGATGAGATCTTTCGCTCGCCCGGTGATCACCAGGCTGTCGCCGATCCGGTATCCCAGGTCTCCCGTATTGAGCCAGCCACCGGGCAAGAGGGTCTCCTGCGTCACCTCGGGATCATTGAAGTATCCGGACATGACACTCGGGCCCTTGACGAAGAGCGTTCCACACCGGCGCTCAGGCAACACCCGGCCGTGCTCGTCGCGTACTTCGACGCCATAACCGGGCAACGGTATCCCGCAATTCACGTGGGTACTGGCCCGGCCCAAACTCTTCCCCGGCGCGCACCCCACGGGCACCGCCTCCCGGTACTCGGCGAGGTGATCGCCGTCGACGCAGTCGATTTGCAGCCCCTGGTCGAGGGGTGCGAAACTCACCGCTAGGGAGCACTCCGCCATGCCGTAACAGGCAAGAAAGGCACGACTATCGAACCCACTCGGTGCGAGGACCTCCGCGAACTCCTGAAGGGCGCCGGGGCGGATCGTCTCCGCTCCCACGCCTGCCACACGCCACGCGCTCAGATCAAACTGCTCTGGCTCATCTTTCCGCAACCGGCGGGCACACAGCTCATAGCCGAAGGGAGGGCTGAAGGAAATAGTGGCGCGCTGCTTGGCCATGAGGTTCAGCCACTGGCGAGGCCGCATGGCGAAGTCCCGCGTTCCCAGATAATCGACGGAGACCTGGGACGCGACAGGCGCCAGCACCATCCCCACAAGGCCCATGTCGTGATAGTAGGGGAGCCACGAGACGCATCGATCACCCGGACGAATCTTGGTACCGTACCTGGTAATATCCGCCAGGTTGCTCATCACCGCCTTCTCGGTGATCATGACTCCCCGAGGGAACCGGGTGCTCCCCGACGTGTACTGCAAGTACGCGATTTCGTCCGGCTCAAGAGGCTGGAGCCGGGCCGGCAATTCCGGCAATTCAGCAAAGCCTTCCGGGCTCCCGACCATACGAAGGTTAAGACCCTCAGCCGCCTCGGTCAGGAACGGGAGGAACCCTACTGGCGCCATGGCCACTTCCGCCTCGCAGATGGTCAGGAGTCGCCGAAGCTGGGCCACATAGGCCTGATGTCCTCCAAGGTGAATGGCCGCAGGGAGGGGAACCGGTACCAGGCCCGCATACTGGCAGGCGAAGAAGAAACGGTGGAAGTCGGGGCTGGTTTCCGCCACCATGGCGACCCGTGCACCCCGCGCCAGCTCCAGGCTGAGCAGTCGCCGCGCCAAGGTCTGCGCCTCGTCTTTGAGCGTCGCATAGGACAGGACGGCGTACAGCTTGCCTGCGCCAGTATAGAAGTTGAATCCGGTGTCGCCCTGGGCCGCATACTCCAGCGCCTCAGTAAGGGTGGCGAAATCACCGAGACGCAACGGCAGCGCATTTCCAGTTGGCGTAGCCTCCATAGCCCCAATAGCCTCCATATTCCGATCAACCCTATTCCCGGCCAGTTCCTTCACGAAGCTCCTCAATTCTCAGAAGATACACATCACCCGCGGGCGGCTACCGCCGAGTTTCCCTGCCCCCAATTAAAAAAGTCAACCCGCTTCTATCCTATTTGTTTCTGGTTGTCAAATCTCTCAAAACGCAGTCCTCAGGGGTTCCCTTGTTGTTCCATTCAGGGGCCCTGTCCAGCTTTCCTGCGTAACGATGATCCGAGGCCCGCACCTTTGGGTTCTTCACTCGAGCAGGTCATCGGGACCCCTCGACGGAACCCCACCGCCCCACGGCTCTCATGCGGCCCACAGGATACATCACTCGGTATCGGTAGGCAACAAGCATGCCAACCTTTGGAAAAAATTTACTACTTTCAGACAAACTTTTCGCACCTTGTAACCCCCTGACATTGAGAAACAAATAGGATCGCATGGGGGAGAATCCTTGCCGCCTTCCTGTCCGCCTCCTCAAGTCATGTCCGAATCAGACAAGGAAGTGTTGCAAAAAAAGTACAGACTAGGCCTCGACTATGGTATTTCTGCAACTCTATGGACACGGCAAGGAAAATTGGACACGCGGTGATTCGCCTTGGCTCGAAGTCCGCTGACCTTGACCAGAGGGCAATAGCTTTGCATCTCGAGAGCGACCCGGATTTGGTCTTTGGCGAGTGCGGCAAATCGGGTATAATCGCTCACCTTTACGGTAGGTGCTCCGGGTCTGAAAAAACCGGTACAGGAGCCCGTGGCTCCCATCCCAGGGGAGATGACGTCATGAAGTCGCCCGATAAACACTTGCTCGCGTGCCAGGTGTCACCCGAGGCGTCGCTCTGTATCAAGGCGATGGAAGGGCGACAGGTTCTCCGCCACTTTCTTCGGCTGCCGTGGAGCCTCTACACGGAGGACCCGGCCTGGGTTCCACCGTTGATCTTGGAGCGCCGGGAACACCTCTCACCTCGCAACCCTTTTTTCGATCATGCCCGATACCGTGCCTGGGTTGCCTATCGGGACGGGAGACCGGTAGGTCGAATCAGTGCGCAGATCGACCGGCTTCACCTGGAACGCTATCAGGATGCTACGGGGTTCTTCGGGCTGCTGGAGGCGGAGGACGATCGCGAGGTTTTCCTAACGCTACTTCACACAGCCGAGACGTGGCTGCGGAGCCAGGGTATGCGGCGCATCCTGGGTCCTTTTAACCTTTCCATCAACCAGGAGTGCGGGGTGCTGGTGGAAGGTTTCCATGATCCTCCCATGGTCATGATGGGCCACGCCCGACCATACTATGCTGGGAGACTCGAGGAGCAGGGATACTGGAAGGCGAAGGATCTCCTTGCCTACCGGAACAGCGTTGACCTCACCCTGTCGCCCGTTATGGAATCGCTCCTGGCGCGGGCGGCGAAACGGGTGCAGGTTCGGTCTCTCCGACGAAACCGTTTCCCGGAGGAACTCAGGATCCTTCAGGATATCTTCGAGGATGCCTGGTCCAACAACTGGGGGTTCGTCCCCTTCACGGAACGGGAATTCCAGCATGTGGGGCAGATGTTGCGCCTCCTGGTGCACGACGATTTTGTGCAGATAGCGGAAGTGGACGGCGAGCCGGCAGCGATGATCGTCGCCTTTCCCAATGTGAACGAGGCCATTCGCGATCTGAACGGGCGTCTGTTCCCGTGGAATTGGCTCAAGCTCCTCTGGCGTCTCAAGGTTCGCCATCCCAGGACAGTTCGCGTTCCCCTCATGGGGGTGCGCAAGCAGTACCAAAATAGCAGGGTGGGGGCGGCTCTCGCCCTCCTGGTGATCGTTACTCTCCAAAAGTTCGTGATGAGGCGGGGCGTGCGCGAGGCGGAACTCTCCTGGATCCTCGAGGACAACATGGGGATCCGCAACATCATCGAGTCTCTTGGCGGGACCGTTTATAAACGTTACCGTATCTACGGCAAGGAACTGGGATGACCAGACCCTGTTGAACCAGCGGGGCACCCAGTGTTTGGCCGAGCAGGTGCGCGGACCTACATGGACAGTACCTCTTACACCGCCGTGGTTCTCGCCGCCGACCGCTTGTCCGGCGATCCTCTGGCCGAGGCGGCGGGGGTCCCGAGCAAGTGCCTGGTTCCTGCCGGTGGGAAACCGATGGTGCTCCGGGTGCTCGACGCCCTTCAACAAGCCGAGGAGGTGCAGGCCGTGATTCTCTGCGGCCCTCAGCGATCCGTTGTGGAGGGGACGGCCGCGCTCGCGGCGCGTATCGCTTCAGGGAAGGTGACCTGGGTAGTGAACCGGGAAAGCCCGAGCTCGAGCACCTCGCACGTGCTCCAAGCCCTTCCCGACACGAACCCGGTGCTGGTGACAACCGCCGATCACGCTCTCTTGACTGCACCCATGGTGGACCACTTCTGTTCCGAGGCTCGTTCGACCGGCGCCGACATCGTCGTGGGATTGGCGGCCTACCACGTGGTGAAGGCCGCCTTCCCGGAGACCAGGAGAACAGTGATTCGGATGCGAGAAGGGGGCTATTGCACCTGCAACCTCTTCGCCTTTCTCACGCCGCGGTCCCGGTCGGTGGCGGACTTCTGGCGGAGGGTGGAGCGGCAACGCAAGAAAACGCTCCGGGTGATCGGGGCCTTCGGATGGTGGTCGGTCATTCTCTACCTCCTCCGACTGCTCTCTCTGACACAGGGATTGGAGCGGATCTCCCGTCGCCTCGGGCTGAGGGCTGCCGCTGTTCTCATGCCCTTTCCGGAGGCGGCGGTGGACGTGGATACCGTCCGCGACTGGAAGCTGGTAGAGGCGCGGCTGGGCCGGAAGAATTTATGAGATCGGGCAGATGACACCGACCAGGCAGGGTCACCGGCGAGTGCGTGCCGGTGACCCTCCTGTCCGGTGCGTCCAGAGGAGGGGAGATCCACTGGGGGATAACATCGTCATGGCCAGGCAGCAGCTCAAAGAGAGGCTTCGGCGGCTCATCGTTACCATTCCGCGAAGCTACATTCTCCGACTCGGGAGACTATTGGGAGATGTGTGGCGGCTCGTGGATGCCCCACGCCGCCGCACGGTGGTTCGCAACCTGGAGTTTACCCAGCCCCATCTATCCCGGGATGAGATCCGCAGCTTGACCCGGCGCATCTTTCAGCACCTTGGAACTACCTTCCTGGAGATCTCTCAGATGGGGTTCTTTTCCCAAGAGGATGTCCTCTCCCGCGTTCGCGTTGTCGGTGCTGAACACTTCCGCGATGCCATGAACGGACCCGGAGGGGTCGTGCTTATCTCCGCCCACCTCGGCAACTGGGAGATGGCCCTGCAGTTTGCCGCTTGCTACTTGCCCGTACCGGTCGTCACTGTGGCCAAGCACATGCGCTTCAAACCCCTCGATCGCTGGCTTACCAACCTTCGAACCCGCTTGGGCGCTCGGGTCATCTTCAAGGAGGGCGCCTTTTCCGAGATGGCGAAGACGGTCAGGAACGGCGGGGTAGTGATCCTGCTCGTTGACATGAGCCGACGCCGAGACGGGGTGGACGTGAACTTCTTCGGCCGCAAGGCCACCGCCACTCCGGGGGCGGCGCTCGTGGCCTTGCGCTGCAACAGCCCGGTGGTTCCGGGCTTCTGTTTTCGAGGTGCTGACGGCTGGCTGACCGCCCAGTTTTACCCTGCCCTTTCCATCCAGCGCACGGGTGATCTGCGTTCCGACTTGGCCGTTAACACCCAGCTCATCGCGGATGTCGTAGAGCAAGCGATCCACGAGCACATCGACCAGTGGTTCTGGTATCACCGGAAATGGAAGAAGCACTACCCGGAGCTCTATGCGGAGTTCTTCGCCCAAAAACAAAGGCGGAGAGAAAAACGGGAACAAGACGGCCGGTCTGAGCCTAGCTGACCGTGAGGAGAATCCCGCCTGGCAAAGGGAGACGCACCACCCTTGCCAAGGGAGAAGTCATCTTAGACACGAACGGGCCCAATGCGCATCATCGACCGCTACCTCCTGCACGAGATTGTCAAGCCGCTGTTGGTCATCTCGACCTTACTGCTCAGCATTTTTGTGAGTTACATAGCGGCCGAGTTCCTTGCCGACGCGGCAAGCGGTCTCCTCCCGGGGCGGATCATCGCCTACCTCATCGCCCTCAAGCTCATCGTCAGCCTGGAGTTTCTCCTGCCGACAACCCTTTTTTTCTCTGTGGTGATCGCTCTCGGGCGCCTTTATGCCGACACGGAAATGACCGCCCTGTTCGCCTGCGGCGTAAGTCTCAACCGGATTATCAAGGTGGTCTTTTCCCTCTCCCTTGTCGTTGCCCTTCTGGTTGCGGGCCTGTCGCTCTACATCCGTCCGTGGGCATTCGATGACTTCTATCGCCTCAGGGATCAAGCCATGGCGGAGTTTGATCTCTCGAAGATGGAAGGCGGGAGTTTTTATCAGATCCCTCTGGAGAATCGTATCTTCTTCGCGGAAGAGGTGGATCACGATCAGAATCGAGCGAGAGGGGTCTTTCTCCAGACGAAGCGGGGCAGCATGGTGCAGGTGATCTCGGCAAAGGAATTGTATCAACCAAATAATGAGGAAGGCCGTAAACCGGTGTTGGTGTTCCTGGAGGGCTACCTCTACGAGTTCCCCGAGGACGGCCAGGGAGGTCACATCTTCGGATTCCGAGAGTCAACCGTCTCCCTCGAGGGGAAAGAGGCTCCACCGGTCAAGTACCGGGTGAGGGCCGCGACCACGGCACAACTCTCCCTCTCCGGCAGCCCCCCTGATGTGGCCGAATGGCAGTGGCGGCTTGCATCCCCGTTCTCCGCGATACTCCTGGCGCTCCTCGCCGTACCCCTAAGTCGAACCGCCCCGCGACAAGGCAAGTATGCCAAGATAGTCTTCGGAGTCGTGATCTACGCCCTCTACTATAACCTGAGCGCCATGGCGAAATCATGGGTGGAAACGGGTGTCGCCCCGACCGTGCCAGGTGTTTGGTGGGTGCCCGGGTTACTGACCCTCGTGGTCATAGGACTTTTGTGGCAGCAGATAGTTGACCTTTTTCGATCAAGCTCCCGAGGTGGGCATGCTGTTTAGAACACCTTGACTGGCCGTTCAAAGCGTCCGACTTGGCGGGTGGGTGGGAAAAAAGCCACGCCGCAAGGCGGCTCCGGGAAGCCCCTCCGTGCCCACGGGGAGAGTTTCTCGACACCCTGACAGAGCGACGAGAACGAGGGTAATGCCATGAGGATCCTCCATCGCTATATAGGGACTACCTTCCTCGGCGGATTCTTGCTGCTTCTCTGTATTCTCTTTTCACTGTTCACCTTCGTGGAACTCGTCACGCAGCTCGACAACGTGGGCAAACGAAACTTCCACGCCCAGGACGCTTTTTTCTTCGTGGCCCTCACCACACCCAGGCGAATTTACGACCTCATACCGATGAGTGCGCTCCTGGGAAGCATCATCGCTCTGGGTATCCTGGCCGACAGGGGTGAGCTCTTAGCCATGCAGGCCGCCGGGGTATCCGTACGGCGGATCTGCGGGTCCGTCCTGGTGACCGGCGCCCTCCTCATCCCGACCATGGTGGCCCTGGGAGAGTTCGTGGCACCGCCTCTCGAGCAGAGCGCCCGAACTCTCCGCTTGCGGGCCCTGGCCGACCCCGGGGTCCTACCAACGAAGCAGGGCTTCTGGGCCCGGCGTGGCAACTCCTTCATCCACGTCGGCAAGAGCTTCGGCGGAGAGGCGGCGGCTGACGTCGACATCTTTGAACGGGATGACCAATGGCGGATCACACGGGCCGTCCATGCGAGCCGTGCAACCATCGGCCCCGATCGACGCTGGCTGCTCCAAGATGTCACGGAGAGAACGATCGACAATGACGAAATTAAGATCCAGAGCCTGCCGAGCCTGAACCTGGATTCATTCCTGAGTCCTGCGCAAGTGGCCGTTCTGCAGCTCCCTCCCGATACCATGTCGGGTAGGGATCTGTACCGTTACATCAGGGCGCTGCGAGAGCGGGGACAGAACGCAAGCACCTACACCCTTGCTCTCTGGCAGAAGATCACCATGCCTGTCGCCACCGGCGCCATGATCTTACTTTCCCTCACCTTCGTCTTCGGGCCACCGCGGGAGCGAACCCCCGGATTCAGGATCATGATGGGCTGTATGGTGGGGGTCG
>Ga0335070_10010996_pt1 | contig 10583 bp, 11 predicted proteins | sample Lox_Sample_13_FD_206722 | JGI IMG/M metagenome (GOLD analysis project Ga0335070, IMG submission 206722) | Soil microbial communities from Loxahatchee National Wildlife Refuge, Florida, United States - Lox_Sample_1.3 | ecosystem: Environmental > Terrestrial > Soil > Wetlands | place: USA...
CAGCATCCCAGCTCCACCATGTATGATTTTGCTCTTACTGAGAACTGACAACTGTCATGCGAAAGCCCAACGAAAATCAGCCACTGACCGGCACTCGCGTCTTAGTCGGGCGCGCTCGGCATCAGGCCGGAAGCCTCTCCTCCAGCCTACGCAGTCTGGGTGCTAGCGTCATCGAAATCCCGTTCATCGAGATCCACAAACCGCAGTCGTTTGCACCCCTGGATGCGGCGCTCAAGAATCTCAACACGTACGAGTGGCTGATTCTCACCAGCGCCAATGGCGTCGAGGCCATGTGGGAACGCTTGCGCACGCTCCGCGTCCCACGCACGCGTCTTAAACATCTGCTAATCGCTGCCATAGGGCCGGCGACTAAGAAGGCCATCGTCAAGCATGGCTTGAAAGTAAAGATGATGCCGGAAGAGTATGTCGCCGAATCCGTCGTGAAAGGACTCCACGACAAGGTAAGTGGCAAGCGCGTCCTGCTTGTACGGGCCAAAGTTGCGCGCGATGTCATACCCGACTCGCTTCGCAACGCCGGAGCTCACGTCGATGTCATTGAGGCTTACGAAACGGTGGTTCCGGAAAAGTCTCGCGCCCGGCTTCGCGCACTCTTCAAGAGCAAACGCCGGCCGCACGTCGTAGTCTTCACCAGTTCGTCGACGGTGAAGAATTTCGCCGAGCTTCTCGGAAATGGGAAATCGATCGCCGCATCGGTTCTCAAGGACGTCCAGTTCGCCTCAATTGGCCCCGTCACATCATCCACGCTGAGCGATCTGAATGTTCCAATCTCCATCGAAGCGAAGGAATTCACGATGGGTGGCCTAATCCGTGCCATCGTTTTGGCGCGCTATGCCAAAACGACCTAGCAGGCAGTGAGAATCTTAAGAGTGGTCGGATTTAGCTGCCGAGGGGACATCTACTCTGGCTCCGAGATACCGCGTTGCGGATCGATGGCGTCGAGGTACTTCTGCAATTTCACCTTGCCGTCCGCTGGCAGCCCGGTGAACTCGATTCCATTTCCCACGCCCGGATCACAAGTCCGCACGACAGCGGACGCGGTAATCCGGTCCGCATCGATCCAGATATCGATTCGCAGCACCGTGCCAATCGGCATCGGCATCATGGTTTCGATATAACAGCCGTTGCCGCTCACATCAGTGGCGTTGATTCGCGTGGGGGCTTGTACCCGCTCGTCGCGAATCTCAATCGGAAGGCTGATCTTGTGCCGATGATAACGCCTCCGATTCGACTCCGACACTGCGCTGACCGCCTCTTCGGGCAGCGCTTTTTCCCAGGGGCATTCTTGATCGGTGAGCAATCGGATGCCGACCTGGTTCTTCTTGACCGTCCCCGTGTTGACGGCCCAGATGACCGAGCAGCGGGCTTTCTTGTCCTCGAACTGGACGCCAATCACGTCGCCGACTTTCAGTTCGCTTTCGACGTTGTTGAGCAATGCGCCTTCGTGGCTGATGTTCTGAGCCCGTACATGCTGCGAGAAAGGCCGACCTTGCGCGCTCATACCCCAAATGCGAACTGGCAGATCAACGGTAAGGCGCGGTTCTGCTGCTTGCCCAGACATGCGTGCTCCTCGCACCGCGAACGACGATGCGGAATGGACTCATAATACAGCCTTTGTTGAGCACAGCCACGTTACCTCTGGGATGGAAAACCACACCAGAGGAGCATCACCTTCGGGGAGCAGACGGTTCGCCATCGAACGGTCAGGCGTGACTTGAGAGGTGGGCGCTTCTCCCGTACTAACGCGTGTCTACTCCGAACCCCAGGATTGCCGTGACTTCTACCGGCTCGTTGCCCCGAAATGCTGGGCGGAACTTCCATGACTGTAGAGCCACGAGGATCTTGCTTGTCGTCTCAGCTGCGCCTGGCTCAAGGACTCGGACATTCCTGAGCATTCCGGCGCGATCGAGCGTGCACGCCAAGATGACGCGGGTTGCCCGCAGTCCTGTGGGCAATTCTTTGTGCATCGGTTCTGGCGCGCTGAGAGATTCGCCTGTCGGACGGGCCGCTGATGCGGGATCCGAATACTGCATCACCGCGGTGCCAATCGAAGTGTCGATATAGATAGAGTAGTTCTTGCCTTTCAGGAATCCGTAGTAGCCTGTGCCGAAGACTCCGCCTGATCGCGAACCTGCTTCTACGGTTGCCTCGAATCCGCGATGCGATCCGGTCGAAGATCGTCCTGGTCCGTTGCTGGGCGCGTTTCCTCCAGGAGGCCCGAAGCTCGGCAAGGTGACGGTCGTTGTCCCGCCTTCGACCGAAACGCCGGGAACGGCTGGCAAGCCGCTGGTTCCGCTTCCGGCTCCTCCCGAACCCGGATAGGGCGAGATTCCGCCGTGTGCGTTCGCGTCCGAACCGCGACCTGTTCCTGACTTTGCTGCGCCTGTGCCTTCGCCCGAAAGTCCGCTGCCAGGCCCGTTTCCGCGGCCTATGCCTGTTCCTCCACCGCTGCCGCCGAGACCGCTCTTCGCAGTCCCCTCGGGAGACATGGCGATCGCTCCTCCGCCGGCTCCGTTCGGAACTCCAACTTTCGATCCTGGTTGACTTGAGACCACAACGCCGCTTCCAGCGCTGTTGCCGTTGCTTCCAGGAGGCGCGACCGATGAACCGAGGTCAAATGGACTACCTGTGCCCGTGCCTTTACTGCCGCGTCCGTTGCCTGTCGGCGACTTTCCTCCGCCAACGCTTCCGCCGATTGTAGGAGGAGGTGGAACGACTGCGCTGGCATCGAGTTGGCCTGCGCCTCGGCCTCCTCTTGGTTGGCCATTTGCGGATCCTCCACCTCCCGATCCGGTCCCGCTGATGCTTGCTGGAGGCGGAACGACTTCACTTGCGAGTATTTGGCTACCTGAGCGTCCGCGTCCCTGCGCGCTGCCTCCGCCTGCCGATGGAGGAGGAGGAACTGGTTGCGACCGTAAGTCTCCCGTGCGAGCACTTCCCCAACTGTTGATCTCGTGAGCGGCAGAAGGAGGAGGAGCGACAACGGCTTGTGCAGGGAGAGATAGCTTGGCGGTTGAGGAGAGATCTCGTGCGGGTGCGGAAACCGGAGGCGCGATTATGTCGGTGGCCTGCTGGATCGGCGCACGCGAGGCGGCGAGATCACGAGGCGTTGCGGGCGCAGGCGCGACCACCGTCGTTGAGATCGCCGTGGAAGCGCGCAGTTTGTCGGCCGCAAGGTTCGGGGAGGGTGCGATGACTTGCGCGTTCATGGCAACGTTGCGGCGCGTGTCATGCGCGATTTCTGGCACGGGCGCGACTGCGCCGGACGCGAGCGAAGCCTGATTGCGGCTGGCAGCGCCGATTTGCGGGGCTGGCGGAATTGGCGCTGCGGTCGGCAATGCGGGTGCGATCATCCTGGCCTGCATTCCTTCGGCTGGAGGCGGTCCTGGAATGGGCTTGAAGGCGAGCAGGTTGGCAACTGCGGAATTGCTTCGCGGCAAGTTGACCTTCGGCGCATCGACGATCGTTTCTCCGGGCTTGTCTCCACGCGCGACCTTGATGGTCTGAGTGCGATGATGCGCCTGTTGTCCGCCTGCTCGTCCTGACTTTCCTGCTTGCGAGCCTCCGCGATCGGCGGTTTGCGGCAGTTCGTCTCCTGAGAAGTAGATGACATCCCATTTCGGCTTGGGAGGCGGAACGAAGGGCTGCAGTGTGGCAATGCGCGCAGGAAGCATAATCACCGCCATGAGCAGCAGGCATTCGAGTGCCCACGAGCTGAGCATCCCGCGATACGGAAACATTCCGACTGGAGCCTCTCCGGCGAGCGCAACTGGAGTGCGCGAAAGCGCGGGACGCCAAGCTGTTTTGAATTCCTGCCAAGGCGAAGACCACTCGATAAGCAGGCGAGGAGGATCAGGCCAGTCGCTGGCAATCGGCGTGGTTTCGGGAATGGTTTCTAGTTCCGGCACTGCGATCGGTTGGTCTTAGGGGATTACGTTGAGTTTACCGTGAGATGTGGTCAAGGTAAGGGGAATTCTTTGGGGGTGAATGACGCAGGTGTTTGGAGTTGGGAAGTGGGATGATTCGATTTAGACCCCTCTCATCCAGTCTTTTTAGGTCAAGAATCTCCGGAGCCTTGCTTGCGTAAGTCGTGGAGAAGCAATTATTTAGAGATAACGCATAAAGTGACCATGTAATTTCATTCGGCACTTTTGGAGGCGCCAAAGACATAAACCTCTCTCAGGCTTATTTGCCGACATCGGGCACTGACCCTGAATCTCAGCGCCCGTATCCCGCGACCCTCCCGTGCTTTGGTGAGTGAACTCGTGAATGAGTCGTCATTTACCTTGCTTCGTTGCAGGAAGATCACGGCGAACTGTTAAGGTCTGCTCCGACGACCAGGGCGGGGCGCTAACCCAGCTAGAAGGACAGTCGCTTGAAGATGCCTTCCGGGATATGTTCGACCGCAGTCATGATGTAGCGCCAGACTTTTGGCGTATAGAGCACGTCAGGTGCCCGTTGTTCGAGTGCGCGCACAATGTCTGCTGCAACCGTCTCCACTTCGGCAAACCGCGTGGCGCTTTCGAGATGGTCGGTCATGGGAGTCTTGACCGGCCCGGGCTTGATGGTGATGACTCTTACCCCGGCCGGGTGGAGACGGCTGCGCAGACCCTGTAAAAAGAGCGAGAGGGCGCCTTTCGCCGAACCGTAAACGTAGTTGGAGCGCCGGCCGCGATCTCCAGCTACCGACGTGATGGCCGCTATGCATCCTGTTCGACGGTTTTCCAGGTGGTTGGCGAAGAGGGTGAGAATCGCGGAAGCGCTAACGAAGTTCACGTTCAGTTCGTCGAGCAGAACGTCGATGGACGCTGCGGATTCCTTTTGGTCGTGCATGGTGCCGTATGCGAGCAGAACGGTATCGAACCGGGGAAGCGTTCGCCGCGCGTAATCGAAGATCCCAGCGTGTTCTGCAATCGAAGCCAGGTCCGCAGGGCAAGTTAGAACCTGTGCGGCTCCACGTGCGAGCAGATCGGTTTGCAGCGCAGTGAGGCGCTCGGACGAGCGCCCGACCAGAAGCAGTTCCCATCCTCTTCGTGCCAATTCGCGCTCCACGGCAAGAGCGATGCCGGAGGTCGCACCGAGGACGACGACTCTTCGCATTGAGTGCGCCGAAGGATTTGCGGCTAAAGGCATCGCCTATTTCTCCTCCGTGACCCGCCGCCAGAACGATGATGACAGCTTCGGATCGATAAAAGGCACGAAAGCACGCCAGTGCGGATAGGACGCTTCGAATAATGCCGGAGTCATGCGGGCGTCTTTTGCGGGATAAAGTGCACCGCCACTTTGCCGGACGACCTCATCGAGAGAATGCATGAGTTGCAGTGTGTGATCTCCGCGCATGGCAAAATCGAGCGCAAGGGTCAATCCTGGGCGTGGGAATGAAAGCATCCCCGCAGAGGACACGTCGCCGAATCTTTTCAACACTCCGAGGAACGATCCCATGCCGGAGCGGGCAATGCGGTCCAGCAGCTCTTCGAAGGCATCGAGACGCGATTCGGGAATCACACACTGATATTGCAGGAAACCTTGTTTGCCGTAGAGGAGATTCCATTGCTGGATCGAATCGAGCGGATAGAAGAACGAATCGTATGAAACCAGAGAAGGGCCGCTCTTCGCTTTGTGAAGGTGGTAATACGCCGTATTGAACGCCTTCACCGTGTAACGATTGAGCAGCCATTCGGGCAGGGCGAAGGGCAACTTGGGACCTCTTTTTGGCGTGAAAGACTTGGAGGCGGCTGCGAGATGATTTCCCCGGAAGAAGATGCCGTGCGGACTATTGCCAGCGAAACAGTCGAGCCATGCGACTGTATATTCGAATCGGCCGTCGCTCTCGCAACTCAGGTCGAGAAATGACTGGAGGGAGTGGAAGGGAATTAATTCGGCGTCGACCCAGGGACCATCGACGCGGCGAAGCTGTATGTCAGCCCATGCGACGATGCCGGTGAGGCCCAACCCGCCGATGGTCGCGCGATACATATCCGCGTTCTGCTCGGGACTGCACAGGACCAATCCGTAGTCGGAGCGCTGCAGTCCGAACTGGCGAACATGGGAGCCGAAGGTACCTGCGCAGTGATGATTCTTGCCGTGGACGTCGTTTGCGATTGCGCCGCCGACGGTGACATATTGCGTTCCTGGGGTTACCGGCAGGAACCAGCCCTTCGGAAGAAAGACATTGATGATGTCGGCGAATGTCATGCCGCTTTCGCAGCGGAGAAGGCCTGTGGATTCGTCGAAACCGAGGATGCGATTGAGGCGCCGGCAGTCGATCAGCTCGCGATCAGCGTTGAGGCAGGAATCGCCGTAGCTCCGGCCGAGTCCATGAGGCAGCAGTGAGGAGATTGTAGCCGAGGCAAGGATGCCCGGAATCTGGTCATCCCATGCCACCTTGTGGACGTGCGCGTGCCTGACGGGGGGATAGCGGCCCCACGAGCCGTATGTTGTGTTTGGCTGCTGTGCTACAGCTTTCTGTCGCGCGCCGACCGCAACGTGGGCAGTCATATCACAAACTCCCACTCAACATGCTGGCCGCGATGACGATGGCGGCAGCGGTAGCCACCGCATAGCTGATGCGATCGCGGATGGCGAGGGTGACGGGGTCTTCTTTTAATTCGCCGCGGTGAGCCAGCAGCCAGGTTCTGCCGAGCCAATAAAGAACGATCGGGCACAGCAAAAAGAGCCATTCGGGCGACGAGTAGAGCACGCGCACTTCGCGGCTCTGGACGTACAGGCTCAATACCACCACTGCAGAGAAGCTGCTTCCGACGCCGAAGGTGAGAAGTAGTTCGCGGTCTTGCACTCGGTAGCCACGGCCGGAGTTCCCAGAGACCACCAGGTCATTGGCATGTAGCAGTTCTGAATAGCGCTTCGCCATTGCGAGACTGAGGAAGAAGAACATGGAGAATGCCAGGAACCATTGTGAGAGGGGTATGCCGGAAATAAGGGCGCCGGCAAGAATGCGGAAGCTGTAGAAGCTGGAGAGGACAAATACGTCGAGGAGCGCAACCTTTTTGAGGTAAAGCGAATAGAACATCGTGAGGGCTGCATAACCCGCGAGGGCGAGGCCGAAGTGCTGGTTGAACAAAGAGCCCAAGCCAAGCGAGGAGCCCAGGAGAACCGAGGAGAGGATCAGGCCGTCACGAATGGAAAGCTGGCCCGCTGCGAAGGGCCGATCTTTTTTCCAGGGGTGCTCGCGATCGGAGTGGAGATCCAGAAGGTCGTTCAGAATGTAAAGGCCCGAGGCGCAGAGGCCATAGAGAACGAACCCGATAAAAGTGCGGGCGATCGGCTCGAACGATAAGTTGTGAGATAGGGCCAGCGGCAAGAAGAGCAGCAGGTTCTTGGCCCAGTGATGCCCTCGGAGGGCGCTAATCCAGGTGGAAAGCGAGGCTGACGGATCGGAGATAACAGCTTCGACTTTCGTCACGGCGGCCGCTTGCTCGGCGCGGCGATTCGATCCCACCACATAGGCGCCCCGCGCCCCGCGCCAGACCTCAATGTCGGCAGCGGAATCGCCCATATATTCAAAACCGGCTTGGCGAAAGCGTTCAGCGAGAAGAGTGGCCTTGTTACGTCCTTTTAGGTTCCGTTGCCCATCGCTGGCGTGGACCTCGTCGAACAGGCCCAGGTATTGCGCGATGTGGTCAGCGAGGTCATGATCGGCGGCGGTGACTAGCGCGAGTCGACGACCATCCGCACGCTTCTGCCGGAGTAGATCCAGAACCTCCTGACGGTAGGGAAGACGTGCCGGATTTAGTTGCACCCGCTCCGCCAACTGGCGTTTGAGAAATGCTTTCCCAGAAAACAGCCAGAGCGGTACGCGCAAGAGAGTGAGGGGACTTGTCTTGAGCAGGGCTAGCACACACTCCCACAGCAGGTTGCTGCGAATCAGAGTGCCATCGAGGTCGACGCAGAAAACGGGCGATGGCGCCTGGGCGAGCTTGGCCCCTGTGACAGATCCCATGAGTGCGATGGTCGCATAGAGGATAAAGTGAATCCCGGGACGTGAGGTGTGCAGAGGTAACGTGAGTAACATGCGCGGGACCAAGACGGGAGTTACTATGAGCCAGTCCCAGGCACGGTCGATGTGCGTCTGGAGGAACTCTGTCGAAAGGAAGTCGCGCGCCGACGCGGAGTATGGACGAAAAATACGGTCTTTCCGAACCGACCGCCCTGGAGTTGCTTCATGAATATCTGCGAAGGCCATGGATACTGGTTAGCGCGCTGGGCATAGTTACCTTCGTACTCTATTGTGGGACGTTGTCGTTCGAGTTTGTCTGGGACGACTGGCCGCAGATCGTCAACAATCCGATTATTCGATCGTGGAGCAACCTGCCACGAGCATTTACCAGCGATTTGTGGTATCACGTGGCGCGGCATCAGGTGTATTACCGACCGCTGTTTGTGGTGTGGTCGATGCTGAATTTCAGCCTGTTTGGGTTGCGCCCGTGGGGATGGCATCTAGGGGCGGTGCTGCTGCACATGGGAGCGGTTGCTTCGGTCTTCTGGCTGGCGCGAAAGATAGGAATGGAATATTGGACCGCAGCGCTGGCGGCGCTGATCTTCGCGGTACACCCAATTCACATCGAAACCGTGGCGTGGATTTCCGCCGCGTCGGATTCCATGGTCGCCATGCTATTGGCGCTGGCGTTTGTGGCATTTCTGAATGGCCGTGGTCCGTGGCACGCGAAGGCGCTGCCGTGGAAGTTGGCATCGCTCGTCCTGGTGTTAGGCGCGCTGCTGACGAAAGAGATGGCGGTGACGTTCAGTGCGCTGGTGGGAATTTACGTCTGGCTGAACCCGGAAGCGAGTAGTGCTTCGTGGCGGAAGAGATTGCACGGGGTTCTGATCGAGGCACTTCCATATGCCGCCGTGACGCTTGCGTATGTGTGGCTGAGGAAACATGCACTGGCGCATTCGACCTGGAGGTTCGATACCGGGCACGGGCTGGTTGATATTGCAAAGTCGCTGCCCATGGTGCTTGCCTTCTATCTTCACAAGTTAGTCGTACCTGCGGGACTGACCGGCCTTTATTACACACCGTATGTGACGGGCGCCATCTTCAAGCCGGTGATTGTGCCGACAGCGATGCTGGCAGCGGTAGCAGCCGGGTTGTGGTATTGGAACCGGCGTGAGAAAGACTCGACGGTTGCTTTCGCAGGATTGTGGTTGCTGGTGGGCCTTGCGCCTGCTCTGTATTTGCGCAACTTCGGCAACGGAGATTTCGTTCGGGACCGATACATTTACCTGTCCTCCATTGGATTTGCGATTCTCGCCGCCAAAGGTTTGCGAATGCTGCCTTCCTTTCAGAAATGGCGTGCGAAGACGGTGCAGATAGGCGCGGTAGTCGCGCTCTGCAGTGTTTATGCCGTTGCATCGCTCTCACAGCAGGTGTATTGGGGAAGCGGGTTTCTTGTGCTGCTGCGAGGACAGAGTCTGTACCCAAATAATCCGAACGTGTTTGTGGGTCTGGCTGCGGAGTACAGCGAGCGTGGCGCGAACGAGAAAGCGATTGAAGTGGCACGCGAAGGAGTGCGGCAGCATCCCGAGTACGTTTACACGCTTTTGTCGCTCGCCGAGACAAACATTCGCGCGGGGCACTTTGACGAGGGGCGCGTCTGGCTGGATCGATTCCTGGCGGTGAACCCGGACTTTTTGAACTCGGAAACGGGAATCGCATCGGTTGCGGGTCTTTATGGACGGATGGGGAATTTTGATCGCGCCTTCCAGTTGTGCGATCAGATCCTGGCCCGAGACCCCAATTTGTATACCGCGCTTTACAACTGCGGAAACATTCATCTCATGGCAAACCAGTATGCGGCAGCCGAGAAACTCCTGGCTCGAGCTTCGCAAGTGGTTCCGGAAGAGGCGGGCCCGAGACACTATTTGGGGCGCACGCTTTTGGAGGACGGCCGAGTGCAGGAAGCGCGACCATATCTGCAACAGGCGGTAGCGATGGATCCGAAGGTTTGGGACTACCACTATTGGCTCGCCGTTTCGTTGGAGAAGAGCGGAAATACCGTCGAAGCGCGGAGCGAATATGAACGAGCGTTGCAGTTGAATCAGGCAAGCACTGAGGCGCGGATGCGTCTAGCGGCGCTGGAGGGGAAGTGAAGGGCACAACCGAGACCATCCAAACCGAGCGCAGCGCGCAGTTGCCCCCGGTCGAGGTACGAATGCGGGAAGCCGCTGAGGAAGGCGAAGCCTCGCTTGGGAGCCCACCGGAGAGCGGGAGCTTCCGGGTTGCGGTGCTCCTTCTGGTGATGGTGATCGCCGGGCTCTATACCTGGGTTCACATCGGTCGAGGATGGGTTGCGGCGGATGACGGTACGCTTGCCCAGAGCGCATTGCGGGCACTCGAGGGACAGCTGCCGCATCGGGATTTTGCGGAGATATATAGCGGCGGGTTGAGTTTTATCCATGCGCTCGCGTTTCGAGTTTTGGGCGTGAACCTGATGTCGCTGCGCATCTGTGTCTTCCTGTTTTTCATGGCATGGATTCCGGCGGTTTTTTGGATCGCGCTGCGCTTTACGCCTGCTTTGGCCGCAGGGGCGATCACCTTGGTGGCG
>Ga0335070_10010997_pt1 | contig 10583 bp, 8 predicted proteins | sample Lox_Sample_13_FD_206722 | JGI IMG/M metagenome (GOLD analysis project Ga0335070, IMG submission 206722) | Soil microbial communities from Loxahatchee National Wildlife Refuge, Florida, United States - Lox_Sample_1.3 | ecosystem: Environmental > Terrestrial > Soil > Wetlands | place: USA: Florida...
AAGCCGCTTCGGCGTGGTGGCCGGCGGCCCGCTGGTGATTCCGAAGCTGGTGAAGGACCCATCCACTTTCTTTTTCGTAAGCTACTTCGGCACGCGTTCCCGGAATCCATCGACCCAGGTGGCCACCGTCCCGACGGCGTCCGAGCGGCAGGGCGACTTCTCGCAGAGTCTGCAATCGAACGGGCCGGTCCAGATATTCGATCCGTCTACGCACCTGCCCTTCGCCGGCAACATCATTCCGGCGACCCGCATCGATCCGATTTCACAGAAGCTCATCAACTACTTCCCGCTGCCGAACCAGCCGGGACTGGTGAATAACTACGAGCTGTTCGCCTCGATTCCACAGGACACCGACAATGTCGGTTTGCGGATTCAGCGCAACATCACGAAAGCAGACCGGCTGTCGTTCCGCATCAACGGGCAGCGGCGTGACGGCGACGCCATTCAGACTTTCGGATTTCTCGACACGGTCAGCGGCTACGGCGTGAACACCAATCTGGGATGGACACGGAACATTTCTCCGCGCGTGGTCAGCAATGCGCAGGTGACGTTCAACCGCAACGTCAGCCGCACGACGCCATTTTTCGCCAATGGAGCCGATGTTGCCGCCGCGCTCGGAATCGCGGGCACCTCGTCCAACCCGCTCAACTTCGGCCCGCCCAATCTGAACTTCACCAACTTCGGCGCGCTCAGCGACGCGAGCCCGGTCCTCACACGCAACCAGAGCCAGAGCGGCAGCGAGAGTGTGACCTGGTCCCGCGGCGCCCATACTTTGATCTGGGGAGCGCAATTCACGCGGAGCGATCTGAACACGCAGACCGATCAAAACGGGCGCGGTACGTTCAACTTCACCGGTCTCGCTACCAGCGCATTGAACGCAACAGGGCCGGTTCCAGGAACGGGTTTCGATTTCGCCGATTTCCTGCTTGGGCTCCCGCAATCCAGCTCCATCAGTTATGGCGATTCCAGCACATACTTCCCGCACAATGTCTGGTCAGGCTACTTCGTCGATGACTGGAAAGTGCGGCCCAGCCTGACTCTGAACCTGGGCGTGCGCTACGAGTACTTCTCGCCGCTCAGCGAGAAGTATGGACGCATGGCCAACCTGGATATCGCGCCCGGTTATACCGCGGTGGCTGTCGTGACTCCCGGCGCGGCTGGCCCCTACTCCGGCACGTTTCCGTCGGGCCTGATCAATCCCGACTACAAGGATTTCTCACCGCGCCTGGGCCTTGCCTGGCGAGTGCCGCAGATCAAGCGGTCGACCATCGTCCGCGCCGGCTACGGCATCTACTACAACGGGCAAGCTTACACTCCTTTCGGATTGAGACTGGCGCAGCAGCCGCCCTTTGCCGTCTCGAACAGCGTGAATACCAGCTCGCAAGATGTGCTGACGCTGGCTACCGCTTTTCTGGCGGTCTCCCCGCAGGACATCACCAATACCTACGCGGTCGACCGCAACTACCGCACACCCTACGCGCAAACCTGGAATGTCTCGGTGCAGCACGATCTGGGGAAGGGATTCTTTTTCGAACTGGGATATCTCGGCACGAAGGGCACGCGGCTCGATGTGCAGACGCTGCCCAACGAAGGTCCGGGCGGCCTCACCAATCGCCACCAGCTCGGCGACGCAGTCGGCTTCACCTACGATCAGTCGATCGGCAATTCGATCTATCATGCGGCGCAGGTGCGTGTCATGCGGCGTTTCAACCGAGGCTTCTCGATGCAGGCGTTTTACAGCTTCTCGAAGTCGATCGACGATTCCTCTTCGTTCGGCGGCGCGGGCAACACCGTGGCACAGAACTGGCTGGACCTCGCCGCCGAGCGCGGTCTCTCCAGTTTCGACCGCCGCCATTCGTTCGACATGAATTGGGTTTGGACGTCGCCTTTTGGCAGCCCAGGCTCACGCGTTTCTGGAAACGGCTTGGCCGGCCGCTTGCTTCGCGACTGGCAGATCAGCGGTTCCATCACCGCGCAGACAGGCACGCCTCTGACCGCGCGTATTCTGGGCAACACCGCCAAGCTCGCGCAGACAGGCGGCATTGGCAGCGGGCGCGCCGAAGCCACGGGCCACGACTTAGCGTCGGCTACAGGTTTCTTCAACCTGGCCGCATTCACGCTTCCTCCGCCAGGCGAGTTTGGCGACGCGGGCCGCAACACGATTACGGGTCCCAGCCTGCTTAGCCTGAATACCGCCTTCGGCCGCTCATTCCAGTTCGGCGAATCACGCCGGAGGCTGGAGTTACGGCTCGAAGCCAGCAACGTGCTGAACCAGGTGAATTATACCAACATCAATACAGTGGTGAACGCCACCAATTACGGCTTGCCGATTTCCGCCGCCAGCATGCGGTCGCTGACGGCCGTGTTGAGGTTCCGGTTTTGAAATTCTGGACGCTGTTCACGACGATTTCGCTCCTCGCGCAGACGCCGGACATGCCGCGCCGGGCCACGTTCTCCACGACAACGAACGTGGTGGTGGTGGATGTCCGCATCTCCGACTCCAGCGGCAAGCCGGTCACGAACCTCACCAAAGATGACTTCCTGCTCTCTGAGGACGGAAAGCCGCAGACGCTGCTGAGCTGCGACCTCCAGCATCTCGAAAGCAAAGCGCTGCCGCCGCCGCAACTCAAGGAGAGATACACCGCTCCGGCGCCCCGCAATCCCGCGCGTGAAATAACGCCTGAGGAGAAGCCATCGAAGTTTCAGGATCGCCGCCTGATCGTCATGTTTTTCGACTTCTCCTCGATGCAGCCCCAGGACCAGATCCGCGCTGTGGACGCCGCGATCAAGTTCCTGAGGAACCAGATGACCGCCAGCGACATGGTTTCCATCATGGTGTTCGGAAGCGACCTCAAAACCGTACAGGACTTCACGGACGATCGCGATCTCCTCATCTCGGCGATCCAGAGATTCCACATCGGCGAGTCCAGCGAGCTGGCTTCGATGGCGGACACCGGCGCCGATTCGGAAGATCAGAGCGGGCTCTTCGTCGCCGACGAGACTGAGTTCAACATCTTCAACACCGACCGCAAACTGGTCGCGCTCGAAGATGCCGCGCGACGCTTGAGCCAGTTTCCCGAAAAGAAAGCGCTGGTGTATCTCTCGGGCGGGGTAGAGAAGACCGGAGTCGACAACCAGTCGCAACTGCGCGCCACGGTTAATACTGCGGTGCGCGCTAACGTGGCCTTTTACCCGATCGATGCGAGAGGCCTTATCGCTTCCGCGCCCGGCGGCGACGCCTCACAAGCCGGAGCGGTTGGATCGAAACTGTACAGCGGCGCGGGGCAGAGGTCGCTGCGCGACAGCTTCCACAACCAGCAGGAGACACTATTCACGCTGGCCGCGGACACCGGCGGCAAAGCGCTGCTCGATTCCAACGACCTGACGCTGGGCATCCGTCAGGTCCAGCAGGATATCGACAGCTATTACATCCTCACTTACTCCAGCACCAATACCGCAGAGGACGGCCGCTACCGTCGCATCCAGTTGAAGCTCGCCCCCAGGGCCGCTATGCAGAAAGCCAAGCTGGATTACCGCAAAGGCTACTTCGCGCCCACCACCTTCGCCAAGATGCGCGAGAGCGACAAAGAATCGCAGCTCCAGCAGGCTCTCGAAAGCGAGAATCCCATCACCGATCTGCCGCTCGCCGTTGAGGTCGATTATTTCCGGCTCGATAAGAGCAAATACTTCGTGCCCGTGTCGGTCGAAATTCCGGGCTCGGCGTTGGCATTCCGGAGCAAAGGCGCCAAGCAGGCCACGGAGCTCGACTTCACCGCGCAGGTACACGATGCGCGCGGCCGCGTCGCCTCAAGCGTCCGCGACACCATTCCCCTGAAGCTGGATGAAGCCACGGCCGGACGCGTCACCCGCAAGCACATTCAATACGACACCGGGTTGACGCTTCCGCCGGGCAAGTACACGTTGCGCTTCGTGGCCCGCGAGAATGGCGAGGGGAAGGTGGGTACGTTCGAAACCGCCTTCACCATTCCCGATCTCGCCTCCGGAAACGCTCTGCGCCTGAGTTCCGTCATCTTCAGCAACCAGCGGGGAGGCGAGAGCGTCGGCGTGAAGAACAGCAAGAAACTGCTCGAGCAGAATCCGCTGGTGGACAGTTCCGGCCGGAAAATGGTGCCCAACGTGATCCGCGTTTTCCGCCCCGGCCAGGACTTGTATGTTTATCTCGAACTCTACGATCCCACCGTTCCCGAGAACCTGCAGGCGAACGTCCGCGTAACCAGCGTTACCGCCGACCTGGCACTTTATCAGGGTGACCACAAGGTGCTCGAGACCCAACCCGTGCGCGTGAACCGGCCGGACTCCAAACGCCAGGGCGTGATCCCGCTCCATTTACAGGCTTCACTCAAAGACCAGAAGCCCGGGAAATACACGTGCCAGGTAAACGTGATCGACGAGTTGGGCCGCAAGTTCGCGTTCCCGAGAATGCCCGTGGTTCTGCTGGCCGCGAAGGAAGAAGCGCCGGCAGGCGGCTCGAACTGAATCACGCGCGCATAGCCGGCTCTGAGACCCGCTGCCGCAGCCGCGCGGGATAGAACCACTGGAGCAGCGGCGCGGTCATAAACGTGGTCACCAACGCCATAATCACCATCATCGAGAACACCGCCGGCGAGATGACCTTGATATCCAGGCCGATGTTGAGTATCACGAGTTCCATCAGGCCGCGGGTGTTCATGAGGATGCCCAGCGCGGTTGCATCCCGCCAGCTCATGCCGCCCAGCCGCGCGGCAAATCCGCTGCCCCCCACTTTTCCGAGAATCGCCACTCCCACAATGAGCGCGCAGTAGAACCACATCTCGCCGCCGCTTACCAAACCGATGCGCGTGCGCAGCCCCGTGAAGGCAAAAAAGACCGGCAGTAGAAGCAAGACCGCCACCGTTTCGAATTTCTCCATCAGGTAATCCACGAATCGCCGGTCTTTGGGCATAATGGCGCCGGCCACAAAGGCGCCGAACAACAGATGGAGTCCCAGCGCTTCCGTGCAAAGTGCCGCGCCCAAGGCGAAAACGATGATCAAGGCCAGCAGGTGATCCGGCAAGGATCCATGCTTGTCGTAGTAACGCTCGAGTCTTGCGAAGAGACGCCGGAATACCCAGATCATGATCGCGAGAAACACCGCCAGGCCGGCGAGCGTCATCCAGATGGGCTTTGCCGATTGCGAGGCGCGAATGAGCACCATGATGTAAGCCAGAATCGACCACCCTGTGACATCGTCGACCGCCGCGCAGGTGATGGCGACCGTTCCCATGCCGGTAGTGAGCAATTGCTGGTCGGTCAGGATGCGCGCCAGCACGGGAAATGCGGTGATGGCGATGGCCGCTCCCATGAAGAGGGCGAAGCTCATGAAGCTGACGCCGTTCTCCGCGAGGTGTGGATACAGATAGAGCGAAAGCATGGATGCCAGCACGAACGGAACCACGATACTCACGTGGCTGATCAGCATGGCGGCTTTTCCATAGCGGCGCAGCTCCGCGGCGTTCAGTTCCAATCCGACCAGAAACATGTAAATCACCAGCCCCAGTTGGCTGATGGAACTCAACAAGCTCAGGCTCGAAGCCGGGAACAACGCCGCCGAAACTCCCGGCGACAACCAGCCGAGCAACGACGGCCCGAGCATGATGCCCGCCAGCATCTCTCCGATCACTTGAGGCTGTGACAGCTTCCCAAACAGGTATCCGACGGCTCTCGATGCCAGAATGATCACGGCGATTTGCGCCACCAGGACGAAGAGGTCCGGCGATGTTCGGGGATGTGTCAATGAGAGGTTTCCAGACGGATGGACCTGCACCGGGGCCGAGAGACGCGCTCCTAATCGCAAGACAGCGACCAGAGTAAGCACGGGCACGCCCACCAGAAGTACGTACGCCGCGGCCAGCTTCTTCACAATTACTGCAGGATAGTCGATCCACGGGCCGCTCTGCCGGATTACACTGGCACAGTGCATCAAGACCGGGGTTCGCGCATTGCCGTCGTGGGCGCCGGCGCCGTCGGCTGCTATTTCGGCGGCATGTTGGCGCGCGCCGGCGCGGATGTAACTCTCATTGGCCGCCCACATCACGTCGAAGCCATCGCCCGCGACAGCCTGTTCCTCGACACTTTGCACTTTCAGCAGCAGGTTCGCGTGTCCGCCTCCACTGACTTGAGCGTCGCCCGTCGAGCCGGCATCGTGCTCTTTTGCGTGAAGACGTTTGATACCGAAGATGCCGCAAAAGCCCTTCAGCCGCATCTGGCGCCTGGCGCGGTCGTCGTGAGTCTTCAAAACGGCGTGGACAATGTGGAGCGAATGCGCTCGTCGGCTGGCATCGGCGCGGTTCCGGCCGTGGTTTACGTGGCGGTCGCGATGACCGCACCCGGCCGCGTCAAACATTCCGGCCGCGGCGACCTGATCATCGGTGATCTTCTGGGAACCGGGTGCGATCTCGCGCCGGTCGCCGCCATGTTCACCAGCGCGGATGTGCCGTGCCGCCTCTCGGACAACATCGCCGGCGACCTGTGGACCAAGATGATCATCAACTGCGCCTACAACGCGATTTCGGCATTGGGGCGCGCAAAATATGCGCGGCTGGTGGCGAATCCATGGACGCGCGAGCTGATGAAGCAGGTGACGGAAGAGGCCGTGACCATCGCCCGCGCGTCCGGCGTCCGATTGCCGGAACCCGACATGGTGGACACTGTGTGGAAGCTAGCCGATACGATGAGCGGCGCAACCTCTTCCACGGCTCAAGACATCGCGCGCGGCAACCGCACGGAGATCGACGCGCTCAACGGTTACCTGGTCCGGCAAGGCGCGCAACTCGGCATGCCGGTGCCGGTGAACCAGACCCTCCACGCGCTGGTGAAGCTGCTCGAGGAATCAGCTGTTCCTACAGCCCCTGCAAAAAATAATTGAACCGCTTCTCCCGCCCGATCGTGGTGATGTCGCCGTGGCCGGGGATCACGACAGCGTCATCGGGCAGCGGCATCAGTTTGTCGTGGATCGAGCGCAGGATCTTGCGTCCGTCGCCGCCGGGCAGATCCGTGCGGCCGATGCTGTCGCGAAATAGCGTGTCGCCCGCCACCAGCTTGTTCTCCGCCGGAATCCATAGGCAGATGCTGCCTTGCGTGTGGCCCGGCGTATCGAGCACCGCGAACTCCGCCGTGCCCAGCACCAGCTTGTCGCCTTCCCGCGCGGGAGTGTCGACGGTCACCTTCTCCGGCGTCTCCATGCCCAGCCATTGCGCCTGCGCATCCAGCGTTTCCCGCAGCAGCGTATCGTTCGGATTCATGTAGACCGGCGCGCCCGTCGCCGCACGCAGCTTGTGAGCGCCGCCAATGTGATCGATATGCGCGTGCGTGATCACGATGGCCTTCACCTTCAGCCCATGCCGCCCGATGATCTCCAGAATCTCGGGAATGTTGTCGCCGGGATCGATCACGATGCCGTCGCGCGTCTGCTCGTCGCCGAAGATCGAACAGTTGCACTGCAACACGCCGACCGGCAGCATCTCGTGGATCATATCCGAATTGTATACTCGTCGGTATGACAGACGCGCTCAACGTGCTCATGCGGTGGCTGCACATCACATCGGTAGTGACGCTCATCGGCGGTGTGCTGTACGCGAGGTTCGCGCTCGCGCCCGTATTGCAGTCGCTCGCCGCCCAGCAACAGGAAACGCTCGGCGACGCCCTCGCTGCGCGTTACCGTTCCCTGCTGTTCCTTGTCATCGTGCTGCTCACCGCCACAGGCTTGTACAACATGATCGTTAACATCAACCGCGGCACGCTCTACCAATCCCTTCTGGGCATCAAGCTGCTATTGGTGCTGCACGTGTTCGCCGTGGGCATTCTGATCGTCAGGCCGAAAAATCCCAAGCGCACGCGCCAGATGACCGGCCTGGTGATCTCGGGCCTCGTCATCATCGCGATTTCCGCCGTGCTGCGCCAGCTTCACCTAAACTGAGATTATGGATGCGGGTTACCAGGCTTTGCGCTCCGCCGCAGCCTGGCTCGATCTCTCCTCTCGCGGCAAAATCATCGCCACCGGCGAGGATCGCGCGCGCCTGTTGCATGCCATGACCACCAATCAGGTGGAGAAGCTTCAGCCCGGCGAAGGCTGCTACGCCTTCTTCCTCAACCCCCAGGGCCGCATACTGGGCGACGTCAACCTGTATTGCCGCGCGAATGATTTTCTGCTCGACGTCGAGCCGGAAACGCGGGAAGCGCTCTACCAGCACCTCGACAAGTACATCATCGCCGACGATGTCACGCTCGAGGATGCCACCGCGCATCTCGCCACCATTGATCTTGACGGGCCAGAAGCTCTCGCGGTGGCAGCACGGCTCGGCGTTCCGCTTCCTGAAAAACCGTGGAACCACGCCGAATGGAGCGGCGTCACCGTGGCTCATGTCAGCTTCACCGGCGCGCCTGGCTTGCGGTTCTTCGCCGCCGCTTCTGAGAAGCCACGCCTCACCCAACTACTCGAAAGCGCCGGCGCCGTTGAGGCCGGGCTGGACGCCGCGCGCGTCGTCCGCCTGGAACACTTCAAGCCCCGCTACGGTGAGGACATCTTTCCCACCACGCTTTCGCAGGAAACGCAGCAACACCACGCGGTCAACTTCAACAAGGGCTGCTACATCGGCCAGGAAATCGTCGAGCGCGTGCGCTCGCGCGGCCTCGTGCATCGCTTGCTTGCCGGAGTGGAGATCGAGTCAACCGAAGTTCCCGAGCCTGAGACAAGGCTCTTTCACGGTGAAGAGGACGTCGGCAAAATGACTTCGGCCGCATTCTCGCCTGCGTTAGGGAAAGTTGTAGGAATGGCCTATGTCCGGCGCGAACTGGCCGAACCCGGCACAGCCCTCACCGTCAACGGCCACCCGGCCGTGATCCGCGCGCTACATCGCGCGTAAATGCTCGAGCACCCAGGCAGGTATGTTCAAGTTTCCTTCGAACCCGTGGCCAAGCTGGATGCGCGCTTTGTTGGCCCCGTGAAAATCGGAACCCCCGGTCACGGCGAGATCCAGCCGCCGCGCTAAATCCAGGAAACATTCGACGTCCGCGGGCCGGTGGTCGCTGTGAAACGCTTCGATGGCGCGCATTCCCATGTCGCGCATCTCGACGACCCAGGTTTCAAGGTGCCTGTGACCGTCCATTGAGCTGCGGCGGCCGACACGCACCGGATGCGCCAGCGACGCGATGCCGCCCCCCTTTACCACGCGCTCGATGCCTTCGTGCATCGGCACTTCCCGCCGCTCGACGTACCCCTTCGCCGATTCATCGAGATACTCGTCGAACGCCTGCTCGACATTCGTTACGTAGCCTTTTTCCACCAGCACGCGCGCGAAGTGCGGACGCCCGGTCATGGTGCGTCCCTTGGCTTCCACTTCCTCGAGCGAAATATCTACGCCGAGCGACCGCAGGCGCTCAATCAGCCGCACATTCCGGTCGCGCCGCGAGTTTTGCAGCGCCAGCAGCCACTCGCGAAAATCGGTGGTGGGCGGTTCGTTGACGAAATATCCCAGCAGATGGACCGAACGGCCGTGAAATCGCGTTGAGATCTCGATCCCGCATACCAGGTCCAGCCTCGCGGCACGCGCCAGCGGCTCCGCGCGATCGTACCCGGCGAGCGTATCGTGATCCGTAATCCCCAGCGCTTCGAGACCGATCTTCACCGCCTCGTCGACAAGCTGCGGAGGCGGGGTAGTCCCGTCCGATTCGTTGGTGTGCGTATGCAGGTCGATCAGAAGGAAATCAGCCCCAAGCTTCCTAGTTTAGCCTACACGCACCCTCTCCTCGGGCGTTTCGCCCGGCCGAATGCTCCGGCGTACGCGTTCGAGCTAGATCAAAAGAACCTAATTTATATTGAATTCTTATGCTAAACTAATTTCAGCACCAGTGGCGCGGACCCCGAACAACATTGCCACGAAAATGATCCACATCTCGACTACGCCGAGGGTGTATGAATACCTGGAAGACCTCGTGCTTACCGGTCTGTATGGGAAGAGTCCGGCGGAAGCCGCGGACCGCCTCATCGCGCGTGAAGTCGAAGTCCTGATACGCGAGGGCTCGCTGCGTCGTCGCGGAGCTGGAGTTAAGGGGAAGTAATGCTGCAACAAACGTTTATCCACATCCCAGGCATCGGACGGCGGACTGAACGTGAATTGTGGGAAGCCGGTATCGAATCCTGGGACGACTTTGCAGATTTCTTCACGCGCCCTGCTGCGATCGCACCTAAGCTTCGTCGGCGACTGGAGACACACATCCCTCAGTCCATCGACGCCGTTCGCAGGAAGGACGCAGCTTACTTCTCCCGCCTCTCACATCTGGGCGAAGCGTGGAGGCTCTTCCCCGAGTTTGCGGATCGGTGTGTCTTTCTCGATATTGAGACCACCGGGCTCTCTCCCGTTTTTGATTCGGTAACCATGGTCGGTCTTTATGACGGACACCGTTATGATGTGTTCATCGAGGGCGAAAACCTCCACGATCTGCCTGCTCGTTTGAAGAACTACTCATTGGTCGTCACGTTTAATGGCGCCGGGTTTGACCTCCGGTTCTTAAAACTCGCGTTCCGGAACTTGCAGTTGCCTCCCATC
>Ga0335070_10010998_pt1 | contig 10583 bp, 6 predicted proteins | sample Lox_Sample_13_FD_206722 | JGI IMG/M metagenome (GOLD analysis project Ga0335070, IMG submission 206722) | Soil microbial communities from Loxahatchee National Wildlife Refuge, Florida, United States - Lox_Sample_1.3 | ecosystem: Environmental > Terrestrial > Soil > Wetlands | place: USA: Florida...
CAGAGAAAGGGGTTTCGAACAGTACGACAGAATTCTCCTTGACGTTGTTGTCAATCCACCTAGCGCAATTAACCAAATCAGGAATATCCTCAAAAGGAAAAGCTGTCTTCTGCATGGTTTCAGGCAAATACCACTTGGATGGAAAATAGCCGTACAAGACAAAAGGATCTGACAAGGGACGACTAATGTACATGAAGGACAGAGAGAGAAAAGCGAAAATCACCATTGATACGAAAACTGCTTTTAGAGCCTTTCGTGCAGAGTCTCGCAATTTCAGTTTTGAAACTTCACTAGCTATAACTGATATTCCTTTGTAAGCATAAACGCAAAAAGGAAAAACCAAAAGCCACATCCACCGATCCCAATGAAAAAGGGAGATTCCAGTTATCAAAGGGCTGAAAGTACATATCAAGGTTATCAAAAGATAATATCGTGAGATGGGCGCCAATCCTTCATGTTTATATCCAACAATTATTAGTGGCAGCAATGGCGCATAGGCTACAATAAACGTTAACAATATACGACTAAGAAGCTCCGGAAAACTCATAAAATCAATGTAATCGACGAAAAATTGCGTTCCAGCTTGCTCCATCATCAGTTCTTTGTATGATATCTGAAAAGGATTTGCGTTGTTGTAAATGTATTTGGGCAAAATGATTGTCAAACTAATGATTACAAACGCTGGCGCCAAACTCATGACCAATTTTCTAATGGAAACCGCGGGCCTTTTCCTCAGTAAACGTTCCAATATCAAGAAAAGCGAAATGACAAACAGTATGAACGTCGTAAGTTGATGAGTCAGAGAAGTTAAAATTGAGAAGGCGCCGAACTTTGCGTAGGTGCTGTTTTCACTGCCCTTTGACCTAAAGATTTTGTTCAATTCGCTTAAAGCGAAAAACATGAAGGACAAGCCAAGAACATTATGAAAAAGATCCCATGACAGACGTAACGCAGGTATTTGCACCATCAGAATTAAGGAAATTAGAAAGCATCTTTTGTTTGACCATTTAAAGGAAATCAGGAAATTATAAAAAGAAACTATCAGGAACCCGTATAGTTCTGGCCCAACAATCTTTAGTGCGAGATAAGGGTTGTCTCCAGCTATTACGTAATTGAATTTGAGAAATAGCCAACTGGTCAAGTGTCCCCAATAAAACATATTCAATAAATCAAATCTGAACTTGGCGACATATGGAGCATAGAAAGTTATCGTGTCATTTCCAATTGGATACTTGCCCACCATAAACTCAGGAATTAAACGAAGGACGTAGGCAAGCAGAAAAAGGACTGTCGCGTGAACAAATCTGACGTGCTGGATGGTAAGCTTCAGTCTGCCTTGCAATTTTCTGATTGAGCTAAGATTTGGAACGCGTAAATGAGTCTTCTTTCTTTCTTCGAGAAAAGATTTTGTGGATCGTGGCTGTTCCAATTGGTTTATCATCGTTTTAGCGTTCTTGAAGTTAGGTTATAAAAGAACTATTTCGATTTGCGGATAGTGTATTCGAAGCCGAGAAATCATAGGATCGGAATGCTGAAACCATGATGAGAAAACCTCAAAAGGTTTGGCTTGTTCACTTCAGTGACTGTTTATATACAGAAATGGTTTCTTCCGCTATCCTTTCCCAATCAAAGGCACTCGCGGATCTTCTTGATTCTTGACTCATCGTAGAAGATGGAGAGACATTATCTAAAACCTCAAGGATTCTGTCAGAAAGTCCGTTTATATCTCCAATGCTGACTAGAAAACCGTTTTTTCCATTCTTGATTAGTTCCTGGGCTATTCCTGTTCTCGTTGAGATGACAGGTTTTCCTGCCGCCATCGCTTCAAGTAGAAAAATGCTGAAACCCTCGTAAAGTGAAGATACTACTGCAACGTCAGCCGCAGCTAATGCCTCAAGCTTCTCTCTCGTGTTAATTGGACCGTAAAACACCACACTGTCTTTTAGATTCAGCTTTGCAACGAGTCTTCTCAGATATTGACCATAGTTAAATTCAGGTCCTGCAATAACAAGTTTCACGGGCTCTGACTTTGCATGAGTTCTTGCCAATGCCAAAATCAGATGATGAAAACCTTTTGTTTCTTCAAGTCTTCCAATTGAAAGCATCATTTTTTCGTTCTTTTCTATGCCAACGCGTTCTCTGAAACTTGTTCCATCAGGCATTTCTTCAAATTGTCTAAGGTTTACTCCGTTTGGAATCACGGTAATCTTCTTTTCAGGTACGCCTATTCCTTGAAATTCGTGCGCGACTGATTTAGAAACTGCGATGATTTTTCGAGCAGCTTTTAGAGTTTGTTTACCGATTAAGTGAAAATACATCTTGTGAGACAGCCCGTTGAAACTTCTTGGAAACCCATGCAACGTCAATATTAGCGATTTCTTCTTCGTCTTATTGACTATTGATGCAATATCGGAGGTGAAAAACTGGTAGCCGTGTGCATGCATAACGTCAGGCTTTTCTTTGAGCAATAATGCAGCAAGCGAAGGCGAGATTGGATAGGCTGTCTTTGGAACATAGAAAGCGGGGACTCGATAGACTTTTACGTTTTCAAACCGTGTTTCAACAGTCACTTTTTGTTGAAAAAAGGAGTCCAGCACGTTGCAGGCAAAAACCGTGATGTCTACTCCCTTTCTGGCAAGCTCTTTCGTGAGATTGTAAACGTGATAGCCTCCTCCACCTATCAGAGGAGGCGGAAACTCGGGAGTGATTTGGAGCACCCTCATGTTTTCCGTCCAGTTTTGCTTTTTTTATAATCCTTATAAGAACAGGATTTGATAAAGAGCCTTCATGGCTGAAACCTCTGTCGTCATCACAGTCAGGGATGAAGAGAAGGAGATTATTCAGCTATTACGTTCTATTCAGAATCAGTCTCAGAACCCTACAGAGGTCATTTTCGTGGATGGCGGCTCCATGGATAAAACAGTAGAGATGATCAAGTCTTTTGCTAATTCAGACTTTTCCTTGAAGGTTGTTGTAGCTAATGGGGCAAATCGCTCCAAGGGCAGAAATATCGGCATATCAGCGGCGAATTCAGATGTAATTGCTTGCACGGACGCTGGAGTTGTTCTCGATAGGTTCTGGCTTGAAAACCTCACAAAATCTTTAGCAGATCAAAAGGCGGATTTTGTCGGCGGAGTTTACGTCCAGAACGGTGAAAGCTTGCTACAGAAGTGCATTGGAATACTCCAATATCCCAATTTGGACAAATTAGATGCATCCTTTCTTCCTTCGAGTCGTTCCGTTGCATTTCGCAAGAGCGTTTGGCAAACTGTTGGAGGTTACCCAGAATACTTAGAGAAGGCAGAAGACACATTTTTTGACTTAGCCATCAAAGAAAAGAACTTCAAGATTGCGTTGGCAAAAGACGCCGTCGTCTTTTTCCCAGCACGTAACTCTATTGGAGCACTCTTCAACCAGTACTCCTCTTATGCAGAATGGGACGTAAGAGCACATCTAGTTTCTAAACTGAAACCCTACAGGTTCATGTTTTTCGCCTACGTTGTCCTAGCAGTATTGCTCCTTTCGGTATTCATCTTTGGTCTCTGGGGCTTTCTATTTTCTTTATCAAGTGTTCTAGCGTACCTAGCTCTTAGCGGTTTGAAAGTTTACAGAAAAACTCGCAAAGCCCTATCCTTTTTCGAAGCTGCTGCAGTAAAACTCACTATTTTTGCTGCTGAGACTTTTGGTCTTGCCAAAGGGTTAGCGCACCGGGCTCTTCAGAAGCAAATAACCGTTGCTCATTTAGTAGATTAAAAAAGGGAGAAAAAAATTGGGTTTGGGATGTTTATGGGTCGTGTATTCCGCCTTTTATGGATTCTACTTGCGTTTCGCTTATCGTTCCTAAGCATTCAGCCACTGTGAACGTCGGATGCTCTGGATCCGTATAGCTAATCTTGAGTATTATCGATGTTACGCAGCATGGAAACTCTTGCAGTTCGTAGATTATTTCTTCATGGAAGAACTTCGATGTGTAGAATGTGTCTCTTGGGCCGATTCCCCATATTGCTAAACCGACGGTTCCGTTGAGGTCTTTGTAGGTGGTTATTACTCCGTACCCTGTGTCTACAGTTGCCGCAAAGCCCTTCTTCGTACCATTCCAACAGGTCAAAGCGACAACACTATCTTGCCACGTTGCGTATGGAGTATATGTTTCACCATAGAGTGCGGTGTTGAGTCCCCAGAAGGCATCAGTGAAATCGTTCAAGTACAGCGTGAGCACGTTTGCTAACGGTCCGCCTACCGTTATCATGTTTGAACTTGCAATCGGCCAGGTCGTGCACCAATCGTCTCCAAGGGCTGTTCTGTAGCCTGGCGTTGTGCCGTAAACTTTGTAATCAGCTCTTGCGCCAGGTGCTGTTCCAAAGCAATTCATCACGTATGGTATGCAAGACAGCCCCCAATCGAGATACATCATATCCATTCCTGCGTTGCCAATCTCGATGTCTTTGTTCTTGAAGGCTGCAGTCACTAATGCTGCCCCTAGAGAGTCTGACGTGTGTGCATCTCTGCCTAGCGTTGTCCATTCATAGGCACCTTTGTCGTTCTTTTCGATTGTTGAGTAGGTGACTTCAACATCGTGGTCATAGAGGTCCCAATTGACGTAGCGGTGGAGGGTTGCGCTCCATTCGTAGAACTTTAGTGTGCCGTTGACGAAGTTCATGGCGTAGTATGGTCTGTGTACGCCTGTTGCTGGTGGAGTTGGATCGTAGCTTTGATAGTTGTATCTGTTTATTAGCGCGCCATCGACCGTGACTCTTTCAGCAAAGGTACAGTAGGCATCCCACGCACATGGTATCACTTTGTCTTCTTCCATGTTGTAGACGCGTTCATAGCGTATGCCTGAAGGACGCTGCAAGTAAGCCACACTCAAGTCATCGACCAACGCAATACAGTTTGCCTGAATCTTGACGCCTACACTGCCTACATAGTAGTTTTTCAGTATAGACGAAGACCAGTACTCAAACGAGTGGAACGTGTTGTTGGGTAGACCTGCAGTGTTGCCTGTCAAATAGAATGCCGCGTCTGGCGTGTATGGACCGATGAAGTCCTGTATGGTGTTCAGAGTGTAGTGATGCCAACCAGCTGATATTAGATTGTTGTCTGAGCGTGGTGCGATATTTGCCCATTTTCCGCTACCATTCGGATATTCGTAGAGTTTGACCTCTACTATTGGGCCGAGGGAACCGCTAACCATCTTGTACCAGAAACCGAAGTCAACCAAATCTTCGAGTTGCAGTGTAAGCGGTGCACTCGCTGTGGGTGTGTCGTACATGGGGGTAACCTTCAACATCTCCCCATAGCTGCCTCCCACCATTCTTAAGCACCAGTTCTTACTGTACGCTGTGTTGGCGCTGCCATTCTCGAATGCATTTACCCATTTTGACTCTGCAGGATAGCCGTCTGATGCACGATTTTCTTCTCTGAGGAAGTATCGTGTCCACGTGGGCTCAGTTTCTCCTAGTGCGTACGTGTATTCACTGCTTAGTAGACAATAGTAAAGGTCGTCTTCGAGTCCAGCTTCAAGCTGAACTTGGTTTGTTTCCTCTCCGATCGTTTCCTTGTATATGCGTCGATATTCCTGCTTCTCAACTGCGTCAAGCAGACCCCACGGCTGGAAGACTTGGTCAAGTTGGAATTGAGCTTCTCTGTCAATCACATTGGAAACTCCAGTCCAGTATGGTGCCTCTGCGTTTAGGTCATCTGCGTCATGCCAGTCGCTCACCCCCTTCACTTCAACAGCCCTATACATTGGTATTGAAGTGTGGTCCATCAGGAAGTCCCATTCTGCGATCAGAACAGGTGATTGGAACGGTTCGCCGCTTACGGTCATGTCTGGTTCTCTGCATTGGCTTAATGGCGTCAAGAATCTCAACATGCCTTCTACCGTGTAGTCAGAAGCTGGAGGCCATATTCCTGCCCAAGCAACGTATTTCCTGTCAGAAGAGATTATTTGTGCAATGTCGTACTTGCCATCCCATGGCACAATCTGTTCTGAGTAGGATTTAACTCCAAATCCTTGCAGGATGCGTTCCTCTTCCGTTTTGAAAACGTATTTGTAATAGAACGCTATGTCAGAGCCCGATGATGGTGCCACTGAAAAGGTCACTGTGCCAGCGTTCCAGTTGACAGTGTATGGTGCCGGTTGGAGTGATGGATTTACAAACACTCCATCATCGTAGACTTTCAAATAGCCTTCTGCTAACTCTCCAGACGGTGGATTAAGCGTGAAAACCTTCTGTCCAGAGGTTGACGTTTGATGTTCTTCATAGTCCCTAAGCAAGTCCTTTGCCATGTGCCAGTCAGGTCCATAGCAAGTCGTGCCACCTTGTTCATAGTAGTGGGCAAAGCTGCTATAGCCAGGCGATGGACCCAAATCGTATTGTTCGCGGTTGCTGAGTTGCACGTTTATTTTGCCGTAAAGTTTCGTCTTTTGTATCTTCAGTTTCACGTCTTTTAGCAGAATTACTTGCTTGTTGTCCTTGTTGAAAATCATAGTTATCGTCAGATCAACAACTGGCCACGTTGTTGCGCCTTCTTTGTCAGAAATGTGAGTTGTTGACTGGACTATGAAGCGCCTTGGACCGTCATAGAGAATCTTCAAAGCGTCGGTTGTACATGTGCCATTTGTCTTTCGTCCGCAGTGAGGAGAACCATCTGGTGTGGCTGCATATTGCCAGTCGCCACCCCAGTTAGAACCGTCACTGAACATGGCGAAAGCAAAGAGCTTTCTATCTTTGTTAGTAGCTGTTGGGCATATGTATTCGATGTGAATATACCAACCGTTAACCCATGAACTCGGTTCAACTATGTCAGCGGGACAGAATGGATCTCGTCCATCATAGGTCAAGCCAACCCATTCCGCCTGGTTGCTTTGGTTTCCGCTGCTGGGTATGCCGATTAGTTCGCCGAACTTTGAGAACCCCACATTTAAGCTCTTCTTTGCAAATGGGTAAAGCGCATAGTAGTCGCTATCAAGGACTCCATTTTCAGTTATGTACCAAGCTGCTGGATCGGTTGCGTGTATCGTTAGTATTGGGTTGAACATTGTTACTATTATTGCTGCAGAAAGTATTGTTGCAATGAGTAGTTTTTTCTTTTCCATTTTTTATTCCTCTTTTTATGTCGTTTATGAAGTTGGCTTGAACGAGTTTATTAAAATTCTTTGGGCTTTCGATTCAGATTTAGAACAAACGCCGAAAAAATGTTCAAACAAAAAAAGTATGGTTGAGTAAATGTATTAATCTATTCAGTATTATGGGAAGTATTTTCTCAGGAAATTGTGGCCTTCTGCTGTCGCAGTTTTGTTTTTCATTGGGTAGAATTCGAATAGGTTGAAGTTTGTTCCGCAGCATTTGCATTGAATATATATGTGGTTATGTGCAGATCCTAGCCAATATCCTTCTTTGGAGTTACATTTTGGGCAGGCTTTGAAGTTGCTGCATGCAGTTTCGATGTCTTGGAAATTCAATGGTTCTCCTTTCTCTGAAGGTATCTGTTTTTTCCAAAAATATATCATTTTTGGTTTAACTTGGGGTTATTGTGTGGCAAACATTATATTGGGTTGGGCGATTTTGTCTCGGTTGATTAGCATGAAGGTTCAGACGTTTGCTGTTGGCAAAGTTTCCACGAATTGCTATGTTGTATCATGCGAAGAAAACGGAGAAGCAGTAATTGTTGATCCGGCTTTTGATAGATTTTCTGAGGCTGAAGAGGTTTTTGGAGTTATTGATGAGGCTCGTTTAAAGTTGAAGTTTATCGTGAACACGCATGGACATCCTGACCACACTTGTGGAAATGGATTTGTTAAAGACAGATTCAGTGTGCCTATTTTAGTGCATGAGAAGGATGCGCATTATCTTGGGGAAACTGGTTTAGGCATTGCTCAGCTTTTTGGTTTTGGTGGTTCTCCAGCTGCTGATGTCCTTCTTCAGGATGGAGATTTGGTGAGGTTTGGGAAAGCGACACTTAGGGTTGCCCATACTCCTGGGCACTCGCTCGGAGGCATATCGCTTATTGGAGAGAGAGAGGTTTTTACGGGTGATACATTGTTTGCTGGTTCGATTGGGCGAATGGATTTTCCTGACAGTTCAGAAGAGGACATGAAGAATTCGTTGGTTAAGCTCGCACGGTTGCCTGATAGTTTTGTTGTTTATCCTGGTCATGGACCAGCAACAATGATTGGAAGGGAGAAACACTCGAATCGTTTTCTGAAGCAGCTGACCTAATGTGCGAGGAGTTTTAACCTTCCATGGACAGCGTCACCGCAGATACTGAAGGCTTGCTCTCGAGAGGCTCTACCCCCCGTTATATATAGATTCGGTGAATGTTGGCTAGTATGATAATGTCTAAATCGTCAACTATATTCTCCTATTTCAGTGAGTCATTATTGAAGTGTTTAACGAAATTTATATAAACATTCTTTGTCAAACAGAATGACTAATTCCCAATTGAACAACATTTGGGGTTTCCTCATATGAGCAACCAGACAAACGTGAAAAAATATGCTGCAGAACTAGTTGGCACATTCGTGTTAGTCTTAATGGGCTGCGGAAGCGCAGTCCTCGCCGGAGCCTACATCGGATACGTCGGAATATCCTTCGCTTTCGGACTCTCACTTCTCGCCATGGTATACGCAATCGGAAGCATCTCTGGGTGCCACATAAACCCAGCAGTATCAATCTCCATGCTAGCTTCAGGCAAAATGAACGCAAAAGACGCGATAATCTACATAATCATGCAATGCATAGGCGCAATAATCGGAGCCGCAGTCCTCTACTGGATAGCGCTTGGAAAACCAGGATACATCCTGTCTATTGACGGCTTAGGTCAAAACGGATACGATTCAGCGTCTCCAACAGGATTTACGATAACGTCAGCGCTCATTGCTGAAGTTGTCTTAACCACGATTTTCGTGCTCGTAATTCATGGCTCAACCAGCGAAAAAGCTCCAAAAGGCTTTGCAGGCATACCCATAGGGCTAAGCCTAGTTTTAGTGCACCTTGTCGGCATTCCCATAACTGGCACATCAGTGAACCCAGCCAGAAGTTTAGGCCCAGCACTCATAGTTGGAGGCACGGCGCTAAACCAACTCTGGCTGTTCTGGGTCGCTCCAATCATTGGCGCACTAATTGCCGCTGGCATCTGGCGACTGCTTGAATAGGAAACTCGTCGATTCAGCCAATAAGAGAACAGCACGTTTACAAGGCATCCCTGAACAGGTCTTCCTGCTCTGAAATGTGAAGCGCATTGCTATCGCACTCCTCACACAACTCGACCTGATTGTCTAATCCTTTGAATATCACCACCGGCAGAGCTTCTTTCCCCTGACCCATAAGCAGCTCTGCGGCAGCCGCAAGCTCATCAACAATTGCAACGTTCTTCACCTTCAAAACATAGCCAAAAAGGTCCTTCTTTCCACGATAGTCTTTGAAAGGCTTAATGCCCGCAAAGCCTATCGAGAAGTTTACTTGTCCACGCCTAAAAGGACGACTGAAAGTATCGCAGATAATCAACGCAACGTTTTTTCCAGTCAGCTTCTTGATTCTTGCTCTGCATTCTTCTGCAGAAGCGTCAGGATTTTCAGGCAGAAGCGCAAAGTTCCTTCTTCCCTCTATGTTTGACTTGTCTATGCCAGCGTTTATACAGACTAACCCTCGCCTGTCCTCGACCAGCAAAATGTCATGAGAAGACTTAATCACCCTTTTCGATTCCCGCAAGACAAGCTCGACAAACTTTCCACTTTTCCGCGTCTTGCGCGCAAGCTCCCGAGTCTTATCTGAAGATACGACAACATCTTCTAGTCCTATCACTCGCTTTTCAGCCTTCGAAAAAACTTTCTGTGCAACAACCACAACATCTCCATCCTCCAAGGCCACGCCATTTTTGTCAGCAGCTTCGACAATCAGTTTTCCCATATCGTCTCCAGCTTTGACCAGCGGAAAGCCTTCCAGCGCCACTGCCTTAAAACTCTTCAACTCACTGTCCTCCAATCGCAAAGTAGATTTTGTTTAGAATGTCTAGCTTCTTGCTTATTTCCATTTTCTAAGAACATAATTGTTCAGATTTTGAAGTCTTATTGTGGATTCATAATGTTTAAACATTGTCGGCATGAGCATATTGTAAATTCGACTAAATAGCACGAGGTCTGCGAATGAAGAGACAAATAAAATTATTCGTCATCTTACTAACTCTTATATTCAACATTTTCGGTTTCGCAAGAGTAACCTTAAACCCAGTTGCGAAAGCAACATACGTGGAAGGAACAATCAGCCAGAATACTATTTGGACTCTGGCAGAAACACCTTTTGTCATATCCAAGGATGTTATCGTTGCGTCAAGCGCAACGCTTACCATAGAGCCTGGAGTTGAGGTGAAGTTCGGTGAAAACGCCTCATTAACGGTACTGGGAAGGTTGACTGCGGTTGGCGAAGAAAGCGAGAGAATAAGGTTTACGTCAAATAAGGAATTGCCGAAAGCCGGAGACTGGTACAATATAGTTTTCAATTCGGCAGCGACATCCATCCTGAGATACTGCACTATAGAGTATGGAACAAATGGAACAATTATAGAAAATGGCACAGTGA
>Ga0335070_10010999_pt1 | contig 10582 bp, 7 predicted proteins | sample Lox_Sample_13_FD_206722 | JGI IMG/M metagenome (GOLD analysis project Ga0335070, IMG submission 206722) | Soil microbial communities from Loxahatchee National Wildlife Refuge, Florida, United States - Lox_Sample_1.3 | ecosystem: Environmental > Terrestrial > Soil > Wetlands | place: USA: Florida...
TTTCCCCCGCGCGCCCATGACTGACAACCAGAACCCGATAGCTAACATAATCCTAACAGCCATGAACTTCCGGCAGATTCAGGCAATTTCAGCTTCGCCCGGCCAACGGACAAACCGCCCGAAAGCGGTCGATGAAACCCTCTTCGACCTCCTCCCCCCATTCCGGCCACGAGCGCGCCAGCCTTGGCGGGCACCTTCGTGGCGAGGCCCCCCTTGCTCTGCTTTGCTCCGCGAACTCTCGCCTCGGCCCACCCCACTCGCCGCGCTCACCCCACGCCAGTGTCTCCCTCAGGCACGGCTATTAGCTATCAGCCAACAGCTAATAAGCCGCCCCCTCCTCACAGCGCCGTTTCCAGCCCTTGTGAAACGTTTTTGCAGCCCCTCTTCAGAATTCCCGTCCCCGAAGGGTCAGCCTGCCTCAGCTTTCACTCTGGCCTGGAACTTGCTAACATGCCAACGTGATTTGCGGCGTATTGGCGGGGCCAGGACAACCCGTCCCACAAGTCTGGCATCTGGTTGGAGAGGAGTGGAACCGTGGCTGACACAGCCAAAGCACCCAAGCGCTGGATTACCATTCAGGAGCACATCAGCACACAGCAACGCAGTCATCCCACCGCCACCGGCGGCTTCAGTTGGCTTCTCTCCGGCATCACCCTGGCCGGCAAGATCATCTCCGCGAACGTCCGGCGAGCGGGCATTCTCGACGTGCTCGGAGATGCCGGCGGCTCCAACGTCTTCGGTGAACAGCAGCAGAAGCTCGACATTCTGGCCAACAAGACCATCGAGCTCTGCCTCGGCTATCGCGGCAACGTCGGCGTCATCGCCTCCGAGGAATTGGACGAGCCCAAGGTCTTCGCCCGCCACGGCACCTCCGGCCGCTACGTCGTCGTCTTCGATCCGCTCGATGGCTCCAGCAACATCGACGTGAACGTCTCCGTCGGCACCATCTTCGCCATCTACGACCGCGACCCCACCGGCTTCAACGACAACTCGCCCGTCACCGACTGCCTCCAGCCGGGTCACAAGCAGATTGCCGCCGGCTACATCGTGTACGGCTCCAGCACTGTCCTGGCCTATACCACCGGCGACGGCGTCCACTTGTTCACGCTCGACCCGTCGGTCGGCGCGTTCATCCTGGCCTCCGAAAACCTCAAGATGCCCGAGAAAGGCAAGATGTTCAGCGTGAATGAAGGCAACTACAACTCCTTCCCCAAGGGCTACCAGGAATACCTCAAGTGGTGCAAGTCCGAGGAGGCCGGCCCCTTCACCTCGCGTTACATCGGCTCCCTCGTGGCGGACTTCCACCGCACCCTGCTCCGCGGTGGCATCTTCCTTTATCCACCGACGGCCAAATCGCCCGCCGGGAAGCTCCGTCTCCTCTACGAGGCCAACCCTATCGCCTTCCTCGCCGAGCAGGCCGGGGGCATGGCCACCGACGGCAAAGGACGCATCCTCGACAAGATACCGACTTCATTGCACGAGCGAACGCCGCTCGTCGTCGGCAGCAAGACTGAGGTGGAGCGACTGCAAAAGTACTTGAAGGAATCGAAATAGCGCCGGCCTCGCTCGCGGCGAAATGACTGATCGGCCGCCCGCTGACTCGCCGAGGGAAGCGGCATTCTGCATGCCCGAAAACCACGCTCCCATCCAGGAAGAATGGACCGTCGGCCGTCTTCTGACCTGGACCAAGGGGCACCTGGAAACCAAGGGCATCGATGAGCCGCGCCTCGCCGCCGAACTGCTTCTGGCCCATGCCCTCGGCTGCAAGCGGATCGAGTTGTACACCCGCTACAATCAGGTCGCGACCGCCGAGCAGCGCGCCGCCTTCCGCGAAATGGTCATCGCCGCCGCTGAGCACAAGCCGATTGCCTACCTCATCGGCCACCGCGAGTTTTATTCGCTGGACTTCATCGTCACACCGGACGTGTTGATCCCCCGCCCGGAGACCGAGTTGCTCGTGGAGCTCGCTCTCGCCTGGTGCCAGGAGCATCCCGCCGATCGCTTCACTCTGCTGGACATCGGCACCGGATCGGGCTGCATCGCCATCACCATCGCCAAGCGACAGCCGGGCATCGCGGCCATGGCGACCGACATCTCCCCCGCGGCCCTCGCCGTCGCCGCGCGGAACGGCGAGCGTCACGGCGTGGCGGACCGCGTCCGCTTTCTGGAAGCCGACCTGCTGAGCCTGCCGCCCGACACGGTCCCGCCGGGCGGCTTCGACATCATTGTCTCGAACCCGCCGTACATCGCCGAGCGCGACCGTGAGGCGCTGCCTCAGAACGTCCGCGACTACGAGCCTGGCCAGGCCCTTCTCGCCGGTGAGGACGGCCTCGATATCTACCGCCGCCTCAGTCCCGAAGCTGCCCCCTTCCTGCGCCCCGGTGGCACGCTCATTCTCGAGGTGGGCTTTGACCAGGCCGATGCCGTCGAGAACCTCTTCGCCGCCTCCTCACCCCCCCTCCAGCTCCTCGGCCGTTCCAAGGATCTCAACGGGATTGATCGGGCGATTCAGTTTACACTACCGGCATGAGCGACCTCGACGGCCAGGACTTTCAGCGCATCCTTCTGATCAAGCCCAGCTCGCCGGGCGACATCATCCATGCCCTGCCGGTCCTGCACGGCCTGCGCCGGCGATACCCCCAAGCCCATCTGGCCTGGCTGGTCGCTACGCCGTTCGTGAACCTCGTCGAGGCTGATCCCGCCCTGAACGAAGCCATCCCCTTTGACCGCAAGCGCTTCGGCCGTCTGGGCCGCAGCCTCCGCGTGACCCGCGACTTCGCCTCCTTCGTCGCTGCCCTCAGGGCCCGCGAGTTCGATCTCGTGATCGACCTCCAGGGGCTCTTCCGCAGCGGCTTCCTCGCCCGGGCGTCAGCGGCCCCCGTCCGAGTGGGCTTCGCCGCCGCCCGCGAGATGGCCTGGATCTTCTACACCCACAAGATCCCCCCCGCCGATCCCGACGTCCACGCCGCGGACAAGAACTACGCCGTCGCCGACATGCTTGGCTTTGCCGACGAGCCGATGGACTTCTCGATCACCGTAACCGACGACGACCGCAGGCAGGCGGCCGCGTTGCTCAAGGAGTCAGGCTTCCTGCCCGGCCAGCGTTACGCCGTGCTGGTCCCTGCCACGCGCTGGGCAACTAAGTGCTGGGCCGCCGAGCGTTACGGGCGTCTGGCCCATCTGATCCGCCAGCGTCACTACCTCGACAGCATCCTCGTCGGCGGGGGCGACGATGTGGCCGCGGGCGAAATCGCCATTGCCGCCGCGGATGGGACCGCCAGGAACCTCTGCGGCCGCACGACGCTCCGCCAGCTCGCCGCCCTGATCGACCGCGCCGCCGTCGTCATCACCGCCGACTCGACGCCGATGCACCTCGCCGCCGCGATGAATCGCCCCCTCGTCGCCCTCTTCGGCCCGACCAATCCTCACCGCACCGGCCCCCACGGCCGCTCACGTGACGTGGTCCAGATCGATCTGCCCTGTTCGCCCTGCTACCTGCGCAAGCTCAGCCAATGCCCCCACGCCCACGCCTGCATGGAGCGGCTGACCATAGACAGCGTCGCGGCCGCGGTGGCGGACCGCTTGCGAACCACCGTTGAGGTGAAGGGAAGTGTGGCAAAGTAGGGCAGGTGCCGCGCGGCGGCACTTGCCGCACGGGTCGTCGCTTAGGAGCTGAACATCTCCTCGCCGCTCTTGGCGTGAGCCCGGAAGTCCACAATGAGCTGTTTGGTGATCGGACCCGGCAACCCGGTGCCGACGGTCCTTCTGTCGATCTCCACGACCGGGCAGCATTCCGCCCCGGTGCCGCTGATGAACATCTCATCGGCGAAATAGAGGTCCTGACGCGTGAGCGTACACTCCTCCGTCGGAATGCCCCGCTTTGAGGCCAGCCGCAGGATCAGTCGCCGCGTGACGCCTTCCAGGATACCGGAGTGCGGGCCGGGCGTCCGCAGTTTCCCGTTGCTGACAATGAACAGGTTGTCGCCGGTGCACTCGGCCACGTAGCCCTCGGGATTGAGCATGACCGCTTCAAGGCAGCCGGCGTCAATGGCCTCGATCTTGGCCAGAATGTTGTTCAGGTAGTTGAGGCTCTTGATGCGGGGCGACAGGGCATTCGGGTGATTCCGCGTCGTCGAGGCAACGATGACTTTCATGCCCTTCTCATACATGATTGGGTCGTACATCGAGATTTGATCGGCGATGATGAAGACCGACGGGCCGACGCAGCGAAACGGATGAATCCCCAGCGTGCCGACGCCACGAGTCGCCACCAGGCGGATATACCCGTTTTCGTTGATGCCGTTGGCCCGCATGGCGTCGTGCATGCCCTTGACGATGATCTCGCTGGTCCAGGGCAGTTCCAGCCGGATGGCCTTCATGCTCAACTCGAACCGCCGCATGTGAGCGGCGCACTCGAAAATCCGGCCGTGGTAAACGCGGATCCCCTCGAAAACGCCGTCGCCGTAGAGCACGCCGTGATCAAAAACGTTGATGTTCGCTTGCTCGACCGGGACCAGCTTGCCGTTCAGCCAGATCTTCAAGTTCGGGTTCGGTGTATATTCGTCGCCCATGAGTCACGCCTCCAGAACGCTTATCTTACGGCACCATCCACGAGTTGTACCACCGCGTCCGCCTCTCGGGCCAGATCGCGGTCGTGAGTAACCATCACAATAGTCTGCCCCGCCCGGTTGAGGTCTTTCAACAGATTGAAGATCCCTCGGCCGGTCTTGCCGTCCAGATTCCCGGTCGGCTCATCCGCCATCAGCACCGCCGGCTCGTTGATCAGCGCCCGGGCAATAGCCACGCGCTGTCGCTCCCCGCCGGAAAGCTCGCTGGGACGGTGGCGCAGACGGCCACTCAGCCCAACGCGCTCCAGCAAGTCGTGTGCCCGGGCGGCCCCCTGGCGCCTATCCGCCAACCAGCCTCCGATGGAACGGCCGACCATACGGGGCAGCAGCACGTTCTCCAGCACGTCGAACTCCGGCAGGAGGTGGTAGAACTGGAAAACGAATCCAAATGTCGCATTCAAAAGATTCTCTCGGCGGCCGGCCATAAGCCGGAGGTCAACATATCCCGACCGACCCTCCCCTCGGGAGCGGCGCCGGTTATGGGACAATTCGGCCGGTACCCCGATTTGGGCGGCATCCGCGAACGAGGCCTCGCGCCCGAGCGGGATGCGTCGCAGCCCCTCCGGCTCAAACAGCGGCGTCTTGTCGTAATAGACCTGCCCGCGCTGCGGCACATCCAGCCCGCTCATGACGTGTAACAACGTGCTCTTGCCGCTGCCGCTGGCCCCGGTGATGGCCACGAACTGCCCGCGGCGGATGCTCAGATCAATGCCCCGCAGTACCGGAAGCATAGTGCGTCCCAGTACATAGCTCTTGTGGATCTCTTCGCATCGTATCAGCACGTCGGACATAAGCAGCTTTCAGCATGCAACGATCAGCTCTCGGGAGCCAACCGCCCTACTCGTAACGCAGCGACTCTACCGGCCAGGTCCGGCTGGCGCGGATCGCCGGCGCCGTCGCGCCCAGAATCGACGATATCACCGCCAGCACGCTGATCCAAATCACCTCCGACCATTTCCACACGTCAGGAATCTTGTCAAACGAATAAGTCTCCGGGCTCCAAACACGCCAGTCCGGATTCAGCCTGGCCAACCAGTCCTGGACCCCGTTGATGTGCTCCACGAAGGTAATGCCCAACAGCGACCCCAGAACACAGCCCACCAGCCCGATCGCTCCGCCATAAGCCAGGAACACCGCGGCCACGCCCTCGGCGCTGCCGCCCACGCTCTTGATGATCCCGATGTCGCGGATTTTCTCCTGCACGATCATGTAAAAAATGCACAGAATCAGGAACACCGCGACAATGCTGATCACCCCGAACATGATCAGCACGAGGAACTTCTCCTTCTCAATTGCGGAGATATAGCTCTGCTGCATCTCCTCCCATGTCTGGATCTCCACCTGGGCCATCATCATGAGCTCGGCGCCGTCGGCGGGCACCTCCTGGCGCAACTGATCCCAGATCTGCATGATCGGCCGCTTTATCTGCTCCAGCCTGCGGCGGTCATTGCCGTACTCAGGCCGCAGCTTGATCTGGATTTGGCTGCAGCGTGCGGCCGTCAGCCCCGATCCGTCCGCCCGCGGCTGAGGCCCCATCGACATCAGCCGCTGCAATTCGTCGAAATCGACGTATACGTTCATTGAGTCTATTTCGTGAATGCCGGTGCGCGAGTCATCCACGTAGCGAAATGACGGCTTCGGTGGAGGCTCAGAACTGATGTCGCCCCCGCGGGTCAAAGGCAGAACCGTCAGAAAGCACTGCTCACCTCGCGGGCAATCCTGGGAGCGGTGGTACTCGCCTGAGGGCATCCGCTGAAAAATGACGTCCCGACCGATGATCACGCCGGGAAAGGGCTTGCCCTGGTAGCCGGGCCTGGGCTCGGTCCCCGAGGCCATCTCGAAAACGCCCGGGCCCGGGTACAACTCGTTCGGTTCACGCCTGTACAGCTTCTCCTCCTCCGCCTCTTTCTCCGGCGGCAGGCCGGCAAGGTAGGCCTGGAAATGCTTATCCATCTCGTCAGGCAACACCGCGATGCCGTTGTCGTCAAAGCCGTAAACTGGCTGCTGCTGCGGCGTAAGTACCGTCCCGCCGAAGCGATTTTGATAGAAGAGATCCTTGCCAAACTCGTTCACGCGAACGTACTCGTTCAGCCGAACGCCCCAGATGCGAACCGCTTTGGTTCGTTTGGTCTTCGGGAACTGCAGGATGCCATAGGAATGGATCAGCGGCGTGGCTTGAACGACCACCGGCTGGCCGTCCTTGTCCTTCAAGTCGCCGAGCCGCTTGATGAATTCGTCGTAATACGGAAAACCTTGCAGGCCTCCATCCATGATCAGGTCGCCGAGAAGACCGTGGGCCCGCAGCCGAATGCTGTCCACGAATCCACCCATCACGCTGATCACGATGATCATCATTGCCACGCAGAGCGTCACCGCCCCCACAGAGAAGAACGCGATCCGCTTTCGCTGCAGCAACCGGGAGGAAATGAAAGCGACATAGTATCGCGGCCACCCCAGGAAAGGACTGATTCGCCACGCCAGCCACCAGATGAAAGCCACCACCCCGATCAGCATCAGCCACAGGCCGGCATTGAATTCGAGCCACTCCGGCGGAACGTAATGGCTCGGCCCCACACCAAGCCACATTGCCGGGCTCAGAATGCGGAAGAAGGTCGGTGGCCCCAGGTCGCCGAACCAATAGCCCGAGTGTGCTCGCCAGGGCACCCATGCCGCCAACGCATAGATCGCCCAGACGACCCCGATCGCGCGGACCAGAAACCAGAGGCCGCGGACCACGCGCCACTTCAGCACGCTGAATGTGCCGGGCCAGCGAATCAGCAGCATCCACACCAGCAGTAGCGGTCCGAGCAACAGCACGCTGTGGTCAAGGCCGTCGTCGGAGAGCTCAGCAGGCATGAAGAACCACGGTAAACCCGCCAATCGCCAGGCGACCGCATTGGGAAGCCAGCGAAAAAGGCATTCATCATCCTGCAAGCCGGCCAGCAACTGCTCCCACTGCGGATGGGACGCCTCTTGGTGGGTTTGCAACTCCTTGATCAGCGTCTGGCGCCGCTCCTGCATCTGCGGCGGCATCTGACCGAGCGTCCTCGACCGGGTGTAATACTCCACGAAAAGCTCGCGCCCCTGCACCGGTCGGCCGACCAGGCTAAGTCCCATCGCCGCATTCAGGCAGGTCAGCGTCGTCCAGAACGCCGCCAGCACCCAGATGAGCCCGGCGACAAATGCCGGTCCGGTCCGGTGCGTGCCGGTCTGCCAACGGCCGGCCCAGCACAGTCCCCAACCGACGAGACGAATGAACCACAGCAACAGATGAACGGCCGCGGCCAGCGGCGCCAGCACCAGGACAGGTATAGCCAGCAGAATCATCCACCCGCGCGTAAGGCTGATCGGTCGCCCCACGAGCCGCGCCGCCGTGGCCTCGATGACAATGTAAAACGCGCCACCCAGCAGATTGGTCGCCACCAGAAACAAACCGTAGATCGGGACAGCGACCGGGGCGAATACGATGAAAAGGATCAAAGCGAGACGCGAACGCACGAGCTATCCTTTGCCCGGCATCATTGCCAAGGGCTCAAAACGAGAACATGAAGCGTGAGTGGGAACGGTCCTGCGTGTCTGTCACACTGCCCGATGAAAGGCCGTTCTAAGGTCTCAATCCTCAATTCTCCACTACTTCTGCTTCCTCTGCAGCGGAAACAGAATGACATCCCGTATGCTGGGCGAGTCGGTCAGGATCATCACCATGCGGTCGATGCCCACGCCGAGCCCGCCCGCCGGTGGCATACCGTACTCCAGCGACGTGACGAAGTCCTCGTCCATGACCCGCATGGTCTCGTCACCTTCGCCTTTCACCTGGGCGCCCAGCGTCTCCCGTTGTACCGCCGGATCGTTTAGCTCCGTATAGGCGTTGCCGATCTCCATGCCGGCGACGAACGCCTCGAATCGCAGCGCCAGCGACGGATCGTCCTTCTTACGCCGTGTCAGTGGGCACAGCGCCGCGGGATACTCGGTTACGAACTGCGGCTGGATCAATTTGCCTTCTACTGTCGCTTCGAACACTTTGTTCACCGCGATTGCGTCATCCATGCCCGCCACCGTGATGCCCAACGACGCCGCCTTCTGCCGGACCGCCGTGACATCCATCATGTCGACTTCCCCGTGCTCGCGTAGCAGCTCGCGATAGGTTCGTCTGGGCCACGGCGGCGTAAAATCCAACTCATGCTCGCCGAACCGCCGCCTCAAGCCGCCGCCGACGGCCTTCACGGCGCTCGTAAACAAGCCCTCGACGATGGCCATCATGTCGGTCAAGTCGCCGTACGCCTGGTAACACTCCATCATGGTGAACTCGGGGTTATGCCGCGGGCTGATCCCTTCGTTTCGGAAATTGCGATTGACCTCAAAAACCCGCTCCATCCCGCCGACCAGCAGCCGCTTCAGGTACAGCTCGGGCGATATCCGCAGGAACAAGTCCATGTCCAGCGTGTTATGGTGAGTAGTGAAGGGTCGCGCCGCAGCGCCACCGTAGATTGGCTGCAGCATGGGTGTCTCGACTTCGAGAAACCCCAACCCCTGCATGTGGCCGCGAACCGCCTCGATGATCCGGCTGCGGGCCTTGAATGTCCGCATGACCTCAGGATTCGAGAACAGATCGACGTAGCGCTGCCGATAGCGGGCGTCTACGTCTTGAAGCCCATGCCACTTTTCCGGCGGAGGCCGGAGGCTCTTGCAGAGCACCGTCACGGTTGTGGCCCAGACGGTGATCTCCTGCGTTTTGGTGCGGCCCAACAGCCCGTCCACGCCAATGATGTCGCCCAGGTCGAGCAGCTTGACCAGTGACCAGCCGGATTCCCCAACACGCGCCAGGGAAATCCCTATTTGTAGATCTCCCGTCGAATCGCGAATGGTCAGGAAGGCCAGCTTCCCCATGACCCGTCGAAGCATGATCCTGCCCGCCGCGCGGATCGAAGTCGACTCGTCGATTTGCCCCGGCTGAAGACCCGACTGCTCGGCTCGCGCTCGGATGTCCGCATTGGCGACGACCTTTTCAAATCGAGCCCCGTATGGCGCATGCCCAGACCGCCCCAACTCCTGTAGCTTCTTATGCCGATCCTCGTAGTACTGGTCAATCATCTTATTTGGCAACACTTTCGTGGACGCGGCCATGCTATTCGCCCATGGGATGTTCTTCAACCACGGACATATGTGAGCCCAATCTCTGTTCCGCACCGCCTGGAGTCGCAGCCGACGGGCCCTGCCAGGCTGCGTCATCCTCGCTCCAGGTTCGCTGTCTCGTTGGTCGGCTTGACGGCGGCTGGTCCATAAAACACGGCTCCCTCGCAAGAAAAACGGACATTGCCGGCGCTGCGCTCAGGTAAATCGAGCCCTCGAATCAAGGTCTTCAACCGTCGGAAGAGCCCGGCGACTTTACTTTGAGACGCTCTTGCCGCCTAATCTGGGAATACTTTCGTCGCGTCCGGTGTTGTCTTAGATGGGTAAGCAAGATCCAACATATCCGACCGAACCGGAACACCCGGGGGCAGGTTCGGCCTCTCGCCGTTTCGAAGAGGTAGTGCTTTGTCATCTGAATTTGCTCTACCGAGTGGCTTTCCGACTCACCGGCAATGCAGACGAGGCCGAGGATCTCGTGCAGGAAACGTGCCTGCGTGCGCATCGGGCGTTTGGCGGCTTCGAGCTTCGGGAGTACGGCGCCAAGCCCTGGCTCCTGAAGATCCTGCACAACGTTTTCCTGACCAGCCGCGAGCAGGTCCGCAAGACGCCGGGCTTGATGGACGACACGGACCTGGACGACTTCGCGGCAGTTGTGCAACGCGAGCCCATGGCCGGCCTCGCTGAAGGAAAAGTGGATTGGGAAGGTTTTGATGAGGAACTCAAGTCGGCGGTTGACTCCCTCACGCCCGAGTACCGATCGGTGCTGGTGCTCTGGGCGCTGGGCGACCTCAGCTACAAGGAAATCGCCGATGTGCTTCGTTGTG
>Ga0335070_10011000_pt1 | contig 10581 bp, 10 predicted proteins | sample Lox_Sample_13_FD_206722 | JGI IMG/M metagenome (GOLD analysis project Ga0335070, IMG submission 206722) | Soil microbial communities from Loxahatchee National Wildlife Refuge, Florida, United States - Lox_Sample_1.3 | ecosystem: Environmental > Terrestrial > Soil > Wetlands | place: USA...
TTCCATGTTTTTCTTAGTGACACCATTGAGAAGCTTTCCGGCAAGAAGATAGGGTTATTAAGAGCTGACAGTGGATTTTTCAGCAAGGATATCATTGAGCATCTTGAAAACCCTGAGAGATCGATACCCTATATCATCGCGGTCAGATTGCATCGGACATAGCGGGTGCAGAGGATCATGCAGGAAGAGGAGCTGATCTGCAAGATCAAGAAAAGGTGGGTGGTGACCACTGACAGCAATCATCCGTATCCGATCGCTCCGAACCTGTTGAGAGATGCAAAGATAACGGGCGTGAACCAGGCGTTCGTCTCGGACATCACATATATCCGGATACTGACGGCCTTGTCTATCTTGCGGTCATTCTCGATGTCTTCTCCCGGAAAGTTGTTGGCTGGGCGATCTCCACGAGGATCGATACGGAGTTGACCCGCGGGGCGTTACGGATGGCTATTGAGACGAGATGTCCCCCAAGAGGCTGCATTCACCATTCAGACAGGGGTATGCAGTACGCCGCACACGAGTACGTCGATGATTTGAAGGCCGCCGGCTTCCAGATCAGCATGTCACGTAAGGGGAACCCTTACGACAATGCTCAGGCGGAGAGCTTTATGAAAACCCTGAAGAACGAGGAGGTGTACCTATGGGACTATAAGACCTTTGAGGACGTAAGGAAACGGGTTCCCTATTTTATCGAGGAAGTGTACAATGAAAGACGGTTGCATTCGGCACTGGGCTATTGTCCACCAAACGAATACGAAGCCCTGGTGGCAAACAAAGAAACCAGAACGCGTCAGACCCAGCTAACCTCAGAGGCACTTAGTGTCTAGCCTGTGGGGGTCACTCCACCTACTAGTGTCCCACCAAAAGGATTCAAGACCAGAGCAAGTTTCTACAATCCTCAGGTGCTTCATAAGGTTTTGATCGTGCAAGACTTCATTCTCACTATTGAAGACGATAATCTTCGAGACCTGTTTCGGCTCGCCTTTGCTTCGACGATGGTCAGCTACTCCAACTATTCCTATGAACCAAGCCTTGGCAGGCGCGTAAGCGCGGGGCGGGATGAAATCCATGACTTCCCCGTGGCAAAGGCGATTATTGACAAACTAACCGATATGGCGGAAGATATCGCATGGATGCAGGAGCATATGAAAAGCAAAAGTCTAGATGTGGAAATCTTCACTGACTCCTTTTTCCATTGCAAGAAGCATCTCCAACACGCTTCTGTCGATCTTGTAATTACCTCCCCACCTTACTTGAACAACTACCACTACAACCGGAATACGCGGCCTCAGCTTTATTGGCTTGGCTTCGCGAATTCCCCAGACGATTTAAAAAAACTCGAAAACCTGAATTTCGGCAAGTTCTGGCAGACCGTTCGTGATTTGGACCGGCTAGACCTGTCTTTTCCTTTGCCTCATACAGACATCGCACAAAGGTTGCAGATGCTCAGAAACCTGAATGGCGAAAAGGAACCTTATGGAGGCAACGGGTGGGCCAACTATGCAGCAGCATATTTCAATGACTGCTATAAGTTCGCTGAAGGCATCCGTTACGTGTTGAAACCTGGAGGAACGGCGCTGGTTGTCATCGGCAACAGCATACTGCAAGGCGTGATGATTCCGACAGACGAATACTTTGGCAAGATCGCTGAGTCCATAGGCTTGGAATTAACGAAGATCGATATCCCCCGCGCTACCCGCGTGGGCAACAGCATCATTCAATCCGATGTCAGGGTGGGCAAAGCGAAATCTTCGCACCAGCTTTACGAGGCGGTGGTTGTTTTAAGAAAGCCGTAGTTATTTCACGACCTTTTCGATCTTGGCCTTTATCCGTTCCAAATCCGGCGATTTCCCTCTGAGTTTTTCGGCCCATGGCCTGCCGGGATGAAGGACATCCCACTCAGTTTAGCTTGATCATATCGTCCCGATCCCGGATCATGGTTGCCGAATCCGTCAACAGCCGTGTTCCAAAGAGGTCGGTATCTCCTGATCAAGGCCGCTTCGACAATCGTAATCATACTGCTCTCCTCACCCTTCAAAATCATAAAACGGCATTTGAAGTCGGTAACATCTAACCCGGCGGCGTGCTTGATGCTCCTTGCATGTTCATGCAGTCTTTGGTTCAGGGTGGCGTCGGCTTCACTCTCTGTACGGGCTGTCCGCCATCCTTTCGGGACAGCCTTTCCCACATAGATCGGCTGAGTACATTCGGTGATATTTACGCAAGCAATCTTCTTGTAAAGGTCAAAACTGCCGATGTAGTAAATACTGTAAACCCCGGTGCCTACAAAAGGATTCGGCGGCGGCAATTGATATGCGGGGGTCTGATTCAGGAAGTCGATTGCGTCATTTACTATGGCACGGACCTTTGGCGACTTAAAAATATGTTTTTCCGGGTTGAACTTCATTTCTTGATCCTGTTCATCTCTCTCATTACCCGAATGAGGGGAACGTCATATTCCTTCGCGGCCTTCTTGCAATCCTCGTATTCCGGACTCCGCTTCACGGTTCCATCGGGCATCTGTGAAACCTTGAACCGTATCTTCCCGAATTTTGTCCCGACTTCTTTGCTGCTTCTCTCAAGGACGGTTCTTGACGCAACGTAATATCTCACTCCTATTGAAGTGGTTTCAGTGAATATGATACGTTCAATGTCTGTCCTCCTGTCCTCGTTGCACAAGATGGTCATCACAATGCCCGGCCTTCCCTTCTTCATGATGACCTGCGAGAGATAAACGTCAAGGGCCCCTGCATCGAAAAGCCTTTCCATGACATATTCGTAGAGCTGGGGATTCATGTCATCGATGGCTGTCTCGAGAACCGTCACCCCGGGGACGGCACCCGGACCTTCTTGCAATGCCTGTTCCCCGACGATAATCCTCAGGGTATTCGAAACTCCCGTGATATCTTTCTTGCCGGCGCCATAGCCGGTCTGTTTGATCTTCATCAGAGGCATGTTCGTGAAGTCCTCTGCTACCTCTCTCAGGATGGCGGAACCTGTTGGCGTCGCAAGCTCAAAAGGGATGCCCGATGAATAGACCGGAACACCCTTCAATATCTCAGCGGTGGCAGGCGCGGGAACGGGCAGTCTCCCATGTTCTGTCATGACAACACCGCTTCCGAGATTGACTGCCGATGAATAGACCCTGTCAATGCCAAGCACCTCCAGCCCTATGAGCGTGCCGAAGATATCAACGATGCAATCGACTGCACCAAGTTCGTGGAGATGTGCCTCATGATACGCCTCGCCATGGACCTTCCCCTCCGCCTCAAAAAGTCTTTGAAAGATCCTCAGACCGCGCTCTCTGATCTTATCGGAGAGAGATGAACCCCTGATTATTGTTTCAATGTCTTTCCATTTCTTGGGTTGCGATGATCTCTGAAGGATCACATCAACCTTCGTAGCGGCCAGCGATGCCCTCTTCACTTTTCTTGTTTCAAGTCTGTACCCCTTCACCGGCAGCCGTCTGAGGCCGGCAGAAAGAGCCTTAATGGGGACGCCTGCATCTATGATGGCGCCAAGACACATATCGCCGCTTATGCCTGTCGAACAATCAAGGTAGGCTGTCTTCACGGAGACCTCATCTCCATAATCATAACAATTTATCCATTATTCTGCTCATCTGCCTTTCACTCCCATGTCAGATGACGAGGAAAATAGTAAAATGTTCGAAAAATGTATTACAATAGTAAAATTTTCGAGAAGGAGTCCGGCGTGGAGAAAAAGAAGGAAACGATTATAGACAAGATATGGAATTTCCTGGCCTCTGTTAAACTCGCGGTCATCATTTTTGCCGTATTGTCCCTTACGTCCATCGTGGGAACGGTTATAGAACAGAACGCCGAGCCGGCAAAGAATATCAAGGTTCTCACGAAATTATTCGGCCAGTCTGCAACTCCCACCACCTACAGAATCCTTGACAGTCTTGGATTTATGGACATGTACCATTCCTGGTGGTTCGTAACCATCCTCCTTCTCTTCGCGGCGAATCTGGTAATCTGCTCTGTCGATCGTTTGCCGAAGATCATGAAGGTCGTGAAGGACCCTATAAAGCCTCTGTCAGAGGACCATTTCAAGGGATTTGGGATCAAGAAGGAGTTTGTGCTGAAGATGAAGCCCGAAAAGGCAAAGGAGGCGGTCTCGGAGGCCCTCAAGAAGAAGGCCGGCTTCAACCTTGCAGAAGTGAGTGAAGCCCATGGCTTCCAGTTGTATGCACAGAAAGGCAACTTTACGAGGCTAGGCGTGTATATCACCCACTTCAGTATCCTCATTATCCTTGCCGGTGCTCTGATCGGAATATTCTTCGGGTTTAAGGGATACCTGAATCTCCCTGAGGGTGTGGTCTCCACCGTTGCTTATACGAGGAACGATCAGGAAAGGCCAATCGGTTTTGGGATAAGGTGCGACAAGTTTCAAGTCGACTTCTATGGAAACAGTGATATGCCAAAGGCCTATAAGAGTCTCCTTACGGTCATAGAGAACGGCAAAGAGGTCATGAAAAAAGAGATCGTCGTGAACGATCCCTTGAAATATAAAGGCGTGACTTTCTATCAGTCAAGTTACGGGCTTCTGCAGGAGGATATGCAGAAGAGCGTTTTCATGTTTAGGGTTACGTCAAGGGATGGCAGGACATCGAATCTCGACCTCAGATTCGGCGATACCTTCTCGATACCCGGAATGGGACTCACGGGGAAGATCGAGGACTTCTCTCCTGCCCTCGGTCTTGATGAGAGGACCGGCAGGCCTTTTACTTATGCAGAGCAGATGAATAACCCTGCTGTCCTGGTGAGTTTCTCTGAAGGGGGTAACAGAAAGTTCAGCGGCTGGATATTCAAGAGACATCCCGAGACATGGAGACTCCCCGATGGTAACACCGTAGAATTCAGTGACATCTGGGGTATTCAATACACCGGTCTTCAGGTGAGAAATGACCCCGGTGTCTGGGTAGTCTATTTCGGCTGCGTAGCTATGGCTGTGGGCCTTTTCATCGCTTTTTTCATGAGCCACAAAAGACTATGGGTGAGACTGGTAGAGGAAAAGAACGGTACCCGTGTCGTCATCGGTGCGAGTGCGAACAAGAACAGACAGGCCTTTGAGAGACAGATTGACAAGGTGGCGGATCTCTTGACAAGAGCTAAGGAAAGGGGAAGATAACGCTATGAACAGTTCATTCTTATTCGGAGTCGCAACAATGGCATATATCCTTGCCATGATTATCTACATTACCTATCTAGCGTTCAGGAAATCTCAGATTGGTCTGACCGCCACGATCGTAACGGTAATCGGTTTTGTTGCACAGACCTTTGCGATAGGGGCGAGGTGGATCGAATTTAAGAACATAGGACAGATGGGATGGCTGAGGGCTGCTCCTTTTACAAACCTCTATGAATCGTTGATATTTTTCGTTTGGTGCCTCATCCTCGGGTATCTGCTCATTGAATTCAGATACAAGAACAGATCCTTCGGCGCCTTTGTAACACCGATAGCCGGCCTGGCACTGGCCTTTATAGATCTCAGCGGGATGTCCAAAGAGATTCAGCCCCTCGTGCCCGCCCTTCAGAGTAACTGGCTGCTCGCACACGTGGTGATGAGCTTTATCGCCTACTCAACCTTTGCCCTGGCCTTCAGTACCGGCTTGATGTACCTGATCGTGACCACCGACAAAAGGACAGAGGGCCCTTACATATTCTGGACACTGGCACTGGGCATCCTGGTTGTGTTGCTCGCAGCGATGGGACTGGACTATCTCACCTTCAAGGTTGCGGTAAAGGGCCCGGAGGGCCTCATCAAGAGCTATCTCTTCAAGGCCTCCTTTTTTAGTTCTTCTCCAGCAGTTTCTGCTGTGAGTTCTCTTGCCGCCCTTGCCTTCCTCTTCATCTGCTGGAGGTACGGTTACCTGTTGAAGAAAGTCGTCGGCGCTTTTTCGGTCCAGGCAGACGTCCTTGATGAAATCACTTACAAGAGCATAGCCATCGGATTCCCCATTTTTACCCTCGGCGGTCTTATATTCGGCGCGATCTGGGCAGACCAGGCATGGGGAGTCTACTGGAGTTGGGACCCAAAGGAGACGTGGTCGCTGATAAGCTGGTTCGTATATGCCTTCTATCTCCATGCTCGGTTGCTCAGGGGATGGAGGGGCAAGAAGATCGCGATGGTTGCTGTTATTGGTTTTGTGGCGGTCGTTTTCACCTATCTCGGCGTCAACCTGCTCCTTTCGGGGCTCCATAGTTACGGTTCGGAGTGAATGACCTTACCGATGATTTGAATTCGGAATGGTTTTTCGTTACTATTGGTTGTGAAGTTCAGCAGGTATGAGGAGGTGACGGCATGAACACGTTGAAGACTGTGGTTTTGCTTGTTCTTCTGACCCTTATCTTTGTTTGGGCCGGAGCCGCGTTCGGAGGAAAACAGGGGATGACCATAGCGCTCCTTATGGCCTTTATGATGAACGTATTCGCCTACTGGTTCAGCGATAAGATGGTTCTCAGAATGTATGGGGCGCGGGAAGTTACCGAGAGTGAGGCCCCTGAGCTCTTTGGCATTGTCAGGAGGCTCAGTCAGAAGGCCCAGATGCCCCTGCCCCGAGTGTACGTCATAGAAGAAGACCAACCGAACGCCTTTGCCACAGGAAGAAATCCTGAGCATGCTGCGGTCGCGGTGACGACAGGAATCATGAGGATTCTGAGCCCCGAGGAACTGACGGGTGTCATCGGTCATGAGCTTTCCCGTGTGAGACACCGGGACATTCTCATCGGTACCATTGCCGCAACCATAGCCGGTGCGATAAGTTATATTGCCCAGATTGCGCAGTGGACGGCAATCTTTGGACATCGTGGCGACGATGACGAAGGTGGGAGTCCTTTGGCTGCTCTTGTTATGATGATCGTTGGGCTGATAGCGGCCCTCATTGTCCAGATGGCCATATCCCGTTCCAGGGAATACCTGGCAGATGAAGGAGGAGCACGGCTTTCCGGCAACCCTCGGTACCTTTCACGAGCACTTCGCAAATTGAACGCAGCCTCTCAAAGAATACCCATGGACGCCAACCCTGCCACATCACATATGTTTATCGTGAACCCCCTATCGGGGGGAGGGATCGTTAGGCTCTTCAGCACACATCCACCGATTGAAGAGAGAATCGCGCGCCTTGACACAATGAGCCTTTAGTCTTGACTCTTGGCGTTCGAATTGTTCACAATAGGGCGACCTATGAATGCCCTTGTAACAGGCGCTACCGGATTTATCGGCAGTCATCTCGTGGATGGATTGGTCAAGGAGGGTTACAGGGTTATATGCCTCGTCAGAAAGACCTCCAGCCTGAGATGGCTAGAGGGTCTTGATATTGGCATCTTTTACGGAGACTGCGAAGACGAAGATTCCCTGCAGTCCTTGCCGGTTGACTTCGATTACGTATTCCATCTTGCCGGGCTGACAAAGGCGAAAAGAGCTGAAGATTTTTTTTGCGCCAATGCGAAAGGCACAGAGAATCTTCTCAGGATTATTTCGAGGAGGGCGGGGCGATTGAAACGCTTTGTCTATCTCAGCAGCCTTGCAGCCGCAGGACCGAGCAGCGATGGTAAGCCCTCGATCGAGACGATGGAGCCGAATCCCGTTTCGAGTTATGGCAGGTCCAAACTCGAAGGCGAACGTGCCACATGGAGACACCGAGACGTGATCCCGGTGACGATCATTAGGCCGCCTGCCGTTTATGGCCCGAGGGACAGAGATTTCCATCTCTTTTTTCGGATGGTCAAGAAGGGCTTTTATCCTTACTGGGGAAAATGTTATTATTCACTTCTCTATATAGACGATCTTGTTAGGGGATTGATTGAGGCCTCGGTGGCAAGAAAAGCTGCGACCGGAGTGTATTTTTTGTCGGACGGTATGGTTTACTCGAACGAGGATATCATGAATGAGATAAGAGAAGTACTGGGCACGAAGGTCCTGAAGGTAAGGATCCCGAAGGCCATCATGAGTCTTGTCGCAGGAATCGGAGAAGGAATCGGCAGGGGGACATCGATCATTAACAGGGATAAGATGAAGGAACTGAGTCATTCATTCTGGGTGTGCGATCCGAAGAAGGCGGAGAGAGAATATGGTTTTATGCCCAAAGTTCTGTTAAAGGAAGGAATAAAATGGACAGCAGATTGGTACAGGATTCATCAATGGCTGTGAAGAAATCGACTGACATTTTTGAGAAATGTACCCGGTTTACCAAGGCGAAAGAACTGATGTCCGTCGGCCTTTACCCTTATTTCAGGACTATTGAGAGCGCACAGGACCCCGAGGTGTCTATCGGTGGCCGGCGTATGATCATGGTGGGTTCGAATAATTATTTGGGCTTGACGAACCATCCGAAGGTGAAAGAGGCTGCTCTGAGCGCCATCAGAAAGTACGGCTCAGGATGCGCCGGTTCCCGATTCTTGAACGGCACGTTGACGATCCATGTCGAACTGGAGGAGAAGCTTGCGCGGTTCATCAGGAAAGAGGCTGCACTCATTTTTTCTACGGGCTTTCAGGTGAATCTCGGGGTCATTTCTGCTCTTGTCGGTAAGGATGACATCGTGATTATCGACAAGATGGACCATGCCAGTATTATCGACGGTTGCAGGCTGTCTTACGGTGAGGTGAGAAAATTCAGACATAATGACATGGCAGATCTTGAAAGAATTCTTGAGCAGAACAACGGGAGGGGAAAGCTCATCGTCGTTGACGGCGTCTTCAGCATGGAGGGGGATATCGTGAATCTGCCCAGGGTCGTGGAGCTTGCGAAGGCCCATGGCGCACGGCTTATGGTTGATGATGCTCATGGAATCGGCGTTCTGGGAAAGACGGGCAGAGGGACCGCCGAGCATTTCGGCCTTGAAGGTGAAGTTGATTTGATCATGGGAACCTATAGCAAATCCCTTGCATCCATAGGCGGGTTCATCTCGGGTTCTGAGGAAGTCGTCCATTACATTAAGCACTTTGCCCGCTCTCTTATCTTTAGTGCGAGTCCGCCTCCTGCCTCTGTTGCTGCCGTAAGTGCTGCCGTGGACATCATAGAGAATGAGCCTGAAAGGCTGGAAAGCCTCTGGAAAAATACGCGAAAGATGCTGGCAGGTCTCAAGGATCTCGGATTCGAGCTTGGACCGAGCGAGACGCCGATTATACCTATTCTCGTCGGTAATAATGAGACGGCCTTCAAGATGGCGATGATGCTTCAGGATGAAGGTGTGTTTGCAAATGTTGCTGTGAGTCCTGCTGTCCCTGAAGGAAGGGCACTCATAAGGACGAGCTATATGGCAACCCATACGGATGAGCAACTCGACAAGGTGCTCAATGCCTTCAAGAAGGTTGGCAAGGCAATGGGGCTGATACCGTAAGCCTTGGAAATCGTTGAGGTTAACAAGGGCAAGGGCCTCGCCGATTTTATCGAATTCCCCTATTCCCTCTATTCCAAAGATCCCCTCCATGCTCCTCCCCTCAGGGGGGAGATGAAGGAGCAGTTTTCTCCAAAGAACCCCTTCTTCAAGCATGCCGAGGTGAACTTTTTTCTTGCCAGGAGGGCGGGCAAGACGGTCGGAAGGATAGCATCAGTCCTGAATGACAGGCACATCACATTTCATAATGAGGCCGTAGGTTTTTTCGGATTCTATGAGTCTATCCGTGACCGTGAGGTTTCCGAAGGATTGCTCGCCACCGTTTCAGAGAGACTGAGGATGAAGGGGATGAAGGCGATGAGGGGCCCGATGAATTTTTCGACAAATGAGGAATGCGGCTTTCTCATCGACGGTTTTGATGAGCCTCCGATGCTCATGACCCCCTATAACCCGGCCTACTACAATGACCTCATGGAGAAGTGCGGATTGCGGAAGGCAAAGGACCTTTACGCATTCATTCACGATGTGAGAGAGCATTTGCAGGATAAGATTCTCAGGGTTGCGGCCATAGCGGAAAAACGGGGAGTGAGGGTGAGGCCTGTTGACAAGAGACGGTTTGACGAAGAGATGCTGGCATTCAAGGAGGTTTACAACTCAGCCTGGGAGAAGAACTGGGGCTTCATTCCTCTGACGGACGAAGAATTGCATTATCTCGGGGAGAGACTGAAGCAGATCGTGGTGCCCGACCTTACCCTCATTGCTGAGGACGATGGAAGGGCCGTCGGCTTTCTTGGCCTCCTGCCTGATTTCAACGTTGTACTGAGGCATATGAAGGGGAGACTCAATCCTCTTACGATTCTCAAGGCCCTGTACTACTCAAGAAAGATCACGGACCTGAGGCTTCTCCTCCTGGGGATAAGACCGGAATACCGAAACAAGGGAGTGGATGCCCTGCTCTACCGGGAAGGATTTAACGGTATCAAGAAGAGAGGGTATAAACGGTTAGAGTTTTCCTGGATTCTTGAAGACAATGTCGCCGTCCAGAGGATTGTCGAGTTGGTCGGTGGAAGCCTTTACAAGAGATACCGGATATATGAAAAGGACCTCTAGTGTAGTGTGTCGTAAGTAGTTGGCATAAGTATTGCTATCTTTTCGGGTATCCTATACGATAAGGAAGGTGCCCGATGAAGACTGGTAGACCAAAAGAGCCTATTGTGTT
>Ga0335070_10011001_pt1 | contig 10580 bp, 20 predicted proteins | sample Lox_Sample_13_FD_206722 | JGI IMG/M metagenome (GOLD analysis project Ga0335070, IMG submission 206722) | Soil microbial communities from Loxahatchee National Wildlife Refuge, Florida, United States - Lox_Sample_1.3 | ecosystem: Environmental > Terrestrial > Soil > Wetlands | place: USA...
TTGAGTTGCTCCATTTCCCTACGGAGCTCGGCGTTGGTGCGTTTTTCCGCGAGCAGTTCGTCTTTGAGCTGACCGTTTTCGTACTGCAGAATCACGACGTCTCCCCGATGACGCTCCTTCTCGGCTTCTACCTCTTCGAGACGCTGCCCAAGGCGATCTTTTTCCATGGCGAGCAGCCGGATCTCGACGCCTACGTCGTGAATCGGCGTCGCTAGGGGCATGATGGGGACAGCAAAGCGCCCGGTGTCGTGCTCACGCGGCAAGAGTGCTTGGGGCGGAAGAACTGGGATTTCCTGCGTGACGCTTCGCGGTGGAATGCTGGACTCGAACTGCTTGCGTATACGCTTCAAGAGCTTCGGAATTGCTAGATACAGCGCGTATACAGCGCAGATCGCCGCGACGATGGACGCAGCTGTAGACGGGAGCTCGGAGATCTCCGCAGGTACGTCGAGCAGCGTGAAAAGGGCAAGCATGGGTGCCCCAGGATAGGTCGAGGTCGGTATTTTTGGTAGACTTGCTCCACTCGGGCAAGAAGTTCTCCAGGAGAATTCAGCATGTTCCTTTCCATCGGCCGCCTTGGTGCAACCTCTTGCAAAGTCGTCAGTTCGACGACGTATCCCAAAGCGACAACGGACAAGTGGAAGACGATCGGTGCCGGCGTCGATTCGCCCTACTACGACGCCACGTGCGGCTGTTGGATGCCCGGCTACCGCCCGCTGCAAGATCTGACGCTCTTCGGCATCACGCCGAAGTCGGGCTCCGACGTGTATTGGGTAGGCAAGCCGTGGAATGTATGCGTGCCGCAACCTACGACGCCCACGTGCCCGGTCTGTAAGGCATGCCCCGTTTGCCCGACGTGCCCGCCCCCGCCCAAGTGCCCGGTGTGCGCCACGCCCACGACAGCAGTTTCGACACCCGCGCCGAGCTCGGCCACCTCGACACCGGCTCCGACATCCGCGGGTTCGTATGGGCCCACGTTCGGCATTCTGCTCGCGCTCGCAGTCGTCGCAGGCGGCGGGTACTACGCCTACAAAAAGGGCGCGTTTGGCAAGGGTGGGAAGAAAAAATAGTCGCCCCTCTTTTAGGACGATTTTCAGCTGACACCCTCGATCTCGTGGTGTATACGGATGTCCTCGCTTCGGGAGTACTGCCTTGGGAAGTACCGCCCGAGCAACAACCTGAATTGAAGGGGTGTCGACATGGGGACAGCGAAGAGCTCCACGCTGCGCACGCGTGGAAACGGTAGCAGCAACGGCAAGGGCAACGGCAAGAACGCCAACGCGCGCTCGCGCGCAAAGCCCGAGCCCGAGGTCGAGCAGGAAGAAGATCAGGAAGTCGAGACGGCCGGCGCCGATGAAGATGAAGAGGTCGAAGATCTCGGCACCATCGGCGAAGAAGAAGAGGAGGGCGGCGCAGCCGAAGAGGCTGACGGCGTCGTCGCAGCCGCCGATGCAGAAGAGCCCCCGCCCGAGCAACCGACCACCGAACGAACCAAACGCGGTCGCAAGCCGGGTACGCGCAACAAGACCAAGGGGACATCCGCCGACGACGGCGTGAAGGACTTGTTCGCCGAGCTCTGTGACGCAGGCTTCACCATCAAGCGCATCGCAGCGTCACACGGCAAGACGCCCGAGCAGATTCTGTCTGCGGTGGGCACCATCGTGCAAACGGCAGCGGATCTCGAAGTTCCGACCACCTGATTTCACCTGCTTTTCTGTTTCTGTTGCTCGTGCCCGTGTGGGGGACCTGCAAAGCGGGGCACGAGCAACAGGGCCCGCCCTACGGGCACGAGCAACAGGGCCCGCCTTACGGGCGCGGCCACTGGTCCTACAACGCGTTCGCGCGCAGGCGCGCGGGGCACTCCACGGGGGCCAGGCTTCGAGCTTGATGCCCGGTTTGGTTTGGGGGACGGGGTGCCAAGGCGATTTTTTCAAGGAAGGGTGCCTGTGGCTGCATTGATCGTGTGGGGAGGTCTTGCTGCAGTCGGCGGGCTAGCCGTAGGGGCGTATTTGGGGTGGCTCGCCCGAGGCTTTGTCGACAGAGGCGAGTACGAACACGGGTACTCAATCGGCTATCGTGATGGTGCGAACTTCGTGAGCAGAGCACGAAGTGTCGTGAGCTCAAATCAGGAGCGTACCCTGTGATCAGCGTCATCACCCCACTGCACGGTCCCGGCAATCCGTACATCGAGGCCACCTACGAAACGCTCATGCAGCAAACTTTTGCCGAGTGGGAGTGGGTCGTTCTCGAAAACAACCACGGAATGCTGCCGAAGTACATCGCACGTGACCATCGTGTGACACTGCTCCGATCGGAGTCGAGCAAGATCGGTGCTCTGAAGAGCCTCGCTTCGCGCGCCGCCAAGTTCGAGTACATCTTGGAGCTCGATGCGGACGATCTGCTTGCGGACGACGCGCTTGAAGTCGCCGTTTCGACGTTCGAACGAGAGCGCGCGGACTTCGTTTACTCCGACTGCGCGTACTTCAAGAGCGGCAGCTTCGAGGCACCTGTCCCGTTCGACGCATACTTCGGCTGGTCGCACTACGAGGTGGAGTTTCGCGGGCACACGCTCAAAGCCATGCGCACGCCGCCTGTGAACGCGCAGAACCTGCGGTACATCTACTACTGCCCCGATCACTTTCGGGCTTGGCGGAAGTCGAAGTACCTCGACGTCGGTGGGCACGACTCGACGATGAGCGTCGCCGACGATCACGACTTGATGGTGCGCATGTTCCTTGCCGATGCGAAGTTCGTGCACGTCCCTCGTGCGTTGTACTTCTACCGGGTACACGAGCAGCAAACGACGAAGACGCAGAATCGGGACATTCAACAGGCGACGAACGCGGTTTACAACCGCTACATCTGGAAACTTGCCGAGAAGTTTGCGGGCCCCGACAAGTACGATCTGTGCGGCGGCATCAATTCCGTGCCCGGATACATTCCTGTCGACAAGGTGCTTCCACCGACGACGCACAACGCACGCTTTCGCGTCAAGTGTGACTTGGATGAGAAGTGGCCGTTCTCGGACAACTCGGTCGGGCTCTTGCGCGCCAACGACTGCGTTGAGCACCTACGCAACCAGATTCACACGATGAATGAAGCCTACCGTGTGCTCAAGCCCGGTGGCTTCTTCATGATCGATGTGCCTTCCACCAACGGCAAGGGCGCCTTCTGCGACCCAACACACGTGAGCTTTTGGAACGATCTCTCGTTCCGCTACTACACGAACCCGCAGTTTGCACGATTCGTGCACGAGTTTCAGGGGCGCTTTCAAACGCTGCGCGTCATCGAGTGGTTTCCGAGCGCGTGGCACGAGCAAAACAACGTGCCCTACGTGCAAGCCCATCTCGTGGCGCTCAAGCCCGGCTACGAGCCTATGGGGGAGGCGTGGCGTGGCTAGGGGTCTGACGAAAGCAGAGAAGAACGAAGTCGAGAACGCGGTCTTGCTCGCAATCATGCAAGGCCACGTTCGGTACCGCGCGATCGTGCAAGCTGCGCGGCCACTCATCACGTTCCCTGCGATTCGCGGTTGGCACTTCGAGCAAGCCCTTCAACGTCTGCGCAAACGCGGCACGCTCGTGTACGAAGGCAAAGGCCAAGAAGAGCGCGGCCATTGGGTACTCACTCCATGACGATCACGCTGAAAGAGCGGCAGCGCCTCGACGAGACTGTCTTCATGGCAGTGCAGGACGGGTGCAAGTTCCAACGAGAGATTCTCAAGCAAGTTCGGCTCTACCTCGAAGATCCTGCGATTCCCTACGTGGAAGTCGCTGACTCGCTTCAACGCCTGCGGCGTCAATCACGCATCGTGTTCAACCAAATGCGAGGGTGGACCGTGCCCACAAACAGGTCCGAGCCAAACAGGTCCGAGCCATGAAGGCCGCTGACGAAGCAGAGAAGCGCTTTGTTGCCGGCGTTCAGCGTATGTACGACGCTGCCTTGAAATGGTGTGCACACAATCAAGGTGCAAGCCTCAGGTTCTCAGAGAATTTGGGCTATCCGAAAAGTGTCTACGTCGTAGTACCTCTCCGCACTGTCGTGGAGCTGTTTGCAAAAACAGAGAAGGCTCGTGAGCTCGTTCGTGCGATGCTTTTGGTCGAGCCCGACGCATCCTTTGGGCAGGGGAAGATGGTGGTCGAGCTCTTGGGGGAGCGTCGTGATCCTCGTCGATGAATTGCAACTTTGGCCGGGGAACAAAGCCAAGTGCTTTGAAGATGGTTCGTGTCACCTCACAGTGGATGATGGCGATCTCGTTGCGCTGCACGCGTTCGCCGCCAAGCTCGGGCTCAAGCGCGAGTGGTTTCAGGACCACAGGTTTGCGCCGCACTACGACTTGACCGCATCCAAGCGTGAGCTCGCGTTGAAGCTCGGGGCCAAGTTCGTGCCGGCGCTTGAGCAGGCGCGACAGCGCGCCAAGACTCGGCTCAAAGCTTGTTGCCCCCGCTTGTCAGAATCTGGATAGAGGTGATGACCGAGGCGAACACGCTGCTCGTGACGAGCACCGTCATCCCGAGCTCTTGGTCGGTCTTCTTCCCGCGCGTCAGAAGCAGCCCGCCTGCCCCCACGAGGCCCGCAAACAGAACGAAGGCTGCTGCCACCTTCCGGGCGTTCGAGGGCTCCGTGGAGCCGCCCTGCGCCAGCAAACCCTGGTCGAAGCCGGCTGTGAGGCCGTCTCGATAGCCTCGGGCGTAATCGGGGCTCTGGATAGAGCTCTGTGGCGGCGTGTCAGCCATGGCCCGAGCCTATCACAGGCTGTCCACAAGGGGCGCCGGTTGAAGTAGTCCACTCCGGTTACCAGAAAAACCCCGTGTTTTCGCCATTGTCCGTATACAGGTGGGCGAACGGCGCGAACGGTTACCACAACTCGTCCACCTGTGGGATGCGGGCCCGGGCTGGCCCCTTTTGGGGTAAGCTCGACCGATGCAAGGCTGCTCGATCAAGAACGGCTTCAAGGTGTGCGTCTTTCCGAACCGCAGCGGGCACCCGACCAGGGCGTGGCGCATCGAGGCGCACGCAGGCAAACGCGAAGTTGGCGAGATGATCTTGGAGCGCGGTAGCTTCAAGGGACAGCAGATCTTGCGCGTCGCCATCACCGAGGTACAGCGCGGCTCACGCAAAAGTGGTGCTGGCACTGCGATGTACGAAGCGGCGCTCGACGTGGCGTGCAAAGAAGGCGCGCTCTTGTTCAGCGACATCACACGTTCGAGTTTTGCGGAGGCTTTCTGGCGCAAGCAGAAGAACAAAGCGCGTGCAGCGTGCGTGCTTCCGAACCCTGACGGTGCGTTGAGTCAGAACTACTACGACGGCCCCCTCGAAGATCTCGAAGCTGAAATAGAGCAGGAGTGTTACGACCAACACCGCAACGAAACGGCGGCGATGAAGTGCGTCGACGAGCGCATGAAGACCGTGCGTGAGAGGTTGCCCGAGCCCGAGCGCAACGCAGCGGGCAACCGCTACTGGCCTTGTGGAGCGTACGCAATTAGCACCGACCGTTGCGGCGGGGATCGCAGCTTGAAGGGCGTGCGCGGCGCTCGAACGGCGCGGAAAGGCCCCAGGAAGCGAAGGCTCGCCGGGCTCCCTGTACATCGAACCGCAGGCGCGCGAGCGAGCTCCAAACCGGGTAAGAGCCGCACCAAGCAAGAGCAGCAGTGCATGCGCAAGCTACGTGGTGGCATCCTGGCTGGCCCCTGCTCGCTCGTGGGAGCGAAGAAGCGCAAGAAGCGCTAGGATCGATACCGAGCGAAGCCAATCTCTCGCCAAGGTCCGTATACAGGTGGAAGAACCGTGCGCGCGGTTACCACAACTCGTCCACCTCAGGCGCCGAACACGTAAGGCTTCTTCTTCGGCTTCTTTGCGCCCTTGACGCCTGCGACGCGCGCGGCTTCGCAGTTGGCAATGAACGTCTTGAAAAAGACGATTCCGTGGTTGCATGCCATTTGCCGCAGACCTTCGAGAGATGGGTCGCCTTCGACTATTACTTCGTAGACCGTATCACCATGGTCATCTACGACTTGAACGCTCGCTGGGAACATGTCGCCTTTTCGAACGCCTTGGATGTTGAAGCCGTAGCCGACGTCGAGCCATGTTGCTCTGCCTTCCGAATCAACGTTCCACTCAGGTTTCGCTGGTTTTTTCTTCGGCACGTGAGTCCTCTTTGATGGCTTTGAGCATGACCCTGGTGACACGGTCTACGAAGCGATAGTCGTAGGCGACCCATGGATTGCTCGCGGGTTTGATGATTCGGCCTTTCGTCAACCGGATCGTTCGCGTGATTTGCCACTCTCCGGGAGGTACGGTGACCGGCATGCGCGGAAGGTGTTGCCCAGAGGCTTTCATGGCGCGAGCCAAGGCGTCGTCGACTGGGCGCCCTTGAACGGCGCCGAAGCGGTCGATTCGGTACTCGGTGCGAGCCAAATAGCGCTTTGGCCGGCGTCTTGCGGGTGCACGTCGGTTTCTCTTTCCCATGTTACTCGTCCAAAAGTTCGGGGTAATTGGCTTCGATCATCGCTTCGACCGACTCGTACGTCTCGGTCTTCGAGGTGACGTGTTCGGCGCACAATGCGGCTTCCGGGTCTTTCATGAGCCGTATCCGCAGCGCGATAGAGGGTAGTCCGTGGTTGACTTGGTTGAGCAACCAGCCTGCGCACACGCGCTTCTCAGGGAGCTTGCCCGTGCCGTGGCAGCCGTAGATCGCGCCCGGGAAGGGGTTGCGTTCGTGGTCGAGCAACTTCGCAAACTCTGCTCGGTCCCACAGCTGCAACGGCGCGTCCTTTCGGTACGGACAGGACGAACAGGGCTCGCGCATGTCGAATTTCATGGGCTGGCCAGCTCTTCGATGAATTTCTGCGTGAGATGTGCGAAGTACCTGCACGCCTCGACCAAAGTTTCGCGCTGAACGAGCGCCCACCACGCATCGCTTTGCGGAGCGAGAATGGGGTTGGACGGCAGAATGGTGGACTCTTCGAGCATGATTTCGTCTTCCCCGTCACCTGGGGCGAATATCGTCACTACGAGAGTGATGTTGCGCTCGCTGATATCCGCTGTCGGCGTGCCTCGGACCTTGAAACCCTCGACGAACTTCCATGTGCTGCCGCCGTGGATGCGCCAATCGGCGGTTCTGCGCGTCGCGCGTGCCATGTTGTCGATCTCTTCTTCGGACATGTTGGTTCCCATGGACCAGACTCCCTGCAAACCACAAGGCTGCTCAGCTGAAGCACTGGCCCCCGTGGAGTGCCCGACGCCGCAGGCGTCAACGCGTTGTAGGACCGAAAAGGCCCGGGCCCGTAGGGCCGGGCTTAGAGCGGCTCCCCAGTGATTCGATCGCGTTGCCCAACCACGGGCACGTTTTCTTCACGCGTGGGCGCCTTAGACCTGTGCTCGCGAGCTTCGCGTGCTTCACGCTCTTGTCTCTCGCGTTCGGTCTCACCCCACGGACTCTGGGTTGAGAGCTCTTCGCGGCTTGGAATCGTGAGCGGGTTCATGCCCATCAAGGTCTGTTCTGCAGACCGTACGTTGAGCTTCGAGATCTGCGCACGTAGTTCAACGATGTATTCACGCAGGTCTTCCACGCGCTCGGAGCCGCAAAATTCTTTGGCCAGTGCCTGCCAGGCGTTGATCTCTGGGCGCGTCATGTCGCCGCGCTCATCGAGCTGCGTCAGCACAGCGATGACGGCTTTGAGCGAGCCGCGCCACGTCGCCGAATCGATTCGTGGTACGCGGTCCTGCTCTGGTCCACCGCTTCTTTGTCGTTCGCTCACGGGTCACTCCTTTTTCAGCTGTTTTTTCAGCTCACTGATCACTGCCGTACGCCCTTCATCGTGAAGTCGTAGTACGTGCAGCTCGCTTGTGCTCCGTTGACAAGTCCGAGCACCGAACCGTTATAGGGGCTCATTCGGCAGTTGTTGCAGCTGAAGCCCGCGTCGTCGAAGGTGAGCTTCGAATCGGAGCTGACGGTGAGCGTCGCTGACGTGCTCGTGCCGTTTGCAAGACCTTGGCTCGGAAACGGAAAGTTTCGGCTCGGGTTCGTCACGGTGAGGTAGTAGGCTCCGCTGCCGATGTCTTCGATCGTCCAGGTCGCCGTGAGCGGGAAGGGTGCGCAGCCGGCTTGTAGAGGCTTCGGCGTGATCGACACGTTGTAGGTCCCGGGGACCTTGTTCGCGGGCTGGGGCGGCGTCACAGGCCCCGCGTCTTCTGCGGGTTCTGCGCCAGCGTCGGCAGCAGCATCGGAAGCAACGTCGGCATCGGAAGCGACGTCGGCATCGGAAGCGACGTCGGCATCGGAAGCGTCATCGACAGCGGCGTCAGTTTCATCGACAGCGGCATCACCCCAGAGCTCACCCCCGGGCTTTTTGTCGCCGCCGAGCTTTCCCGCGCCGGTCTTGTCCCCACCACCCGTCTTGTCGCCGTCTCCGACGATTCCCGCATCGGTGTCATCGAGCTCCGAGGCTGTGTCGCCACAGGCGGAAGTCGAGAGAACGAGCGCAAGCGCGCAACCAAAGACTGTCTTCGGGTACAGCATGAGAGTCTCCTGGGATGGTGGCAAAACTGCGAGAACTGGAAACTTCAACGATGCCCGTGCGCCGGGCGATCGAACACTTTATCGACGTTGCGAGGGAGCCCGGGCTTCACAGGCAGCTCTTCTTTTTGCAGTTGGCGAGCACACCGAAAGCACACAAGGAAGCCTTCGCTCGTTGCGACAGCTGTGTAGGGACAAGGAATCTCAACACCTTGTCCGTATTCTCCGGGCGTTACCCAGATCATCTCGCATTCATAGGTGGGCTGACACGAACAGCCGGGCTTGTTACAGTTCTCAGAGCGCTCAGTCATTTTGTCCCCCGCTTTCCAAAAAGCTGACTTTGCAAGGTTGCAATCCCCTCGACTTGCAGCTCGTCGGTGTAGCGTTGGGTGCTCGCGATGGCGTCGTGCCCGAGCATTTGTTGCACCTTGATCAAGTCGCCGTTCGTCTCGCGAAGCGCGGCCACCGCGATTGTGCGGCGCAGGCGATGTAGGTGTAGTGAGTCGACACACTTGAGCTTTCGCTGGTAGAGCTTGATTCGACGGTTTGCTCGTTGGTACGCGCAGTCGCCCGGGAGCGGACTCGGGTTCTCGCGACAAAGGAACTGCGCCACGTTCACAGCGCCGACTTTTTTGGCGGCTGCGTGGAGAGCTTTCCATGCAGCCGTGTTGTCTCCGAGTGGCACAGGCTTGACGCGACCACCTTTGCGTTCGATCTGAATTACGCCTGTCTTGAGACCGTTCTCGATGCGAGAGACCGGAGTGCGGAGCACGTCACCGATACGCAGGCCCGTGCGAAGCACGACGAAGAGCACCAAGTCTTCGCGCGAGTGACCGTCGCGCGAGCTGCTTTGAAGCCAGTCGTGCAGCTTGTACCAGCGAGCTTGATCGAGGCTCACGGCCTGACGTACGCGCGTCTTGGGGCCTTCCTTGGGAAGGCGCTTTACCTCTTCGAGCTCGTGCCCGCGAAGCCACTCGACGAACGCCGGGTCAAGATCCTCTGCGTCTTTCACGTTGCTCGCGTACGTGAGCACGCGGCTCGCAGCGTCCTCGGCTGTGCGGGGGAGCCGCTCGCCAGCCGCGAAGGCAGCCTTCGCCGCGTTGAGCCCGCGCAACGTCGCCCGTTGCGTGGACTCGCGGTAGTGGTGTTTCTTGAGCCAGTCGGCGAGCGTGGTCACGTGCAACTACCGTGTACCAAGAGGGGGAGGGTTGTCAATAAACGTCGATTTGTTGTCAGCGAGGTTTGTTGCCGTAGAGCGCTGCAAAACAGCGAACTTTGGCCAATTCCCGTTGTTGTGGGGTTACGTCAGCGTAGGGCGTGCTGAACAACGACGCCGCGATGTGTCGATACGGGTCAAAGCTCTGAGAGATCGCGGGCAACGTCTCAGGCACGCGGTTTTCGAGTACCGTCAGAGCTGCAGACGCAGCTTCTTCGTGTAGCGCTTGGTTCGACTCTTGTTCTGCGGGACAGCACATTGCGATAGCCTGTAAGAGATTGTCGAACCAGTGTTTGTTGAGTTGGTCGCTCTCAGTAGGGTTCATCGCACGAATACGTGACAGCAAATCTTCTCGCATGCCCATAGTACTATCCTCGCTCAAAAAGGAATCTCGTCACAGGTGCACGGCGCCGGCTTGCGGCACGCGTAGCAGCGCTCGGGGAAAACCCGCGGCTTGTCGAGAGAAACCACCACGGGCTTGCCTTCGAGCACGAACGGAAAACCATTGCCGGTTCGCTTTGCTTCGGCGCGAGCCTCCCGAAGGTCGCGCGCGATCACGATGAGCTCGTGCGCAGCGGAGCTCCAACAGAAAGCTTTGAATGGGCGCAAGCTCGGCATAGGTTCTACTGACGGGCTTTGGAGCGTTTTTTCCGTTTCAGCGCCCTACGCTCCTTTCGGTTCACTCCTTCGGAGCTCACCGGGATCGCGTAGCTTCGATTGACTTGTTCCACAGGCTCGATCGACGATTTCAAGCTCACGTTGAAATTGGCTTTGTTGTCCATAGCGGGCCCCTCAATGCTCGATTGTCGGCAGCGTACTGATCGCGCAAAGGTGCAGGCACGGGCTTCG
>Ga0335070_10011002_pt1 | contig 10580 bp, 6 predicted proteins | sample Lox_Sample_13_FD_206722 | JGI IMG/M metagenome (GOLD analysis project Ga0335070, IMG submission 206722) | Soil microbial communities from Loxahatchee National Wildlife Refuge, Florida, United States - Lox_Sample_1.3 | ecosystem: Environmental > Terrestrial > Soil > Wetlands | place: USA: Florida...
TTGCAGGGGATCGTCTCCACGCACGAGATCACCGGGAAGATATCGGTGCCGTGCGGTGCATCGCAGACGGACAAGTTCTCGCGGCCGGGCTTGCTCTTCAAGATCGGGACCAACTGCTCCCACTGCGAAGGCACCTGCACGGCCTTTCCCTGGCTTCGCGCGATGCGACGGCCGGCGATCCGGCCGCTGAACATGGCCGCCGACGCCTCGGCGATCTCCTCAGCGTCTCCCGCGACGTGCGCGTCCATCCCGTGGCGGCGTGCTGCCTCGAACAACTCGTTCACCGGCTCCAGCCCCACCGCGAGGAGAAGCGTGTCGCAGGCATACGTGCCGTGCGATCCGGGGATGACGCGCCACTGCCGGTCTATCGAGGCGACCGTGACCGATTCCACCGCGTCGGTTCCGTTCGCGCTCACGACGGTAGTCGACGTACGGATCGGAACGCCGAGCCGCCGGATCTTGTCCGCGTGAACCCAGTATCCGCCGATCTCGGGAAGTCCTTCGATCACGCCGACGACTCGGATGCCCGCCTGCAGCGCATGGTAGGCGGCAATGAGGCCAACGTTGCCGGCGCCGACGATCAAGAGCCTATCTGAAGGCTCTACGAGGTCACGGTTGAGCAGGGTCTGGAACGCCCCCGCGCCGTACACTCCCGGCAGCGTGCACCCCGGGAACGCAAGGGCCTTCTCTCTGGCGCCGGTTGCCGCAAGAAGGCTTCTCGGCTCGACGAGCACGTAGCGATGCCCATCTACCACGATGCCGACCTTGCCGTCGCAGTAGACGCCTACTGCAAGTGTCGATGTCATCATGCGGATGCCCGGCCGGCGGGCGGCCTCGGCGGCTAACAGCGCTGCCAGATCCACCCCCCGGGTGCCGGCATGGCACTGCTCGACCGATCCGAAGAACTGGTGGGTTTGGAGCAGCAGCTTGCCGCCGGGCCGGCCTTTGTCGTCCACCACCAGGACGTCGAGACCGGCGTCGGCGGCCTCAATGGCAGCGCCGAGCCCGGCAGGCCCTGCGCCGACCACCAGGAGGTCGCACGTGAGATGCTCGGTCTCACGAAAGGCCGTCCGGTCCGAGGCGACAGGGGGGACGGCGGGGAGCGTCGCGAGACGACGCACCTCCATCCCCTGCCGCACGGCGGTCATGCACGCCTTCACGGGCAGGCCGTCTGCCACCACCAGGCACTGGGCGCACTGCCCGTTTGCGCAGAAGATGCCCTGGGGGGTTCTGTCCAGCGGGTGCTCGTTGAACGCCCGTATCCCGTGCGCGAAGAGGGCGCTGGAGATCATCTCGCCGGGCCGTGCCGACAGCGGTCTCCCCTCGAAGGACAGCGAGACAACGGCCGGTTCTCCCGTGCCCAGAATCGGATGGTGATCAACGCGTCCCATGGGCATCTGCCTCCATGAAGGGATAGCGGTAGTCGGTGGGCGGGCAGAACGTCTCCTTGATTGTGCGGGAGCTGGTCCAGCGCAGGAGGTTCAGCAAGCTTCCCGCCTTGTCGTTCGTGCCCGACCCCCGGGCGCCGCCGAACGGCTGCTGCCCCACAACCGCACCGGTCGGCTTGTCGTTGATGTAGAAGTTGCCCGCGGCATAACGCAGGATCTCTCCCGCCAGGGAGATCGCCCTGCGGTCTCGTGCGAATATCGCCCCGGTGAGCGCGTAGGGGCTGGTGCGTTCGCACAGCCGGAGCACCTCCTCAAAGCGAGCATCGTCATAGACGTACACGGTGAGGACCGGCCCGAATATCTCCTCCCGAAGCAGGACGGAATCCGGGTCCTGCGTGACGATGACGGTCGGCTCGATGAACCAGCCGCTGGTCTTATCCGCCTTGCCGCCGCAGACGATCCGGGCCGAGGGCTGTCGGCGCGCCTGCTCGATGTAGCCGACAATGCGGTCGAACGCCGTCTCGCTGATCACGGCATTCATGAGATGGCAGAAATCCCGTACGTCACCCATGGTGATCGTGGAGATCACCTCACGGATCTTCGGCTCCAGTTGCTTCCAGTACCCCGCCGGCACATACAAGCGTGACACGGCGGAGCACTTCTGTCCCTGGTACTCGAAGGCGCCTCGCACGACGCCGGTGACCACCTCGTCGAGCGGCGCCGAGGGGTGTACAACCACGAAATCCTTGCCTCCCGTCTCCCCGACGAGCCGTGGCCATACACGATAGCCCCGGACGAGGCTCGCGACCGTCTTCCATATCGACCGAAACGTATCGGTTGAGCCGGTGAAGTGCACGCCGGCGAGGTGCTCGTTCGCGAGGAGCGCTTCCCCGATCTCGGGGCCGGGGCCCGGAAGGAAGTTGATGACACCGGGTGGGAGCCCGGCCTCATCGAAGAGCCGCATGAGGTGGTACGCCGAGAGCACCGCATCGGAGGACGGCTTCCAGACCACCGTGTTTCCCATGATCGCGGGAGCACTGGGCAGATTGCCGGCAATCGAGGTGAAGTTGAAGGGAGTGACGGCAAACACGAAGCCCTCCAGCGGCCGATACTCCACCTGGTTCCAGGTGCCCGGCGCATTGCGCGGCGGCTGGTCCTGGTAGATCTTCTGCATGAACCAGGCGTTGAAACGGAAGAAGTCGGCGAGCTCGCACGCCGAATCGATCTCCGCCTGGAACGCGTTCTTGCTCTGACCGAGCATCGTAGCCGCGTTCAGGATGTAGCGGTACTTTGTACAGATCAGCTCCGCGGCTTTCAGGAAGATCGCCGCGCGCTCTTCCCATGCGAAGCGCTCCCAGTCACGCTTCGCTTCCAGGGCGGCGGCGACGGCCTGCTCGGCTTCGGCTGCTCCCGCCACGGCGCGGACGGCCAGCACGTGCCGTGGTTCGTGCGGGCAGACGACATTCGCCGTGCGCCCGGTGCGGACTTCCCGGCCGCCGATGACGAGCGGGATGTCCGCCCGCGTCCCGTATTGCCGCTCCAGTTCCGCCCGGAGCCGCAACCGCTCCGACGACCCCGGTGCATACGAAAGGACGGGCTCATTCTGGACTTCGGGCAGCGTGACGTTCGCGTTGTTCATGACTTCCTCCTTCTCATCATTCTGCTGAAGCGCCGTACGTGTTCCTGCGCACGGTCGCGGGCGGCCGGGGCATCGTGGTCTTCCACCGCCCTGACGATCGCACACAGGTCCCTGTAGTTCTCCTCCATGGTGCGTCGCGTTCTGGGGAGAAGCTCGTCGTAATAGCGGTCGATGTTGTCGTGCACGCTGCGCAGGACCGTCTCGTAGACCGGGTTGCCGGCGATCGCTGCAAGCGTCATGTGCAGCCGGTTGTCCAGCTGAATGAAAGACTCCCAGTCCGGCGTTCTGGACCCCGTGTTCGCACGGGCTTCCTCCAGGACGCCCTTGAGACGCCGGATGTCGATCGGTGTCGCGCGACGGGCCGCGAGCCCTGTGACGATGCTCTCCACCCCCTCGCGAAACTCCGCGACGTCCGCGATGGACACCTTCTTCCGGCGGAGGAGCAGCGCCAGTCCATCGTGGAGTTGTCGGGCGTTGGACTCACTGACAAACGCCCCGCCCTGCACGCCGGTACGAATCTCTATCAGGCCCTTGTGCTCCACGACCCGCAGCGCCTCGCGCAGCGTGCCGCGGCTGGTACGGAACATCGCCACGAGCTCGCGCTCGGGCAGCAGTCTATCTCCTGCCGTGAGACGGCCGTCCAGGATCGCCTCCTGGATCTGATCGACGACACTTTCGAAGATTCGCCGGCGCCGGACCTCGCTGAACGGTGTCTTGCGCTTCACCATCACCCCGTTCTCCACGACCGCGGTGGTCCGCGGAGTCACCTAATTGGTCAAACCATTATACCATCAAAACGGATGGTGTCGAGAGGCTTCGCCTCCGGCATTCTGGTGGGCCGGCAGTGTTGATATGGACGTTGTCAGGGTATGGAGATGGGATACACCAGGCGCGACGGATTGGTCATGAGACCCGCGGTCGTACCAGCTCAAAGAGCGCATCGTACGCTTCTATAAGTCCTTTCCAGGCTTTCACATCCGAAGACAGGGAGCTTTGCGCTCTCATCTCGGCCGTCATTTGCTCCAGCGCCCATATCCACCCATGGACTTCCCTATCCAGAGCCGAGCGAATAGCCATGCGGATCTTCTCGAAGCTGTCACGGGCGCTCTTGATTTGGCACTCTTTGACATCACTTTCGGCGTTCGTTCGAGTTCCCCGGTCTGTGAGAACGTCGCTCATACTTTTGGCCTCCTGGCTTATTATATACCCTCCGGGGTATGCTCCAAACTCCTGCGCTTCAGCCGGCCAGCTGAGTGGCAGAGACGATCTGCCCTTTCTGAAGGTACAGCCGGCTCACGCGGGGGAGGAGCGAGGTTGTCACTTCATAGTTGATCGTGCCAGCCAGCCGCGCTACCTCCTCAACGCTGATGACCTCTTGCCCTTGCCGGCCTATCAGTACCACCTCGTCATCGTGCGCCACTTCGGGGATATGAGTTGCATCCACCACGCATTGATCCATGCAGACACGCCCCACGATTGGTGCGCGCTGCCCGCGGATAAGCACGCAGCCTTTGTTGGAAAGACTGCGGTGATATCCGTCGCCGTATCCCACGGGAACAAGCGCCGCAAGGATTGACTGCTGTGTGATAAAAGTACGTCCATAACTGATCCCCGAACCGGGAGGCAATCTGCGCACGCGATGTACCATGCTCTTGAGCGCGAGTGCCGGATGGATTTTGAACGCGGAAGGCCATTCGTTCGAAGGTTCCATACCATACATGGCAATCCCGATCCGTACCGCGTTGAAATGCGTTGCAGGCAACCGCATGGTGGCTGCGCTGTTTGCGGCGTGGACTACAGGCACATCATAACCGGCATGCCGTATGTCATTCAGCACGCCCTTGAAGACTTTCAGCTGGTTGAGCACGTGCTCTGTGTCCTCCCAATCGGCGGTGGCAAAGTGGGTGAAGATACCTTCGAGGCGAAGGTGCGGCAGATTGTGAAGAGCGCGAATGAACTCCACGACCTCGCCGGGCAGGAGGCCCCACCGGCACATTCCGGTATCTACTTTGACGTGGACCGGTACGGTCGCGCCGATGCCACCTGCCTCAGAAGAGAGAGAGCGCGCGACTTCAATGTCGATGAGGCTGGGCGTAAGCCGCCAGCGTACAACCGTCCTTGCGCCGTCGGGCGGCGTGTAACCCATGATCAGGATTGGCGCTTCAATATGGGCCTGGCGCAATTCCACGCCCTCCACGGAACGATGCACGGCGAGGCGGTTCGCTCCGGCCTCAAGGGCCGCCTTCGCGACCGGCACGGCGCCATGGCCGTACGCGTTGGCCTTGACGACTGCCATGATTTCAACCTTCTGGCCGACGTGTTTTCTGATAGCGGAAACATTCGACGCGATAGCAGTCAGGTCGATTTCCGCCCAGGTAGCAGTTCCTGCCGGCATTGCCATTCCATCGATAGTAGCTGACTCTTCCGGAACGTCAAGCAAGACCCAGGCGTTCTGGCGGCGGGAGTTTTGTTGACAATCCGAAACATCAGACTATCATAAATGGATCGCAGCCGCTTGAAAGGACGCAACCCATGAGTGATCTCTTGAAGAGGACGGTCCTGAATTCCTGGCACCGGAATCACGGCGGTAATATGGTGGAGTTCGGCGGCTGGGACATGCCAGTAGCCTACGCCGCGGGGATTCTTCAGGAGCACTTGGCAACTCGCAGGAGCGCAGGGCTTTTTGATATCTCTCACATGGGGCGTTTCATCATACATGGCAAGGAGGCAGTCCGGTTTCTCCAATACGCGCTGACAAATAACTGCTCCGGCCTGGTTGGCGGAATGGCGCAGTATACCGTGATTCCCGACGAGAGGGGGTGCGCCGTCGATGATGCATACTTGTACCGACTGGATGATGAACGCAGCGAAGGAGAACCAGATTTTCTGCTGGTCGTCAATGCGTCCAACGCAGAAAAGGACTGGGATTGGCTCAACAATCTGAAGTCACGCTTCCATACTGTCAGCCTGGAAGATGCAACTCAAGAGCTTGCGATGATCGCACTCCAGGGTCCGTCCGCGAAGCGCATCCTGGGGACTGTCCTGGAAGAGAGCCTGTTTGCCCTGCCTGATCCCTGGAGAAATCGATTGCGGACGTGCCGGGTGGAGGGGGAGAGTGTCTCCATCACGGTGTCTCGTACGGGCTATACGGGCGAACCTCTATCCTTCGAGCTTTTTCTGCCAGCAGCGAGCGCGGTCTTGGTCTGGGAGAGAATCCTCGCTGCAGACCCCGGCCTGGTTCCAGTAGGGCTCGGAGCACGGGACACTTTGCGTCTCGAGGCAGGCCTTCCCCTCTTCGGGCACGAGCTTGGGACGGATAGCGAAGGGAAGGCAATTCCCATCCTCGCGGCCCCGTCGACCATGTCGGCTGTAAGCTTCTCCTCTGAAAAAGGTGATTTTGTCGGACGGGCGGCGCTGCTCAGACAAAAGGAAGAACGGAGGAGGAGAACGGAGCGCAGAAGTTGTCGTCCGGAACAGATGCAGACCCTGGGGAAAGTCGTTGTTCCTGTCGCGGTGACCAGCCCCGGAATAGCACGTCCGGGGAACGAGGTATTTGTCGGAAGTCGTCTTGTCGGCCACGTAACCAGCGGCACCGTAGTTCCCTATTGGAACTTCATCGGCCAAGGTTTGACGTCATCTCCCTCCGACGAGAAGGGAATGCGGGCCATTGCTTTGGCATATCTGGACGCCAGTCTTGAGCCGGGGCAGACCTTGAAGGTACGACAGCGCGAACGCGCGCTCGACGCTGTAATCGTGAGACGGCACCTTTCAAGCGCAGCGCCCCCCTACGCAAGGCCGGTTCTTGCGAAGCCGAAAGCGCAATCACGTACAAGCCCTGCCGTCGGGCTTTCTGCGGCAGCAGAGGGCCTGGTAGAAAAGGCTCTTCGGAACACGGTCTGGCGACAGCGGCAAGTAATAAATCTTATCCCTTCAGAGCAAACGGTCTCGCCTTTGGTTTCCTGGCTGTCGATTACGGACCCATCTCACCGATACGCCGAGCACCGTGCAATGGCGTCCCTGGGAGAGAGAGACATATTTTATTACCAGGGAACGGGGATGATCGAAGAGCTGGAGCAGCTCGCAGAAACAGAACTGACTGCGTATCTGGGCTGCTCTGAGGTTGAGCTCAGGACCATCAGCGGCCAGATGGCAAACACGGCCGTTTTTGGCGGCCTTGTCGACTACCTCAATCGAACGGATAGAAAAGGCGAGCCCCGTCGACTCCGCAAGGTGATGAATCATCACCTGAGCCGGGGTGGACACTTGAGCGCCCAACCAACAGGCGCGCTTCGGTCCTTTGTCGCCACAGATCCTGCAACGGACAGGCCTGCCGTGGTTCCTTTTCCCATGCTGCGGGAGAACCCTTACAAGATCGACTTGCCTCGTACTGAAGAGTTGATCCGGCTTCACAAACCGGAGCTGATCATTTTGGGCAAGAGCATGACTCTCTGCCGGGAACCAGTTGCAGAGATTGCAGGAATGATCCACGACATGACCCCTCGACCGATCCTCATGTACGATACCGCACACGTTCTTGGGCTGCTGGGACCTCATTTCCAGCAGCCATTCCTCGAAGGGGCGGACATTGTTACGGGCTCGACCCACAAGACTTTCTTCGGACCGCAAAGGGGTCTGATTGCGAGCAACATGTCGATCGGAAGCGGTCTTGAAAGTTTATGGGCCGCAATTGTCAGGCGGGTCTTTCCGGGAAGCGTCAGCAACCACCACCTTGGCACGCTTGTCGGCCTCCTGATGGCCGCGTACGAGATGAACGCTTTCAAGTCCGAGTACCAGAAGGCGGTACTCACAAACGCCAAGGCATTTGCCAGGGCCCTCAAGAGTGCCGGAATCGCGGTGGAAGGAGACCCGCTTGCAGGGTACACTGAGACTCATCAAGTAGTCGTGCGAGTCGGATACGGCAAAGGTCCTTTCGTCGCGGAAGCCCTCGAAGCGAACAACATCATCGTCAACTACCAGGCCGCACCGGATGACGAGGGATTCACAGCAGCAAGCTGTCTGAGAATGGGAGTTCAAGAGATGACTCGATTCGGAATGGGGCCCGAGAACTTCGCAGAGCTGGCTGGGCTTATCGGGGAAGTCATCCTGAAGGGCCGGAACGTGCAGGACGAGATTGTGCATTTGCGTGGAGAGTTTTGTGAAATGCAATACTGCCTGCCGCCTTCCGAGACTCAGGCACTTTGTGAGAGACTTCGGAGGTGCCTCCCCTAGGTGTGCCAGGTTTTACCCTTGACAGGCAACGACGAATTTTCTAATCTCGGTTTTTTAGTGAACCGGGTTTTTGTGGCCTCACCGTGGTTCACTGAACTCCACATCCAAGTCCCAGGCGGCGAGACCGGAGGGGGCTGAAAGAAGAGATCAGGCCTCAACGCGCCGGCGAGCGTTTGGCCAACGGGCTGCGGGAGGATCTGACACGGACGTTCTGGAGGAGGTCCGTTCGTGGAAAGGGGGGACTGAGCCAGCGAAACGTCTCGGCCAGGCTGCTGGAGAATGTGACAGGGCGAGGGGGTAGTGATCGAGGAAGGGGTGGGCACCCAAATCGAGTGTCGGCACGCCTGGGTCTCAACAATCGTTCTGAGAAGGGGGGTCATTCGATGAAGACACTTCGCGTCATCTCGCTCATGGCTTTCGTTTGCCTGTTCATCGTCTTTGCAGCCTATCCGGCTGCGGCACAAGGCAAGGTCATCAGAGTCTACGAGAGCTGGCCGTTGCAGGGGGCCATGATCCCCGAAGGCAAGGCCATGCTGAATGCGGCCCAGATGGCACTGGACGAGGCAAAAGGGCAGGTTGCGGGCTACAAGATCGAATTGGTTTTCCTTGATGATGCCTCGCCTACTACCGGATCCTGGGACGGCACGATAGAGGCGAACAACGCTCACAAGGCCATCGCCGACGACAAGTGCCTGGTCTACTTTGGCACCTACAATTCCGGCGCCGCGAAGATCTCCATGCCCTTGACGAACGAGGCCGGCATGGCGCAGATCACTCCGGCAAACAGCTACCCGGGCCTGACGAAACCTGGCTATGGTCCCGGCGAACCGGGCATCTACCGCCCGACCGGCAAGGTCAACTACTTCCGCACGTTCGGCGCAGATGATTTCCAGGGCGCGTCCGGAGCGGCATGGGCGAAAACCCTCGGCTTCAAGAAGGTCTATATCCTCGACGACCGCCAGCTGTACGGCAAGGGCATTGCGGACGTGTTTGAGAAAAGCGCCAGGAATATCGGACTGGATGTCGCTGCGCACGATGGCGTCGAGTCCATCAACATCGACTTTCGCGCTCTGCTGACGAAAGTCAGAGCCTCCGGTGCGGACCTGATCTACTTCGGCGGGCTGGTGGATTCCGGGGGTCCTCAGATCGCGCAGCAAATGGACGCATTGGGAATGTTCAAGGCGGGCGTGAAAATGCTCTCAGACGACGCGATGTATTCCGATGCCGTCCCCGAGGCGGTCAGCCCGGAAGTTCTCAACGGCAATCTGTACGTGACCTTCGCCAGCCCGGCCTTGGATCAGCTGCCAACCGTCGTGGGCAAGAACTTCTTCAAGAACTACAAGGCCACGTACGGAGCGGATCCCATCGGGTGGTCCATCTACGCGTACAACGGCATGCTGGTGATCCTGGATTCGATCAAACGCGCCGCGCCAAAGCTGGGCATGGCCACGACAGTGGAAGCCAGGCGGGCCGCGGTTCTCGACGCCATGCGCGCCACCAAGGATCTCGACGGCGTTTCCGGCAAGATCACCTTCGATGCAAACGGCGATCCGACGACCTACCTGATGTCCGGGTTCCTGTTCAAAGACGGCAAGTACGTCTGGCAGAGGAACATAAGTGGCGACATGAAGTAGCGTTCGCGGAATTTTCTCTTTCCCCTGGCGATGAGCTTTTTCATCGCCAGGGTCTGCGGTGGGATTGTGCGGCACCGTCGGTTCGCGTGCGTCGCGCGGGCGCGATTCCCGCCGAAATACGGACAGAGCTCAGGCGGAAACATCCTCTGTGCCGCGCAGAAGCACGAGAAGTTGCTGGCGCGTGTCGGCGGTAAAGGGATGGGGGTAGATGACCCAGACGGAACTTTTCATCCAGCTCATCATCAACGGTGTCACACTCGGCTCGTACCTTGCATTGATCGCCCTGGGCTACACCATGGTGTACGGCATCATCGAGCTGATCAACTTCGCCCACGGCGACGTCTACATGTGGGGTTTCCTGATCTCGCTGACTCTGATGGGACTCCTGGGTGTCCGTCACACCCTGGGAGGCTGGCAACTGTGGGTCGTCATCTTCGGGGTCATGTTTGTGACCATGCTTTGCACGGGAACGCTCAATATGCTGATCGACCGCGTCGGCTACAAACCGCTGCGCCGCGCGCCGCGACTGGCTGCACTTATCACCGCCGTCGGCATGTCCTTCATGCTGGAGAATCTGGGAATGATCTGGAAGGGACCCAGCCAGATCAATTTTCCGAACATCTTTCCCGCGATCGATATTCTCAACAACGTGCTGGGGCTGAAAACGGCCGTGCTTTTCACGACCAAGGA
>Ga0335070_10011003_pt1 | contig 10579 bp, 11 predicted proteins | sample Lox_Sample_13_FD_206722 | JGI IMG/M metagenome (GOLD analysis project Ga0335070, IMG submission 206722) | Soil microbial communities from Loxahatchee National Wildlife Refuge, Florida, United States - Lox_Sample_1.3 | ecosystem: Environmental > Terrestrial > Soil > Wetlands | place: USA...
CCCATGGAAGCGGTGAAGATCGCCCGCGCCAATCCTGAGCGCAGCGTGGTTTTCCTAGCGATAGGGTTTGAGACTACAGCGCCAGCCAATGCCATGGCGGTCTGGCAGGCTCACCGCGAAGGGCTCCGCAATTTCTTCGCGTTGGTTTCCCACGTGCTGGTGCCACCTGCGATCCGGACGTTGCTGGTCTCGCCGTCGAATCGCGTTCAGGGATTTATCGCGCCGGGGCACGTCTGCACGATCAGGGGATGCGGAGAATACGAAGATCTCGTTCGCAACTTTCGTGTGCCCATCGTCGTTGGCGGTTTTGAGCCGGTCGATCTGCTCGAATCCGTGCTCATGCTGGTCCGTCAACTGGAAGCGGGCGAGGCAAAACTGGAGAACCAGTATGTGCGATCCGTAAGTTATCAGGGAAACCTTCCCGCGCAGGAGATCATCAGCAGGGTCTTCGAGGTTGCGGACCAGAAATGGCGTGGGATTGGGCCAATCCCACGAAGCGGGTTGCGCCTGCGCGAAGAATTCGCGGCTCACGACGCGGACCGTGTATTCGCTCTTGCGCAGGTCAGCGTGGATGAGCCCGCCGAGTGCATCAGCGCTCAGGTCCTGCAGGGACTGCGCAAGCCAACCGATTGTCCGGCGTTCGGAATGCGGTGCACACCGGAGAATCCGCTGGGTGCACCCATGGTCTCCTCGGAAGGCGCCTGCGCCGCCTACTATCGGTACCGCCGTCACGCCGTCGCAAGCTAGGAACGCGCCATGGCAGCAGAGACAAAAACCGTAGCCGAACTTGCCTGCCCGGTGCCGCTGGCGCCGAAGGAAACCATCCTGCTCGGACACGGCAGCGGAGGCAAACTCAGCGCGGATTTGGTCCGTGACATCTTTCTTCCCGCGCTGAAGAATCCCGCGCTGGCGCGCCTCGACGACCAAGCAGTTCTGAATGTCAACGGTTTGCGCCTTGCCCTGACCACCGATTCGTTTGTGGTCAAACCGCTGTTTTTTCCCGGCGGCGACATCGGCTCCCTAGCCGTGCATGGGACAGTGAACGATCTGGCCATGGGTGGCGCCAAGCCGCTTTATTTGAGCGCAGCATTCATCATCGAAGAAGGATTTCCCATGGAGCAACTGCGCCGCGTAGTAACTTCCATGCGGAATGCGGCCTCTGCAACCCACGTGGAAGTCGTGACCGGAGACACAAAGGTAGTGGAGAAGGGCAAGGGCGACGGCCTGTTCATCAACACAACCGGAATCGGAGTCGTGCCCGACGGAGTGGAGCTTTCGGCCGATCGGGCGCGGCCGGGCGACAAGGTTCTTCTCAGCGGATCGATTGGCGAACACGGAATCGCCATTCTGGCGCAGCGTGAAGGGTTGGAATTCGAGAGCACCATCGTGAGTGACAGCGCCCCGCTACACACTCTGGTCGCCGACATGCTCGGTGTCACCCGCGAAATTCACTGTATGCGCGATCCCACGCGGGGCGGGCTATCCAGCACTCTGAACGAGATCGCTGCTCAGTCGAAGGTCGGCATCGAACTGGAAGAAAGAGCCATTCCCGTGCAGGAAGAAGTCGTCGGCGCCTGCGAGCTTCTCGGTCTGGATCCTTTATATGTGGCAAATGAAGGGAAGCTGGTGGCGATTGTAACCCCCGAGGTTGCGGATCAGGTATTGCAAGTGATCCGCAAACATCCGTTGGGTGCACAGGCGCAAATCATCGGTACGGTTCAGGAAACGACCGCCGGACTGGTGACCATGCGTACGACGCTGGGCACGACCCGCATCGTCGATATGCTGGCAGGCGACCAGTTGCCACGAATCTGTTGAGGAAACATGCACGAGCTGAGCATTGCGGAATCCGTGTTACAGGCGGTCCGGGCCGAAGTGAAGCAACGGCCGGGTTCGGTGCCGCGCAAGGTCGGGCTGCGCATTGGACAGATGGCGGCGGTGGACGAAGACGCGCTGCGTTTCGCCTTCGAAGCCCTGACCCGTGACACGGAACTGGAATCGCTGGAGTTGGGGATTGAAATCTGCCCCCTGCGTTGCCGTTGCCCGCAATGCGGAAATGAATTTGTCGTGCAGAATTATGAGTCGCAATGCGTGAGGTGCGGCAATACCGAAACCCAGTGCGTAGGCGGGGACGAATTGGATCTGGCCTACGTGGAGGTGGAAGAAAATGAGCCAAGTGCCGCTGCAGCGAAAAGTTCTTAGCGAGAATGACCGGATCGCGGCCGGATTGCGGGCGCAGTTTCAGGAACACGGCGTTCTGTGCCTGAACCTGATCAGCTCACCCGGTTCGGGCAAGACCAGCTTGCTGGAGCGTACGCTGGAGAGTTTTCCGCGCAATCGTCGGGTGGCCGTTTTAACGGGAGACATCCAGACAGAAAACGACGCGGCGCGGCTCAGGCGCTTCGGATTCCCCGTCAAGCAGATCACGACCGGCGGCACATGCCACCTCGATGCGCGGATGATCGAACGGCACCTGGCCGACTGGCGTTTGCAGGATCTCGATCTTCTTTTTATCGAGAACGTGGGCAATCTTGTCTGCCCATCAAGTTATGACTTGGGGGAAGCGGCGAAAATCGTGCTGCTCAGCGTGACGGAGGGGGAAGACAAGCCGCGGAAGTATCCGTCGATCTTCTTTAAGTCCGAATTGATGGTCGTGAACAAGGTCGATTTGCTTCCCTATGTGCCTTTCAATCTGGCTACAGCTTTAGAGAATGCGCGCCGTGTGCATCCGGGGATGGAAATTGTTCAGGTCTCTTGTCTGAAAGGCGACGGCATGCGCGATTGGCTCACGTGGCTGGAGAAAAGATTGAACGCCGCCAAAACGCTTCAGCCCGCACCCGTCACTTAACGGTGCTTCGTGGACGTGCGCCGAAAAATCGAGGTTTCCGGAATCGTGCAAGGTGTCGGGTTCCGGCCTTTCGTGTATCGCCTCGCGACTAGCCGCCAGCTTGTCGGGACCATCCTCAACACTTCCGCCGGGGTCACCATCGAAGTCCAGGGACCACACGATTTGGTGCAGGACTTCGTTACTCGTTTGCCGGCAGAGGCGCCGCCGCTCTCGCGCATTACGAGTATCGCAGTGCACGATCTACCCTGTAATGGCGACAACGAGTTTCGCATCCTGCACAGCCGCGGTGGGGAGCCGGTGCAGACACTGATCTCGCCCGATGTAGCGATCTGTTCGGATTGCCTGGGGGAACTATTCGATCCTTCGGATCGCCGCTATCGCTATCCATTCATCAACTGCACCAACTGCGGACCACGATTCACGATCGTGCGCGATATTCCATACGATCGGCCGAGCACCTCGATGGCCGTCTTTCCGATGTGTCCTGCCTGCCAAGAGGAGTACGACAATCCGCTGAACCGCCGTTTTCACGCGCAGCCGAATGCATGTTGGGAGTGTGGACCCCAGGTTCAATTGCTGAATGCTTCGGGGAAAGTTGTGCCGTGCGAAGACCCCATCGCAGAGGCCGCCGCACGGTTACACGCAGGCGAAGTTGTAGCTGTGAAAGGACTCGGCGGATTTCACTTGGCCGCGGATGCGACCAATGTCGCCACGGTCTCTCTCCTACGCGAGCGCAAACGGCGCGTGGAGAAGCCGTTTGCTGTTATGGTGCCGCACCTCGGGGCTGCGCAGAAACTTTGTGACCTCGACGGGGTTGCGCGAAAAATCCTGGAATCGCCGCAGCGGCCGATTGTGCTGCTTCCTTGGAAACGGCCCAGCGTGGTCGCCGACCAGGTGGCACCGCGCAATCGCTATCTGGGAGTTTTTCTGCCCTACACGCCTGTGCATTATCTGCTTTTCGACGCCGGCAAGTTTACAGCCCTAGTCATGACCAGCGGCAACCTCAGCGAGGAACCGATTGCTGTCGAGAATCAGGAAGCCGCAACTCGCCTGCAGGGTCTGGCGGATTGGTTTCTCGTACACAATCGTGACATTTTGCTTCGTTGCGATGACTCGGTGGTGCGAGTTGCCAGCGGCAGGATGCAGCATCTCCGCCGCTCGCGCGGTTTTGTGCCCGTCCCGGTGTTCTTGAAAGATGAACTGCCGCCTATTCTGGCGGTGGGAGGCGAGCTGAAAAATACCATCTGCCTGACCACGGGCAAACACGGCTTTCTCAGCCAGCATGTCGGCGATCTAGAAAATGCAGAGAGCTATAAGTTCTTCAGCGAAGCCATCGATCACCTGGAGAAGATTCTTGAGATACGTCCGGAGGTGCTCGCCTACGACCTGCATCCCGATTACTTCTCCACCAGAGCCTGCCAGCGGTGGGTGTGCAGCATCACCATGCACACATAGCAAGCTGCATGGCCGAGAACCACCTCGATGGGCGTGTGATTGGGTTTGCCCTGGACGGCACAGGATATGGATCCGACGGCTGCATCTGGGGCGGCGAGGTGCTTCTCGCCGGCTACGAGGGTTTCGAACGGGCCGCGCATTTGGAGTATGTGCCACTTCCCGGAGGCGCCGCTGCTATCCGCGAACCGTGGCGCATGGCGGTTAGCTATCTCGCGCACTACTTCGGTGACGACTTTCGAAAACTGCCCATTCCATTCATTGAGCAACTCGACGGGAACAAAACAGAAGTTCTGGTGCGCATGATGCGGCAAAAGGTCAACTCCCCTTCGACCTCCAGTTGTGGCCGCCTGTTTGACGCCGTCGCTGCTTTAGTGGGAATCAGGCAAGAAGTAAATTATGAAGCGCAAGCTGCGATCGAACTGGAAATGTCTATTATTGGCGAACAACAGGCCGATGCTTATCTGTTTGAGCTGACATCTCAAGGCGAGAGCTGGATCATCAGCACGCGGCCGTTGTTCGAGGCAGTCATTGCGGACTTGCGGACCAACACCCCAGCCGGTGTCATGAGCGCGCGCTTTCACAACGGGTTCGCTGCCGTGCTGACCAAGCTTGCCGGACTCTTGCGGAAGAAGACTGGCCTACATCGCGTGTGCCTGAGCGGAGGCACCTTTCACAACGTTTACCTTTCGCAGAAGCTGGAATCCAGTCTGAAAGACGCCAAGTTTGATGTGTTTACTCACCGTGAAGTGCCTGCCGGAGATGGCGGCCTGAGCCTAGGGCAAGCCTTCGTGGCTGCGCACCAGTGAACTATCTGTGGGCATGAGGGCTCTGCGCAGGATTGCGGGTGTGCGTGACCGGCTTGGCGATCTTCACTTCGAAACCCACGGGAAGCTGCTTTGGCGGATAGCAGGCCGCGTTATCACAAGCTTGATAGCGCAGTTGACCGTGTAGCGAGTACCTCCCCGGTAAGACGCTGCTCAAGGGCCGCACCATCACCAGCACAGTGAAATCACCCCCGTAGACGTTGAGTTTTTCATCGGGGGCAAAAGGGAAACTCACGTCTTTGCCAAGGGGATAGGTAATACGCCCCACGACGATGTCGGTGGGCGCATCCAATTTCAGGCTAGTCGGAATCAGGTATTCGGCCTTCGGCTTGTTGGAGTTCACATGGAAGCCTGCAGGTATGTGAAAGCGCAAACTCACCGTCCCCGATTTGCCCCGCGCGATCGTTGTGACCGGCGGCGGAGTCAGAGTCACTGACGGCGCTTTTTTCTCCAAAGAATCTTGCGCTAATAACTGAGAACCGAGGAGCGCGATAACGAATGCAGTCGTCGGGAGGTGACGCTGTACCCGGAGTCCGGCTGATCGTTGACAGCGGACTATTTTGCCCATGGTGAGCCTTATTCTTCCACAAGGGTTCGCACTTGGGTGTTATCTACTTCTGGGCCACCCGGTTTTGGCCCAGGATTCTTTTGATGGAGTCCTCGATTTCGCCGCGCCCCTTCAGCCCGAAAACCTTGTCCACGATCTTGCCCTGGCGGTCGATGTAGAACGTTTCGGGCAAGAACTGCACCCCGCCGTACTGGCTGGCCACTCCATCGAGTTCCGACTGCTTCCCGGTCAGAATTAGGTAATCCACACCGAGCTTGCTGGTGAATTTTGCCACGTCGTCAGGGCTGTCGTCCCCCATCGATACGCCGACAATCTGCAGCCCGTCTCCCTGATATTGCCTTTGCAGTTCGGCAAACCAAGGCATCTCTACCTTGCAGGGCTCGCACCACGTCGCCCAGAAATTCAGCAGGACTGCCTTGCCGCGATAGTCGGAAAGCCGCACTGCTTTTCCATCCAGCGTATGGAGCGTGAAGTCTGGCGCTAGTTGTCCACGCACTTTGTCGTCCGCTGTGTTGGTTGGCGTTCGGCGCGCCATCTGAATCCCAAACACCAGCATCGTCGCCACAACCATGGCCACCACGATCAGCACTACTGGACTTCGCTTCACTGCCACTCGCTTTCTCCCCTCACTACATCGCAAATCGATTCAGAAATGACAGGTACCGAGAGATCAAACTAAACCGTCCGAGCACCAGTAGCGTCCCCAAAAGTACGAGCAGTACCCCGCTCGCCACCTCCACCGCATGCATGTGCGAGCGAAACCGGCTGTAGAACTTCAAGAAACGCTCAATTCCCAATGACGTCAGCAGAAACGGCACCGCCAGTCCCAGTGAATATACCGCCAGCAGCAAGATCCCCTTCACTACCGAGTCCTGCGCCGCGGCAAAGCCCAGGATTACCGCCAGAATCGGCCCTACGCACGGCGTCCAGCCAAAAGCGAAGGCGAACCCAATCACGAATGCTCCCCACACCGTGCTTCCACCCTGCAGCTTGTGCAGGCGCGCATCTGTGTACAGCGCCTTGATTTTGAAGATCCCCGTCAGATGCAGCCCGAACAGAATGATCACTACCCCGGCCACTTGTGCCAGCGTCGACTTGTAGCGCGCCAGCAACTGCCCTACTTCGGTCGAGATCGCCCCCAAAGTGATGAACACCAGGCTGAAGCCCGCAATGAAGGCCACCGAATTGGCCATCACCTTGCGCAGCAGCGACGCCTGCTGCGACTTCAGTTCCTCCACGCCGGCCCCGGAGATCAGCGACACATACCCCGGCACCAGGGGCAAGACACAGGGCGACAAAAAGGAAATCAGTCCGGCCACGAACGCCGCCAGCGGCAAGGGAAGCGTGCTCATTCGACTTATTGTACCTGCGTGCCCTTAGGGGTGGGAGTGGACGGGGCATTCGGAGGTTCAGCGACTTGTTCGGGCGGGGCCTCGGTCATTACTTTCTTGATTACCGCCGACGGGAGGCTCGCGGTCAGGACAACTCGGTGTTTGTCTTGTTTCACTTTCAGGCTGTCCAGAAATTGCGTCACATCGGGGTCTGGCCCCCTGCCTGAGACGGTTACCTCCGCCGAGTGGATGATATTAAGGAAGGTATTGGTGCGCTCCGTAACCTGCCTGGCTTCTTCCTCGCTGTCGGTGAGGCTTTCCGCCCGGAGGTGGATGGCGCCGAGGTACCACCGCGCTGAAGCGACCACTATGGCGGGTTTAGAAAACAGAAAAGAGAGCCCGAACGGCCCTGCAGGGGATGGGGTTTCGGGCGCGTCCACGCGGAAGATCGCCCAGCCCAGGCTGGCGAATGGAACCTCTTTGTGGTAACGGCGCAGGAGCGGCGGACCGCCAAAGGGCGAGGCCAGCTTGCGGGAACGGTCGATCATGTCGCGAATCAGTTGTGCATCCGGGTGGTTGGATGCCGCGACCGTATCCACAGTCAGGATTGCGACCCGCAACGTGCGGCCCTCCAACGGAATGCTGTAAATGTCGGTCGAGCGGTAATCCTCCACTGAGGTGGACAGCTTGCGCAGGTAAGCGCGAAGACGCTCTCCGTCAATCTTGCCGACAAACACCTCGGAATAGTGCGTCTGCTCGCTGGACTTAGCGGGCCTGGCGCCGGGCAGGCTGGAGGCATAGTGGATGGCGAAAGCGGCCTGGTCCAGGTCGCGCTCCCACTGAAACCCAGTTTCCTCGATGAATTGCTGGTAATCGGGATCGTGGGAAACCGTCGGCAGTTGTCCGACGATGTTCGCCCTTCGGATCCACTTAAAATTGACATACAGGAAGCCGTCAGCAGTGGGGAGAAGCCGCGCCGGTTCCGGGGGCGCATGTTTGCGCAGAACCACCACGATGGCCAGGGCTGCAGCAACCAGCACGACACCGAGCAGGATCGGGAGGCTGCGTCGAATGCGCATGGGGGCGTTTCGGGCAGCAATCATAGCATCGCGGGTGGCACCCGGGGAGGGGGCACAGGAACGGGAGTTAAGTTCTCAGGTTGCAGGTGACTTGCCGTTATGTTACCTTTTAGAATTGTCCCGGACATCAGCAAGGGATCAGAGGGTGTAGCTTGTCCTGCGGGGCAGGCTGCTCCGAAACTGCTGGCGTAGCTCAGCTGGTAGAGCATCTGATTTGTAATCAGAGGGTCGGGGGTTCGAATCCCTTCGCCAGCTCCAAGAAACGGGTTCCGGAACGCAGGACATCGGCGCGGCGGCAGTGGCAGGTTTCTAGCGGCACTCCATAAGGAAGCTTTTCCAGTTGCGAAGTTTCATGCGCGAGAGAATTCTTCGTGTGCATTCCGTTCCTTAGCCTGTTGGATTCTGCTTGTTTACTGACCCTCCGAGCGCACGAGGCAATCCTGGCGATGGCTGCCGGATCAAAAGTGGAGAGCCGAGCAATCGGCGTTTCTGCACAGGTGGGTGAGTGGTTAAAGCCGGCAGACTGTAAATCTGCTCCTCCTTGCGAGGTACGGAGGTTCGAATCCTCCCCTGTGCACCAGTGTTAAGAGTGTTCGCGCGCGGTTTGAGCTGCGCGCCGAAATCCTGAGCTTGGCGACGGATCTCGTGAACCGGTTGGCTTTAGCGTTTGCGGCATACGTTGGTCTGGGAGTTCTGGCCTGGACCACACTCAGCGATCAACGCGTGCGGATGGTGACTCTGGCCATCCTGCTGATGTTTGCGCTGAAGACTTGGGTGCGGCGCAAAGACGTGATGCATCGGGACGAAGAAACCAACGCCAGGCGGTGAGTGAAGGGCGGGAGTAACTCAGTGGTAGAGTCACAGCCTTCCAAGCTGTTGGTCGCGGGTTCGATTCCCGTCTCCCGCTCCAGGATTTTGGCAGGTTTGGCCGATGTAGCTCGGTTGGTAGAGCACTCCCTTGGTAAGTTGAGGCGATTGCGCGGCGTCTGAGCCGCGCGCCAAAATCCCGAGCGGAGTCGAGGGAGCCCTAGACAGGGCGCTGGACTAGGGCCGATGTAGCTCAGTTGGTAGAGCACTCCCTTGGTAAGGGAGAGGTCACCAGTTCAATCCTGGTCATCGGCTCCAGAATTTTCTGATGCAGGGTGACCGGTGGGCTTTGAACAGGCGGCTATCAAGGTTGATCGGGAAAAAGAATTTCAGGAACTGAAGCGTGCGATTGAGCGCGCATTCGAGCCGCGGAATATCGAGAAGTTTTTGAAGAAAGTACGAAGCAGGAACCTTCGCATCCGAGATTTCGAGGCGGTGCTCGCGGGCCGCGCACTGGAAGAATCTGGAGCACTCGCCGGGCCGAAGGCAAAGGTACTGCATCAGGTGCTGACGCTTTCCGATCAAGCGCAGATGCGCGAGTTTTATTTGTCACGGGTTGAAGAGGTAGACCCGAAACTACGAACCAAGTTTCAGAAGGTTTACCGCTATTACTAGAGGAACATCGACATGGCGAAAGAGAAATTTGAGCGCACCAAGCCGCACGTAAACGTAGGCACGATTGGGCACATTGACCACGGCAAGACGACGCTGACGGCGGCCATCACCAAGGTGCTGCAGAAGCACAATCCCAAGATTCAGTTCCGGTCGTTTGATTCCATCGACAATGCGCCGGAGGAGAAGGCGCGGGGCATCACCATTGCCACGGCGCACGTGGAGTACGAGACCGACAAGCGGCACTACGCGCACGTGGACTGTCCGGGGCACGCCGACTACATCAAGAACATGATCACGGGGGCGGCGCAGATGGACGGGGCGATTCTGGTGGTGGCGGCGACCGACGGGCCGATGCCGCAGACGCGGGAACACGTGCTGCTGGCGCGGCAGGTGGGGGTGCCGTACATCGTGGTGGCGCTGAATAAGTGCGATGCGGTGGATGATCCCGAGCTGCTGGACCTGGTGGAGCTGGAAGTGCGGGAGCTGCTGAAGAGCTATCAGTTCCCCGGCGACAAGGTGCCGGTGGTGCGGCTGTCGGCGCTGGGGGCGTTGAACGGGGAAGAGAAGTGGGAGAAGCAGGTGGACGAGCTGATGAAGGCGGTGGACGACTATGTGCCGCTGCCGCAGCGGGAGACGGACAAGCCGTTCCTGATGCCGATCGAGGATATTTTTTCGATCTCGGGGCGAGGCACGGTGGTGACGGGCAGGATCGAGCGGGGGAAGATCAAGGTAGGCGAGGAAGTGGAGATTGTGGGCTTCCGGGAGACGCGGAAGACAGTGGTGACAGGGGTGGAGATGTTCAAGAAGCAGCTGGACGAAGGCATGGCCGGAGACAATGCCGGGCTGCTGCTGCGGGGGATTGGGAAGGACGAGGTGGAGCGGGGGATGGTGCTGGCGAAGCCGGGGTCGATCACGCCGCACACCAAGTTCAAGGCGTCGGTGTACGTGCTGACCAAGGAAGAAGGGGGGCGGCACACGCCGTTCTTCAAGGG
>Ga0335070_10011004_pt1 | contig 10579 bp, 2 predicted proteins | sample Lox_Sample_13_FD_206722 | JGI IMG/M metagenome (GOLD analysis project Ga0335070, IMG submission 206722) | Soil microbial communities from Loxahatchee National Wildlife Refuge, Florida, United States - Lox_Sample_1.3 | ecosystem: Environmental > Terrestrial > Soil > Wetlands | place: USA: Florida...
TCGAGGTAGGGCAAACCCTCCGACGGCGAGACCGACCAGCTCAGCACCCACCCCCACACCGCATATGCGGCGGAGAGATACGTGAGAACGCCACGCGTCTCGCACAGCTGGACCGCTCGCTCTGCCTGCCCCCGCGCCTGACCGAAATCGCCTTGATAGGCGAGAGCCAGCGCGCTGAAGATGCGCGCCACCGCCTGAGCGACAGGTGCTGAAGACTCGGTTGTTTCGATGCACCGAGCGGCATAGGAGCGGGAGAGCTCGAACTTTCCGACGACGGCGCAACCCCACGCCAGCCACGCCGTCGCCGTGACGTACGGCGCGAGGTGGGACCCGAACCGGCGCTTCGCCCCCTCCGCTTCGGGGCCCTCCACGATCCTCTGAAAGTGGCCGATCGCCGTCGCGTAGTTGCCGAGACTGTGGTTTGCCAAGCCGAGCTGGACCATCGCGGCCAGTCGAATCTCGGCGTCCTGCGCGGCCGCGGTGCTCTCGAGAGCCCGCCGAGCATAGTCGAGCTCTTCCGTGTACCGCCCTTCCAGCAATCGGATGCCGCACAGTCGGACCCACACGCGACCGAGACGAGTCTCGTCCCCCAGATCCTGGGCAAGAGCTTCAACCTCTCCGAACACGGGAACGAGCCGCTGAAATTGACCGCTGGCTATGAAAGGGGTCCAGAGATTCAGCGTCGCATCGATCCGACGGCGGATGTTCTCCGGATTCGACGTCAGCCGCTTGCTGATGTCGAGCGCCTGCTCCGCGTACGCGCCTGACTCGGCGAGCGCGCCTCGCGTGTAGGCCTTGTCGGTCGCCCCTCGGAGGTAGTCGACCGCCTTTTCCCAGACCTCGCCGCGCAGCGCATGAGTGGCGAGAGCCTCGAAATGCTCGGTCAGATGGGTCGCATACAGGCGTTCCATCACATCGAGCACGGTCCGATGGAGCGCCCGCTTCCGGTCGCCCAGGAGCATGCCGTACGTCACTTCATGCGTCAGGGCGTGCCTGAACGTATACAGCGACTCGGGAACCGTGCGCACCTTGCGCAGGAATTCCGCCCTCTGCAGGCGCGCGAGCGCCCGCCGGAGCTCGGTGCCCTGGACCTCGGCGATGGCCTCCAGGGCGCGCAGGGGAACGTCCTTGCCGACGACGGATGCCGCCTGGAGCAGGCGCTTGTCGTCGGGCAGAAGGCGGTCGATTCGGGCCGCCAGCACACCTTGCACCGTGACCGGGACTTCGATGCGCACGTCATGGCGTTCGAGATGATATGCACCTGGCGCCCCGACGAGCACGCCACTCTCCGCGATGTGCCGCACGCTCTCTTCGAGAAAGAATGGGTTGCCCTGCGTCCGCTCTACCAGTGCGTGCTTCAGATCCCTGAGCGTGCCGTCGGAGCCGAGCAGAGTGTCGAGGAAGCCCGCGGACACGTCGGCCGGGAGAGGCTCGAGCCTGAGCTGAGCATAGAACGACTTCCCCGCCCAGCCGTGGTGGTACTCGGGCCGATGGTTGACGAGGAGCAGGATACGAGCGGTCGCCAGCGCGTCGACGAGGGCGTCGAGCACCTCTTGCGTTCCCTCATCGATCCAGTGCAGATCCTCGACAACCAGGACCACGGGCCGATCAAGGGCGAGCCGCAGAAGCAGGTGCCGGATCGCCTCGAGCACCGCCTCGCGCCGCTGCGGGGGATCGAGCTGCTCCCATTGGCGATCGTCGGAGGGCACGCCAAGCACGGCCAGGAGCGCCGGAACGTGCCGCACGAGGGCATCATCCAGGGCCGCGAGCGTCTCCCGCACGCGTGTCGCGACGACCGTGGAGGTATCGGTCTCGCCGATCTGGAACCCGCGCTTGAGCACCTGCACGATCGGCAGATAGGGCGAGGCCTTTCCGTAGGACACCGGGCGTGCGCGCAGCACCGTCGATGCCGGCGTCACGTGCCGAAGAAGGAACTCCCAGAACAGCCTGGATTTGCCGACTCCAGCCTCGCCCACCACCGCAATGACCTGTCCCTCGCCACGCTCGGTCCTGGCGAGGCCATTCGCCAGCTGTCGCATGGGCTCGTCACGGCCTACGAAAGGCGTCAGCCCGAACGAAGCGCGCGCTTCGAAGCGCGCGGAGGCCGGTCCCGGGCCGATGATCTCCCAGACGTCCACGGGGCTCGATAGTCCCTTGACTGCTATCGGCCCGACGGCCCGAGCGATGACCTGTCCTTGCACGAGTCCGAGCACGCTCGCGGTCACATAGACGGCGCCCGGTGGGGCCAGCTGCTCCATGCGTGCCGCAATGTGCGTCGTCTTGCCCACGGCCGTGTAGTCCATGCGGAGATCGCTACCTACCGATCGGACGACGGCCTCGCCCGAGTGAATGCCGACCCGGATCTGCACGGGCCCGCCGCCCCCCCCGCCGGCCTTCTCCGCGAACTGTCGGATCGCCTCCTGCATCTCCAGCGCGGCGTAACACGCCCGCACCGCATGGTCCTCGTGGGCGAGCGGGGCACCGAACAGCGCCATGATCCCATCACCCATGACCTGGTTCACCGTGCCCTCGTAGCGGTGGACGGCATCCATCATCCGCTCGATCACGGGATCGAGGACCTTGCGTGCCTCTTCAGGATCGCTGCCCGCGAGCAGCTCCATCGAGCCCTTGAGGTCGGCGAAAAGCACCGTGACCTGCTTGCGTTCGCCTTCGAGGGCCGTTCGGGACGTGAGGATCTTCTCGACAAGGGGTTGCCCGCACTTCGTGCAGAACTTGTGCCCGGATGCGTTCACCGTTGCGCATTGCGCGCACACAGCGGCGAGCCTCGCCCCGCACTTTGGGCAGAACTCGGCGTGCGAGGGAACCTCCTGCTGGCACTGGAAGCACTTCATGCCACTACCCTTTGACAGAGCAGAAGATCATCCGGTCACGGCGAGCTGGACATAGAACTCCGCCACACGCGACCTTATACCCTTTTTCGGTGATCCGTGCAGGGTCACCACCAACCTGCCCGGACAGCGGGTATCATTCGCCATGCTCACCCGGAGGGAGCGCAGCGCCCGCGCCGTCGAGCTGGCGGAGGCGCTGCTGCGGGAAGCCCGCGCGCAGGAGACGCCCGAGGAGCTGGCCCAGGCCCGCCGGCTCGCCCGGCTGATGGCGGATCCGCACGGCAAGCAGCTCACCATCGCGCTCGTCGATCAGGCCTTCCGCAGCCGGCGCCCCGCCCGCATCGCCGACCAGCTCGCCTTCCTGCTGGAACGCTATGGCCGGCCGCGGTTCATGGAGTGGTGGGAGCAGATCGCGCTGATGCTGGGCGGCGTGATGGCCCACTACCTTCCGGGCCTGGTCGTGCCGCCCATCATGGCGCGCCTCCGGCACGAGACCGAGTCGCTGATCCTCCCCGGCGAGGAGGAGGATCTGCGCCGCTACCTGGCCGAGCGGCGGCGTGACGGCGTCCGGCTCAACCTGAATCTCCTCGGCGAGGCCATCCTGGGCGAGGGCGAAGCCGCCCGCCGCCTGGAGGCTTACCTGACGCTCCTGGCCCGCGACGACGTCGAGTACATCTCGGTGAAGGTGTCCTCCGTCTTCAGCCAGATCAACCTGGTGGCGTTCCGTCACACCGTGGACCGCGTGAAGGCGCCCCTGCGCGTGCTCTATCGACAGGCCCAGCGGCACCTCTACCGAGATCCCGACGGGCGCCTCCACCCGAAGTTCATCAACCTCGACATGGAGGAGCACCGGGACCTCGATCCGACGATCACCGCGTTCTGCGAGGTGCTCGACGAGGAGGAGTTCCGATCGCTTCCCGCGGGCGTCGTGCTCCAGGCCTATCTGCCCGAGTCGCACCGCATCCAGCGCGCGCTCGTGACCTGGGCGACCGAGCGATGCCGCCGGGGCGGCGCGCCCATCAAGCTCCGCATCGTCAAGGGCGCGAACCTCGCCATGGAGCGGGTCGAGGCGGCCGTGCACGGCTGGCCGCAGGCCCCCTACACCGCGAAGGTGGAGGTGGACGCCAACTTCAAGCGCATGGTCGAGTACGGCTGCGAGCCCGAGCACGCGCGGGTCGTCCATCTCGGCATCGCCACGCACAACCTGTTCGACGTCGCCCACGGCCTCGTCCTGCGCGGAGAGAATGGCATCGAGCCCTTCGTCGAGTTCGAGATGCTGGAGGGCATGGCCAATCACCAGGCGCGCGCGGTGAAGGCACAGGTGGGCGGGCTGCTCCTGTATGCGCCCGTGGTGCGGGCCGAGGACTTCCACAGCGCCATCGCGTATCTCGTGCGTCGGCTGGACGAGAACACGGCGGACGACAACTTCCTCCGCCACGTGTTCGGACTCGAGCCGGGGTCAGCCGACTGGGTGCGCGAGCGGGATCGCTTCCTGGCCGCCTTCGAGCTCATGGACGAGCTGCCGGACGCTCCCCGCCAGCGGCAGGACCGCGCGGCCGAGGTCGCTCCGGCCTTCGACGATGCGGCCGTCTCCGGCTCTCTCGCGTTCTCGAACGAGCCGGACACGGACTGGTCCGTTGCCGCCAACCGCGAGTGGATCGAGAGGGCGGTTGCTCACTGGCGCGATCGGGCGCCGGAAACGGTGCCGCTCCAGATCGACGGCGAGCTCGTGGCGGGCGCCGGCGAGGTCGAGGACCGCGATCGCTCGCGACCGGAGCGCGTGGCCTATCGTCACGCCCTGGCCGACGGCGAGCAGGTAAGCCGCGCTCTCGACGCGGCCCGCGCCGCGCTTCCCGCGTGGTCCGGGCAGCCGTGGGCGGCCAGGCGCGCCCTGCTGGATCAGGCGGCGGCGATGCTGGCCCGCCGGCGCGGCGATCTCATCGGCGCCATGATCGTGGACGGCGCCAAGACGGTGCTGGAGGCGGATCCCGAGGTCTCCGAGGCAATCGACTTCGCCCGCTACTACCCTCGGTCCGTCGAGCTCGCCGCTGATGATCTCGCCGGCTGCCGCATGGAGCCGCTCGGCGTGGTGGTCGTCGCGCCACCGTGGAACTTCCCGCTGTCGATCCCGGCCAGCGGCGTGCTTGCGGCCCTCGCGGCGGGCAACTGCGTGCTGCTCAAGCCCGCGCCCGAGGCGGTGCTGGTCGGCTGGCATCTGGCCCGCGCGCTCTGGGATGGCGGCATCCCGCGCGAGGCGCTGCAGTTCGTGCCGTGCCCCGACGACGACGTGGGCCGCGCGCTCATCACGGACCCGCGCGTGGACGCCGTCATCCTCACCGGGTCGGCCGAGACGGCCCGGCGCTTTCTCGCCTGGCGCCCGGACCTGACGCTCTTCGCGGAGACCAGCGGCAAGAACGCCATGATCATCACCGCGCTCGCGGACCGCGACCAGGCGATCCGCGACCTGGTGCGCTCGGCCTTCGGCCACGACGGCCAGAAGTGCTCGGCCGCCAGCCTCGCCATCTGCGAGGCCGAGGTGTACGACGATCCGATCTTTCGCCGCCAGCTCCGCGACGCGGCGATGAGCCTGGCCGTGGGCAGCGCGTGGGAGACCTCGAGCCGCATCACGCCGCTGACGCAGGCGCCCGGCGAGGCGCTCCGGCGCGCGCTCACCCGGCTCGACGAGGGCGAGGAGTGGCTCCTGGAGCCGCGCGCGATGGGAGAGCATCCGCACCTCTGGTCGCCGGGGATCAAGCTCGGCGTCCGTGGCGGATCCTTCTTCCATCGCACGGAGTGCTTCGGCCCGGTGCTGGGACTGATGCGCGCGGAGAGCCTCGACGAGGCGATCGATCTCGCCAACGGCACGCCGTTCGGTCTCACGAGCGGCATCCAGACGCTCGACGATCGCGAGATCGAGCGCTGGGTCGACCGGATCGAGGCGGGCAACCTCTACGTCAACCGCCCCATCACGGGCGCCATGGTGGGCCGCCAGCCCTTCGGCGGCTGGAAGGCCTCGTCCGTCGGGCCGGGCGCCAAGGTCGGCGGCCCGGACTATGTGCTCCAGCTCGCGCGGTGGCGTCAGGAGACGCTGCCGACCGGCGGCGCCGATGTGGAGTGCGCGCCGCTTGTCGCGGCGCTGCTGGAGCGCTGGCTTTCAGAGACCGCCGAGGAGAGCGCGCGGGCGCTGCTGCGGGCGAGCGCGGCCAGCTACGCCTCGGCGTGGCGCCGCCACTTCAGCCGCGAGCACGACTCGAGCGGGATCCTTGGCGAGCGGAACGTGTTTCGCTACCGGCCCTGCCGGCGGGTGCTCATCCGCGCGGAGGCCACATCGGCGGCCGGGCGGCTTGCGCTCCAGCAGGTGCTGCTGGCGACGCTCATCTGCGGCGTCCCCGTGACCGTCAGCCTCGCGCGCGAGACGCCGCGGCCGCTCCTCCCGGAGCCGGACGGCGTCGTGGTGGTGACGGAGGGCGAGGCTGGGTTGATCGCGCGCCTCCGATCTCCGGGAGGCGTCGAGCGCCTACGCCTGCTCGACCCGGTCTCGCTCGACGTGAGGGCAGCAGCCCACGAGGCAGGTATCGTGGTCATCGATGCTCCAGTGCTCGCCACCGGCCGGCTCGAGCTGCGGTGGTACCTGCGCGAGCAGACAGTCTCTTGGGTCGTGCACAGGTACGGCAACGTGATGACTCCGCCGGCCGGCGAGGGATAGGCCTCCGGGTCCCGGCGTGGACGGTGCGGTGGCCGCAAGGGCGGGCGATCGAACCGGGCACGCAGTCGATCGAGCGCCAGCAACACCCCGGGCCGACGAAACCAGCGCGACGTGCTCCCACTCGAACGACGTCGGCACGTGGTCGAGGATGGCGGCCGGTCGATTCGCCGGGAAACGGATGGCGAGGCGCCCGGCTCTCTTCTTCCAGGCGCTCCTGGGACGCGCCCGCGGGCGCAGCGAACTACAATAGGCCGGCGTGAATCTCCTCCTCGCCCAGCTCGCCGAGCTCTGCCGCACCGAGCGCACCCGCGCCAAGTGGGTCATCGTTCCGACGCACTCCCTCGGCCACACGCTGGGCGAGCGGCTGGCGCTCGACGGCGGCGGGTGGTCGAACCTCCGCTTCACCACGCCGCTCGACCTGGCGCTGCCGATGGCGGCGCCCTTTCTCGTGGAGCGCGGCATCGATCCCGCCCCCGACGGCATCGGGCCCGCGCTGATCATGCGCCTGCTCCTCGAGCTGCCGTCCACCGTGCCCGGGTACTTCCGGGGGCTCGCGGAGCAGCCGCAGATGGCCGAAGCGCTCTGGGCCACCATCGGCGCGCTGCGCATGGCCGGCATCACGGCGGCGGCGCTGCCGCGCGAGGCCTTCGCGAGCGCGAGCAAGCACGCGGAGCTGCGGGCGCTGCTCGAGAGCTACGAGCAGCACCTGGCCATTCGCCGGCTCTCGGACCGGGCCCAGGTCTACGCGGAGGCGCTCCTGCATCTGGATGTCTGCCTCATCCAGCCCGCCGACCTGCGCATCGAGCTGCCCACCATCATCTGGACACCGCTCGAGCGACGACTCCTCGATGCCCTGCCCGGCTCTCGTGTCATCCCGCGTGCGCCGGCGCTGCCGAGACTCGACGTGCCGCGTCGGATGGCGGGCCTCGCTTCGCCGATGGAAGCCGTGGCGCCCGCGCCGGCCTCGAGCGCCGAGCGGCTGGCGCTCCTCATGAGCCCGCCGGGATCGGCGGCGAGCGATACCACGTTGACGATGTTCTGTGCGGGGGGCCGGGAGGCCGAGATAGAGGAGGTGTTCCGGCGCATCGCCGCCGCGGGCCTCGCGCTGGACCAGGTGGAGATCGCCTGCCCCATGCCCGAGCAGGCGGCGCTCGTCTGGGAGAAGGCACAGCGCCACGCGTGGCCGGTGACAATCGGCCCCGGGATCCCGACCGCGCTCACCCGCCCGGGGCGCGCGCTGCTGGCCTTCTGCGAGTGGGTGGCCGGCGGACTGCCCGCGAGCCGGCTCCGGCGCATGCTGCAGTCGGGCGACCTTCGGCTCGAGGCCGACGGCCTCACGGCAGGGCAGGCGGCGCGGATCCTCGCCCGCGCGCAGGCCACGTGGGGCCGGCAGACGTATGCCGCGGCGCTCGGCCGCCTCATCGAAAGCTCCCGGGCGCGCGCGGACGATCCCGAGCAGACCGACGACGCGAGAGCTCGCCACCGCCAGCGAGCCGAGCAGGCGGAGAAATTCAGCCGGTGGACGGGCGAGCTGCTGGCGCTCGTGCCGGCGGACGCAACGGCGCCGCTCGGGGACTGGCTCGACGCGGCCCATGCCTTCGTGAAGTCCTTCGCCCGCAAGACCAGCGAGCTGGACGGCGAGGCCACGGTGGCGCTCACCGAGGCGCTGGCAGACCTCCGACCCGTGGGTGACCTCTCGCGGCCGGCGTCCGATGCGCTCGCGCTGATCCGCGGCCGCGTCGACGGCCTCACGGTGGGCGGAGACCGCGCCCGTCCCGGGCACCTGCACGTGACCACGCTGGCCGACGCCGGCCACGCGGGCCGGCCGCGCACCTTCGTGGTGGCCCTGGAGGAAGGCGGCGTCTTCCCGGCGCTGGTGGAGGACCCGGTGCTGCTCGACGCCGAGCGCGCGGCCATTCATCCGGCTCTGCGCACCTCGGAGGACCGCGCCAGCGAGGCGCTCTATCGCATCGTCTCGCAGCTCGGGAGCCTGGGCGGGCACGTCTGTCTCAGCTACTCGAGCCGCGATCTGCGCCAGGCGCGCGTCACCTCTCCCTCGTGGCTCTTGCTGCAGGCTGTGCGGGTGCTCGAGCCGGCGGAGAGCTGGACCTATGACCGGCTCGTGAAGGAGCTGGGCGAGCCCGTCTCGGCGGTGCCGGCCGCCCCGGGCCAGGCGCTGAGCGATGCCGGGTGGTGGCTTGCCAATCTGCGTGGGACCGATGCCTCTGCGCTGCCGCCCGTGCGCGAGAGCTTCCCTGCGCTGGCGCAGGGAGAAGCGGCGGAACGCGCACGCGACGCCGATGACTTCACCAACTACGACGGCCTCGTGCCGGAGGCGGGACCGCTGCTGGATCCACGCGTCTCCGGCGCGGCCGTGTCGCCCACCAGCCTCGAGTCGCTGGCCCGCTGCCCCTTCGCCTATTTCCTTCAGCGCGGGCTCGGGCTCGATCCCATGGACGACGCCGAGCCGGATCCCGACATGTGGCTCGATCCCCTGACGCGCGGGTCCATGCTCCACGGCCTCTACGCCACGATCATGCGCGAGATTCGCAGCCGGAAGGAAACCCCGGATCCGGCGCGGCACGGGCCCCGGTTGCGCGCGCTCGGTGAAGAGGCGCTGGCCGCCCACCGTGCCCTCGTGCCGCCGCCCTCCGAGGGTGTGTTCGAGCGCGAGGCGCGGGAGCTCCAGAACGACCTGACCCTCTTCCTCAGGTTCGAAGCGGAGGATCACCGCGAGCGCCAGCCCATCGGCTTCGAGGTGGCCTTCGGCGGGGCGACGGAGGGCGAGGCGCTGGGCCGGCGCGAGCCGATCACCCTCGACCTGGGCCCGGAGCTCCGCTTCAAGCTCCGCGGGCGCATGGACCGCATCGACCGGCTCGCCGACGGCGCCTACGAGGTGGTGGACTACAAGACGGGAGCCGCGTTTCTCCCCGGCGGGCTCGACGCCACGTTCGCCGGCGGGCGACAGCTCCAGCACGCCCTCTATGCCCTGGCCGCTCGCGAGCTCCTGCGCGGGACGGATGCGCAGGCGCGCGTGGTCGGCTCCTACTACTTCCCGACCGCGCGCGGGCGGCGCGAGCGCAGAGTACGCCCGGAGTCCACCCAGGCGGAGGCAGCGGCGGTGCTGCGAGATCTCCTCGACGTGCTGGCCGCCGGCGCCTTCGTGCACACGCCCGACGCCGAGGAGGACTGCCGCTACTGCGAGCTCCAGCATGCATGCGGGCGCCAGGCGGCCGCGCGCGCGAAGGCCAAGATCGAGCAGGCAGATAACGCCGCGCTCGACGCCTACCGGAGGCTCGGCGCCCATGAGTAGGCGGCGGCCCGTGGTGGACGAGGAAGCTCGCGCGCTCATCCGGACGCGCCTGGACATCAACCTCCTGGTGGAGGCGGGCGCCGGATCCGGCAAGACCGAGTGCCTCGCCCAGCGCATGGCCGCGGGCGTGCTCGAGGGCCGCTACGAGGTGCCGCATATCGCGGCCGTCACGTTCACGCGCAAGGCGGCGGCCGAGCTCCGCGCCCGCTTCCAGCTCACGCTCGAGCGCGCGCTCGCCTCGGAAGCGGACGCAGCCAGGCGCGGGCGCGCCGAGCAGGCGCTCCGCCACCTGGAGCGGCTCTTCGCGGGGACGATCCACGCCTTCTGCGCCCATCTCCTCCGCGAGCGCCCCGTGGAGGCGGGCGTGGCGCCCGGCTTCACCGAGCTGGACGAGGTGGCGGAGGTGAAGCAGCGGCGCGAGGCCTGGCGGGCCTACCTCGACCGCCAGCGCGCCCAGGGCTCGACGGTCCTGCAAGAGCTGCTCGATGCCGGGGTGAAGCCCGCCGACCTCGACGACGCGTTCCACATCGTCTGCAACTACGCCGAGGTCGACTTCCCCCATGACGACGCCCCTCGGCCCGATCCCGCTCGAGCACGGGTGGCGCTCGTGAAGTTCTGGGCGGCGCTGAACGCGCTCCTGCCGGGAGCGATCGACCGCAACAGCACGTGCAAGGTCCAGCAGCGCATGCGCACCTTCGCGGGCCGGCTTCG
>Ga0335070_10011005_pt1 | contig 10579 bp, 10 predicted proteins | sample Lox_Sample_13_FD_206722 | JGI IMG/M metagenome (GOLD analysis project Ga0335070, IMG submission 206722) | Soil microbial communities from Loxahatchee National Wildlife Refuge, Florida, United States - Lox_Sample_1.3 | ecosystem: Environmental > Terrestrial > Soil > Wetlands | place: USA...
TCGAGGCGATTATGGTGCCGCCAAGATACAGAAGCGTAGTGATGTAAGGATTTTTCGTCCCGCCGTCTTCCGTCTGTATGTGGAAAATTTCGTCTTTGTATCGAATGTTGTGATTGAAGCCTACTAACATTTCCTTTTCCTGTTCATGAAATATTCGCACCAATGTAAGAAAGAATTAGCATTTGCGCCATTTACTTGCAAGCTTTAAAAAAACGGGCGCGCCGACTGACGCGGCAGGTACTGCGTCTCCGGTTTTCCGGCAATCCCTTCCGCTTTCCCCGGCAAAGGCAAAATGTCAGTCATTCCCTTTGCCGAGCAGCCTGTTGATCCGGGCGACGGCCTCCATTGCGTCGCGGGCATACAGGTCTGCCCCGATCGAGTCGGCGTATTGCTGCGTCACGACGGCCCCGCCAACCATGGTGAATGTCTTGATGCCGTTTTCCTTCAGCTTGCCGATCACGTTTTCCATCTCGGACATGGTTGTTGTCATCAGCGCGGAGAGCCCGACTGCGTCAACGTTACGTTCCCGCGCCTCGCGCACGATTTTCTCGGCCGGAACGTTCTTGCCCAGGTCTGTTACTTCGTAGCCGTGGTTTTCCAGGAGCGTGCAGACTATGTTCTTGCCGATGTCGTGGATGTCGCCTTCCACGGTGGCCATGAGGATTTTCCCCCTGGAGGCGAGCGGACCGCCGCTCATATCCCGCTTCAGGCGGGAAAAGGCAGTCTGCATGGTATCAGCCGAAAGCATGACCTGGGGAAGAAAAACCAGGTTTTTTTCAAAACGTCTCCCGACTTCCTCCAGACCCGGCAGAAGGCCGTTGTTGCTTATTTCCAGGGGGGTCATGCCTTCCCGCAGCGCCGCTTCCACCAGGGAGACGATGTTTTCCAGGTCTCCGTCGATGACCGCTTTGGCAAGAAGCCCTTTTGTGTCCAGGACGGGCGGTGTAGCCTGCTGCTCTCCGGCAGCGGGTGATGTGTCTTTCATGACGGACTCGATATACCGCGCGGCCCGCTCGTCCTTGTTGAGAAGGACCATGGCAGACCTCCAGGCATCCATCATGACCTGTTCCCTGGGGTTGATAATGGCCGCGTCGAGCCCGGCCGCAAGGGCCATGGCGAAGAATGTCGACGAAATGACGGGGCGCCGGGGCAGGCCGAAGGAAATATTGCTTACCCCGAGAACGGTGTTGGCCTCCAGCCGTTCCTTCACCAGGCGGACGGCCCTGAGCGTCTCCATGGCCTGTTTCTGTTCGGCGCTGACGGTCAGGGTCAGGCAGTCGATAATTACGTCGTTGCGGGAGATTCCCGCATCCGCCGCCGCGGCGATTATTTTCGCGGCGATGGCGACTCGTCCCTCCGCCGTTGCCGGGATTCCCTTCTCGTCAAGGGCCAGTCCGAGGACCGCGGCGCCGTATTTCCTGACCAGCGGCAGGACCCTGGTAATGCTTTTGTCTTCCCCCGATACGGAATTGACGAGGACCTTACCGTCCGCGGCCTTGAGTCCGCGCTCCAGCGCTTCGGGATTTGACGAATCGAGGACAATGGGGACCGGAGCCGCCCCGGTAACGCAAAATACCGCCTGCTCCATGGCGGCGGGTTCGTCGATGCCCGGCAGACCCACATTCACGTCCAGGAGAGTCGCGCCGGCCTCAACCTGCTCAAGCGCTTCGCGCCTGATATATGAGATTTTCCCTTCCCTCAGTTCCTCGGCAAAGGTCTTTTTGCCGGTCGGGTTTATCCTTTCGCCGATGATCGCGGCGGGGTGCTCGCCGCCGATGGCGACATATCCGGTGCGGCTGGACAGGTAGGTGACGGATGCATTGGCGCACGGCGTCCGGAAGGGGCGGTTCCTGCCGTTCAGCGCTTCCCGGATGGCCCTGATATGGCCCGGCGTGGTCCCGCAGCAGCCGCCGATGATACGGACGCCAAGTTCCACCATACGGTCATGGTATACGGTCATTTCCTCGGGAGTTCCGGGGAATACCGTTTTGCCGTCGACGAGGAGCGGCAGGCCGGCGTTGGCCTGTGAAATCAGCGGCAGTGATGTTACTTTCCGCATGGCGTGGAGTACTTCGTATAAACCGTCCACGCCGAGCCCGCAGTTGGAGCCGATCACATCAGCTCCCACCGCCTCCAGGGTTATGGCCGCCGCTTCCGGCGGGGTGCCGAGCACGCTCCTTCCGTTGTCATCGAAAGTCAGCATGGCGATTACCGGAATGTCCGGAGAAATTTCCCTTATGGCAATAATTGCGGCCCTGATCTCCTTGATATCGAGAAAGGTTTCCAGGGTGATGAGATCGGCGCCCGCCGTTATCAGCGCTTCCGCCTGTTCCCGGAAGAAGTCGGCGGTTTCGTCGAAGGTCATGTCGCCAACGGGCTCCACAAACCTGCCGGTCGGCCCAAGTGATGCCGCCACGTAGGCGTCTTGCCCCGCGACGCGGCGGGCGATTTCCACCCCCTTGGCATTTATCTCGCCAAGCCTGCTGTCCAGACCGTAGTGCGAAAGCTTTGCCCTGTTGCCGCCGAAGGTGTTGGTGACGATGATCTCGGCGCCCGCTTCCAGGTATTCGCGATGCACGCCGGCCACCACGTCCGGCATGGTCAGGTTCAGTTCCTCGGGGGCCTGTCCGGCCCGGAGACCGCGTTCCTGGAGCATGGTTCCCATGGCGCCGTCCAGGACCAGAACCCTGCTGTGTATGGCTTCAAGAAAAGGAGGTTTCATTTTATGATCCTCGGTATTACTGCTGTTTTTGGGCCGTGTTCGCGTTTTTGTCCTTTTCCAGGCTGAAATCCGGGATAATCGGCGATCTCAGGTCGATATGCCCTTTCAAAGTTTCCACTTCGTGACCGTCCAGCAGAAACTTGACCTTTTTGATCTGCGGAAAATTAAAAGAAATGGTGTCGACTATGGAATATACTGCGGTCATCTCCGCGGAGCTCCCGCCCGGGAGGCCGTCGGCCAGTTCGTTGCCGAAATCGAGGTAAGCGGTGTCGTCCCGGACCTGCACGTCGTTGATAACCGTTGTGGAGGGAAGGGTCGGTGCCAGTTCTCCGAGGGGGCCTCCAGCCAGTTTCTTGACGGCGTCCTGGATGCAGTCCGCAAGATCGCTGCCGCAGGAATCGATTTCGGCCGTCTCGCGCACGAGCCCGCTTCCGTCCGGGGAGGCAAAAAAGAGCGAAATGCGCATGAGCCCCGGTTCTCCGGGCCGGACGGGCGTCACCGGCGCGTGGACCCTGCCGTTATATTTCTGCAGCATAAGGACGCCCAGTATGGACGCGGCAATAAGAAAGGCGATAAAAAGAATCCACTTCAGCTTGCGACGTCTTACATTAACCATTCTCGGTCAGCTCCGGATTATGTTTGAAGGGCGAAAGCAGGCAGCCGAAGGTGAAAAGACAAGCCGGCTTTTCTGCCATGTCGCCGTTTTATTAATTTTATTACGACTCCGTCAGTCTTCAAGGTTCACCTGATGCACGTCACCCATTTTGTCGCCTAGAAGACGGCTTCCGATGCGGATGAAGCCTGCCGGCACGTCGGTCACGAAATAGTGGTGATTGCCGGTTTCCGAAGACGGCCGAAGCAGGTTATTGTTCCTGAGTATTTCGGCTACGGTCTGTGCGGTCTCCTCGGCGGAGTCGACAAGCCTCACTTCGGGTCCCATTGTTTGCCCGATAATTTCCCTGAGGATGGGATAATGCGTGCAACCAAGCACCAGGGTATCCACGCCGCCGCTTTTCATGCCTTCGAGGTAAATGCGAGCCGTGAGCCTGGCCACCTCATTATCCACCCACCCTTCCTCGGCCAGCGGTACAAACAGAGGGCAGGGTCTTGTAATTACTTCGATATCGGGGTTTATCCTCTTTATCGCCTTGGTGTAGGCGCTGCTCCGGATGGTCCCCTCGGTGCCTATGACGCCGACTTTTCCGCTTTTGGTCACGCAGGCGGCGCGCCGCGCGCCCGGCTCGATTACTCCGACGATCGGCATGTTGAATCTCTCCTTCAGCGAATCGAGGGATACCGAAGAAGCGGTATTGCACGCCGCGACAAGAAGCTTGATGTCCCTTTTCACCAGGAAAGACGTTATTTCATGGGCGTAGCGGGTTACCGTCTCGGATGATTTCGTTCCATACGGAAATCGGGCGGTATCACCCAGATATACCGTATCCTCCTGGGGCAGGGCTTTGATGACCGCCTTCAACACGGTAAGCCCTCCGACCCCCGAGTCGAATATGCCGATTGCTTTCCAGGGCAATGTTTTTCTCCAGAATTTTCCAGTGGTTAGTATTGTAAACATCACATACTATTTTACATCCCCTGATTTTGTCAAGGCATTTGCAATTATCGGGAAGCCGATATAAAACTTTTTCTCACGACATTATTAATTCTTTAATTTGTCCGGGAAATCTGCTATTTTTGCACATCATTCGTCATATACGGAGGTGCGATGGATAACCAGTCTTTGGTGGACAAAACCAGGGAAACACTGTCTCCTTTTCAGACCGAGCACATCGTAAATTTCCTGAAAAACCTCACCCTGAAAAGCGCGATGGAAAATCCATGGATAATTTCGGCGTTTTTGATCATTTTTTTCTATGCAGTGATCAAACGCTCGAAATTTGTCCTGCTGACGCTCTTCACGGGCATTTCCCTGATGGTGCTGATCCGGTACACTTTCCCGTCCAATATGGAAGGGATGACGTTGACTTCCCTGCTGCCGTTTGTTTTCGGTGCGCTCCTGATCGGCGCCGTCGTCCTGTACTTCAACTTCATCAAAACGGAATGATGCTTTTCGGAATGGCGGGTATTGACGGGAAAATTCCCACGGGCGCGCCGCCCGCCGCCGCGGGGAAATGTCCGGAGCATTGAATGCGCATTACACGAAAAGACTGGCTCTTTTTTGGACTCATGGGAGTCGTCCTGCTGGTATTCATCCTGATTTCGGGTGAAGAAAAAACCAAAAAAGTTCCTTTTGACACGACGCACATGCCCTTTTACGACCGGCTGAAAAAGACCGGCAGCGCACGCGAAGCCGAGAAAGGCTGCGAAACGTGCCACAACGATGCGATTATACCCTTTCCGAAGAACCACCCGCCGAAAAACCGCTGTCTTCTGTGCCATAAAATGAAACGGCAGGGCCGATGAAAGTCCTCAATCTCACAGGGGAACTGGAAAAACTGATCGGAGAAATAGCAAGCCAGGTGCGGGAGCTTAATCACGTGGACCCCTCACGGGTCCTTGTCTGCGTGGCTTCCACCCGCGGGGGAGGGGTTCACGGAACGTACGCGAAGATCCACGCTTTGCGGTTCCCCGGAGGAGAACGGACCTCCGCAATGCGGCGCGGTTCGAAAAGGGTTACCTGCACGATGCCGACCATAACCCACAGGGGGATGGAGATGCTGTACGTGGTTTATTTCCTGGTTCCGCGGTTTCTCAACCTTTCTCACCGGGAAAAGCTGATAACCGTATTCCACGAGCTTTATCACATATCTCCCATGTTCGACGGGGATATTCGCCGGTTTCCGGGAAAAAATCATGCCCACGGCAGTTCCCGCAAAAAGTTCGATGCCGTCGTGGCGGAACTGGTTGACGAATGGCTGCGGAGCCGGGTCGGCGCCGCGCTTCCCGATTTTATCCGGGAAGACATGGAGTCGATCCGGGCGAAGTACCGGGTGATAGTGGGAAGAAGGCTCGCAGCGCCCCGGATAAAGATTGAGAAGGAGTAGAAACCGTGCGACTTTCAACGTGCGACGAAAAACCGTTTAGATTCTTTTTATTTCACTCTCTGAGCTTCTGATGGCGTCGCACGTCGCACAGCCTTCATCCTGACTTCTGAAAAATCAGTTTTGCCGTGGGAAGCGGGTCGTGGAGCCGCTCTTCGGGAAAGAAAATTTCACCCGTGAAGGCGCTGAAGATCGAGTACAGCTCGCCGGGTCTAAGAAGGAACTCCTTTCTGTGGGTAGTCGGAACGAAAGGGGAGTCGAGGATGGAATCAAAGACGATAACCCCTCCCGGCCGGAGGGCGGCGACCTCCTTGGGGATGAGGTCCCGGAGCAGGAAATTGAAGTTGATGATGAGGTCGTACGTCTCGGTAAATTCATAGCCTTCAAGATTCCGGATGCGGAAATCGATATGCAGCTTTTCCCTCTCCATCCATTTCGAGGCCTTTTCCAGCCCTGCATCCGAAATGTCGAGGCCGGTCACGTCAAATCCCTCCCTGGCCAGAAATATGCTGTTCCTTCCTTCTCCGCACGCTATGTCCAGCGCCTTTCCGCCCGCGACCAGCGATTTGACAAATTCGATGTTTTCCGCCAGGTATGGCGAAGGGGCCGTCCCGAGGGTGAATTCCTTGCCCCTGAACCGTTCATCCCATTTTCCATGATTGTTGCCGCCGTTGCCGCTGATCATGTTTACCTTCCCCCTCCTTTCCGGAATGAAAACCCGGCACGATTCCGGAACATAAACCCCCTTGATGCGTTCACGGGTATTTAGCCCATATCGGGTATCGAGGTCAAGGATTTAAACCATGAAACCGAAAAACCTCTGTTCCGTTGCAGAGGTCACGGAGAATCCACGGCCATATAAAGGGCGTACCGGAGGCAGCACGGCTATCGTGGCCGGCGCCTAAAAGCCGCCAATCCGGAGCACCGGTTTGACGGTATCACCCCGCCTGGCATCGTCCATGGCCCGGTTGATTTCGCGGAAATCGTAAAATTTCACCAGTCGGTCAAATGGGAATTTGCCATCCCGGTACAGCCCGATCAGATGGGGGATGAAGACCTGGGGGACAGCGTCCCCCTCCCTGATGCCGAGGGTCCGACGCCCTTCAGGCAGATCCTCGGCGCATTCGCCGGTCAGCAGCGCCACCGTGCCGTGGGGATTCAATACTTCCACGGCGAGGCGGTGCATCTCCGGGAGACCCGTGGTCTCCACCACGTAATCGACGCCGCCGGTGATCCCGGCAATTCGTGCGGCCATTTCTCCCGGGCGGTTGTCGATTGCGTGGCTTGCGCCCAGTTCCAGGGCAAGGGCGAGCCGGCCGGGGACGATATCGACACCGATGATCGGGGTGGCACCGACGATGCGGGCCGCCATGACCGCCGCCAGGCCGACAGCGCCGGTCCCGAAGACTGCTATGCTTGCCCCCTTCGTGACCGCCAGCGAGTTCATCACGGTTCCGGCGCCGGTCTGCAGGCCGCAGCCAAGGGGTGCCAGGAGCTCCAGTGGGAGGTCGGTGGGAACCTTGACGAGGTTGCGTTCGGTTGCCAGAGTGTGGCTGGCGAACGATGACTGGCCGAAAAAGTGGCCGAGTACGCCGCTGCGGGAAAGGGCGTTGCTTCCGTCCAGCCGCTGAAAGCCGAAGTTCAGATCCCAGAAGTGCTCGCAGTCCGTGGGGCGACCGCGCCGACAGGGAGAACAGAGCCCGCAGGACTGATAGGACAGGACAACGGGGTCGCCGGGTTGGACGCTTTTCACTTTCTTGCCGACCCGCACGACCAGGCCCGCCCCTTCATGCCCCAGAACCAGCGCGTCCGGGCCCTCGTACCATTCGTCGCAGAAGTCGATGTCGGTCCTGCAGATGCCCGAAGCGGCCAAACGCACCAGGACCTCTTCTTCCCGCGGAGCTTCCATTTCGATGGACTCGATCTCCAACGGGCCGCCCCTCCCGCGGAGGACGGCGGCCCGAATCCTGTAGACCGTCGGTTCGGAATCGTGAGTCAACATTCGCTGCCTTTCCCCGGAAGTTGTGCGGCCGGCCGAAGGCGTCACGGATTCAGGTTTAAGAAACCGGCCACATGGAGCGACCGGAAGATGTTTTCAATTGCCGAACCCGGACTTGTGTTCACCCGTCTCCTTGTGCCTGATTTAAAGAATATCATAATTCCGTCCATGTAATGCCGGGTAAGCAATCCTGCCCAATTCCCGCCTGTTCGACCGGGACTCGCGACCGATGTGTTGTGCGACGAGGCGCGGTCTGGTACCATAAACGAAGCTGAGACGGCTTGAATTCATTCGTACACGGCGGAAACACGGCATGGATATGACCTCAGGCAAACCCGAGCTCTCCATAATAGTCCCCGTACTCAACGAAGCGGGAATCATACAAGGGCTTATTCGCAACCTTGCCGAACAAAGGGATGTCGATTTCGAGGTAGTGATTTGTGACGGCGGATCAACCGACGGCACGTCGGACAAGGTGATGGAAGCGGCCTGCGATTGTTTTTTTCCGGTAAGGATTGTCGCGTGTGAAAGAGGTCGTGGGCGGCAGATGAACGAAGGGGCGGCTGCCGCGCGGGGCTCTTTTCTGCTGTTTCTGCACTCGGACTCGATTTTCCGGGACCGCAGTGCCCTGAAAAAAGCCATTGATGAGCTTGAATCCGCCATGGCGGCTGCCGGCCACGCACGGGTCGCGGGCCGTTTTGCCCTGAGGTTCCGGCTCTTGGGCAGAGAGCCGTCGCTGTTATACTATTATCACGAAAGCAAGGCCCGGCTGGACCGCGGCGAATGCATCCACGGCGACCAGGGGGTTTTGCTGGGCAGGCTGCTTTTCGATTCAGCGGGGCCTTTCGACGAATCGATGCCGGTGCTGGAGGATACTCTGTTCGCCGAAAGGGTTAGGAAGGCGGGTCAGTGGATTCTTCTCCCGTGCGAGATATTTACTTCGGCCCGCCGGTTCGAAAAGGAGGGGCCGGTGGAACGGGAAATACTCAATGCCCTGATAATGACCCTTGCCGCCGCGGGGCGTGGAGAAATTCTCAGGGAAATGCCCGGTATTTATTCGGGACAGGACCAGGCCCGGCGTCTCAGGCTTTTCCCTTTTTTCCACGTAATCAGGAAGATGATCCGCGAACTGCCCTTTCGGGACCGGATGCGGTTCTGGGGCTCTTGCGGCTCCTACGCTCTGGAGAACGCCTGGCAGATTGCCTTTGCCCTCGATGTCAGGCGCAATTTCCGCGGCGGCCTGCCGCCGGGAGAAGGAAAACCGGTTTTCCTGGATTATTTCGACCGCCGGATTAGCCGTGCCGCTCGAAATACGGGCCTGAAAACGTGTGCCGCGGTAATCGCGTGGCTGTGGTTTCATATTACGCTGATCGGCAGGTATTTGTGGGAAAAGGGCGGACGCTGGAATGACGAATAAGCTTTTTATTCAAGTTTCCGCGAATGCATCAACAGTTTTCTTTTCAGATTTGTTCCTGTTTGTTGATTTCCACGAAGGAGTTTATGATTTCGGCCGCTTCCTTGGGCAACTCGATAAATTCAACTCCGAAACCCGGTGGCAAGTCCGGCTTTGACAGGCTTTTGGCACAGTTCCGCCAGGCAACCTTTCCCCTGATTCCCTGTAGCGGGCACCCCGTTTCCGGAATCTCGAAGGCGAGCTCGACAGCGGTTTTCGGCTCGATGTCGATATCCGCTGCCACAAATATGCCGCCCGAGCTGATGTCGGCGCTGACCCCGGAAAAATGCACGTTGTGCGCCTTGAATTTTACCGGTGTCCTGCACTCCACCCGGATTTCCCTGCGATCGATCCGGTTCAGGAACCTTCTGCCTTTTTCCAGGAATTCCTTCCTGTTTACCGGTTTGGTGAGGAAATCGTCGCAGCCGGCTTCGCTGCAGAGCCTGACATCTTCGTCTTTACCGGCGGAAGTGACCATTATTACAGGGATAGAGCGCAGGGCGGGATCGCCTTTCAGGACGGCGCAGCACAAGGCGCCGTCCATCTGCGGCATGTGCAGGTCCATGTAAATGAGATCGGGCCGCTCGTTTCTGCAGATCTCCAGCGCGTCGATGCCGTTGGTCGCGGTCAGAACGTGCACGGGGGAGAGTTTGAGAAAACTCTTTTCCAACTCCAGGAAAAGTCTCGTGTCGTCAACTAAAAGAATCTTGGGTGTCGGCATAAGAGTGTCCCCGCTAAAAGATTTTTTATCGGCAGCTTTACCATCGGCTATTGGAAGGCTTCTGCTTTAACTGTATGCAAGACTTTTGCCCGGATGGCTGGAAACGGGAATTGAGAATCAGGACAAAATATAAAAGATTTACCGGATTTATAGGTTTCATCTCCGTCCGTCTTTCCGCGTCTCACGTACTACCGCATTGATCCTACATTTCCACCCTGGTCACGACACCCTGGAGCTTGGCGGCGGGGAGCTGGTGGAACTGGACGAAATTGGGCGCAAGCTTCTTGACTACGGAGAACAGCCTCCAGATTATGTTCCCGGTGGATATATCCTCTATCCCGTAAAAGATCACTTTTTCATGAATATTGTTCTTTTTCAGGAGCTTCTCCAGGTCGATCACTTCCATGTATCCGAGCCTTATCTCGAACGCCTCAAGGCCCGGTCCCAGCTCGTGCCTCGCGGTCCTGAGTCCGAAAGGCTCGTCAGTCCTCAAAAGCGAGATAAAGATATTTTTCTCGTAAATGATGTTGCTGCGGATGATGCAGTGCACCACGTAGGGCGGAACCACTTCTTTCTCCCGGGTGAAGAACAGCGCAGTTCCGGGGATGTTTCTGCCTTTGGCGTATATCTGTTCGTAGCTGAGGAGGAATGTATCCAGGTCCAACGGTTTTAGGGAACGGTATAG
>Ga0335070_10011006_pt1 | contig 10578 bp, 9 predicted proteins | sample Lox_Sample_13_FD_206722 | JGI IMG/M metagenome (GOLD analysis project Ga0335070, IMG submission 206722) | Soil microbial communities from Loxahatchee National Wildlife Refuge, Florida, United States - Lox_Sample_1.3 | ecosystem: Environmental > Terrestrial > Soil > Wetlands | place: USA: Florida...
CCTCCGCGCTCCCGGGCGAGACGCCCGTCCCGCCGATGCCGCCCGGGCAGCCCGCCGCCGCCGGGCGCGGCGCCAGCGCGACTCCGAGCGCGACGAGAAGCCCGAGCGAAATGTGCGCGGCGCTACGCATCGCGGGTCTCCTCGTCGCCTGTGTCCTCCCCCTCGTCGGCGTCGGAGTGGAAGAAGTAGCCGCCGAAGTTCATGCGCAGGCGCGCCGTGCGCTTTCCGGCGTCGCGCTTGCGCAGCTCGAGCGCGCGGCGGTTCACCGCCTGCAGCGCCTCCATCGCGAGGCGCGTCGAGAGCTTCGCGAGCTCGACCACGGACTCACGCGTGAGGCCGCCGTAGTAGACGCTGCGCTCGAGCAGCGGCGGGCGTCGACCCGAGAGGTTGTGCCCCGCGGCCGCGATGTGGTCGTGGAGGTTGCGGCCGAAGAAGTAGGCCTTCTCCTCGAATCCCCGCGAGGGCACGAAGGCATCGACGTTGAGGCACACGCGATCCTCGGCGTCGAGGTGCGCGACGCCGAGGCGCAGCCACTCGTCGAGCACGGCGCGCGGGCGGATGTCCTTGCTGAGGGAGGCCACCAGGCTCTCGAAGCTGGGGCCCTTCGCGCCGCCGAGGCGCGGCAGCGGTCGCGGGCGTCCCTCGCGGTCCAGATACGCGTGGCTCCCGGTCCAGCGTCCGACGAGCTGGGCCCCGAGCGAGACCGAGGGCGGTGCGACGTGGCGCGTGGCCACCTCGCGGCGCAGGCGCTTCACGTCCTTGCGGTGGATGCCGGTCAGCAGCGAGAGGCGGCTGTCGGTCTGGCGCTTGCCCTCGATCGGGAAGTCGCGCAGCGCCACTTCCGCGTACACGGACTTGAGGATCGAGGCGAGCAGCGGGTAGGTGATCTCGTGCTCGAGCAGCAGGCGCACCAGCGGCCGCAACAGGTGTCGCAGCGCGCGCAGCAGGCTGTCGGGGGGCGCGGGAACGCCGGGCGGGGCTTGACTCGGATCTCTCACGCGGCCCGCCGGGTCAGGGTTGTGGGATATTTTACCACTTTTCCGCGGGCGGCGTGCCATGCTTCGGGTGCTAGGTGCTCACCGGGAGCGACGTGAGACCCCGCAGCAGCCAGCCGGGGCGCCACGCGAGGGCGGACTCGTCGGCCGCCAGCTCGAGGCGCGCGGCCCGCGCCACGAGCGAGCCGAGCGCAAGCTGACCCTCGAGCCGCGCCAGCCCGGCGCCCAGGCAGAAGTGGATGCCGAAGCCGAACGACACGTGCCGGTTGTCGGGCCGGCCGAGGTCGAGCCGCTCGGGGGCCTCGAACACCGCCGGGTCGCGGTTCGCGGCTCCCAGCAGCAGGCCGACCTCCTCGCGCGCGGCGATGCGGCGGCCGTGAAGCTCGATCGGCTCGGGGAAGACCCGCGACGTCGCCTGCACCGGGGAGTCGAAACGCAGGATTTCCTCGACGGCCGAGGCGACCAGCGCGGGCTCGCGGCGCAGCCGAGCGAGCTCGGCGGGGTTGCGCAGCAGCGCGAGCACGCCGTTGCCGATCAGGTTGGTGGTCGTCTCGTGCCCGGCGCCCATCACCAGGAGCGCCGTGGCGAGGATCTCGTCGTCGCTCAGGTGCTCGTCGGACTCCTGCGCGGCCAGCATGGCGGAGAGCAGGTCCTCCGAGCCGGGCCGGCCGGCACGGCGCCTGCGCGCCTCCAGGTGTCCGCGCAGATACTCGATCACCGCGGACGCGCTCTGCACGCCGGGGCCGAGGTGCTGCATCGCGATCGAGCCGTCGAGCATCACCGCGAGGTCGTCCGACCAGGCCTTCAGCTGCACGCGGTCCGCCGCGGGGAGGCCGAGCAGCTCGGCGATCACCAGGATCGGAAGCGGCTCGGCGAGCTCGTGGACGACGTCGAGACGGCTGCCGGCGAGGTGCGGCGCCAGCAGCTCGTCGACCAGCGCCTGGATGCGCGGTCGCAGCGCCTCGACCATGCGCGGCGTGAACGCCTTGTTGACGAGCCCGCGCAGCCGCGTGTGATCGGGCGGGTCGCGAAACAGCATCACGCGCGCCAGCGCGCGCAGCGCGCGCGCGAAGGGGTGCAGCGTCGCCGGGTCCAGGCCCGGCGGGTCGGGAACCGGCCTGGGCTGGAAGCTGCGGTCGACCGAAGCGCGCGGGTCGCGCAGCACCGCCACCACGTCGGCGTGTCGATGCAGAGCCCAGAAGCGGAACGGGCCGCGCTCGACGCAGTGGATCGGCCCGCTCTCGCGCAGCGCGCGGTAGGTGGGATAGGGATCGCGGCGGAAGGCGGGGCGGGTGAAGTCGAAGAGGTCTTCGGAGGGCGCCGGTAGGGCGAGATTCGTGCTCATCGGACTGGCCTCGTGCCGGCGCTCTCCGCGAAGCGCCTATCATACACCGCGGGCCCGAGGAGGAAGCCATGCCGCGATCGCTGCGCTTCGGCGTGACCCTGCCCCAGATCAAGCGCTCCTGGGAGGAGGCGCGCTCCGCCGCCATCGAGTTCGACCGCCTGGGCTTCGACCACCTCTGGGTGTGCGACCACGTCTACGGCGTCCCGCTGCCGACGCTGCCGATCTTCGAGGCGTGGACGGAGCTCGCCGCGGTGGCGGCGGTCACGGAGCGCGCGGGGCTCGGCACGCTCGTCACGCCGCCCTTCTTCCGCAATCCGGCGATCCTCGCCAAACAGGTCGCGACGCTGGATCACATCTCGAGCGGGCGCGCCGTGGTCGGCCTGGGAGCCGGCTGGTTCGAGGCCGAGTTCACCGGCACCGGATGTGCCTTCCCGAAGCTCGGCGAGCGCATGCGCGCGCTCGAGGAGACCGCGCAGATCCTGAAGCTGCTTTGGACGGAGCCGCGCGCGAGCTTCGCCGGCCGCCACTTCTCCCTGAAGGATGCGATCTGCGAGCCCAAGCCGCTGCGCCGGCCTCCGATCTTGATCGGTGGCGGTGGCGAGCGGGTGCTGATGGGAATCGCGGCGCGCCACGCGGACATCTGGAACAACCTCGCCGTCTTCCAGCCCCAGCTCGGTGCGAAGATCGAGGCGCTGAAGCGCCGCTGCGGCGAGCTCGGCCGCGACTTCGACACGCTCGAGATCTCGCAGCAGTGCGTCGTGGTAATCGCCGCCGACGGGGCGGGCGCCAAGGCCGCGCTCGAGAAAGCGGGCAAGGTCTACGGCGGGCACATGGGCGGGGCGCTCGCCGAGCACGGCATCTGGGGGACACCGGATCGGGTCATCGACCGTCTCGAGCGCCACGCCCGGCTCGGCTGCACGACGTTCGTGATCGAATTCTTCGGCCGCGACACGCGCGAGCCGGCGCGGCTGTTCGCCGAAGCGGTGATGCCCGCGTTCCGCTCGTGAGGCGCTCGGCTCAGTTCGGGTCGCCCCAGACCTTGGGGACCTGATAGCCCACGGGCATGTTCAGCGGGAACGGCCCGAGCGCGGGGACGGCCTGGCTCTGGTAGGCGGAGAGCCGGGCTTCGAGGGCGTCCACCTGCTCGGGAAACTGGCGCGAGACGTCGCGCTCTTCGTCGGGGTCCTTGGCCAGGTCGAACAGCTCGACGGTGAACTCGCTGGGGTTGTTGGTGCGGACCAGCTTCCAGTCGCCGACGCGGATCGCCGACTGCTTGGGCATGGCGTTGATCAGCATCTCCTTGCGCGGCGTCGGCTCGCCGCGCGCGAGCGTGCCCCACACGTCGAAGCCGTCGAGCGCGAGCGGCTGCTCGCGCTTGGCCCCGGCCAACGCGAGCAGCGTCGGGTAGACGTCGGTGATGTGGATCGGCTGCTTTTCCACCACGCCGCTCGGCAGCACGCCGGGCCACCACGCGACCGCCGGCACGCGCACGCCTCCCTCCCAGAGCTCCGCCTTGATGCCGCGCAGGGGTTGGTTCCGGCCGCCGTGCGGGGGCGAGCCGCCGTTGTCGCTCGCGAACAGCACCAGCGTGCTCCCGAGCACGCCGCGCTTCGCGAGCGCGTCGAGCACGCGGCCGATCTGGTCGTCGAGCGCGGCCACCATGCCGGCGTAGGTGCGGCGCGTCTCGTCCGCGATCGAGGCGTAGGGCTGCACGTACTCGGGCGGCGCCTGCGGCGGCGCGTGCGGCGCCGAAAAGGCGAGATACAGGAACAGCGGCTTCGCGAAGTCGTGCTGCTCGATGACGCGCACCGCCTCGCGCCCGAGCAGCGTGGTGGCGTAGCCTTCCTCTACGAGGGGATGGCCGTCGCGATGCCAGTCGAGCGTGTAGTAGCGGTGCTGGAAGTAGTCCATCAGCCCGGTGTAGGGGCCACCGTAGTGGTGGTCGAAGCCGCGCGCCATCGGGAGGTACGCGGGCTCGAAGATGCCGAGATGCCACTTGCCGATCATCGTGGTCGCGTAGCCCGCCTCGCGCAGCGCCTGGGGAAGCGTGCGCTCCTTGAGCGACAGGCCGACCTTGTTCCACGGCCAGAAGACGCCCTCCTGGAGCCCGTACCGGATCGGGTGGCGCCCGGTCAGCAGCGCGGCGCGCGCGGGCGTGCACTCCTGCATCGCGTAGAACTGGTCGAGCTGCACGCCGTCGGCCGCGAGCTTGTCGATGCGCGGCGTCTTGATCTCGCTGCCGTGGTAGCCGACGTCGTCCCAGCCGAGATCATCGGCCAGCAGGATCACGATGTTCGGATGCGGTGGCGGGGGCGGCCGATCGGCGGCGCGCGCCGCCGCCGCCACTGCGAGTGCGATCCCGACGAGCGCGAGCAGCCGCCCCGACCCCACCGCGCGATGCTCCCGGGCGCGCGCGCCGCCGTCAAGCCTCATCGCGCCGCCTGGATCTGGGCGCGGAGCGCGCGCACCGTCGGGCTCTCGCGCACGCTGCGGGCCTGCTCGAGCGCGCGCTCCGCCTCCTGGCTGCGGCCCAGCCCGAGCAGCAGGCCGGCGATCTGCTCGCGCTTGGCAGCGTCGTCGGGGTCGAGGCGCGCGGCGATCTCGAGCTCGGCGATCGCCTCGGGAACGCGGCGCTGGCGCAACAGCACCAGCGCGAGCACCTCGTGCGGCCAGGGGTCGTCGGGGCGCTGCGCCGCGTAGAGCGCCGCGAACGCGGCGTCGCCGGGCGCGAGGCGCGCATAGCTGGCGCGCGCCTCGATCGCGAGCAGGCGATGCGCGTCGGGATCGGGGCCGCGCTCGAGCAGCACGCTGGTGCCGTACCAGCGCACGGGATGGAAGGCGTCCCGCAAGGTGCGGCGGATCGCGTCGGGCGGTCCAGGCCAGAGCAGCCACTGCTCGTCGACCACGGCGAAGCGCGCGCGCGAAGCGAGCAGCCGACGCATCTGCTCGCGCTTCTCGGCGTCCGTCATCAGGAAGTCGCCGGGCAGGTAGTCGGTGATCGACATCCAGAGCGCGTTCGGCCGCCCGAGCAGCGGGTAGTACTCCGCCTCGAGCGGTGCGACGAAGATCGGCTCGTCCGCCGGAACGCGGTGCTCGACGAAGGCCCGCAGCAGGCGGATCTGGTCGGCCGTCTCGAAGTCGGTGTAGAGCGTGTCTCCGAGCAGCGACACCGGCGTGTCGTAGGCCGACGCCCGCAGCGAGCCGCTGTACTCCGCGCCCGGCAGGATCCTCGGCACGCCGGCCAGGGCGGCCCAGGCGAAGACGGCCGCGAGCGCGAGGCCGGCGAGCTCGACGCCGCGCGCGGGCCACGGGCTCGCACGGTCGCGGCGCGCCGTCCTCGCGGCGGCCGCCACGAGCCAGGTCGCGAGCAGCGAATACGGCGCGATGCTCTGCAGCAGGCGCAGCAAGCGGAGCTGGTAGTAGACGTTGGTCAGGCTCGCGACGCCGCTCACGAGCAGCGCGGCCAACAGGACCGCGCGCGCGTCGAGCCCGCAGCGCCGGAAGCGCAGCGCCCAGGCGATCGCGGCGGCTGCGAGGACCGCGAGCGGTGCCAGCAGCATCGCTCCCGCGACGCGGCCCTCGTCGGCGGCGCCGAAGCGCGCCGGCGCGAGCAGCCGGCCCAGCCCGGAGCCGTAGGCGCTGCGCTGCGTGAAGGCGCGCAGCAGCGTGGAGTCGACGAGCGCGCCGAGGGCGCCGTGAGCAGCGTACCAGCCGAGCGCCGGCGCGACGACGAGCGCCGCGCCCAGCGCGACCCACGTCGCGCGCGCCACGGCGCGGCGCGGCGAGCGCGGCGCGCTCACCCCGAAGCGCGCTGGGAACAGCGCCGGGAGCGGTGCGACGCCCAGCGCGATCGCGAGCTGCACGATGCCCACGTCCTGCCGCGCGAGCAGCGCGACGCCGACGACCGCGCCGAGCGCGAAGGCGCGGCGCGCAGTCGGGCGCTCGAGCGCGCGCGCGATCGCGAGCGTGCACGCCAAGATCGAGAGGTTGAAGAGCGCCTTGGTCCACGGCCCCGGCACGAGCGCCAGCAGCGCGGCCGGCGCCCACGCGATACGCGGCGGGGCGAGCCGCCGCGCCACGCGCTGGAGCAGTCCGACGTCGAGCACGATCAGCGCGAGCCAAACCGTCCGCCCGACCAGGACCGACGGGTGCGACAGCCGGAACGCGAGCTCCATCAGGTGGTAGCGGAGCGGCGCGTAGTGCGCGTAGACGTCGCGGTAGAGCACCTCGCCGGCGAGCATGCGCTGGACGGCGTGCAGCCAGTAGCCCTCGTCCAGCAGCATCAGCCCGTACGGGCGCAGCTTCCAAAGGTAGAGCGCCGCGCCCGCGAGGAGAATGGCCAGCACGGCTCGATCCGCGCGGTCTGCGGAGCTTCCCTTCACGGGCGCGGATTGTCTCGGAGCACCCGCCGCTTGCCAAGCCGGGCGTGGGCCGGCCGCGCTACGGTTGGCGTCCGCGAGGTCGATGCCGACGACATGCAGCGCGAGGGATTCCGCGTCACCGCCGCTCACGAGGAGCGCCACTGGTGGTTCCGCGCGCGGCGCGAGCTGTTCCTGCGCCAGGTCGAGCGCGCGGCGCGCGACGTCGCTGCGCACGGACGGCGCCCGCGCATCCTCGACTACGGCTGCGGCACCGGATACAATTTGCGGTTTCTGGCCCGCTACGGCGAGGTGTGCGCCGCCGACGTCGCAGGCGAATCCGCGAGCGAGTGGCGGCGGCTCTCCGGCACGGAGTGGATCGATCTCGACGCCGACCTCGCGCCGCACCGCGGCCGCTTCGACGTGGTGACGGCCCTCGACGTGCTCGAGCACATCGAGGACGACGTCGCGGGGCTGCGCGCCATCGGCGCCCTGCTCCGGCCGGGCGGGCAGATCGTGCTGACGGTGCCGGCTTATCGCTGGCTGTGGGGCGGCGAAGACGTGATCAGCGAGCACCGCCGCCGCTACACGCGCGCCTCGCTTGCGCGCGTGTGCGAGGCCGCGGGACTCGTTCTGCGCTTCCTCTCCTATTGGAACCTCTCGACCCTGCCGGCGATGGCCGCCGCGATCTGGAGCGAGCGGATCTTCTCGCCGGGCGCCCCACCGCGCAGCAATCTGCGGTCGGCGCCCGCCTGGCTGAACGAGTGGCTGTACCGCCTCACCTCGCGCGAGGCGCGCTGGGTCGGCGAGGAGCGGCTGCGCCTGCCGGCCGGCGCCAGCCTCGTCGCGCGCTGCGCGGCGGCTGCCTAGGCGACGCCGTGGGACGCCAGCCGTGGCGCGAGCGCTATCTCGTGTTCGGAGCGCCGAGCTTCGGCGACGAAGAGCGCGCCGCGCTCGCGGCGTGCCTCGACTCGGGCTGGGTGGGCAGCGGACCGCGCGTGGCCGAGCTCGAGGAGCGCTTCCGCGCCTACGTCGGAGCGCCCCACGCGGTCGCGGTCAACTCCTGCACCGCCGCGCTGCACCTCGCGCTGCTCGGCCTCGCCCTCGAGCCCGGCGCCGAGGTGATCACCTCGCCGATGACCTTCTGCGCCACGGCGAACGCCATCGTGCACGCTGGGCTGCGCCCGGTCTTCGCCGACTGCCGGCGCGACACGCAGAACATCGACCCCGCCGAGATCGAGCGCCACATCGGGCCGCGCACGCGCGCCATCCTGCCCGTTCACTTCGCCGGGCGTCCCTGCGACGTGCAGGCGATCGGACGCATCGCCGCGGCGCACGACCTGCGCGTGGTCGAGGACTGCGCGCACGCCGTCGAGGCGAGCGTCGGCGGCCGCCACTGCGGCAGCTTCGGCGAGCTCGGCTGCTTCTCCTTCTACGTCACCAAGAACATGACGACGGTCGAGGGCGGCATGCTGACGGCGCGCTCGCCCGACGTGGCGGCGCGCCTCAAGACGCTCGCGCTGCACGGCATGAGCGCCGACGCCTGGCGGCGCTTCTCGGACGAGGGCTACGTCCACTACCAGGTCGAGGAGCCGGGCTTCAAGTACAACCTGACCGACCTGGCTGCCTCGATCGGGCTCGTCCAGCTCGGGCGCCTCGAGGGCTGGTGGCAGCGCCGCCGCGAGCTCTGGGAGTTCTATCTGCGCGAGCTGGCCGACCTGCCGCTGGTGCTCCCGGCGCCCACCCCACCCGGAGTGCGCCACGCGCTCCACCTGTTCACGGTGCTGGTCGACGACACCCGGACGCGCGTGACGCGCGACCAGCTGCTGCGCGGGCTCCACGAGCTGCGCATCGGCAGCGGCGTCCATTACACCGCCCTGCACCTGCATCCCTACTACCAGCGCACGCTCGGGCACCGGCGCGGCGACTTCCCGAACGCCGAGTGGATCGGCGACCGCACGCTCTCGATCCCGCTCTCGGCGGCGGTGCGCGACGAGGACGCGGTCGACGTGGTGCGCGCGCTGCGGGAGATCCTGTCGTGAGCGAGCTCGACCTCTCCCTGGTCGTGCCCTGCTACAACGAAGCGCAGCACCTGCGCGAGAGCGTCGCCATCGTGCTCGAGACGCTCGACGCCACGCGCCTCGACTACGAGATCCTGTTCGTGGACGATGCCAGCCAGGACGGGACCCGCGAGCTGATCCGCGAGATCTGCGCCGCGTCGCCGCGCTGCCGCTGCGTGTTCCACGCCGAGAACCGCGGCCGCGGCGCCGCCTTCAAGACCGGCTTCGCCGAGACCACCGGCCGCGTCACCGGCTTCATCGACATCGACCTCGAGGTGCATCCGCTCTACGTGCCGGAGCTGGTGCGGCTGATCGAGCGCAAGGGCTACGACGTCGCCACCGGCTACCGGCACTACCTGCTCAGCCAGACGCGCGCGGTGCACCGCCACATCGCGTCGCGCGGATACCGCCTCGTGTGTCACCTGCTGCTCGGCTTCGGCGTGCGCGACAGCGAGACCGGCTACAAGTTCTTCAAGCGCGCCACGGCGGGCGGTGTCGTGCTCGGCAGCGACTCGGACGGCTGGTTCTGGGACACCGAGGTGATGGCGCGCGCCGCGCTGTCGGATCTGCGCATCGCCGAGTTCCCGGTGCTGTTCCTGCGCCGCATCGACAAGCGCTCGACGGTGCGGCTGTGGCGCACCATGCGCGACTACCTGATCGAGCTGCACCGCTTCCGCGCCAAGGTCGGCCTCTCGCTCGCCAACAAGTCGCCGATCTACTGGACCGGGATCGGCTACGAGTGGGTGATGCGGCTGCTCTACGGCCGCCGCTTCCACGCGCTCTACGCCGACGTCGCGCGGCGCATCCCGCCGGGCGCCAGCGTCGTCGACGTGTGCGCGGGACCCGGGACGCTGTGGCACGAGTGCCTGCGCGAGCGCGGCGGCGAGTACCTCGCGCTCGATTTCAACGGCCACTTCGTGATGTCGGCGCGCCGGCGCGGTGCGCGGGCGCGCTTCTTCGATCTCTCGCACGAGCCGGTTCCGCGAGCCGACTACGTCGTGCTGGGCTCGAGCCTGTACCACTTCCGCGGGCGCGAAGACGAGCTGCTCGGCGCGCTGCGCCGCGCCGCGCGCAAGGCCGTGATCGTCTCCGAGCCGATCCGGAACCTCTCGGAGAGCGGGCCGCGCTGGTTCCGCCGGCTGGCGGCCCGCCTCACCGACCCGGGCGTCGGCGAGTTCCGCGGGCGCTTCGACCTGGCGTCCTTCCAGGCCTTCGCCACCCGCCACGGCGCCGCCGTCTTCGAGCATCGCGAGGGCGAGCGCAACGCGCTGGCGGTGTTCGAGGCGGTCACCAGCTAGGCGCCGCGACTCATTCCGCGATCTGGACCTTCGCCTCGAGGTGCACCGGGGCCTTGAGCGAGCTCGAGATCAGGCAGCCCTTCTCCGCCCTGGCCAGCAGGCGTTCGCCCTGCGCCGCGTCCGAGCCCGGCGGCACCTCGAGCGAGGCCCGCACGCGAAGCTCGGTGAAGCGCGTGCCCTCCGGCGTGCGGTCGAGCACACCCTCCGCCTCGCAGCGCAGGCGCGCCCACGCGTAGCGCGAGTTGCGCGCCACGGCGCGGAAGGTGAGCACGAAGCAATCGGCCACGGCGCCGACCAGCAGCGTCTCCGGCGACCAGCGGTCGCCCGGCCCGTCGAACTCGGCGGGCGGCGCGCTCTCCAGGTCGGCGAGGCCGGCCGAGGCCAGCCGGATCGGCGCCCCGCCCTCCGCCTCGGCGGAGACCGTGTAGCGGTGGGGATAGGGCTGCATCAGTCGAAGCTCACCACGGTGCGGATCGACTCGCCCGCGTGCATCAGGTCGAAGGCCTCGTTGATCCGGTCGAG
>Ga0335070_10011008_pt1 | contig 10577 bp, 6 predicted proteins | sample Lox_Sample_13_FD_206722 | JGI IMG/M metagenome (GOLD analysis project Ga0335070, IMG submission 206722) | Soil microbial communities from Loxahatchee National Wildlife Refuge, Florida, United States - Lox_Sample_1.3 | ecosystem: Environmental > Terrestrial > Soil > Wetlands | place: USA: Florida...
TCGGGACTATCCGCCGGCGATGTGGTAGTGCTCACCGGCGCCGATCGCCTTCAGGAAGGCAGCAAGGTGCGGGCCCAGATCGCGAATGACCAGAGCTCCGCCGCGCGCGGAGGAAAGCGCAAGTGAGCCCGTCGCGGACATTCATCCTGCGCCCCGTCGCCACCTCCCTGCTGATGGTCGGAATCCTGCTCGCCGGCGCCGTCGCCTATAAGGAGCTGCCGGTATCCGCCCTGCCCGAGGTTGACTACCCCACGATCCAGATCACCACCTTCTATCCCGGCGCCAGCCCGGACGTGATGGCGTCCTCCGTCACCGCGCCGCTCGAACGCCAGTTCGGCCAGGTACCCGGGCTGCAACAGATGACTTCCACCAGCTCCGACGGCGCCTCGGTGATCACGCTCCAGTTCAACCTCAGCTTGAATATCGACGTCGCCGAGCAGGAAGTGCAGCAGTCCATCAACGCCTCCGGCACCTTCCTTCCGGCGGACCTTCCTATCCCGCCCATCTATAACAAGATCAACCCGGCCGACGCGCCCATTCTCACGCTCGCCCTGACCTCCCAAACCATGCCGCTCTCCAAGGTCGAGGATCTGGCGGACACCCGACTCGCGCCGAAGATCTCCCAGTTGCCCGGAGTCGGCCTGGTGAGTATCAGCGGCGGCCAGAAGCCCGCCGTGCGCATCCGCGCCAATCCCACCGCGCTGGCTTCCTACGGCCTGAACCTGGAAGACGTGCGCACCGCACTGGTCGCCGCCAATACCAACCAGGCCAAGGGCAGCTTCGATGGCCCGCGCCAGTCCTACCAGATCGGCGCCAACGACCAGTTGCTCGCTTCTTCCGATTACTCCAAGCTCATCATCGCATTTCGCAACAATGCGCCCATCAAGCTGACCGACGTGGCCCAAGTCGCCGATGACGCCGAAAACGTCCGCCAGGCGGCCTGGATGAACCAGGTCCCCGCGGTGATCCTGAACATCCAGCGCCAGCCGGGCGCCAACATCATCTCGGTGGTGGACCACATCAAAGCGCTGCTCCCGCAGCTTACGGCCACGATGCCTTCCGCCGTCCACGTGGGCATCCTCACCGACCGCACCAACACCATCCGCGCCTCCATCAAAGACGTCCAGTTCGAGCTCATGCTGACCGTAGCCCTGGTCGTGCTCGTCATCTTCCTCTTTCTCCGAAATCTCTCCGCCACCATCATTCCCAGCGTCGCCGTGCCGCTGTCCCTGGTTGGCACCTTCGGCGTGATGTACCTGCTGGGCTACAGTCTCAACAACCTCACCCTGATGGCACTGACCATCTCCACCGGGTTCGTGGTCGACGACGCCATCGTGATGATCGAAAACATCGTGCGCTTCATCGAAGAGGGTGAGCAGCCCCTGCGTGCCGCGCTGCGCGGCGCCGAGCAGATCGGCTTCACCATCATTTCGCTCACCATCTCGCTCATTGCTGTGCTCATCCCGCTGCTCTTTATGGGCGATATCGTGGGCCGCCTCTTCCGCGAGTTCGCGGTCACACTCAGCGTCACCATCCTGGTCTCCGCCCTGGTTTCCCTGACCCTCACGCCGATGATGTCCGCGCGCCTGCTGAAGCACACTCCCGAGCAGAGGCAGGGCCGCTTCTACCGCGCCTCCGAGCATGCATTCGAGCGCATCATCGCCGCTTACGACTGGACCCTCAAGATCGTCCTGCGATGGCAGACGGTCACTCTCCTCGTGGCAGCCGGCACGTTCGTCCTCACCCTCTTTCTCTTCTGGCGTATACCGAAAGGCTTTTTCCCCATCCAGGACACCGGCGTCATCCAGGGCATCTCCGAAGCCGCCCAGACCGTCTCGTTCCAGGAGATGTCGAAGCTCCAGCAGTCTCTGGCCCAGGTCATCCTCAAGGATCCCGCCGTCGAGAGCCTGTCTTCCTTCATCGGCATCGACGGCACCAACACCACCTTGAACAGCGGCCGCATTCTGATCAACCTGAAGCCTCTCGATGAACGCAACATCAGCGCCAGCGACGTGATCCGGCGCATCCAGCCGAACCTCGACGGTATCGCCGGCATCACCCTCTACATGCAGCCGGTGCAGGATCTCACGGTGGAAGATCGCGTCAGCCGCACCCAGTTTCAGTACACGATTGAAGACCCAAGCGCCGACGAGCTCAATACCTACGCGCCGCAGATGCTCGCCCGTTTGCGCGCTCTGCCGCAATTGGCCGATGCCGCCAGCGACCAGCAGGTGGAGGGACTCCGCACGCGCCTCGTTTACGACCGCGATACCGCCGCCCGCCTCGGCATCACCACTTCCTCCATCGACCAGACGCTCTACGACGCCTACGGCCAGCGTCAGGTCTCGACCATGTTCACGCAGTTGAACCAATACCACGTGGTTCTGGAGGTGAAGCCGGACTTTCAGCGGCGTCCGCAGGACCTTGGCAAGCTCTACATCCGCACCGGCACAGGGTCCGCGGGCACCGCGCTCGGCGTGGTCGCGGGCGGGTCCACCACCAGCGCACGCTCTGCTACCGGCGCCGCCTCTGCCACCGGCGCCACCCCTACGAGCTCCGCGCCCGCATTGTCGACGGTGTCGCCGACATCCGGCTCCACCGCCACCAGCGCCGCGTTCGGCACGACCACGATCCAATCCGCGATGGCCTTTGCGCCGGCCGTCCAGGTTCCTCTGGGCACGTTCAGCCGGACCCAACTCATCGCCTCTCCCATCACCGTCAATCACCAGGGACAATTTCCGGTGATCACGTTCTCCTTCAACCTCGCGCCCAACGCCTCCCTCGGCGACGCCGTCGACGCGGTCAATAAGCTCAAAGACGAGCTGCACCTGCCGGCCAGTATCCAGGGAGCGTTCCAGGGCTCCGCCGCCGCCTTTCAGGCGTCTCTCGCCAACGAGCCCGTGCTGATTCTGGCGGCACTGGTCACCGTCTATATCGTTCTCGGAGTTCTCTACGAAAGCTACATCCACCCGCTGACCATCCTCTCCACCCTGCCCTCCGCCGGCGTCGGCGCGCTGCTCGCCCTCCAGTTGTTCGGCCAGGATTTCAGCGTGATCGCGCTCATCGGCATCGTCCTGTTGATCGGCATCGTCAAGAAGAACGCCATCATGATGATCGACTTTGCTCTCGAAGCGGAGCGTGTCGAAGGCCACCCGCCGCTCGAAGCCATCCACCAGGCCTGCCTGCTGCGCTTCCGCCCCATTATGATGACGACCATGGCCGCCCTGCTCGGCGCCGTGCCGCTCGCCCTCGGCACCGGCACGGGATCGGAGCTGCGCCGTCCCCTCGGCATCAGCATCATCGGCGGATTGTTGATCAGCCAGTTGCTTACTCTCTACACCACGCCGGTCATCTACCTTTGGTTCGACCGTATGGCGCGCCGCTTCGGCCACCGCCCGTCCGCCGGCCCCGTGGCCGACCCGCGTCACTCGGAGTGAACCATGAGCCTCTCCTCACCGTTCATTCACAAGCCGGTCGCCACCACGCTGCTCACCGCCGCCATCGCGCTCTCCGGCGTCGTCGCCTTCCGCATCTTGCCCGTCTCGCCCCTTCCTCAGGTCGATTTCCCCACCATTTCCGTCTCGGCCTCTCTCCCCGGCGCAGCCCCCGAGATCATGGCCTCCTCCGTCGCCACGCCGCTCGAGCGCCAGTTCGGGCGCATCGCCGGCGTCACTGAAATGACATCCGCCAGCACGCTGGGCGCTTCCAGCATCACCCTCCAGTTCGATCTCAGCCGCAATATCGACGCCGCGGCGCGCGACGTCCAGGCCGCCATCGCGGCCGCCCGCGGCTACCTGCCCGCCAACCTGCCGATGAATCCCAACTACCGCAAGGTTAACCCCGCGGATTCGCCCATTTTCATGATCGCCCTCACCTCGTCCGTGATCAGCAAGGGCGCCATGTACGACGCCGCCTCCACCATCCTCGCCCAGAAGCTTTCGCAGGTGCAGGGCGTCGGCCAGGTCGTCGTCGGGGGCAGCTCACTCCCTGGAGTCCGCATCGAGCTCAATCCCACCGCGCTGAACCACTACGGCATCGGCCTCGAACAGGTGCGCACCGCCCTCGCCGCCGCCAACGCCAATACCCCCAAAGGCCAGATGGACGGGCCGCAGCGCATCTGGCAGGTCGGCGCCAACGACCAGTTGTTCCAGGCCGTCGAATATGCCCCGCTCCTGATCGCCTATCAAAACGGCCAGGCGGTGCGGATCTCCGACGTGGGCCGCGCCATCGATTCCGTCGAAGACGTTCGCGCCTCCGGATATGTCAACGGCGATCCCTCCGTTCTGATCATCATCTTTCGGCAGCCCGCCGCCAACATCATCGATACCGTCGACCGCTTGCGCGCCGTCCTCCCTCAGCTCGAAGCCGCCATCCCGCATTCCATTCACCTCCGCGTGGCCATGGACCAGACCGTGACCATTCGTGCCTCCGTCCACGACGTTGAAGTCTCCATGATGATCGCCATCAGCCTGGTAATCCTCGTCGTTTTCGTCTTCCTTCGCAACCCCTGGTCTACTTTCATTCCGAGCATCGCGGTTCCCGTTTCCCTCCTCGGCACCTTTGGAGTCATGTACCTCCTCGGCTACAGCGTCGACAACCTGTCTCTAATGGCCCTCACCATCTCCACCGGCTTCGTTGTCGACGATGCCATCGTGGTGATCGAGAACATCACGCGATACCTGGAAGGCGGGATGACTCCCATGGCCGCCGCGCTGCGGGGCGCGCAGGAGATCGGTGCCACCGTTCTCACCATCAGCATCTCGCTGGTAGCCGTTTTCATTCCGCTGCTGCTCATGGGCGGCATTGTCGGCCGCCTGTTCCGCGAATTCGCGGTCACTCTGTCCGTCGCGATCGGCGTCTCAATGGTTATTTCTCTCACCGCCACGCCGATGATGTGCGCGCACCTGCTCCGAAAGCACGAGACTCACGGCCGCCTCTATCTCGCCACCGAAAAAGGCTTCAATTGGGTCGTTCGCCAGTACGGCAAAACTTTGTCCGTAGTCCTGCGCCATCCGGCGGTTACCCTGCTGGTCCTGATCGCGATGATCGCTCTCAACGTCAGCCTCTTCGTCCGCGTGCCTAAAGGATTTTTTCCGCAGCAGGATAACGGCCGCATCATGGGCTCGATCCAGGCCGACCAGGACACCTCCTTTCAGGCCATGAACGATCTCCTGCTCGGCATGGACAAGATCGTGGCCGCCGATCCCGCCGTCGACAACGCGCTCGGCTTCACCGGCGGAGGCGGCAATGCCAGCACCACCAATGCCGCCCGCATGTTCATCGCGCTCAAGCCCCTCGATCAGCGCCGCATCAACGCGGATGAGATCATCAATCGCCTCCGGCCGCAACTGGCCCGCGTACCCGGCGCAACTCTTTACCTGCAAGCCGCGCAGGACCTCCGCGTCGGCGGGCGCCAGTCCAATGCCCAATATCAGTTCACCATGCGCGGCGACAATCTCGAGGACCTAACCGTCTTCGCGCCGAGGATGCTCGACCAACTGCGCGGCATCCATCTGATCACCGACGTCAGCTCCGACCAGTTGAACCACGGCCTCCAATCCGCCGTCAACTACGATCGCGCCACCGCCGCCCGCTTCGGCATCGCGCCGCAACTGATCGACGATACGCTCTACGATGCCTTCGGCCAGCGCCAGGTCTCCACCATGTACCGCGCGATGAACCAGTACCACGTCGTGATGGAGGTGGTGCCGCAGTATACGCAAAACCCCGTGTCCCTGCGCGACATCTATGTCCGGGCGCCCAGCGGCCAGCAGGTGCCTCTCAGCGCCTTCGCGAAGTACGGCCCCGCGGTGGCGCCGCTTGCCGTAAACCACCAGGGCCTGTTTCCCGCCGCCACCATTTCGTTCAATCTCGGTCCCGGAGTTGCGCTCGGCCAGGCCGTCGATGCCATCTCCGCAGCCGCCCAGCGAATCGGGCTTCCCCCGACCATCCACACCACCTTCGCCGGCACCGCCCAAGCCTACCAGGAATCCCTGGCCAACGAGCCGGTCCTGATCGCCGCCGCACTCATCACCGTGTACCTGGTGCTCGGAATCCTCTACGAAAGCATCGTTCACCCCATCACGATCCTCTCCACGCTCCCCTCGGCCGGCGTGGGAGCGCTCCTCGCCCTGATGCTCACCGGCACGGACCTCAGCGTGATCGCCATGATCGGCATCATTCTGCTGATCGGCCTGGTGAAGAAAAACGGAATCCTGATGGTCGATTTCGCCATCGCCGCCGAGCGCCTGGAGCACAAGCAGCCGCGCGATGCCATCTTCGAAGCCTGCCTCCTTCGCTTCCGCCCGATCCTGATGACCACCATGGCCGCGATGCTCGGGGCCCTGCCGCTTGCCCTGGGCGCCGGAACCGGCAGCGAGCTTCGCCGCCCGCTCGGAATCACCATCATCGGAGGCCTGATCGTCAGCCAGGTGCTGACGCTCTACACCACTCCGGTCGTCTATCTCTACTTCGACCGTATCCAGCACTGGTGGTACCGCATCCGCGGGATCGAACCGCTGGGATCGGAGGCGTGATGTCATTGACCAAAGCGTGGGGCAGGTTCCCGGCCTGCCCAATCTTTCTCCTTGCCGCCCTCGCGCTCTTCACCTCTGCTTGCACAGTGGGCCCCAAATACCAGCAGCCGGCCGCACCCGTACCCACTGCGTTTAAGGAAGCTCCGCCCGAAGGCTGGAAAGAGGCCCAGCCCGCTGACGGGGTCATCCGCGGCAAATGGTGGGAGGTCTACAACGACGCGGCCCTCAACGCGCTCGAAGAGCAGGTGGCCATCTCGAATCAGAACGTGCTCGCCGCCGAAGCCAACTACCGCGTGGCCAAGGCCGCGGTTCGCGTGGCGCGGTCCGCGCTCTTCCCCGGTGTGACGGCCGCCCCGTCGATCACCGCCTCCCAGACGTCCACGCGCGCCAGCACCGCGCACTTCGCCCCCTCCGGCGTCAATACGAATTATCTGCTCCCCCTCGACGCCTCCTGGCAGGTCGACCTCTGGGGCAGTATCCACCGCACGGTGGCCGCCAACACCGCGCTCGCCCAGGCTACCGAAGCCGACCTGGAAAACGCGCGCCTGCTCTACCAAAGTGAGCTCGCCATGGACTATTTTCAGTTGCACGGCACCGACGGCCAGCGCGATCTGCTCGATCAAACCGTCAAGTCCTATCGCGACTACCTCAACCTCACCCGCTACCGCTTCGAAGGTGGCATCGCCACCGAGTCCGACGTGGCGCAGGCCGAAGCCCAGCTCTATGGGGCCGAATCCTCGCTCACCGATCTCGGGGTGCAGCGCACCCAACTGGAGCACGCCGTCGCGGTGCTGATCGGCAAGCCCCCGGCCGAAATCAAGGTGGAGCCAGCCTCATTGAGCTTGCCCCCTCCGGCGATCCCCCTCGCCGTGCCGTCCGCCCTTTTGGAGCGCCGCCCGGACATTGCCTCCGCCGAGCGCCGCGTCGCCGCCGCCAACGAGCAGATCGGCATCGCCAAAGCCGCCTTCTTCCCCACGCTGACTCTCGGGCTCACCGCCGGGGTGCAGAGCGCGAGCTTTATCAACTGGCTGACCTGGCCCAGCCGTTTTTGGTCCGCCGGCCCGCAATTGGCGCAGGTCCTGTTCGATGCCGGCCGCCGCCGCGGCGAGGTCCAGTCGGCCCAGGCGCAATACGATGCCATCGCCGCCAACTATCGCCAGACCGTCCTGACCGCCTTCCAGCAGGTGGAGGACAACCTGGCCGCGCTGCGCATCCTGCAGGAAGAATCCGCCCAGCTCGACCGCGCCACCACCGCCGCCGAGCGCTCGCTCAAGGTCTCCACCGCGCAGTACACCGCCGGCACCGCGACCTACCTGCAAGTCATCGATGCGCAGGCCACCGTGCTCCAGGACCGTCGCTCCGCCATCGACGTCCTGACGCGCCGCATGACCGCCAGTGTGCTTCTGATTGAGGCCCTCGGCGGCGGGTGGGATAATTCGAAGCTGCCAAGCGCGACCGACGTGCGGTCATCGCCGTAGAGCATTCATTTCGCGCAGCGGATGCCGAAATCGAAGCGCCGTTCGTCGCGCCGGAAGTTGCTGTTTTCGAATTCCAAAAAGGTCGGGCCGAGCCCGATCGCCCGCTGCCGGACTCCACGGATCGGCGAGTACGGCTCCGGGCACGTGGCATACGATCCGCCGCGCAGCGATCCGGCCCCGGCGCGCGTGATGCTCGAGTGCGGACCGCCGTCCCGCACCCACTCCATCGCGTTGCCCTCCACGTCGAACAGGCCCCAGGCGTTAGGCAGCTTGCGTCCGACGGGCATCGGGTGTTCATCGGTATTGTCGAAATACCAAAGGTACCGGTCGTCGATCTCTTCGCCCCAATAGTGATACGTGGTGGATCCGGCGCGCGCCGCGTATTCCCATTCGGCCTCGAACGGAACCCGCCCGCCGATAAATTCGCAATAGGCCGTGGCGTCGTTCAGACTCATAAAGACTACAGGCTGACGGTCCGAGAGCGCAAATCCCGGAGAACGCCACGTGTGCGTGTCCCCGGATTTTTCGGCATCCGTGCGATAGCTGGTGGCCCTGACAAACGCGCGAAACTGTCCGACTGTGACCTCATACTTCGAAATCTGGAAAGCACGCTCGATCGTCACAAGTTTCTTCGGGAGGCTCTTGGCGCACGCCTGAACCGGCTCGCAGCCCATGACGAACGAGCCGGCGGGAATGGTAGCGAACTCGGGCTTCTGGGCGTAAACGAGGATGACGCTCGCGGCCAGCAGCAGCCCGCGGATCATGCCAGGCCCTCCACGTGAACACACAGAAGGTTGCCGCGCCTCTCCACGCGGTAGGCGCGCAGAGGCTGCGGCTTCTGTGCGTTCGGCCAGCGCAAGACCGTTCCATCGAGTGCGAATTTCGCGTGTCCCCAGCACGTGCAATACAGATGCCGGTGCCGGTGTACGTAGGTCAGGGCGCCCCCGCCGTGCGTGCATTTCTGGTCCAGCGCCACAAACTCGGCTTTGGCAGGCCGTGCCACCAGGATCTGTAGCTTGCGCGCCGAGTCCGCAATCTTGATGGCATCGCCGGTGTGTTTGAGGTCCGGAGTCTGCGCCAGGTCGATGGTCACCAGCCCCGGCTCGAACGAAACGGCCCCGGGAGGCGGCGAAGCCAGCGTGCAGCAATCATGCGTCGCCCCGGCCAGGCACGCACAGGGCGCGGAAGAAAAAAGGGCGGCCGACTGCAGCCATTCGCGTCGGGTCACAATAAAAGAATATCAGATCCCAAATATCAAGTATGCTAGTTCAGCAGGCGGCCCTGGCGCAGATATGCGGGCGTGTCCAGGTCGTCCATATCGAGGACCGGATCCGCTTCGGCCATCAGGGCGGGCTCGGATTCGGGTTCCGGCTCGGGTATGACCTCCGGCGGGCGCTCGGGTTCGACGACCGGCTCGGGCTCGGGCGGTCTCGACTGTACGCGAATCACAGGAGTCACGCCGCTCGCGGCGCGGCGATCGACCATAGGGGCGTTCTCGGGCTGGAAGCCGGTGGCGATCACGGTGATCTTCACGGCGTCGGCGAGCGATTCATTCAGGATGACACCGAAATTGATCTGGACGTCGTCGCACTCGGCGGCCTCCCGGATGATGGAGCAGGCTTCGTTGACCTCGTGCAGGCCGAGGCGGCTGGAGCCGGTGATGTTGATGAGGATGCCGCGCGAGCCGGCGATGCGGCTGTCTTCGAGCAAGGGGCAACTGATGGCCTGACGCGCGGCGTCGACAGCCGCCTTTTCTCCGCGGCCGATAGCCGTACCCATCATCGCGTAGCCCATGCCGATCATGGTCGCCTTGATATCCGAGAAATCGCGGTTGATCAGGCCGGGCGTGATGATGATGTCGCTGATGCCCTGAACGGCCTGGCGCAGCAGATCGTCGGCGAATTTGAAGGAATCGAAGAAGCTGGTGCCGCGCGGGACAAGGTTGAGCAGGCGGTCGTTGGGGATGGCGATGACGGTATCGACGGTGGACGCGAGGCGTCCCAGGCCGTCCTCGGCGAGCTTCATGCGGCGCGGGCCTTCGAAGCCGAAGGGCTTCGTGACCACCGCGACGGTGAGGGCATCGAGCTCCTTGGCGAGCGAGGCCACGACGGGCGCGGCCCCGGTGCCGGTGCCGCCGCCGAGACCGGCGGTGACAAAGACCATGTCGGCGCCCTGGAGAAGCTCGACGATGCGATCGGTGTTTTCGAGCGCCGCCTGGCGGCCGACTTCGGGATTCGAGCCGGCACCGAGCCCCTTCGTCATCTTGGCGCCGAGTTGGAGTTTGACAGGCACGTCGCAGGCGTTGAGCGCCTGGATGTCCGTGTTCATGGCGTAGAACTCCACGCCTTCCAGGCCCTCGGCCACCATGCGCGCCACCGCGTTGCATCCGCCGCCGCCCACACCGACCACCTTGATGCGGGTGCCCATGCGAGCTTCTTCTTCAAGCTCGTATTTCAGGTCGTCCATGTCAGAATCGATGATCCCCACGCTTAGCCTCCCAGCCGGTATCCCGGCTATTTGAGCATCCTGCCCAGCCACGACGTATGCTCGCGTTGATGCTGGG
>Ga0335070_10011009_pt1 | contig 10577 bp, 8 predicted proteins | sample Lox_Sample_13_FD_206722 | JGI IMG/M metagenome (GOLD analysis project Ga0335070, IMG submission 206722) | Soil microbial communities from Loxahatchee National Wildlife Refuge, Florida, United States - Lox_Sample_1.3 | ecosystem: Environmental > Terrestrial > Soil > Wetlands | place: USA: Florida...
CAATGCGGCGCCACCAAAGCGCAATTCGATGCGACCCTCGGCATCCACCCGACCTCGGCCGAGGAGTTCGTGACGATGAGAGAGAAGGTAGGGAGCTAGCCGGATCTTCCCTGCGGGGAACCGTCAGCAAAATCAGGGGTCGAGCCCGGGGTCCCGCCGGCCGAAGAGCCGAGGGTCATGCGACGCCTCGGCTCCGCCGTCTCTACCCTGGTCTCCAGCCTCCTGCTGGCGGGCTGCGGCCATCTCTCCGGCGGCTTCGGGCTCCTGGGTCGGGACCTGGCCGGGCCCGCGCAGAGGCCGGCGACGGAATCGGACGCGCAGCAGCGCCTCGAGGCGGACCTCGGCGCCGGCGCAGCTCCCGACGCCTCCGCGGCCGAGCGGGACGCGGAGGACGACAGCGATCTGTTCGAGCGCATGCGCCGGGGCTTCTCGCTGCCCCAGGTGGACGACATCCGGGTCCGCCGCGAGCTTGCGTGGTACGCCGCGCACTCCGCGTATCTCGAGCGCACGTTCGACCGGGGCCGGCGCTACCTGCACCACATCGTGGAGACCCTCGAGGAGCGCAACATGCCCCTCGAGCTGGCGCTGCTGCCCGTGGTCGAGAGCGCCTTCGATCCGTTCGCGCGCTCGCCGAGCCTGGCCTCCGGTCTCTGGCAGTTCATTCCGAGCACGGGCCGCCGCTACGGCCTCGACCAGGACTGGTGGCAGGACGAGCGGCGCGACGTGCTGGCGGCGACGCGCGCCGCGCTCGATCACCTCGCGGAGCTCCACGAGGCGTTCGACGGCGACTGGCTGCTGGCGCTGGCTGCCTACAACGCCGGGGAAGGCAGCGTCCGGCGCGCCATCGAGAAGAACGAGCGGCGCGGCCTCCCGACCGACTTCTTCCACCTGGACCTGCGCCGCGAGACCCGGGCCTACGTGCCGAAGCTCCTGGCGATCGCCGAGCTGGTGGCCGAGCCCGACCTCTTCGGGGTCGAGTTCCCCGCGATCCCGAACGAGCCCTACTTCGCCCTCGTGGACACCGGGGACCAGGTCGACCTCGGCCTGATCGCGGACCTCGCCGAGATCCCGCGCGACGAGCTGCGCGCGCTGAACCCCGAGTTCAAGCGCTGGGCCACGGCGCCCTACGGGCCGCATCAGCTGCTCGTCCCCGCACCCGCGAAGGAGCGCTTCGAGCAGGTGCTCTCGACGCTGCCCCCCGCCAAGCGCCTGCGCTTCGTGCGGCACGTGGTCCGTCGCGGCGACACGCTCGCCGGCATCGCACGCCAGTACCGGGTCCCGCTGGAGGCGCTGCGCTCCGTCAACCGGGTGCGCGGGTCGCTGATCCACCCCGGGCAGGACCTGCTCGTGCCGCTCGCGTACACGGCGACCACCGCGGCGCACCCGGCGCCCCCGCGCGCCGCCGGAGAGATCCAGGGCTGAGCCGACTACGGCGCCTTGCGCGCGCTGTGCCGGCCGAGGTGCTCGATCAGCGCGTCGGCATCGGCGCGCTCGGCCTCGAGGAAGCGCGCCACCGCGCGCGCGAGGCGCGGGTCGGCGAGGTGGTGCAGGCTGCGCGTCGGGCGCGCGTCGAAGCCGCGCAGGAACTTGTAGTCGCCTCCGGCGCCCGGCTCGAAGCGCTGGAGTCCCGTCTCGATGCAATGTGCGATCGCGGCGTAGTAGCAGACGTCGAAGTGCAGGTAGCGGATCGGCGCGAGCTCGCCCCAGTAGCGTCCGTAGAACGTGTCGCCCTTGACGACGTTCACGGTGCCTCCCACGACCTCCTCGCCGCGACGCGCGACGACGAAGCACAGCCGCTGGCGGAAGCGCTCCGCGAGCAGCGCGAAGAAGCGGCGGTTCAGGTAGCGGCGTCCGTAGACGTGGGCGTCCACCGTGGCGCGGTAGCAGCGGACCATCGGCTCGAAGAGCGCGTCGGGGATCGCGTCCCCGCGCACGACCTCGGTGGTGACGCCCTGCAGCGCGACGCCGCGGCGCTCGCGCCGCACCTGGTTCCGACGCTTGCTGCGCAGGCGCCCCAGGTACTCCTCGAAGGAGGTGAAGCCCTCGTTGTGCCAGTGGTACTGGATCCCGATCCGCAGGAGCCAGCCGGCCTGCGAGAGGGACGCGGCCTCGTCCTCGCGGCAGAAGTTCACGTGGATCCCGGAGAGCCCGTGGTCCGCGCAGAGATCGCGCAGCGCGGCGGCGAGCTGCGCGACGCAGGTGCCGCGGTCCGCGCCCGGCGCGCTGAGGAAGCGCGCTCCGGTCACGGGCGTGAAGGGGACGCCGACCAGCAGCTTCGGGTAGTAGGCGATCCCGGCGCGAGCGGCCGCGTCGGCCCAGCCCCAGTCGAAGACGAACTCGCCCTCGCTGTGCGCCTTCACGTAGAGCGGACAGGCGGCCACGAGCCGGCCGGCCCGGCGCAGCAGCAGCGGACGCGGCTGCCAGCCCTGCTCCTCGCTCACGCAGCCCGCCTCTTCCAGCGACGCGAGCCACTCCCACTCGAGGAACGGCGACTCGTCGCCGACCAGCGCGTTCCATTCGGCGGCGGGGATCGAGGCGACGCCGTCGGCGAGCTCGAAGGTGTACCCGGAGTCCGCGTCGCGCCGCGCGCCCTGCATTGCGCGCCAGTCTACCGGAGGGCGCTTGCTATCCTCGGCGCGTGCCGAACGGCCCTCACGGACCCGGCGACGACCCGCGTGAGCCGCGCCGCGCAGACCCGCGGCGCGAATCGGGCGTCGCGACCCTCACGCGCCGCAAGGTGGCGCGCCCGACGCGCTACAAGGTCCTGCTCTTCAACGACGACTACACGCCGATGGAGTTCGTCGTGGCGATCCTCGAGCAGATCTTCGGCAAGGGCCCCAGCGAGGCCACGCAGATCATGCTCGCCGTTCACCGCGGCGGCGTCGGCGTGGCGGGCGTCTACGTCCTCGACGTCGCCGAGACCAAGGTGTCGGCGGTCCACCGTGCCGCCGAGGCGCGCGGCTACCCTCTGCGCGCCGGCGTGGAGCAGGAATGAGCGAGATCGGCCGCGAGCTGCACATCATGCTGCAGACCTCCGTGCGCGAGGCCATCGCGCGCCGGCACGCGTACGTCACCGTCGAGCACCTGCTCTACGCGCTGCTCCACGACACCACCGGGGCGGAGATCCTGCACCACGCCGGGGCCGACCTGCGCGAGCTGAAGGCGGCGCTCGAGCGCTACTTCACGGAGGACCTCGAGAGCGTGCCCGGGGACGAGCCGTACGAGGCGCGCCAGACGCTGGCCTTCCATCGCGTCCTCCAGGGTGCGCTGTCGCACTGCGAGCGCTCCGAGAAGCCCGAGGTCGAGGCGGGCGACATCCTCGCGGCGATCTTCCAGGAGCCGGAATCACACGCCGTCGCGCTGCTGCGCGCCCAGGGCGTCTCGCGCCTCGACGTGCTCCAGTACGTCTCGCACGGCATCTCGAAGCGCGCGGCGGGTGACGGCGCCGGGGCGCCGGCCCCGGCGGGCAGCGAGCCGGGCTTCGGCGACGCGGGCGAGCTGCCCGACGACCCGCTGTCGGCCTACGCAACGAACCTGACCGAGCGCGCCGCGGAGGGGCGGCTCGATCCGCTGATCGGGCGCGGCGCCGAGCTCGACCGCATCGTGCACATCCTGGCGCGGCGCCGGAAGAACAATCCCATCCTCGTGGGCGAGACCGGCGTCGGCAAGACGGCGCTCGCGGAGGGCCTCGCGCTGCGCGTCCGCGAGGGACGCGTGCCGGAGGACATGCGCGAGGCCGAGATCTACTCGCTCGACATCGGCGCCATGCTGGCCGGCACCCGCTACCGCGGCGACTTCGAGGCGCGCTTCAAGGCCTTCATGGCGGCGCTCGCGACCCGCGCGCATCCGGTGCTCTTCATCGACGAGATCCACACCATCCTCGGCGCGGGCTCGGCGCAGGGCGCCACCGTGGACGCGTCCAACATGCTCAAGCCGATCCTGCAGAGCGGCGAGCTGCGCTGCATGGGCTCGACGACCTACGCCGAATACCGCCACTTCGAGCGGGACCGCGCGCTGTCGCGCCGCTTCCAGCGGGTGGACGTGAAGGAGCCGTCGGCCGAGGAGAGCGTGCGCATCCTGCAAGGGCTCGCGCCGCGCTACGAGGAGCACCACGGCGTGCGCTTCACCGCGCCGGCGCTGCGCGCGTGCGTCGATCTCGCCGTGCGCCACCTGACCGACCGCTTCCTGCCGGACAAGGCGATCGACGTGCTCGACGAGACCGGCGCGGCCGTGCGCCTGCGGCCGGGAGCGCGGCGCAAGACCGTCTCGGCGCGCGACGTCGAAGAGGTGGTCGCGCGCATGGCGAACATCCCGGCCGTGCGCGCGCGCGGCTCGGAGCGCGACCGGCTCGAGAAGCTCGAGAGCGAGCTCAAGGCGGTGGTGTTCGGGCAGGACGCGGCGATCGCGTCCGTCGTGCGCGCGGTGAAGCGGGGCAGGGCGGGGCTCTCGGGGCGCACTCGTCCGATCGGCTGCTTCCTGTTCACGGGCCCCACGGGCGTCGGCAAGACGGAGCTCTCCAAGCAGCTCGCGCGCGTGCTCGGCGTGCCGTTCCAGCGCTTCGACATGAGCGAGTACATGGAGCGCCACGCGGTCTCGCGACTGATCGGAGCGCCGCCCGGCTACGTCGGCTACGACCAGGGCGGACAGCTCGTCGAGAAGATCCGCAAGGAGCCCTACACCGTCCTGCTCCTCGACGAGATCGAGAAGGCGCACCCCGACGTCTTCGACGTGCTGCTGCAGGTGATGGACCGCGCCACGCTGACCGACAACCAGGGCCGCGAGGCGGACTTCCGCCACGTGACGCTGATCATGACCTCCAACGCGGGCGCCCGGGAGATGCAGGCGCGCGGCATCGGCTTCGAGGCGGGACGCGCGGGAGACGGCCGCAAGGAGGTCGAGCGCCTGTTCAGCCCCGAGTTCCGCAACCGCCTCGACGAGGTCGTGCGCTTCGACGACCTCGGCCCGGAGGTGATGGGCAAGGTGGTCGACAAGTTCGTGCGCGAGCTCGAGGAGCAGCTCCGCGAGCGGAAGGTGCGCATCGAGCTCGCCCCCGCGGCGCGCGCGTGGCTCGCGGAGAAGGGCTACGACCGGGACTTCGGCGCGCGCCCGATGGCGCGGCTGATCCAGACGGAGCTCAAGGACCGGATCGCGGACGAGCTGCTCTTCGGCGCACTCTCGAGCGGCGGCTCCGTGCGCGTGGACGTCGCGGACGATCGCCTGCGCTTCGACCTCGCGGGCGCCGACGCTCGCTGATTCGCGAGAGCGCGATCGCGGTCCGGCGGGTCCGATGAGCGGCGAGCGTCGTCTGCCGTTCGACCTGGCGCTGCTGCTGCTCGCGTACCTCTCTCTCGCGCTCGCCTATCAACGCACCGTCCCGCTCTTCGAGGCGCCCGACGAGCCGTCCCACGTCCATTACGTGGCGCTCGTGGCCCTCGAGCACCGGCTGCCCGCCGATCGCGGCACGCCGGACGTTCCCGGCGAGGGCATGCAGCCTCCCTTCTACTACGTCGCCCTGGCGCCGCTCTTCTCCGCGCTCGTCAGCGCGGACGCCGCACTGCCGGGCGAGCTGCGCCGCGCGAGTCTCGTCGCGTACCGCCTGGGAGCGGCTCCCGAGGTGCCGGCCGACGCGCGGATCAAGCCGATCTTCTTGCGCCACAAGACGCGGCGCTTCGCCGTCGATCCGCAGCTCGAGCCGCTGCGGCGGCTGCGCTGGGGAAGCCTGGGCTTCGGGCTGCTGGGGGTTGCGCTCACGTGGACCGCGATCCGGCGCGCCGCGGAGTCCCGTCCGCTCGCGTTCCTCGGCGCCTCGCTGCTGGCCTTCGATCCGCAGGTCCTGTTCGTGTCGAGCTACGTGAACAACGACGCGGCGAGCCTCGCGATCGGCGCCGCTGCGTTCTGGCGCTTCGCCGTCGCCCTTCAGCGGCCCGCGCCCACGCGCGGCGACTACGCGTGGCTCGGCCTGCTCACCGCGCTCGGCGCCGCCACCAAGGACTCGACGCTCCCGATGCTGGGCGCGACCGGGCTCGCGCTCCTCGCCGTGGATCGCCGCCCGCTGCGACAGCGGATCGTCGGCGCGCTGACCGGAGCAGGGGTCGCTGCGGCCGCGCTTTCCCCGCTGCTGGCCTCGAATCTCGCGCGCTTCGGCGACCTGCTCGGGAGCGGGGCCGTGTGGGCCTCCGCGGCGGGACAGCGGGGCCCGGCGGACTTCGGCGGGCTCTCCGCCTACTTCACGGACCTCTACCCGTACGCGACCTTCGAATCGTACTGGGCCTGGTTCGGCTGGCAGAACGTCTCCGCCCCGAAGCCCGTGTACCTGAGCTTCTTCGCCCTGACCTTCACGGGGCTGCTCGGCTTCGCGATCGGAGCGGTGCGGCCACGCGTGGCGGCGCCGCGGCAGCGCGCGCTGTTCGCCTGCCTGGCGCTGACCTCGGCCGCGACGCTGGGGATGCACGTCTGGCTGAATACGCGCGTCGTCGCCGCGCAGGGGCGTCATCTCTTCGCAGCCGCACCGCAGATCGCCTGCATCCTCGCGTCGGGCATCGCGCAGACCGCATCGGGTCATCCGCTGGGTCCGACCTGGCGGGTCGCGCTCGCCGTCTCCGGGGGGATGGCGGCCCTGGCGCTCTACTGCGTCGCGTTCGTGATCGCGCCCGCCTACATCTAGCGCGCCGGCGTCGCCGCGGTTCGCTAGGTCGCCGCCGCCGCGCCGGCGAGTCCTCCGCGCCATGCGCCGCGCTGGAACGAGAAGGCGAGCCAGAGCGCGCGCGCCATGTGGTCGGCCACGATCACGGCCCAGATCCATACGACCGGAGCGCGGAAGGCATAGGCGAACAGGCAGGCCAGCGGGACGCGCAGCGCCCAGTTGCCCACCGCGGCCGCGACGAAGGGCGTCCAGGTGTCGCCGGCGCCGCGCAGCGCGCCGCCGAGCGCGAAGTGAGCCTGGAGCGAAGGCTGCGCCAGCGCAAGGCACACGAGGAACGGCGCGAGCGTCCCGACCAGGGCGGACTCGGCCGTGAAGAGGCCGGCGATGTGCGCCGGGGCCGCGAGCGCGGCGACGCCGAAGATCGCCGCCAGGAGCAGCGAGAGCCCGGTGGCGCGCCAGCCGGCGCGCGACGCCGCCTGCGGATTCGAGGCGCCGAGCGCCTGCCCGACCAGGGTCGAGGCCGCCGTCCCGAAGCCGGTCCCGGGGATCCAGGTGAAGGCGAGCAGGCGCACGCCGACCGTGTAGGCGGCGATGGCGATGCTGCCGTAGCCCGACAGCACGCGGAAGTAGGCCAGCAGCGCCAGGTTGTTCGCGAGCCGCTCGCCGACACCTGGCAGTGCCAGGCGCACGACGTCGGGCACGAAGCCGCGGGCCGACGCGAAGTCGCGGCGCCGCACCGCGAGCGGGGAATCGGGGTGCTTGCGCCGCAACGCGATCAGGAAGAGCGCGACGCCGAGGACCTGGGAGGCCAACGTCGCGAGGCCCGCGCCCGCGAGGCCGAGGCGCGGGAAGCCCGCGTAGCCGAAGATCCAGAGCAGATTCAGCCCGATCTTCGCCGCCGTGACTCCCGCGGCGATCGCCATCGGCGTGCGCGCGTTGCGATCCGCGCGCATCGCGAACTCCAGGGTCATCGAGATCGCCAGCAGCGGCGTCGAGCCGACGACCGCTGCGAGATACGGCACGCAGAGCGAGACGACGTGCTCCTCGGCCCCGAGCAGGCGGAGCAGCGTCGCCGGCGAGGCGAGCATCGCCGACGACAGGGCCGCGGCGGAGCCCACCGAGACGGAGAGCGCCGCGGCCAGCGCGCGGCGCGCGCGCGCCGGATCGCCCGCGCCGATCGCCTGGGCCATCAGGGCCACGCAGGCGGATCCGACGGCGAAGAGCACGGACTGCGAGAGGTAGAAGAACTGCGTCGCGTAGCCCGCCGCGGCCACGGCGTCGGAGCCGATGCGCCCCACCATGGCGATGTCGAGCAGGCCGACCGCGTTGAGCAGCGCCTGAGAGAGCATCACCGGCCACGACAGCGACCAGATCTCGCCGATCGAGTCGAGCGCGAGCGGCGGGCGCAGCGTGCGGGGCGCCGCGCCCGCGGCGAGCGACGTCGACGGCAGGTCCGGTGCGCCCTCGCTGTCGAAGGGCGTCTCGAAGCCGGCGTCGGTGGCCGGTGGCCTGCCGGGACCTTCCACTTAACGCAGTTCCGAGGGGAGCTGGAAGACGATGCCCTCGTCGACGCGGGGCAGCGAGCGGACCGTCGTGTCGCTCCCGGCGAGATCCCGCAGGCGCGCGACCACGCCCTCGACCAGCACCTCGGGTGCCGAGGCGCCCGCCGTGACGCCGACGCAGCGCGCACCCGCGAGCCAGGCCGCGTCGATGTCGCGGGCGTCCTGCACGAGATGGGCGCGCGCGCCCGACTTCGCGGCCAGCTCGACGAGCCGGTTGCTGTTCGACGACTCGGGCGCGCCGACCACGATCACCACGTCGGCCTCGCGCGTGAGCTCCTTCACGGCGTTCTGGCGGTTCTGCGTCGCGTAGCAGATGTCGTCCTTGCGCGGCAGGCGGATCTCCGGGAAGCGCGCGCGCAGGGCCTCGAGGATCTCCCGCGTGTCGTCCACCGAGAGGGTGGTCTGCGTCACGCAGCCGAGACGCTTCGGGTCGCGCACATGGAGCCGCTCCACGTCCTCGAGCGTCTGCACCAGGTGGATCCGGCGCGGCGCATGTCCCATCGTGCCCTCGACCTCCACGTGTCCCTTGTGGCCGACCAGCACGATCTCGTAGTCCTCGCGCGCCATGCGGGCGGTCTCGACGTGCACCTTCGTCACCAGCGGGCAGGTGGCATCGATCACGCGCAGGCCGCGCGCGGCGGCAGCCTCGCGGACCGCCGGAGAGACGCCGTGCGCGCTGAACACCAGCAGCGCGCCTGCCGGCACGCCGGTGGGGTCGTCGACGAAGATGGCGCCCTTGGCGCGCAGCGCCTCCACGACGTGCCGGTTGTGCACGATCTCGTGGCGGACGTACACCGGTGCCCCGTAACGCGCGAGCGCGAGCTCGACGATCTCGATGGCGCGGTCGACGCCCGCACAGAAGCCGCGCGGGTTCGCGAGGACGACCTCCATGGGGCGCGCAGCGTAGCGCGCCCTGCCATCGCGAGGGTGTCGTCGCTATGCTCGGGCGTCCGCGCGCCGTCGACCCTCGCGCGCGGCAGCCCCGCGGAGGAGTCCATGGCCGAGCTCGAGGCGTTCCGCAGCGACGTGCAGCGCTGGCTCGCGGCGAATGCGCCGCAGACGATCCGGGGGCTCGTGCTCACGGGGGAGGGCGACGGCAACTGGGGTGGACGGCGCGCCACCTACGACCCGCCCGAGATGAAGCGCTGGCTCGAGGTGATGGCGGCGCGCGGCTGGACGGCGCCCACCTGGCCCGCCGAGTACGGGGGCGGCGGGCTCTCGGCCGAGCAGGCGAAGGTGCTGCGCCAGGAGCTCGCCGCGCAGAAGCTGCCTCCGCCGCTGATCGGCTTCGGGCTCGAGATGATCGGTCCGACACTGCTGCGCTACGGCACGGAGGCGCAGAAGCGCCAGCACATCCCCGCCATCGTGCGCGGGGAGATTCGCTGGTGTCAGGGATATTCCGAGCCCGACAGCGGCTCCGACCTGGCGTCGCTCGCCACGCGCGCCGAGCGCCAGGGCGATCACTTCGCGGTGAACGGCACCAAGGTCTGGACCTCCTACGGCGACCTCTCCGACTGGATCTTCGCGCTGGTGCGCACGGATCCGAAGGCGAAGAAGCAGGAAGGCATCACGTTCCTGCTGATCGACATGGCGACGCCCGGCGTGTCGGTGCGCCCGATCAAGCTGATCAGCGGGAAGTCGCCGTTCTGCGAGACGCGCTTCGAGAACGTCCGCGTGCCGGTGGCGAACGTGCTCGGCGAGATCCACGGCGGCTGGAGCGTCGCCAAGGCGCTGCTCGGCTTCGAGCGCAACATGATCGCCGACACGTTCGGTGCGTCGCGCGGCGCGTCGGGCGAGCGGCGGGGCAGCCGCCTCGCGGCGCTCGCCCGCCAGCACGGTCTCGGCGGCGAGGGGGCGCTCGGCGACCCGGTGCTGCGCGACGAGATCGCGCGCAACGAGATGGACGAGCGCGCCTTCGCGCTGACCATCCAGCGCAGCCGCGACGCCGCCAAGGCAGGCCACCAGCCCGGCCCCGAGAGCTCGATCTTCAAGCTCTACGGCACCGAGCTCAACAAGCGGCGCACCGAGCTGATGGTGCGGATCGCCGGTCCGCAGGGCCTCGGCTGGGAAGGGCCGGGCTTCTCGGACGAGGAGCTGCTGCTCACGCGCAACTGGCTGCGCGCGCGGGGCAACTCGATCGAGGGCGGCACCTCCGAGATCCAGCTCAACATCATCGCGAAGCGCGTGCTCGGGCTTCCGGACTGAAAGGGAGAGCGCCGTGCAGCTCGTCCTCAGCGAAGATCAGGAGCTCCTGGCGAAGACCGCTGCCGACTTCGCGGCCGAGCGCTCGCCGCTCGCACGGGTGCGCGAGCTGCGCGACGGCGCCGATTCGCTGGGCTTCTCGCGCCCGCTCTGGAAGGAGATGGCGGAGC
>Ga0335070_10011010_pt1 | contig 10577 bp, 7 predicted proteins | sample Lox_Sample_13_FD_206722 | JGI IMG/M metagenome (GOLD analysis project Ga0335070, IMG submission 206722) | Soil microbial communities from Loxahatchee National Wildlife Refuge, Florida, United States - Lox_Sample_1.3 | ecosystem: Environmental > Terrestrial > Soil > Wetlands | place: USA: Florida...
CGAGCTCGTCTATTCCCTCTACTACCGCGGCAACGGCGAGAGCCGCTGGAAGCTGCTGAAGGACAAGATCACCGATACCTACTACACGCTGGATGGCGGGCTGCTCCCCGACGGCGGCTACACCATCCGGGTGGTCGCCTCCGACGCGCCCTCGCATCCCGCCGACGAGGCGCTGAGCGACGCGCGGGAGAGCGCCCGCTTCGAGGTGGACAACACGCCGCCGCGCATCGATGACCTGCACGCCTCCGGCGAGGGCGGACAGGTGCACATCACCTTCCGCGCCCGCGACAGCTTCTCCCCCATCAGCCATGCGGAGTGCTCCATCGACGCCGGCGAGTGGCAATTCATCGAGCCGGTGGGCAAGATCTCCGATTCCCTGGTGGAGAATTACGATTTTGCGCTGCCCTTGCCCTCCAATGCGCCGCCAGCGCCAGCGTCCGGGGGGAAGAAGACTGACCGGCCCGCCGCCGACGCGCCGGCGGAACACGTGGTGGTGGTGCGGGCCTACGACCGCTTCGAGAACATGGGTGCGGCCAAGACCATCGTCACCTCAGCGCGGAAGTAGATTTCCCACACGAGCAAATTGCCTCGTGTGGGCACCCGGCGACCACCCAACTGCAGGGCTGACGCCCTGCTCCACCCGCCCGGGCTGGCTTTGGCAAAAGAAAAACGCGGCCGGATTCGGCCGGCCTTGGCTTCGGGCCGCTCGCGGGCGAGCGGGCTACAACTCCTTTCGGCCGCAGCTACAATCCTCCTGGTGAGGGGAACCCTCGAGAACATCGGTTGGCTGCTGGGATGCGTGTACTCCACCATCCCCGCCTATTGGCTGCTGGTGCACCCCTTCGCTGATCTGTGGCGCAAGCGTAAAACCTCGCTCAAGCACGTGGGATGGGTGTGGCCGCTGCTGTGGGTGGTGGCTGGCGCGGTGACGGCCCGATGGCGGCACCAGGTCCTATACCGCGAGCCATGGACCTGGATCCCGGGCGTGGCCCTGATCGCGACCGCGATGTACGTCTATTCCCGCGCCCGCCGTGACTTCTCCGATGATCAGGTGCTGGGCCGCTCCGAACTCGAGCCGGACAAGCACGAACAACGACTGGTGACCGAGGGCATCCGGGCGCGCGTCCGCCATCCTTATTATCTGGCGCACCTGTTGCACCTTTCGGGGTGGGCCCTGGGAACCGGCTCGGCGGCGGTGTGGATGCTGGAGGCATTCGCCATCGTGACCGGCGCGGTGATGCTGCCCCTGGAAGAGCGGGAACTGGTGCGCCGCTTCGGAGACGAGTACCGCGAATATCAGCGCCGCGTACCCTTCCTCTTCCCTTTCTAAGCCAGCGACTAGCGACCAGCGACTAGCGACCTATAGAATTTGAGGCGCTTAGCGGGCGTGACGCTGAGCGCAACGAAGCGGGGAGTCCGCTGCCGAAATCCCGAGCAAAGCGAGGGACCTCCAGAGCGTGAAGTTCGAACTCTTCGTAGCATCCAGATATCTGCGCGCCAAGCGCCGCCAGGCGGTTATCAGCGTCATCACCGCCATCTCCATCCTGGGGGTGGCGGCGGGCGTGGCCTCGCTCATCGTCGCCCTCGCCATCAACAACGGCTTTCGCCAGGACCTGCAGGAACGGCTGCTGGGCTCGACCGCCCACGTGCAACTGATGCGGGTGGAGAGCGACGGCATCCGCGACTGGCGCGCCCTGCTGGCGCGGCTGGAGAAGCAGCCGCACGTCACCGCAGTCTCGCCCGCCATCTATGAGCAGGTGCTGGTTTCGCGGGGGGCGCGGGCCAAGGGCGCGGTGCTGAAAGGCGTGCTCCCCGAATATGAGAACAAGGTCAGCGAGATCCTGCGCTCGGTGAAATTCGGGTCGGCGGAGGCGTTGGAAGAGAAGGCCGCGGGTGGCCCGCTCGAGGGCGAGCGGACTACAAGATCTCCTGATACCCCCGACGCGTTGGCGCGGCCGCAGCAGATGCCGCCCATCATCCTGGGCAAGGACATGGCCGACGACCTGGGCGCCACGGTCGGCTCGGTGGTGCTGGTCACCTCGCCGCAGGGCGAGCTCACGCCCTTCGGCATCGTCCCGAAATATGTGCGCTTCCGGGTGGCCGGGATCTTCAAGTCCGGTTTCTACGATTACGACACCACCTGGGCGTTCACCCGCCTCTCCGATGCGCAAAGGCTGTTCGGCCTGGGCGACGTGATCTCGGTGATCGAGCTCAAGGTGGACGACATCTACCGCGCCGCCGACATCGGGCACGACCTCGAGCGCGCCGCCGGCAAGGGCTTCATGGCCTCAAACTGGATGGAGCAGAACCGCGCCCTGTTCCGCGCCCTGAAGCTGGAGCGGGTGGTGACCTTCATCACCATCGGCTTGATCGTGCTGGTGGCGGCGCTGAACATCCTGATCTCGCTCATCATGATGGTGATGGAGAAGACCCGTGACATCGCGGTGCTGATGTCGATGGGGGCCAAGCACCGCCAGGTGCGCCGCATCTTCATCGCCCAGGGGGTGCTGATCGGGGTGATCGGCACGGTGCTGGGGCTGGCGCTGGGATATGCGCTCTCCTGGGCCGGCGGCCACTACCGGCTGGTGTCGCTCTCTCCGGAGGTGTACTCCATCGATTACGTGCCCTTCTCGCCCCGCGCGCTCGACGGGGTGATCGTGGCCGCGGTAGCGCTGGCCATCTCGTGCGTGGCCACGGTGTATCCCTCGTGGTCGGCCTCCCGCATCCTGCCCGCGGAAGCCCTGCGCTACGAGTGATTTTGCCTACCAAAATCTGGATTCTCTTCATCTGCAAAATTGTGCACATTTGCGCGCAGTCTGATGGATACTTTGGTAACCGCCCCCGAGGCTAAGTCGTTGGAACATCAGGGATGGGATGGTGTTCCAATGGGGTAGGAGGTGGCCCTTGGCGTGCACCTTGAAGAGGCGACAATTGGCTCCCGACCCATCGCAGGACGAAGTGATGTGACCTTGGAGAAGGCCACTGCATCCAATGGAAGAGACAGAGATGCTTCGGGTCGAGGGTTTGAAGAAGGTTTTCCGGTCCGGGCAGTCGGATCTGGTGCTCTTTGAAAACTTGTCCTTCCGGGTACGGAAGGGAGAGATGCTAGGTATCGTCGGTGAGTCCGGAACCGGGAAAAGCACCTTGCTGCACCTGCTCGGAGCGCTTGATAGGCCTTCCGAAGGTGACGTATACTTCGGCGCAATGAGGTTGCGGTTGCTCTCCGATGACGATGCAGCGGAGTTTCGCAACCGCGAGATCGGGTTCGTTTGGCAGTTCCATTATTTGCTTCCGGAGTTCACGGCTCTGGAGAACGTGGCCCTGCCGCTGATGCTGCGGGGAGTGGCCAGGCGGGAGTCGGGTGAGGAGGCTGCCCGCTGGTTGCGCGAAGTCGGGTTGGCCGACCGAGCACACCATCGTTCCGGGGAACTGTCGGGCGGCGAACAACAACGCGTGGCACTGGCCAGGGCCCTGGTGACTCGGCCGAAGTTGCTGATGGCGGACGAACCCACGGGCGACCTGGACGGCCGAACGGCCCACATGGTGTTTGAACTGATTTCCCGTCTACATCGCGACCACCAACTGACCTCCCTTATCGTTACGCATAACCTTGAGTTTGCCCGCCGCTGTGACCGAGTGTTACGGCTGGGGGGCGGACGTGTCGAGGAGGTCGCTCCGCAGTCGCTGCCCGCGTAGGGCGCGGCGGAGGTGGCGCAGGAAGGACGGGAATCGTCCACAGAAGTGGACGGCAGGATTGTCCGGCGCCGGACCGCGGCCCGCTCCCCAGCTACGGGCGGCGTGACGAAGGCGGCGGGCTGAAGGCTTTTAGGGAGAGGGACTATGTTCGAACGGTACACGGAGAAGGCTCGACGCGTCATCTTCTTCGCGCGCTATGAAGCAAGCCAGTTCGGCTCGCCGTACATCGAGACCGAACACTTGCTGCTGGGGCTGCTGCGCGAAGACAAGGCCCTGACCAACCGGTTCCTGCGCTCGCATGCTTCGGTGGAGTCCATCCGCAAGCAGATCGAGGGCCATACCACGATCCGCGAGAAGGTCTCCACCTCGGTCGATCTCCCTCTCTCGAACGAGTGCAAGCGGGTGCTGGCCTATGCCGCCGAGGAGGCGGAGCGGCTGGGGCACAAGCACATCGGCACCGAGCACCTGCTGCTGGGCCTGCTGCGCGAGGAGAAGTGCTTCGCCGCCGAGATCCTGCACGAGCGCGGCCTGCGCCTGTCCACCATCCGCGAAGAACTGGCGCGCACCACGCAGGAGAAAGCGCAGCCGCAGCGCAGCCGCGAATCCTCCCTGCTCAGCGAATTCAGCCGCGACCTGACCCAGGCCGCCATGGACAACCAGCTCGACCCGCTGGTGGGGCGGGAGCAGGAGCTGGAGCGGGTGGTGCAGATCCTGTGCCGGCGCACCAAGAACAATCCGGTGCTCATCGGCGAGCCCGGCACCGGCAAGACCGCCATCGTGGAAGGCCTGGCACAGCGCATCGCCGACGGCGACGTGCCCACCTTCTTGGCCGACAAGCGCATCCTGGCTCTTGACCTGTCGCTGATCGTGGCCGGCACCAAGTACCGCGGCCAGTTCGAAGAGCGCCTGAAGACCATCATGAAGGAGCTGATGGAGAACCAGAACTCCATCATCTTCATCGACGAGCTGCACACCCTGGTGGGGGCGGGCTCGGCCGAGGGCTCGCTGGACGCCGCCAACATCCTGAAGCCGGCGCTGTCGCGGGGCGAGATCCAGTGCATCGGCGCCACCACCCCGGGGGAATACCGCAAGTCGATCGAGAAAGACCGCTCCCTGGAGCGGCGCTTCCAATCGGTGAAGGTGGGGCCGCCCACGGAGGCGGAGGCGGTGAAGATCCTGAAGGGGATCAAGGACCGCTACGAGAAGTTCCACGCGGTCACCTACACCGACGAGTCGCTGGACTTCGCGGTCTACCATTCGAACCGCTACATCCCCGACCGCTTCCTGCCCGACAAGGCCATCGACCTGATCGACGAGGCGGGGGCGCGGGTGAAGCTGCGCCAGACCTCGCTGCCGGACGAGATCACCGAGGTGCAGAAGCGCATCAAGTTCATTGTCCACCGCATGGAGAACGCCATCGCGAACCACGAGTTCGAGAAGGCGCGCTTCTACTCCGACGAGGAGCGCAAGGAGCGCGAGAACCTGCGCGCCCTGCGGGAGAAGCACCATCTGGACGAATCGGCCACCGGGGTGGTCGGCCGCGAGGACATCGAAGACGTGGTCAGCCGCTGGACCGGAGTGCCGGTGAGCTCGATCAAGGAAGAAGAGACCCAGAAGCTGCTGCGCATCGAAGAGGAGCTGCACAAGCGGGTGATCTCGCAGGACAAGGCGATCATCGCGCTGGCCCGCGCTATCCGCCGCTCGCGCGCCGGCCTGAAGAACCCCAACCGGCCGGTGGGCTCGTTCCTGTTCCTCGGCCCCACCGGCGTGGGCAAGACCGAGGTGGCACGCACCCTGGCCGAGTTCCTGTTCGGCAGCGAGAAGTCGCTGATCCGCTTCGACATGTCGGAATTCATGGAGAAGCACTCGGTCAGCAAGCTGATCGGCTCGCCCCCGGGATACGTGGGCTACGAGGAAGGCGGGCAGCTCACCGAGCGGGTGAAGCGCGCTCCCTACTCGGTCGTCCTGCTGGACGAGATCGAGAAGGCGCACCCCGACGTGTTCAACATCCTGCTCCAGGTCTTTGAGGACGGCCAGTTGACCGACGGCCTGGGCAATACGGTCGACTTCAAGAACATCATCCTCATCATGACCTCGAACATCGGGGCCCGGCACCTGATCAAGCGCACCGGCCTGGGCTTCGCTTCGGAGAAGGAAGAGGTCATCTCCGACAAGGTCGAGGAGATGGTGAAGGGAGAGGTGAAGCGCACCTTCAATCCTGAATTCCTGAACCGGCTGGACGAGGTCATCCTGTTCAATGCTCTGACCGAGCAGGACCTGATCCAGATCGTGGAGCTGCTGGTCAGCCAGTTGAACAACAACCTGGCGCAGAAGCACATCACCATCACCGTGACCGAGCAGGCGCGCAAGTGGATCCTGGACAAGACCATCACCGACCGCAGCTACGGGGCGCGCCCGCTGCGCCGGGCCCTGCAGAAGTACATCGAGGACCCGCTGTCGGAGGCGCTCATCCAGGGCACCATCTCCACCCGCCCGGCCTTCCTCGAGGTGTACCTCGAGGGCGACCGCCTCTTCTACCGCCAGGTCGGCGAGGGCGAGGAGAAGCACGAGGGCGTGCTGCTGTACAGCTAGCCGTCAGCCATCAGCCGTCAGGGAAACCTGGCGGCTGATTTGTTCTTGAACCTGGTTGCAAGAGCGGCATTGTACTAACGTACCTTCCGGGTTACTACGCTCTTAATCGAGAGCGTTACCTTTTCGTCATAGAATCGCCTCATCCTGGGCCTTGAGGGAGATTCACGTGGCTGGCATGTTCCGGTATTCGCTGATCGCATTGTTCTTTCTGTCTCTACCCGTAGCCGGGCAGGACGCCGCCACCCCCACGTCGCCGGTAGGACTGCCGGTGGATTGGAGCTTCCGGCACCTGATCCACGGCCGGCCCTGGACGGGTCCGACCGAGGCCACAGCCCGGCGCGAACCTCGCGTGCTCTACGACTGGATGAAGCGGCAGCAGGTTCGCAGTCCGTCCAGCGCCGGAGTACTCAAGCGGAAGACCAAGTTCGGGAACCGTGTGGACTGGAACTTCACGCTGGGCGCGGGGAAGGTGGCGAACAACATGGCGCCGGCGAAATACACCTTCAACGTCACCGCCACGCCCAGCTGCAGCAGCGACTATGTGGTCTTTGCATTGGATACGGCAGGCAGTTCATCGCAGCCGAACCTGGTGCGGTTCAATAATCTCTACTCGGAGCCGGGAGGCACGGGCTTCTGCACGGGCGCGACGGGCCCTTCGGTCCTGTCCGCCTACAACATCACCAGCACCGCCACCAACGGCGCCATCCTCACTTCCCCAGCAATCTCCCTCGACGGCACTCAGGTCGCCTTCATCGAGACCATCTCCAGCCCCATCGTGACCTCCGTCTTCCATGTGCTGAAGTGGGGCACCACCGGCTCCAACGGAAGCTTTGATACCGGCACGAACACCTACACCGCCGCCGTGCCCGGCAGCTCGAACAACGCGACGATGAGCACGCTGCAATTCAGTTCGTCCACCACCACGTTCTCCTCACCCTGGATCGACTACCACAATAACGTGGCGTACTTCGGGGATGACAACGGGAAGCTCTACAAGACGACATGCGCATTCAACTGCGCTACCCCGCCCGCCATCGTACCCGGCTGGTCCGGGGGATTCGGCCCAGGGCTCCAGATCGCCCCTGCAGGGGTCAAGCTTGGCTCTCCGGTGGTGGATTCGACCAGCAACAAGCTCTTCGTGGGAGGAAGCGACGGCAACCTGTATGGAGTGAATCTGGCAGTGTGCCCTCCCACCTGCCCGGGAATGTCACCCGGCAGCGTGGCGGTGGGTTCAGCGAATACCTTCGGCGGCGTCCTGGACGCTCCGATGGTGGACGTTACTTTCGGGACGGTTTTCGCCTTCGCCGGTGACAACGGCTCCGGCGCCGGCATCGTCCTGCAGACCAACACCAGCCTCGCCTTGAGTCCTTCGAACATCAACGTGCCCATGGGCAACGCCGCCTTCAACATCCCTGACGGCACCTTCGACGACGCCTACTACACCAACACCCTCGGCAGCGCGACGGCGGTTGGGCACCTGTACACCTGCGGGTCGCAGGGCGGCAGCGGCCAGCCCGCGCTGTACACCATCCCCTTCACCAATACCGGTACGCTGAGTACCAGCAATCCGCCCAAGATGGGCTCCGGGAGCCACCAGAACATCCCCGGCAATTCCGGCATCGGGTGCTCCCCGCTGGTCGAGTTGAAGAACGGGGCCACCGACCGGCTGTTCTTCAGCCAGTCGCAGGTGCCGTCAACAAAGTGCACCACTGCCACGCCGGTGGACGGCTGCATGTTCATGTACGACATCACCAGCGGCACCCCCACGGGCCCCACCACGGCAGTCGAGAACAACGGCACCAGCGGGATCATCGTGGACAACACTTCGGCGAATGCGCAGGCGTCGAGCATCTATTTCAGCAACCAGGGGACTGCCAGCTGCACCATCGGGGCGGCTACTCCGGCCTACTGCGCCGTCAAGCTCACCCAGTCAGCCTTGCAGTGAGCGGCGTGAGAATGCGGCAAAGGCGCGGCTCAGGCCGCGCCTTTGCTTTCCGCGTCGGGGCGATCAGGCGTGGAACTCGTGCCCGACGGTAAGCACCGGGCAGGGCGCCGCGCAGACCACCTTGTAGGCGATCCCGGTCGTCAGGTGGGTGGCCAGCGGCATGGGCCGCTTGACCCCGAGGACGACGATATCGGCGTCCAGCTTGCGGGCATGCTCGACGATGATCTCCGGCACGTCGCCGATCTCCACCAGGAACTCCGGGTGGGTGGTCAGTTGGGCGTCGGAGGGGACCATCTTGCGCAGTTCCGCTTCGTTATAGGCGAGCGTTTCGGCGCGGCTCAGGGTGGGCATGGCGCCGGGCTCGGGCTCCGGCAGCACCGGAGATGGCTCTGGCGAGACGTGGAGCAGCGTCATCTTGGCGTGGTGCTCCTCCGCCAGGGAGAGGGCGTACGGCAGACCGTGCCTGGTCTCTTCGCCAAAGTCGGTCGCGTACAGGATGTGGCGCAGCTCACCCTCTTTGATCCTGTGGGTGACGTGCGGCCCGATGGTCAGGACGGGGCAGGTCGCGTGGCGGAAGACGTCTTCCGCGACCGAGCCCATCAACAGCTTGTCGATCCCCTTGCGGCCGTGAGTGCCCAGCACGATCAGGTCGATGTGGTGCATCCGCACCATCTCTTTCAGCACATGCGCGATATCGCCCTGCTCGATGCACTCCTTGTGCGGCACTTTCTTCAGGACGTCGGAGGAGGCCAGCGAGCGCATCCTCGCGCTCGCCGCCTGCGCCGGCGGAAGCGGGTCGGCCGGCAGCATGTCGAAGGGGATCGACGGCACGACGTTCACCAGGTAAAGCGTGGACCCATAGCGATGCGCCAATCCTGCCGCAAAGGGCAGGGCGGCATCGGAGAAGGATGAAAAGTCAGTTGCGAGGAGGATATTCTGGATTGCGACGCGGGTTGGAATACCGACAGTGGCCATCTGGCACCTCCTTGCTGTGACTGCTGGAAAGGGGCGCGACCCGCTCGTCGACTGAATGGCTTGGCTTACATCGTGCGGGCCGCAGGATTGCGTGACGGCACGCAGCACAAAATAATCCACTCTCAGCCTAGTCCTGCTTTCGTGGCGAGGGTAGGACGCCGGTCACGCCTCCGGGTGACGGTCCCTGATCTGATCTGTCAGTCTTCTTGCCAAGTCCCCGCCCCTTTTCCGGAATCGGGACGGTCATTGCCGGGGGAACGCCGCCCGGGTGGACGGGTGCTCGGGAAGATGTGGGGATCAACGCGTGCGGCGGTTGAGCGAGGCCGCCGAGCGCCGGCGCTAGGACGCGGTCCTCCGCACCCTTTCCGGCCGCCGCGGGCCGATGGCCAGGGTATTCAAGACCTCCGCCAGCAATGGTCCCGCCTCGCGCAAGATGTTGCGATGGTGCACGGACAGATCGCGCAGGGTGCGTTCGCCCTTGGCGGTCAGGCGGATGAATACCTGGCGCTGGTCGGAGGTGCCGCGCAACCGGCGCACCAGGCCGCGCTGCACCGAACGGTCCACCAGTTCGACCGCGCTGTGATGCTGCAATTGAAGCCGCTCGGCCAGGGTCCCGATGGTCGGCATACGGTCTTCCGGCAATCCCTTGATGGCCAGCAACAACTGGTGCTGCTGCGGCTCAAGTCCCGCGGCCCGAGCGGCCTCTTCGCTGAACCGCAGGAAGCGGCGGATCTGGTAGCGCAGCTCCGCCAGGGCGGGGTAATCGATGGATTTGCCTTGGTTGCCCACCGTTCTGGAATATAACCAATCGGGCACTCAAAGTACACGGCAGAAATCTGGAACCCTGCGGATGCGGACCGGGTGGCCCCCGACCTCGGCTCCCGTCCTGCTACAATCGCCGGTTCCCCCTGATATCAGAGCGCGGGCTGTGCCTGCCCCAGGAGAGAGGGACCTTGATCGCACGGTACACCCGGCCCGAGATGGGCCGCATCTGGAGTGATGACAACAAGTTCCGCATGTGGCTGGAGGTCGAGGTGGCGGCCAGCGAGGCCTTGGCGGAAGCCGGCGTCGTACCCGAAGCGGCGGCCCGCGCCCTCCGCGAGAAGGGACCCGGGTTCGGCGTCGAGCGCATCCACGAGATCGAGGCCGAGGTCAAGCACGACGTCGTCGCCTTCACCCAGGCGGTGGCCGAGAAGGTGGGCTCGCCCCATTCCCGCTGGCTGCATTACGGCCTGACCTCCAACGACGTGGTCGATACCGCCCAGGCCCTGCAGTTGCGCGAGGCCTCGAAGATCATTTTCGAAGACCTGCTGCGCCTGGCCGAGGTGCTGAAGCGCCGCGCCTTCGAGTTCCGTCACACACCACAGAT